>Ga0302046_10002462_pt1 | contig 17194 bp, 14 predicted proteins | sample RVTome_11_FD_200261 | JGI IMG/M metagenome (GOLD analysis project Ga0302046, IMG submission 200261) | Soil microbial communities from uranium-contaminated site in the Upper Colorado River Basin, Wyoming, United States - RVT147D111 (version 2) ...
TGCAGGGCGCGGGGCCACGCCCGATCGGCGAGGCGTGGACCGTCCTGCTGACGGCCGTGATGGGGTGGCTCGGCTGGCGCCTCCGGCATGCCGGTGGTCGCTTCGCGTCGCCCATGGTCATCGTGGCGGTCGTGACCGGCTTCATCGGCGTCGCCGTGGCATGCTATCTGTTCGTGCCGATCCTCATCGGGATTCCTTTCCCGCTTGCCGCCTTCCTGACCGCGTACCTGGCCGCGGGCAGACCGGTGCGTGCGCCGGGCTGAGAGGCTCCATGGTCGCGGCGGCGAATGCTCGAGCCTCGGGTCGCCGTCGGATGCCCGTGCTGCTCGTTGCCGTCGTGGCGGCCGCCTGCGGGGCGCCCGCCACGTTCACGGGCGTCGTTCGCAACGGCCTGCTGGAGACGAACCGCGAGCTCGTCGGCCCCGACGAGGTACGTGTGGTCCGCCCCGGCGTCGGGCCCATGACCCCTCCCCCCCTGCATCTGCAGAAAGGAGACGAGCTCACGACGGGCCGCTCGACCGAGGTCCTGCTGCGGTTCGTCAGAAGCTACGCGCTCGTCCGACCGAACACGCGGGTCGCCATCAGTTCCCTCTTCCTGCACGGTCCAGGGCCGCTGACGGACGACGAGGCCCCGCCGGCACGAGCCGACACGCCCGCGGACGACGACCAGAGCGGCAGCGTACTCGTGAACACCCGCGGCAAGTTTCGCCTGCATGCCGATCTCGCGGAGGCGCTGGTCGAGGGAACGCGGTACGCGTTCCGCGTCGACGCCGTCGCCGACTCGCGCCTGCGGGTCTTCGCGGGCAGCGTCCGGCTGCGTTCCACGACCGGCGCGTGGCCCGACGTGCGGGTCGGTGCCGGTGAGCAGGCCGAGGTGCGGGGGACCGCGCCACCCGTGAAACGGGCCCTGATCGGCGAGGAGCGCGCCACCCTCGACACCGCCTTCGAGGCCTTCGACCGGCTGATCGACCTGGGTGGCGGCGCCTTCTGATCCACGGGCCCTTGGTCAGGCTCGAGCCAAGGCGAAGGTGGTCAGGCGTACGTCCTCGTTGGCGAGCCGAAGCAGGTCCGCGGGATCGACGTCCAGGTTGAGGAGACGCCTGTCCATCGGGGCTCCAGGCGCGCTTGACCGCCGACGCGTCTTCCCGTCAGGAAGACGAGTGGACCGCACGTACACCATCCTCCGGTACAACCCGGGCACCTTCCTGGGCGAGCCGTTCTACGACTGGCGCGGACGCCTGTTCGAGGAGCTCGCGCGCCATCTCTCGTCGCGCGGCATGCGCGTGCGGGTCGAGGAGCGCTCGTCGTTTCGCGTGCGGCGGAGTCGCTTCGAGACGCGGCGGATTCCCATCCTCGATTCGCTCGCCATCCTGCAGAACGACCGCACGGGCGAGTACTGCGTGCTCGACTGCCACGACTGGACCGTCACCAAAGAGCTCGATCTCCTGGCGGGCGACGCCGGGTGCAAGCGGATCCTCAAGTGCCAGTATCGCCCCACCGCCTTCGCGGGGCCGCGCTACCGGAAGGTGCGACGCTGGACGTACTTCGACCGGTTTTGGCCCGAGAAGGAGCACGCCATCGTTGCGGATCGAGCCACCCCGCGCACCTCCGATGCGTTGTACTTCAGGGGGTCCGACTGGGGGCCGCGGGATCGGATTCTGCAGGAGCTTGGCGACCGAGAGGTCATCTCCGGGGATCGTCGGGCCATCGAGTTCGACGACTACTTCCGGGAGAGCGCTCGCCATCGCGTGATGCTGTCCCTGCCCGGGATCGCGGACGTCTGCAATCGCGACGTGGAGTGCTTTGGTCGCGGCGTCTGCGTCCTGCGGCCCAGATTGCGGGCCGAGCTTCACCACGGACTCATCCCCGACCACCACTACGTCAGCGTCGACGTCCACGTCGGACGGGCGGACCCGGTCGAGGTCGCCGACGCGATCGCGCGGCGCTTCAGAGACGTGGCCGGCGACCACGCCTACCTCGACGCCGTCGCGAGAAACGCGGCGCAGTGGTACGACGAGAACGTGCGCGTCGGCGCTGCGATGAGCCTGACCGCTCGACTGCTTGCTTGAGGGCCTCTCGTAGCTGGTCCCCCTTTTGTCGCTTGTTCAACGAGGCCGCGAGTGCGATGCTGCGCCCGACGGCTGCGGCCGTCGAAGGAGGGGTGACGATGGGCGACAAATCTCCGAAGTCGAAGCAGCGCGAGCGGAAGCAGAAGGACGCCGGCAAGGCGCGGAACGTGGCAGACGCGAAGTCCAAGCAGAACAGCTACTCCGCTCCGCCCAGCCCGAAGGGCAAGAAGTAGCGGTACAGCACGCCGTTGGCGACCATCACCAACAAGACGGGTAGGCCGCTTCGCATCCCGCTCCCCCGGGGCAAGGTGCTGCATCTCGGTCCGAGGATGAGCGGAGAGATCGCGGCGGGCGCCGTCGAGCATCCATCCATAACCGCGATGGTCGCGGCCGGGACGGTCGAGGTCGTCGCGGAGGGTGCGAGCGATACGCAGCGAGGCCCGGCAAGCGGCAAGCCGGGGCGGATGGCGCGGCAAGCCCGACCGTCCAGCACCGGGGGGCACCGCAGCGGCGATCGCTAGCGCTGCTCCCCTGACGGGGTGATCGCCGGGCGCGGAGGACGCGGAAAGAACGCGGACGTGCGGGCCGCGTAGGCCGCGTCCTCCGGCTTGGTCTTCCGCAGCCCGCGCTCGAGGAGCGCGGCTCCGGAGACGCGCACGAGCAGCACGCTCATCACCAGCGGGCCGATCAGCGCCCACCATCCGCCCGCGCCGAGCGCCAGGAGGCCGAAGCCCCACCAGACGGTGCAGTCGCCGAAGTAGTTCGGGTGGCGGGTCCATGCCCACAGGCCGGCGGCGGCGCCCGGGCGGCCGCGGCGGCCGGGCAGTGATCCCGAGCGCTGGGACCCGGCCCTGTGGCCGGTCGGGCAGACGGCATGCCATGTGCCGGCCGCGTCGCGCCCTGTCGCGCCCGCGAGCCAGGCGCCGGTCAAGTACGGGCGGCCACATGCCGATCATCATAGGGGGAGGGCCACGATGATCGTCGCCATGTGGATGCGCCGGGCGCTGGTCACGCTGCCGTCCGACGCCTCGCTCGCCGACGCGGCGATCGAGATGGGCCGGCGCCGGATCCGGCACGTCCTGGTGTGCGCCGGCGAAGGCGCGGGGGCGCGGCTCGTCGGCATCCTCACCGCGCGCGACATCGCGCGCGGCTTCCCGCGCGACGTGAACCCCTGGTCGCCCGCCGCGGCCGACACCCGCGACCTGCCGCCGCTCGCCGAGGTGATGACGCGGAAGCTCCGGACGGTCGTGCCCGAGACGCCGATCGTGGAGGCGGCGCGCCTCCTGCGCGCGCACAAGATCGACGCCCTCCCGGTGGTGCGCGGCGCGCGCCCGGTCGGCATCGTCACCGCCTCCGACATCTGCCAGGCCCTGATCGAGGTGGTCGGCGCCGACGAGCCGGGCGTGCGCGTGACCTTCGGACTCGGCGAGGACGAGAGCGCCCTCGCGACCGTCTCCGCGCTCGGCCGCCGCTTCGCCCTCGAGCTCGCGAGCGTGCTCTCCATGCGTCACGCCGAGGCGGGGCAGGGCCGCGTCACCCGCCTCGGCGTCGTGCGCTTCGCCGGCGGCGACTGCGAGGGGGCGATCGACGCGCTCTGGCGCACCGGGCATCGCGTGTGGGCGGTCGAGCGGGACGTGGGCGAGGAGCCGGCGGCCGTGGACGATCCGGTCGCGCCGGAGACCGGTCGGTAGCCGTCGCCGGCGCCGTCACCGACGGCCGGAGGGAGAGGTCCGTCACCGCGCTGCCCGGCCGCGCCCAGGATGACGATGCGCCTCGGCTCCGCGGTGCTCATGCTCGGCCGCGGACTGTAGCGCGGACGGACGGCGGAAGCGAAGCGCGCGGTCCTCTCAGAACGGGAGTCCCGGGATGAGGGGGATGCACTCCGCGCAGAGGAAGCAGAGCGCGCCGTCCGTACAGCCGGCACCGGACAGCTCGCAGGCCTCGCCGGACTCGAGCACCTGGTTGCCGCACGTGGAGCCGAGGCCCCCGCCGAGGTCCGGAATCAGCCCCGGCGGCGGAAAGCACTCGTTGCAGAGGAGACAGAACTGGAGCGGCCCACAGCCGGTGGCGGGCAGCTCGCACGCCTCGGCGGGGTCGAGGGCACCGTTGCCGCACTCGCCCGATGACGACGTGGGGCAGGTGCACTCCCCCGGCGAGCCCGGGGGAGTGCACGCGTCGGGGCAGGCAGCGTCGGCCGGGCCGTCGCATTGCTCGCCAAGATCGAGCTGATCGTTGCCGCACGTGCTCGGGCAGGTGCAGTCCGCCTGACACGCGCCCGGACAGGCGCCGTCGTCGGCGCCGTCGCACTCCTCCCGGCTGCCGTCGGCGATGCCGTCGCCACAGCGCGCGAGGGTCACCGCGGTCGGGAGGACGAGGGCGGTCGGCCCCGGGAGACCGGCGACCTGGTTCATCGCTCCGCTGCCGCTCGGCACGCAGGCCGATGCCACGAGTCGATTGGACGCCGTGCCGGCTTCCCCCTCGAGCAGGAGCGGATCGGCGAAGCAGCTCTGGTTGCGGGTGACGCAGGGGCCGGCGCCCGCCGGGCAGTCGCCGTTCCCCGTGCAGCCGACCTGCGGCGCCCCCGCACAGCTCTGCACGACCGGCCCGGCGATGCATTCGCCGACCGTGGCGCCGCTCGCCTGCCGGCAGAGCGGCACGCAGCTTCCGCCGGGACACTCGGCGTCGCTGCCGCAGGCGCCGGCGTCGTTGGCGCCACCGTCGCACGCCGCCGCGCACTGGTTCGGCTGCGTCTGCCCGTCGCACCAGCAGCCGAGGTCCTGGAAGGCCGCGGCGTCGCAGGGCTGGCTCGACGGGAAGGCGATGGTGCCGGTCGTGACGGTGTCGAAGGCGAGCTCGAGGCCGCTCCCGGTGACGTTCGCGCCGGTCGGCGGACAGTCGAGCGAGGTCGGCCCGAAGGGTCCCGTGCCCTGCACGGTGCAGGCCCGGCCGCCGGCGCCGCCGCAGGTGCCGGCGGCGCCGATCTCGCAGGCCTGCGGATCGGCCGCGCCGCAGTCGCAGATTGGACACGGATCGCTGCCGCCGAGGGCCAGGTGGGCGATCGCGTTCAGGCCGAACGAGACCGTCGTCGCGCCGCTCTGGAGATCGTGGGTGCCGACCGCGTCGGTCGAGAAGCGCGTGAGGACGCAGGCGGGCACGCCGCCCACGGAGAGCGGCAGCGGCGGGCCGAAGTGCTGAAGCACGCACTGGCCGGCGCCGCTGCATTGGCTGTCGTTGGTGCAGGCGCGGCTGGGATCGGCGGAGCAGAACGAGCCGACGTTGCCGAAGAAGTCGCACAGGGTGTCGCCCTGACCGTCGCAGTTCGCGAGCTCGCCGGCGATGCGCCCGCCGCGCTGGAACCGGAGGCCGTGGACGGTGCCCGTCCAGCCGGCATGGAGCTCGGAGCCGGACTCGAGGACCAGCTCGAGCGTGCCGCTGCCGGGGCAGGTGCAGACGTCGGAGCACTGTCCGGGGCAGCGGGCGTCGTCGGCGCCGTCACAGAGCTCGCCAGCCTCGGCCGCGTCGTCGCCGCAGACCGGCGAGCAGGTGCAGTCGGACTGGCAGGTGCCGGCGCACGGGCCGGTGGCGGCGCCGTCGCACTCCTCGCCGGCGTCGAGCGTGCCGTTGCCGCAGAGGCAACTCGCGGGATCGAACAGGTCGTCGGGGACGTCGACCGCGTCGCCGATGACGTCGTACTCGTCGGCGCACGCCTCCGGCCGGGCCAGAAAGCCGGCCGGCAGCGTCACGTCCCCGAGCGGAGCGAAGTCGTCGCCGCAGGGCGCGGCGGCGCACGGCCCCGCGCCGAGGCACGTGAAGCCGTCGGGTGCGCCGTTCGGCTCGCAGACGATGAAGGCCGGCGCCCCGCCGTCGGCGCTGAAGACGTTGCCGGTGATCGACCCGTCCTCGTTCTCGGTGATCGCCCAGCGCTCGCTGCCGACGTCCTTGTTGACCAGTAGCAGGCCGCCCAGCGGGTCGACCGAGACGGCGCGGGGCGGCGCCCCGGGGGCCCCGGCGTCCGCGAGACACCCGTCACCGCCCAGGCAGCGATACCGGTTCGCGACCTCGCCGGGCTCGCAGACGATGAACGCCGGCGACCCGCCATCGGAGCGGAACACGTTGCCGGTGAGGACGCCCGAGGGGTGTCGCGTGATCGCCCAGCGCTCCGTCCCGACGTCCCGGTTGGTCATGGCGCGCAGCCCGTCGGGTGACGTCTGCACGCCGCAGCCGGCGGCATGCGCGGGCGCGGCGAGGGCGAGGCCCCATGCCGCCACCAGTCCCGCCACCGCCGCGCGCGCGAGTCTCGAGGATCCGATCATCGCTGCCCTCCTGCCTTCGCGTCGAAACCTGCCGTGCCCCACATGAGCGAGCGCCTCTACCAGGCAGGCGTAGAGGCGGGTTTGACGTTGTTGAAAGCGGTCCTACGTGGCCGACTTGACAGGGTTCGGGCCATAGGGGTTAGGCAGTCAGCGAGCCGATGGCCAGCGACGACACAGCAACTGTTCTGCTCGCGGACGTGTCCGGGAGCCTGGTGCTCGCGACCGCTCTCGGGGTCGGGGACGCCGAGCTCCGTGAGCGTGCTGCGCTCGTGAAGCGCGAGGTCGCCGCGCGCGGCGGGCGGATCATCGAAGGCGGCGAGCGTGCGATCATCGCGACCTTCCCCGCGCCCGGCGCGGCGGTCGCGGCGGCGCGCGCCATCCAGCAGGTGTGCGGCGAGGCGAGCCGCCGTGGCGGCGACGACGTGATCCTCAGCCTGCGGATCGCGATCGACGTCGGCTCCGCCTCGCCGGCCAGGACGTCGGGAAGCGCCGCCGGCATACCCCTCTGCGTCAGGATGGCGGCCTGGGCGCATCCGAATCAGGTTCTGGTGACGCGGCGGGTGCGCGATCGTCTCGTGGCGGAGGAGCAGGAGCGTTGCCGACCCGTCGAGCGGCAGCTCCGCGGGACCCTGGAGCCGATCTACGAGGTGGTCGCCGAGGACGGGTCGACCGCGCGCGCGGCCCAGATGTGGCGGCATGCCGAGCGCCGTCTCCGTCTCACCACGGACCGGAAGGAGTGGTGCCTCGGGCGCCAGCAGCCCACGGTGCGGCTCGGTCGGGGAGCCACGAACGACGTCGTGCTCACCGACGAGTTCGTCTCGCGCGAGCATGCGGTGATCAAGTACCGCGACGGGCAGTTCTACCTGACGGACAAGAGCAGCAACGGCACGCTGATCGCGCACGAGGGCGGCGTCGTGACCTTCGTGCATCGCGAGCGCACCCTCCTGGCCGGCCAGGGGCGGATTCGTCTGGGGCACCTCGAAGGACGCGAGCTTCCGTACGTCATCGAGACCTTGTCGGCGAAAGGGGATGCGTGGGAGGTCGAAGCTCCCGAGGAGGAGCCGAACGCGCGCCTCTCGCGGCAGGAGAGCGCGCTCCGGCAGGAGGGTGAGTACTGGACGCTGACGCACGCCGGCTCGGTGCTGCGATTCAAGGACGTGAAGGGCCTGCACTACCTGGCATACCTGCTCCGGCATCCAGGGCAGGAGCTCCACGTGCTCGATCTGGCGGAGCTGACCGGCGCGACGCCGGAGCGGCGCGCCGGCGTTGCGGGCGCATTGGTACCGGACACCGCGCGCCGTCGCGAGCTCGATGAGCCCGTGCTGGATGCGGCGGCCAAGGCCGCGTACAAACGAAGGGTCGCCGAGATTCGGGAGGAGCTGGCGGAGGCCGAGGACCTCAACGATGCGGGTCGGATGGCCGCGCTGGCGGAAGAACGCGAGATCATCGCCCGCCAGCTGGCGACGGCCGTGGGCCTGGGAGGACGCGATCGTGCGGCGGCGACCAACGCGGAGCGCGCCCGGGTTGCGGTCACCCTGGCCATCAAGTCCGTCCTCAAGAAGATCGGCCGGGTGCACCCGGTCCTCGGATCGCACCTGAAGAGGAGCATCAAGACCGGTCGCTTCTGCCTCTACGCTCCCGATCCCGCGAGTCCCGTCTCGTGGACCTGCTGAGGGCGGGCTTCTCGGCTGAGCCCACCCGCGGGCCGGCGCGCCGGTGCTGGAAGTCGAGACGCAATGCCGTAGAATGCCCCCCGTCTCGATGGGTCAGTGAGCTGGTGACGGGCGCGTGTGACGAGGTCGACCCCGCAGATCTCCCGCCTTCCGGCGGGCCGGTGGCTGCCGCTTGCGGCGGCGGCGGCGCTCGGCGTTTTCGCCGGCATCGTCGGCTTCACGTTCGCCTACGGCGACGGCACGGCCTATCTACAAGACGACCCGACCGGGTGCACCAACTGCCACGTGATGCAGGGGCACTTCGACTCCTGGCAGAGTTCGAGCCATCACGGCGCCGCGGTCTGCAACGACTGTCACCTGCCGCCCGGCTTCGCCGGCAAGTGGATCACCAAGGCCGACAACGGCCTCCTGCACTCGCTCGCCTTCACGACGGGCGACTATCCCGTGCCGATCCAGATCAAGCCGCGGAACTCCCGGCGCACGCAGCAGGCGTGCCTGCACTGCCACGCGGATCTCGTCCACGCGCTGGCACCCGTGGAGTCCTCGGGCGACGTCGTGCCCTGTGTGCACTGTCACGCGAGCGCGGGACACGCGCTGCGCTGACGCCGGCGTCGCCGGGATGGAGGAGCGCATGAGCCATCAGGGAGAAGCGGGACGGAGGCCCCGGGTGCCGGCGCGACCGCGGCGCGCGCCGGTCGCGGCGGCGCGCCGCGCGTCCGAGGCCGGCCGTGCCGGGCTCTGGGTGCTCGTGCTGGTGGCGACGGCCGCGGCCACGGCCGCCGCGGTGTGGGTCCTGGTCACGATGTTCGAGCGCAAGCAGGAGGCGCGCACGCCCTTCGTCCGCATCGTCGACGTCACCGAGGTGAGCAGCGACCCGGTACCGTGGGGCCTCAACTGGCCGCACCAGTTCGACGGCTACACGCGCACGGCCGGCGACCGCTTCTACGGCGGCTCGAGCGCCATGCCGGCGAGCAAGCTCGACGCGCATCCGTGGATGCGTCGGCTCTACGCCGGCTACGCCTTCAGCCTCGACTATCGCGAGGCGCGCGGCCACGCCTACATGCTCTACGATCAGCGGGTGACCGAGCGCGTGACGAAGCGCGAGCAGTCGGGCGCCTGCCTGCATTGCCACGCCTCGGCCACGGTAGCGTACCGGCGGATCGGGCTCGAGGCGATGGGCCGCCCCGCCGACGCCGCGGCGCTCGGTGCCGACTTCGACATGGAGGCCGTGATCCGCGGCTTCGAGGAGGTGAGCACCAAGCCCTACCACGAGGTCCTGGCGATGGTGGCCGCCACCCCCGACGGGACGCCGGACGAGAACGAGCCGCTCTTTCCGCCGCCGTCGCGCGCGGAGCACGAGGCCGCCGGCGAGGCGCCCGAGGGCGCCGGCGAGGCGCACCCGGTGAGCTGCCTCGATTGCCACGACCCGGAGACCATGGCGATCCGCGTGACGCGGCCGGGCTTCGTCCGCGGCATCGCCGCGCTCGCCGCGAGCGACGCCCCGGTGCCCCATCTCCCGAGCATCGAGCGCTGGCGCCGGGGCTCCCGGCGGAAGCCCTACGATCCCGCCGTCGAGGCCAGCCGCGCCGAGATGCGCTCCTTCGTCTGCGGGCAGTGCCACGTCGAGTACTACTGCGCCAGCAAGATGGTGCTCACCTTCCCGTGGGGGAACGGCCTCGCCGCCGAGGACCTGGAGCGCTTCTGGGACGCGCAGCGCTTCCCGGACGGCAGCCCCTTCTTCGACTACCTGCACGGCGAGACCGGCGCCCCCGTCCTCAAGGTCCAGCATCCGGAGTTCGAGCTCTGGAGCCAGGGCGTCCATGCCCGCAGCGGGGTGGCGTGCGCCGACTGCCACATGCCCTACGAGCGCGTCGGTGCGATGAAGGTGAGCAGCCACGACGTGCGGAGCCCGATGGAGAAGGTGAACCGCGCCTGTCAGACCTGCCACCACTTCGAGGAGGCGGAGCTGCGCGAGCGGGTGGCGCGGATCCAGGGCAAGACCACCGCCCTGATCGAGCGCACCGCGGCCGCCATGACCGACATGCTCGACGCCATCCTCGAGGCCAAGGCCGCGGGCGCCGGCGACCAGGCGCTGGCGGAGGTCTTCGCGCTCCAGCGCAAGGCGATGTGGCGCCTCGACTACGTGAGCAGCGAGAACTCGAAGGGCTTCCACGCCGACCAGGAGGCGGCGCGCCTGCTCGGCGAGTCGATCGACTACAGCCGGCAGGCGCAGGCGGCGGCGCTGCGCTGGCGCGCGCCGGCGCCGCCGGACACCGACGCGCTGCCGGTCGAGCCCGTGCAGGGCGTCACGCCGCGCGAGCCGGCGAGCGACGTTGTGCGCTGAGGGCCCGCCGCTTGCGGGCGGCGTGCGGTGGCGCCCGCGATGTCGTCGTCTACCTACGGTCGCGCTGAGCGGCGCGCGCCTCGGCCGCGGGGCGGCGGCGCGGGCGTGACGATGCAGTCGAGGAGGTCGTCGACGAAGGCCTCCATGGTGCCGGACGCCGGGGCCTCGCCGCCCTCGAGCCGCGCCGCGTGCTCGAAGAGCAGGACGAAGCTGGGCGTGCCCGCGCACGCGGTCGCGACGCGCAGCGCCGCGGTGCCCGCGAGCCGCTCCGCCCAGGCACGGCGGACGACCGCCCACAGCGGCCCCGTGGCGCGCCAGTACGCGTCGGCGGCCGAGAAGTCGAAGCCGCGGATGCGGTCGTAGCGGTTCACCCCGATCTCGCGCGCCTTGGTGCGCACGGCGCCGCCCGCGGCGTCGGGAAGCACCCGCTTCAGGTTGTCCTCCTCGTGCACCCAGCCGTGCGGCAGGATGGTGTGCCGGTTGACGGCGGTCAGGAGATCGTAGTCCTTGCGCGCCGTGTGCTCGCGGCGCGGGAGGGGGCGGCCGGTCGGGTCGCCGGTCCACGCCGAGAACGAGCGCTCGTGCCGCCAGCGCCCGACCGACGCGTAGCGCGGCGAGTCGTCGACCTGGTAGACCGACTGGCTCCAGGCGCCGCGGCGCTCGTCGGGGGCGAGGTCGCGCCGCCGCCACTGGCGGCGCCCGACGTACTCGACGACGCTCCGCGGCTCGTACCGCCAGTCCTGCCGCCAGTGCTTCTGGACGAAGGGCCCCTGGCGGCGGCCGTCCTCGTCGACGAAGACCATCACCAGCACGTGCTGCAGGCTGACGAAGTCGTCCCGGTCCTCCACCACGTAGACGCGCTCCGTCGCCCACGAGCGGTAGGGCTGCGCCGGACGATAGGGGGGCTCGAACACCACCGTCTCCAGGAAGTCGAAGGAGGTCCGATAGTCCCCGGCCATGGCGAGGATGGCGGCGCGGTCGCGCGCGGCGGGCGCGAGGCCGTCGGCCCGGAGCGTCCGCCAGGCGTCCGCGGGGTCGATCGCCAGCGTCACCGGCGCCCCCTGGGTCGTCCCGCCGCGCGGCGCCAGGCCCTCGGTCTCGACGAAGGGCCAGGCGAAGACGTAGCGCGGCGCGCGCGGCTCCGCGACCGGCGCGCGCGGCGCGCCGCAGCCGAGCACGGTCGCCGCCAGCACCACCGCCCACGCGGCGCGCGGCCGGCGCCGGGCGCCGGCGGTCGGCGGCGTGCGATCTGCGCGCTGGCGAGAGCTCATCGAGGGCGACCCGTCGGGCGAGCGTACAGCGCCCGGGCGCGGGCGCAAGCCCCGGCTAGAGCGCGAGCGCGAAGTAGTCGGCCTGCAGCGAGCGTCCCACCACCACGGCGATGCGTTCGTGGCGGAGCAGCTCGACGACGCTCCCGGGGCCGCCGGCGGTTGCGGGCCTGCACGGTGCCTGGTCGTTGCGCTTGACCCCGAAGACGGACGTCGACGCGTGCTACGCACCACCATCCGGCACTCAAGGAGGAATCCATGCGCCCCTCGGTCGGCTACTCGTTCTGGTTTCCCTCGTCGGCCTCGCCCTGGTCCCCGTTGCGCCGCCCTCCGCCCGCGCCCAGGCGCTGCACGCGCCGCGGAACTCGCTCGGCGCGATCATCCGCCTCACGCCGCCGCCCGGAGGCGAGGGGCGGTGGTCGGCAACGGCTCGCTGATCTCCGGAAACGGCCGCTACCAGGCCTACGTGTGCCGCAGCGGCGGCGCGAGCGTGTTCTTCCTCTACGACAACGCGCGGCGCAAGAACATTCCGATGTTCGAGCTGCCCGCGGGCTTCGCCGAGCCGGTCTTCCTGAGCGAGAAGGGCAACTTCGTCGCCGTCCTGAGCGAGGTCGCGATCCCGCCGGGCTCGGAGCCGGTGCAAGGGGAGTGGGCGCTCTACCTCTTCGACCGTCGCTCCCAGCGCTCGATCAAGATCCTCGAGGACAGCCCCGACCTCTTCGGCGACATCCTGGGCGACAATCTCTGCCCGGCCGCCGCCATCACCGCCTTCGGCCGCCCCGAGGTCGTGCACGTCGACAACCGCGGCCGCACGCTGGTCCGCTTCGACGAGCGCGCGACGGCGGCCGGCCCCTGTCCCGGCGGCGCGTACTTCGAGCTGGTGCCGTAGCGGTGCGGGGCACGGGGCGGCGATCAGTCGCAGCTCCCGTTGCCGTTGGCGTTGGAGCAGGCGGGAGCGGGGGCTCGGTCTCGAGCTCCCGCTCCCGCCTGCCGTCACGCTAGGACGACGCTAGCGGCGTCGTCGGACTACTCCCGGCAGCGCAGGCCGCGGCTCACCGCCTTGCAGTCGACGATGATGCCGGTGCGGTCGAGGCTCCCCTCCGGCGGCGGGGTCGGGCCGAAGCTCAGCCGCACCGTGATCGGCGCCGCGAAGGCCATGGCCTCCGGGATCGCCAGCTTGCGGAAGCTCACCGAGTACTTGAAGACGGTCGGCGTCTTCCGGAAGGGCTTGAACGTGCCCTTGAAGCGCTTGTCGGCCGACTTGCACTTCACCCGTCCCTTGGAGTTGGTCTCGCACTCGCCCGGTGCCCAGGTGTGGCTGTGCACGAACCCGAGATCGTCGCTGACGGTCAGGCTGTAGACCGGCGATCCGGTGAAGCTCGCCTGCGGATCGGCGATGAAGTCGCCCTTGACGCGGATGCTGCCGTTGGCGTTGGTGCCCTTCTGCGTCTTGAGGGTGGTGCGCGTGACGTTCATCTCCGGGCCGTCGCTCAGGTCGTCGAGGTCGCAGACGCCGTCGGTGTCGACGTCGCCGCCGCCGCCCGTGTTGTCGCAGCCCCCGGCGCCGTCGCAGGTGTCGTCCTCGGTGCAGACGTCGAGGCCCGAGTCGCACGCGGCGCCCGAGGGCTCCGGCACGCAGGTGCCCGCCGGCTCCAGACACGCGCCGGTCAGACAGTCGTTGCCGCTGCAGTCGACGGACGTGCCGGCCTCGCACATGCTGGTGCCGAGGTTGCAGGTCTCCAGCCCCGTGCAGGCCAGGCCGTCGTCGCACTCTGCGTCGGCGGTGCAGCTCACGCACGCCGGCACGGACGTTGCGAAGGGATCGGCGTCGACGTCGGCCGTGATCGAGTCTCCCGAGCCCGGTCCGGCGCCGCTCGGCCCGTCGGCCGCGCCCCACCAGTTGTCCTCGGCGTCGACCGGGCCGCCGCTCAGCGAGCCCGTATCGATGCCCTCGAGGTTCCCCGCGATGGTGTTCATGCTGGCCGCCACGCTGGCCGCGCTCGAGCCCACGACGACGATGCCGTTGTCGTTGTCGACGATGCGGTTGCAGGTGGCGGTCATGGCGCTCGTGTCGCTGGAGTCGAAGCCGCGGAAGATCCCGGTGGTGTTGTCGAAGATGAGGTTGCCGTCGATCGTGGCGCCGGTGCCCGCTCCGAAGAACGTCGACACCAGGATGCCGGCCGAGGTCGAGCCGTCGGTGGCGGCGACGCCGCGGTTCCCGCTGATGGTGTTGCCGGTGACGGAGACCACCGCCCCGTTCGAGATGTCGTAGGCGTAGTCGAGGTGATTGCCGGCGCCTTTCCCGACGAACATGTTGCCGCTCGCGGTGGAGCCGCTCACCGCCGAGCCGAAGTAGTGGATGCCGATGCGGCCGCTGCCGGCGAACATCGAGTCGGTGACGTCGACTGGGCCGGTGCCGAAGATCGCGATGCCCGTGCCCGCGTACGGCGAGCCTGCGCCCGGTGCCTGGAAGGCCATGTCGGTGAACTGCACGTTCTCGACGCTGCCACCCGAGCCGATGTGCCGGATGCCCTGCCAGATCTTGAAGCCGGCGCCGTCGAGGGTGAGGTCGCTGATGCTGAAGCTCACGCCGGGGTTGGCGAGCCACCATCCTCGTCCGTTGCCGGAGCTGGTGGTGTCGGCGAGCGCCTCGATGAAGGTCGCGGTCTTGCCCGCGCCCACGACCGAGACGTCGGCCGAGGCCACGATCTGTGGTCGTCCCTCCTGGTAGGTGCCGGCGAGGACGTTGACCGTCGTCCCGCTCGGGAACGACGTGCCGACCAGCTCGACGAAGCCCTCGACGGTGAGCCCGATCGTCCCGATCGCACCCGCCACGTAGACGCCCTTGTCGTAGGTGTTGGCGCCCGCGACCGTCGCGACGTCCTCCCCGGTGCTCTGCAGGAAGACGTGCCCGGTGGCCGGGGGCAGGATCGGGGTCGCGCAGCCGGAGGACGTCAACCCGGTGCTGTCGAAGTCGTTGCCCGAGATCGTGGTGCTCGGGCCACGGGCGCGCACGCTGGTCGCGAACCGCGTGGTGGTACCGGCGAAGACGTTGCCGGTGATCGTCGCCCCGTCGGCGTCGATGGTCACCAGCGTGTTGCCCTGCTCCTCGCCGGCGCCGTTGCACCCGCCGGCCGCGCCGGAGATGGTGTTGTTGGTGAACGTGATGTCGGAGTGGCTGCCGCCTCCGGAGCCTCCGCTGATGGTCACGAGCTGCCGCGGCACGTTGGCGAGCGTGAACTGCATCCCGAAGCCGTTCCCCGCCGGGTTGGCGCCCGCGAAGCTCTGCCCGGAGAACTCGTTGCCGTCGACGATGAAGCCGCTGTTGGTGCCGCCGAACTCGGTCAGGAGGGCGCCGTCGCCGGCGGCGACGATCTCGTTGTCGAGAACCGCGGCGTCGCTGTGGCTCCCCTGGAAGTAGATCGCGGCGCTCTCGATGCCCGGGGACGAGTTGTCGATACCCGAGATCGTGAAGCCCTGGCCGACGTCGCCGATCTGGACGGCCGTCGAGCCGGTGTTCACCTTGATGGTGCCGAGCGCCGCCGACGGGGTGGCGAGGGGGCCGATCGAGGTAACGGCCCGGCCGTTCACGGACTTCAGCACCAGGTCGCGGTCGATGACCACGTTCTCGACGTAGGCGCCGTCGTCGACGAGCACGGTGTCCCCGCCGCCGGCGTTCGCCGCCGCGATGGCGGCGTTGATGGACGCGGCCGCCGCCGTACAGCTACCGTCGATTGCGATCGACGGCACGCAGATGACCGCGGCCTCGGCCGCGGCCGCGGCGTAGACGACCGCGAGGGTGGTGAGCATGGTGGCGAACGCGCGCCGCACGGGCCGGCGCATGGGCGAGGGGATGGATCTGCATGGATCGAGGCTGGACATTACAGCTTTCTCCTTTTTGCGCTGTGAGGGGACGACCGCTGAGTGAGAGGGGTAGATCCAGCAGCATTGGAATGAACATGTCAAGTTGCCATTACGATACAATATGAGTGTATTCAGATAGTATTATGACAGATATCATAATATCCACCGGTAACTCGGTGGGCGCAGGAGACGGGACGGACGGGGCTACGGTATGGCCCCACCCGTGGCGGGGCGGTTTCGTTGAGGAAACTACTGAGCGGTACCGCCGAACGTAGGGAGAAGAACGGACACCGGACTGCGCGCCGCTGCTCCCGCAGCAGGCACAGGGTGCCCGCGGCGTGGGCACACCGCAGGGCGCGTGCGGACGGCGGGCACGCTGCGAGGCGGACTTGGCGCGGCGGCGCCGATGGCACGCGGCTTGAATGTCACGGGACGACGACGGCGTGATCGGCTCGCGTGGCGGGCCGGCGAGCCGTCGGTGGATCCGACGCCGGGTCCGTCTCTTCGAGCGTCACGGGTAGCCGTGGCAGGGGCAAGGGCGCCTCCAACCGTAACGGGAGCACCTTGCCGGAAGATGAGACGCATGACCCAGGATCGTCGGAGCTGCCGCCCGCGCGGGCGGCCGTGGAGCGCGCCGTGACCGCCGGCGCCTTCACCGAGGCGCAGCAGCGCTACCTCGAGGGCCTGGCGAGCGGTCTCGCGGCAGGCCGCCTGGGCCGCGGCGGGGCCGGGAGCGCCCCTGCCGTCGCGGCGCCCCCCGCGGGCGCCGCGCCGCCCCCGGGCCCCCCGGCCGCGCCCCCCCCCGCCCCGGCCCCCGGCGTGGCCGCGGGCCGGGGGCGGCCGCCGGCGGGGGGGGCGGAGCGCGCGAAGCACCCCTTCGACATGGGCGACGAGATGCACGCCAACGCCGCGGCCGGGAGGTTTCCGAAGGGCCTCGACGTCTTCCGCTACAAGTTCCACGGGCTCTTCTACGTCGGCCCCACCCAGGACGCCTTCATGTGCCGCCTGCGGGTACCGCACGGCACCCTCACCGCGCCTCAGCTCCGGGGCGTTGCCGAGATCGCCGAGCGCTGGGCCGGCGGCTACGCGCACGTGACGACGCGCGCCAACCTGCAGCTCCGCGAGATCGCCGCGGGCGACGCCCTGCGGGTGCTGACGGCGCTGCACGACCTCGGGATCGTGCCCCGGGGCGCCGGCGCGGACAACGTCCGCAACGTGACCGCCAGCCCGACCGCCGGCATCGATCCGCAGGAGCTGCTCGACGCGCGCCCGCACGCCCGCGAGCTGCACCACCGCATCCTCGGCAGCCGCGAGCTCTACGGCCTGCCGCGCAAGTTCAACGTCGCCTTCGACGGCGGCGGCCGCGTGAGCACCGTCGTCGACACCAACGACATCGGCTTCGCCGCGACGCGCGTCCGCGACGGCGCGGACGTGCCGCCCGGCGTGTACTACCGGATCCTCCTCGGCGGCGTCACCGGCCACGGCGACTTCGCCGCCGACACCGGCTTCGTGGTGGCGCCCGCGGACGCGGCGGCTGCCGCGGTCGCCATCGTCCGCGTCTACCTCGAGCACGGCGACCGCACCGACCGCGCGCGCGCGCGCCTCAAGTACCTGCTCGCCGACTGGGGCGTGGCGGCGTTCATGGCGCGCGTGCGCGCGCGCG
>Ga0302046_10002463_pt1 | contig 17187 bp, 12 predicted proteins | sample RVTome_11_FD_200261 | JGI IMG/M metagenome (GOLD analysis project Ga0302046, IMG submission 200261) | Soil microbial communities from uranium-contaminated site in the Upper Colorado River Basin, Wyoming, United States - RVT147D111 (version 2) ...
GCGACCCCGACGACATCGCCGAGGCGGTGCTCTACGCCGTGACCCAGCCGATCCGCGTGAACGTCGAGCAGATCGTGGTCCGCCCGCCGAAGCAGCTCAACCTGTAGCGAGACGGCTTCGGAGAGCGTTCTTCTGCACCTTTCCGGTGGAGTTGCGCGGTAGCTCGGACGCCAGCTCGAGCTGCTCGGGGAGCTTGTGGGTCGCGAGCTTGCGCCCCCGCAGGAAGGCGACCAGCTCGTCGAACGTGAGCGGGTCGCTCGGGTCCTTCGCGACCACGACGGCGCAGACGCGCTCGCCGCGCTCCAAGTCTTGGAGGCCGATCACCGCAGCCTCGGCGACTTTGGGGTGCTCGTGGAGCAGATCCTCGATCTCCTTGGCGCTCACGTTCTCGCCCTTGCGGATGATCACGTCCTTGAGGCGACCGGTGACGACGAGGTAGCCGTCCTCCGTGAGGTGGCCGAGGTCGCCGCTCCTGAAGAAGCCCTGGGCGCCGAAGGCGTGCGCGTCGAGCGCGGTGTCGAGATAGCCGCGGCAGAGCTGGGGGCCGCGCAGCAGGATCTCGCCGTCCTGGCCCGGCGCGGCGGCGCTGCCGTCGGGGCGCGCGATGCGGATCTCGACGCCGGCCGTGGCGCGGCCCTCGGTGTGGGCGAGCCGCTCGTCGGGATCGCCGGGTGAGCCCATGGTGGCGACGGGGCACTCGGTGAGGCCGTAGCCCGAGACGATGCCGGCGCCACCGAGCTCGCGCTTCACGTCGAAGTGCAGGGCTGGCGGCTTGGGCGCGCCTCCGCCCGGGAAGGCGCGCACGCGCGGGAAGATCGGCGCGCCGCCGCGCTGGCGTTGGGCCGCCAGGTACGTCTGGTGGAAGGCGGTGCCGGCGGTTGCTTGCGTCACGCCGTGGCGCGCCAGCGCTTCGATGGCGTCCGGCCCGAAGATCGGGACGACGATCTGGGCGCAGCCCGAGAGCAGTCCCGCCAGCAGCCAGCCCAGGCCGCCCACGTGGGTGAAGGGGAAGACCAGCGCGACGCGGTCGTCGGGGCGGAGCCCGAGCCGCTCGACCATGGCGCGGCCCACGGCCATGAGCGTTGCGTCGGTGTGGCGCGCGCCCTTGGGCTCCGAGGTGGTGCCCGACGTGTAGAAGATCCAGCCCACCTCGGGCTCGCCCTGCGCCGCAGGCCCGGCGACCGGCGCGAGCGACGCGGGATCGGCGTCCGGGAGCGCACCGTCCACCACCAGCAGCTCGAGTCCCGGGGTCCCGGCAGCGACCTCGCGCGCCATGGCGGCGTGGTCGAAGCCCCGGAAGCTCGGAGGCACGGCGAGCCAGTGCGCGTGCGTCTGGCGCACGATGAAGCCCACCTCGCGCTCGCGCAGGATGGGCAGGATCGGGCTCTGCACCGCTCCCAGGCGCACGAGGGCCGCCGCCAGCACGAGCGACTCGAGCGCCGTCGGGAGCTGCCAGGAGACGACCGTGCCCGCGCCGATCCCGAGCTTGGCGAGGCCCGCCGCGGAGCGCAACGCTGAGTGCCGGTACTCCGCGAACGTGAGCGCCCGGTCGCGGCCGTCCACGGCGAACAGCGCGCCGGGCGTGGCCTCGGCGCGGCTCTCCACCAGGCTCCAGACGCTGCGCGAGTCGATCACGAAAGGCCGAGCTCGCGCTTCGCCCGCTCGCGCAGCTCGTTCTTCAGCACCTTGCCCGACAGATTGATGGGCAGCGCCTCCACGATCGCCACGTGGCGTGGGACCTTGTAGTTGGCCATGTGCTCGCGCGCCCAGGCCACCACCTGCTCCGCGTCGAGCTGCGCGTCCGCGCGCGGCACGACGAAGGCCATGCCCACCTCGCCCATGCGCGCGTCGGGGATCCCGATCACCGCCGCCTGGGCCACGCCGGGCATCTCGAACAGGCGGCTCTCGATCTCGGCCGGGTAGCAGTTGAAGCCGCCCACGATGAACATGTCCTTGATGCGGTCGGTGATGGTCAGGTAGCCGCGCTCGTCCATCACGGCCACGTCGCCCGTGTGGAGCCAGCCCTCGGCGTCCACGGCCTCGCGCGTGGCCTCGGGATCCTCGAAGTAGCCCTTCATCACGTTGTAGCCGCGCACCTGGACCTCGCCGGGCTGGCCGCGCGGCACCTCACGCCCCTCGGCGCCCATGCAGCGCACCTCGATGTCGGGAATCGGCTTGCCCGAGGTGGTGGAGATGGTGACCGGGTCGTCGCCCGGGTCGCAGATGGAGACGGTGCCCGTGGCCTCGGTGAGGCCGTAGGCGGTGACCACGCTCGAGAAGCCGAGCTCCTTGCGCATGCGCTCCACGAGCTCCACCGGCACGGGCGCAGCGCCCGTGACCGCGAGCCGCAGGCTCGAGAGGTCGAACTTCTTGCGGTCGGGATGGGCCAGCAGCGACTGGTAGATGGTGGGCGCGCCGGGCAGCACGGCCACGCGGTCGCGCTCGACGCTTGCCAGCACCGCGCCCGCGTCGAACACGGGGTGGAGCAGGGCGGTGGCGCCCATCATCAGGCAGGCGAGCCAGCCCGCCTTGTAGCCGAAGGAGTGGAAGAACGGGCTCACGATCAGGTAGCGATCGCCCTCGCGCACGCCCACCACCGTGCTCCACACCTCGAAGCTGCGCAGGTTCTGGTGGTGCGTGGCCATCACGGCCTTGGGGTGGCCGGTGGTGCCCGAGGTGAAGATCAGGTCGGCCACGTCGTCGGGGGCGACGGCGCGGGCGCGCGCGAGGGCGTCGGCCTCGCTCACGGCCCCCGCGCCGGAGAGGAAGTCCGCGAAGGACTGCGCGCCGGGAACGCCCGCGTCGAAGGTCACGATGCGCTCGAGGCTCGGCACGTCCTGGCCGGCGAGCGCGTCCACGTAGCGGAAGCCCAGGAACTCGCCCACGGTGAAGAGCAGGCGCGTGCGGCACTTGCGGATCTGGTAGGCCGCCTCGCTGCCCTTGTAGCGGGTGTTGAGGGTGACGATCGCCGCGCCGGCCATCTGCACGCCGAGCGCCGCCACCACCCACTCCCAGCGGTTGGGCGCCCAGATCGCCACGCGCTCGCCGGGCGCGAGGCCGAACGCCACGAGCGCCCGGCAGGCACGCGTGGCCTCGCGGGCGAGCTCGGTGAAGGAGAGTGTGGTGGCACCATCCTCGATGGCCGGCGCGTCCCCGAAGCGCTCGGCCGAGGCGAAGAGCAGGCGCGGGATCGTGGTCGGTTGCATACGGATCGTATCGTATCGTATTCTGCGCGAGCCGATCGCGGCGCGGGAGCTCCCCCCTGGACGTCCGGTTCTCCGAGGAAGACGAAGCCTTCCGGCGCGAGATCGCCGCGTGGCTCGAGCACGCGCTCGCGGGCGAGTTCGCCGTGCTGTGCGGGCGCGGCGGGCCGGGCGACGAGCACGCGCTGGTGGACGAGCGCAAGGCCTTCGAGCGCGAGCTCGGCCGCGCGGGCTGGATCGGCACGGGCTGGCCGCGCGAGGCGGGTGGCCGGGAGCTTCCGCTCTCGCAGCAAATGATCTTCCACGAGGAGTACGCGCGCGCGCGCGCGCCCGGCCGCATGGGCCACATCGGCGAAGGGCTGCTCGGGCCCACGCTCGTCGCCTGCGGCAGCGAAGCGCAGAAGCAGCGCTTCCTGCCGCCGATCCTGCGCGGCGAGGAGTTCTGGTGCCAGGGCTACTCGGAGCCCAACGCGGGCTCGGACCTGGCCAACGTGCAGACGCGCGCGCGCCTCGATGGCGACGACTGGGTGATCGACGGCCAGAAGGTCTGGACCTCCTGGGCCCAGTGGAGCGACTGGTGCTTCGTGCTGTGCCGCACGGATCCCGAGGCGAAGCCCAAGCACGCCGGCATCTCCTACCTGCTCGTGCCCATGGACGCGCCGGGCATCCAGATCCGCCCGATCGTGCAGATCACGGGCGACTCCGAGTTCAGCGAGGTGTTTTTCGACGGCGCGCGCACGGCGCGCGAGAACGTGGTGGGCGAGGTGAACGGCGGCTGGAAGGTGGCCAACGCCACGCTCGCCTTCGAGCGCGGCGCCTCCACCCTGGGCCAGCAGATGCTCTTCCAGAACGAGCTGGACCAGATCGTCGCGATCGCCCGCAGGAACGGCGCGGCACGCGATCCGCTGGTGCGCCAGCGCATCGCCCACGCCTGGATGGGCCTGCGCATCCAGCGCTACAACGCCCTGCGCACGCTCTCGGCGGCCCGCGGCCCGGCCGTCCCGCCGGCGGCGCTGATCACCAAGCTCTTCTGGGCGAGCTGGCACCGCGCGCTCGGCAAGCTCGCCATGGACGTGCTGGGCGCCGAGGCCGAGATCACGGGGGACGGTCCCGACGGGCTCTCGCGGCTCCAGCGCCTGTTCCTGTTCACGCGCTCGGACACGATCTACGCCGGCACCAACCAGATCCAGCGCAACATCATCGCCGAGCGGGCGCTCGGCCTGCCGCGCGAGTCGAGGCCGGCGTGAGCTCCGTGGCGCCGCCGCCCTACGTCCCCGGTCACGGGCTCCTCGCCGGGAAGACCGTGCTGGTCACCGCCGCGGCGGGCACGGGCATCGGCTTCGCCACGGCCCGGCGCTGCGCCGAGGAGGGCGCGCGCGTGATGCTCTCGGACGTCCACGAGCGCCGGCTCGGCGAGGCCGTGACGGAGCTCGAGAAGCTCACGGGCGAGCGGCCGCCGAGCCGCCCGTGCAACGTGCGCGAGGAGGCGCAGGTGGAGGCGCTGGTGGAGGCCGCCGTGGGCGAGCTCGGCCACGTGGACGTGCTGGTGAACAACGCGGGCCTCGGCGGCACCGCAAACCTCGTCGACATGACCGACGCCCAGTGGTACGACGTGCTCGAGACCACCCTCACCGCCACCTTCCGCATGACGCGCGCCATGTTGCCTCACATGATCGCCCGCCGGAGCGGCGTGATCGTGAACAACGCTTCGGTGCTCGGCTGGCGCGCCCAGAGGGGGCAAGCGCACTACGCCGCCGCCAAGGCCGGCGTCATGGCGCTCACGCGCTGCGCGGCGCTCGAGGTGGCGGAGCACGGCATCCGCATCAACGCCGTGGCGCCGAGCCTCGCCACCCATCCCTTCCTGGCCAAGGTCACGCCCCAGCCCGTGCTCGACGAGCTCACGCGGCGCGAGGCCTTCGGGCGCGCCGCCGAGGTCTGGGAGGTGGCCAACGTGATCGTGTTCCTGGCGAGCGACTACTCGTCCTACATGACGGGCGAGGTGGTGTCGGTCTCGAGCCAGCACCCCTGAGGCATCCTGAGGAGCGCAGCATGAAGTTCTGGCAGGTGGTCTCCTTCTCGGAGCCCGACCAGCTCGTGGCGATCGCCCGCGGTGCCGAGCAGGCGGGCTTCGAGGGCGTGCTGCTCTCGGACCACCTGTTCTTTCCCGGAAAGCTCGCCTCGCGCTACCCGTACGCAGCGGACGGCAAGCCCGCCTTCGACGGCGCCACGCCCTTCCCCGACCCGTGGACCACGATCGCGGCCATGGCGGCGGTCACCACGCGCCTGCGCTTCGGCACCATGGTCTACATCCTGCCCCTGCGGCACCCGCTCGAGGTGGCCAAGACCGTGGGCACGGTGGCGCGGCTCTCGGGCGAGCGCGTGGTGCTCGGCGTGGGCGCGGGCTGGATCCGCGAGGAGTACGACGCGCTCGGCGTCCGCTTCGAGGGCCGCGGCCGGCGCATGGACGAGATGATGGAGGTGATGCGCAAGGCGTGGACGGGCCAGATGGTCGAGCACCGAGGCCCCCACTTCGACCTCGGCGCCTTCCAGATGAGCCCGGCGCCGCGCACGACGGTCCCGATCTGGGTGGGCGGCCTCTCGCCGCTGGCCTTCAAGCGCGCAGCGGCCCTGGGCGACGGCTGGATCGGCACCGGTCATCAGCCGGGCGAGGTGCCGGCCATCCTGGAGCGCCTGCGCGCCCTGCGCGCCGAGGCGGGCCGCGCCGCCGAGCCCTTCGAGGCCGTGGTGCCGCTCGTGGTCCCGCCCGACCTCGACGTGCTGCGCAAGCTCGGCGACGCCGGCATGACCGCCACCACCGCCTGGCCCTTCAGCTACACGATCGGCCCGAGCTCCACGATCGAGCAGAAGTGCTCCGCGATGCTGCGCTTCGCGGAGCAAGTGATCGCGAAGCTGTAGCCTCTACCGCCGTGCCGGTGCAGCTCCACGAGAACCCCGTGAGCGAGCTTCCCGCCGTGGCTGCGGTCCGCGCGCAGCTCGAGGCCGAGCCCCCCGTGCTCCAGGCCGTGGAGCTGGCGCCGCCGCCCGTGCGGCCCGCGCAGCCGCGGGAGCTGCGCGTGGTGGCGTGGAATCTCGAGCGCGGGCGCTTTCTCGCGCCGGCGGCGGGGATGCTGGCGCGCGCGCGGGCCGACGTGGTGCTGCTCTCCGAGATGGACGCGGGCATGGCGCGCACGGAGCAGAACCACACCACGCGCGTGCTCGCCGAGAGCCTCGGGCACGGCTACGCCTACGCCGTCGAGTTCCTGGAGCTCGGGCTCGGCAGCGCCGAGGAGCGCGCGCGTTGCGCGGGGCGGGAGAACACGCTCGGGCTGCACGGCGGCGCCATCACGAGCCGGCTCCCGCTTTGCCGCCCGGCCGTGGTGCGCCTGGACGAGGGTGGCCAGTGGCTCGACGGGAGCCGCGGCGAGGCGCGCGTGGGCGGGCGCATCGCCGTGCTGGCCACGGTGCGCGCCGGCGGCGCGGACGTGGCGTTCGCCTCGGTGCACCTGGAGAGCCACAGCGGTCCCGAGCACCGCGCGGAGCAGATGCGCGCGTTGCTCGAGGCGCTCGAGGTCTACGCGCCCGGCGCGCCCGCGGTGATCGGCGGCGACCTGAACACGCTCTCCATGCCGACGGCCGACTTCGGCGATGCGGAGAGGCTGCGCGAGGCGCTGGCCGCCGATCCCGAGCGGCTGCTGCGGCCCGAGCGCCACGAGCCGCTCTTCGAGAGCGCGCGCGCCGCGGGCTTCGCCTGGAAGGCCGCCAACGTGCTGGGGGAGGGGAGCGTCCGGCGCGTCGAGGGAGGAGGCTCGCGCCGCGTCCCGGTGCGGCTCGACTGGCTGCTGGTGCGCGGCGTCTCGGCCGCCGCCCCCGAGGTGATCGACGCCGTGGACCCGGCCACCGGGCAACCCGTCTCGGACCACGAGGCGCTGGCGCTCACCGTGCGGCCGCCCGCGCGGCCGCCGCGCCCGCTCAGGTCTTCGGGTAGTAGCGGCTGATCGTGTCCGCGATGCAGGAGGGGCGGTCGGCGCCCTCCACCTGGATCGTCACGCGGATCGTGGCCTGCACGCCGCCCTTGACCTCCTCGGCCTTCACCAGCTCCGCGCCCGCGCGCACGCGCGAGCCCGCCGGCACGGGCGCGGGGAAGCGCACCTTGTCGAGGCCGTAGTTCACGCCCATGGAGATGCCGCGCACCTCGACGATCTGTGGCAGGAAGAAGCTCGCCAGCGAGAGCGTGAGGTAGCCGTGGGCGATGGTCTTGCCGAAGGGCCCCTTGGCCGCGCGCTCGGGGTCCACGTGGATCCACTGGTGGTCGCCCGTGGCGTCGGCGAACAGGTCGATGCGCGCCTGGGTGATCTCGAGCCAGTCGCTGTGGCCCAGGTGCTTGCCCACCGCCTCGAGCAAGGCGTGGGGCGTCTCGAAGACCGTGGCCATGGGGGTCACCTCCGTGGAGCGAAGCGCGCAGCATAGCCCGGCCGCGAGGTGGTAGGGTGGCGCCACCGGGGGTCGGGAGGAGGGCGTCGAGGTTGCCCCGTTGGCTCGGACTCGCGTGCATCGCCACGGCGGCCTTCCTGGGCTGCGCCGCCGTGGGCTTCGGCATCCAGATCCGCGAGCCCGACAAGCACGACGAGTTCAGCTATCTGCTGGCGGCCGACACCTTCCTGCGCGGCCGCCTCGCGAACCCGACTCCGCCCGCCTGGCAGCACTTCGAGACGTTCCACGTCCTGCTCGAGCCGAGCTACGCCTCGAAGTACCCGCCGGCCCAGGGCGCGGCGCTGGCGCTCGGCCGCTGGCTCTCGGGCCATGCGATCGTCGGCGTCTGGCTGTCGAGCGCCTTCGCGTGCGCCGCCATCGCCTGGCTGCTGCTGGCCTGGCTGCCGCGCCCGTGGGCGTGGGCGGGCGCGTGGCTCGCGCTGGTCTCGTTCTCGATCGCGGGCTGGTGGAGCCAGACGTACTGGGGCGGGTCGCTGGCCGCGGGCGCCGGTGCGCTGGTCTACGGTGCGCTGCGCAGGCTCGTCGAGGCTCCGCGCGCGCGCGACGGGGCGTGGCTCGGCGTGGGCCTGGCGTTGCTCGCGGTCTCGCGGCCCTTCGAAGGGGCGGTCGCGTCGCTGCCGCCGGCCCTGGTCCTGGCGGCCTGCCTCGTGCGGCGCGCGCCGGCTGCGCGGCTCGTGCTCGCGCGCGCCCTGGCGCCCACGGCCGCCGCCGTGGCGCTCGCGCTCGCGTTTCTCGGCTACTACGACCATCGCGTCACCGGCCACGCGCTGCGGCCTCCGTACGTCGAGCACAGCGAGCAGTACCTGATGGTCCCGCTGTTCAGCTTCGGCTCGCCGGTGGAGCCGCCCGCCTGGCGGCACGCGGTGCTCGCCGAGCTGCACCACGACTTCGACCTCTCCTGGTACGCGAAGCAGCGCACCGCGGGCGAGCGCCTGGCCCACGCCGTCTGGAAGGCGCAGCCCTCCTACCAGTTCTATCTGGGACCGCCCGGGCTGCTCGCCCTGCTGGGGCTGGCCCTGGTGCGATGGGACCGCTGGCTCGGGCTCGCGCTGGCGAGCTGCGCGCTGGTGCTGTTCGCAACGCTCTTCGTCTCCACCTTCGGCGGCCGTCCCCACTACCTGGCGCCGGTGGCGGGCTTGATCGTGCTGCTGCTCGGCGAAGGGCTCCGGCGCTGGTCCCAGGTGCGGCCGACGGGGCTTGCGATCGGCTGGGTGGTCGTCGCCGTGGTGGTGGCCATGGTGACGCTCCGGCTCGCCGTCCGGCTCGAGCGCCACGCCCAGCCCGACGCCTTCTGGAGCCGCCAGCGCGCGTCGCTGGTGCGGGACCTCGAGCGCAGGCCGGGCCGCGATCTCGTGCTGGTGCGCTACGGCCCGGGTCACAACGTGCACGAGGAGTGGGTCTACAACGGCGCGGATCTCGCGAGCCAGGAGGTCCTGTTCGCCCGCTCCATGGACGCGGCGGCGGACCACGCCCTGCTCGATGCGTATCCCGGACGCCAGGTCTGGTGTCTCGACGTGGGCTCCGGCGGCGCGCGCATCACGCCCGGTCCCGTGGCGCCGGCGGGCGGGCGGGCGGCAGCATGCGCGCCATGAGCCGATGCGGCCGCGCGGCGGCTGAGCGCTACGGGACCCGCAGCTGGCCGTCGCGCACCGAGAGCATCACGCCCTCGCGCAGGCCCCAGTCGCAGACGACGTAGCCGTCGAGCTCCAGGGTCTCGGCCGCGGTGGCGAGGATCAGGCTGCCCGTCGGCAGGAGATCGACGCGCTGCTTGTGCATGCCGGGCATGGCCAGCCGCTCGGCCTGGCCCGAGCGCACGAGGTCGTCGGCCAGGCCGGCCACGGCCGTGCGCGAGATCTCGAGGCCGTTGATGGGCGTGGTCTCGGGCTTGCCGCGCCGCACGAGCGCGAGGCTCGCCAGCGCGCGCCCCGTGCCGCCTGCCAACACGCAGGTGCGCGGCCAGGCCGCCGGGGGCCGCGCGCGCTCGAGCGCCTCGCGCACGCGCGCGCGCACGTCCACCACGTTCTCGGCCGACATGGGGTCGACGTCCACGAGCTCGCGCTGGAGCCGGGTCACGCCGATCGGGAAGCTCCGCGCCCAGTGCGGGCCGGTCTCGTCGCCCAGCACGAGCTGCATGCTGCCGCCGCCGAGGTCGGCGCCCAGGGAGAGGCCCGGGCCCATGAGCACGCGCCGCCGGAAGGCGGCGAAGGCCAGCCGGCCCTCCTCGTCCCCTTCGAGCACGCGCACGGGCTGGCCCAGGGCGATGCCGATCCGCTCCGAGAGCCAGCGGCCGTTGCGGGCGTCGCGCAGGGCGGCGGTGCCCACGAGCAGCAGCCGCTCCACGCCCGCCTCCTTGGCGGCGCGCCCGAAGCCGCGGGCGGCCTCCACGGCGGCCTCGGCCGCCTCGGGGGGGATCTCGCCGTGGGCCGCCAGCAGCGCGCCCAGGCGCAGCATGGCCTTCTCGGTGGTCACCGGGGTCAGGCGGCCCGAGCGCGTCACGTCGGCCACCAGCAAGCGGAAGGAGGTGCTCCCCAGGTCGAGCACGCCCACGCGCTCGCCCGGCGTCTGGTCCAGCACCTGGGCGCGCTCGGGCGGCGGCCGGTAGCGCGCGCGCAGCGCGTCGCCCTCGCGCTCGACGATCCAGACCGACGCCTTCTCGCAGCGGAAGGGCTCCTCGATGCGCACACCGCGCTCCTCGAGCTCGCCCATCAGCGCGGCGATCACGTCGCCGTGGCTGCACAGGAGGGTCGGCCGCTCGTCGAGCTCGTCGAGCAGGGCCAGCGCCTTGGCGCCGGCCTCGCCCTCGGCCAGGCGATCGTCGAGGCTCACGTCGCTGGCCCACAGCTGCGCCAGCGGCTCCACCGTCTGGCGGCAGCGCAGGTGCGGGCTCGTGATCACGCGCGGGATGTGCTCGGCCGCGAGCTCGACGGCCAGCGCGCGCGCCTGCTCGAGGCCCGCCGGCGTGAGCGGCCGCAGCGGCAGCGGACCGTCCCAGCCGGTGCGCTTCTCCGCCTTGGCGTGTCGGACCAGGTAGACCTTCAACGTCCGCTCCGGCGCACGAACGCGCGGGCCGCCCGGAGGTCGAGCGGCCGATGGCGAGGATCTCTCGGACGGGAGGAGGCTGGCCGAGTCTAGCAACCCGGACGCCCGGCGGGCTCGCCCCGATCACGAGAAAACGTCGTTCGCCCGATTGCTGGACGGGACCCGAGGCCGCGATACCCTCGGCGCGTCCGCTTCCCCGATCCGTGGAGTGCTCCTTGGAAGCCCCGCTGCCCGCGGACATGCTCCGTCGCTCGCCCCAGGAGGCGAGCCGCCTGATCGTGCTCGGCCTGCTCGACGAGGCCGAGCGGGCAGCGTTGCGCCTAGACGATCCGTACGACGCGGAGGCGCTCCACGACTTCCGCGTGGCCGTACGCCGCCTGCGCAGCACGCTGCGCGCCTGGAAGCCCGAGCTCAAGAAGAGCGTGCGCCGCCGCGACCGCGAGGCCCTGCGCGAGCTCCAGCGCGCCACGGGCGCAGGCCGCGACGCCCAGGTGGCGCTCGACTGGCTGGCCGCCGAGCGCGCGGGCCTGCGCCCCTCCCAACGGCTCGGCCACGACTGGCTCGTGACCCGGCTCGAGCAGCGCAAGGCCGAGGCCCTGGGCCACGCGCGCAGCGGCGTGCGCGAGGCCTTCGCGGGGCTCCAGCGCGAGCTCGGACCGCGCCTCGAGGTGGTCACGCTGAAGAAGCAGCTGCGGCGGGGCGCCCGCCCGCTGGGCTTCGGCGAGCGGCTGGCCGAGCGGGCGCGCCAGTCGGTGGCGGAGGTCGTGACGCTGCTGTCGCAGATCGCCTCGCTGGAGGACGCTGCCGGCTGCCACCGCGCGCGCGTGGCCGGCAAGCGGCTCCGCTACCTGGTGGAGCCGGCGGTCGATCGAGCGCCGGCGGCCGGCGCCGTGGTGAAGCGCTGCAAGCGGCTCCAGGACGTGCTCGGCGACCTGAACGACGCCCACGTGCAGCGCGACGAGCTCGGCGGCGCCATCGAGGTCGCGGCGGCCGAGCGCGCGCGGCAGCTCCACGACATGGCGCGCGGCGCCGACGACGACGGCCTGCGCCGCGAGGGCCGCCGCAGCGAGCGCGCGGGCCTGCTCGAGCTCACCCGCCGCGCCCAGGCGCGCATGGACGCGCTCTACCGCCAGCTCGACGAGGAGTGGCTCCAGGGCGGAATGCACGCGCTCGTGGAGGACGTGGAGGAGCTCGCCGCCCAGCTCGAGGCGGCGGCGCGTCCCGCCGTGGAGATCGAGCGCAAGTACCTGCTGCGCTCCGCGCCCGACCTCTCGCCCGTGGCGGGCCGCGTGGAGACCGTGGAGATCCGCCAGGGCTGGCTGCCGGGCGAGCGGCTGCGCGAGCGGCTGCGCAAGAGCGTCGGCCCCGGCGGCACCGACTACACGCGCACGGTGAAGCTCGGCGCCGGCGTCGAGCGCATCGAGATCGAGGAGTCCACCACGGCGGGCGTGTTCGAGGCGCTGTGGCCGCTCACCGAGGGCTGCCGCATCCACAAGCGCCGCTATCGCGTGCGCGTGGCGGATGCCGGCGGCGAGGGCTCGGCGCGCCTGCCCGGGACCGACCGCGCGCGGATCTGGGAGATCGACGAGTTCCTGGATCGCGGGCTGTGGCTGGCCGAGGTCGAGCTCGCCGACGCGGGCGAGACGCCGGAGCTGCCGGCCTGGCTGGCTCCCTGGGTGGATCGCGACGTGACCGACGATCCCCAATACACGAACCTGAAGCTCGCGCGCTGAGCGGGCCCGGAGGAGACGAGATGCGAGCCCACGATACGGTCCTGGTCGCGCTGGTGGCGGCGCTGGTCGCTGCGCCCGGCGCCGCGCGCGCCGCCGGCGAGGCCGCCCTGGACACGGCGTCCATGGTCGTCGCCGGCCAGCTGGCGCCCCGGCTCCAGACCCTGGGCAGCCACGAGCACCCCATCACCACGAGCTCGCCGCGCGCCCAGCTCTTCTTCAACCAGGGCCTGCTCCTCAGCTACGGCTTCAACCACCGCGAGGCGATCCGCGCCTTCGAAGAGGTCGTGCGCCTCGATCCCGAGGCGGCCATGGGCTACTGGGGCCAGGCGCTGGCGCTCGCGCCCAACATCAACGCGCCCATGGACCCGGCCGACGAGGGCCGCGCCCACGCGCTGGCCCAGGAGGCCCTGGCGCGGCTGGACGTGGAGAGCGATCGCGAGCGCGACTACGTGGCGGCCCTGGCCACGCGCTTCAGCGCCGCGCCCGACCCGGATCGCCCGGCCCTGGACCGCGCCTACGCCGACGCCATGCGCGAGCTGCACCGCAAGTACCCCGACGATCACGACGCCGCGACGCTGTTCGCCGAAGCGCTCATGGACCTCTCGCCCTGGAACTACTGGAACCCGGACGGGACGCCCCACGCGGACACGCTCGAGATCCTGCGCGTGATCGAGGGCGTGCAGGCGGCCAACCCCGACCACCCGGGCGCCAACCACCTCTACATCCACGCCACCGAGTACGTGCACCCCGATCTCGGAGAGGTCGCGGCCGACCGCCTGATGGACGCGGTGCCCGGCGCCGGCCATCTCCAACACATGCCGTCCCACATCTACGCGCGCGTGGGCCGCTACGCCGACGCCTCGCGCTCCAACGAGAAGGCCATCGCCGCCGACGAGGACTACATCGCCACCTGCCGCGCCCAGGGCATCTACCCGCTCGGCTACTACCCCCACAACGTGCACTTCCTGTGGTGGACGACGAGCCTCGAGGGCCGCAGCGCCGACTCCATCGCGGCGGCACGCAAGACGCTGGCCCGCACCGAGCACGCGCTCGAGCAGCTCCCCGAGTTCACCCACGTCTTCCCGGTGGCGCCGTTGTTCGCGCTGGTGCGCTTCGGGCGCTGGCAGGAGATCCTCGCCGAGCCGCCGCCGCCCCAAGGCAGCGTGTTCTGGCGCGGCATCCACCACTACGCGCGCGGGCTCGCGCTGGCGCGCACGGGCAAGCACCAGGAGGCGAACCAGGAGCTGGCGGCCCTGGGCCAGGCCCAACGCGACCCGCACGTCCGGGGCAAGATCATCGGCGGCAACACCATCGACGCCCTGCTCGAGCTGGCCGCCGCGGTGCTGACGGGCGAGATCGCCTTCGAAGAGGGCCGCTACGGCGATGCCCTGGCGAGCCTGCACCGCGCCGTGCTGCTCCAGGACGCCCTCGCCTACATCGAGCCGCCCGACTGGTACTACCCCGTGCGCCAGAGCCTGGGCGCCGTGCTGCTCGCGGCCGGGCGCGCCAAGGAGGCCGAGGCCGTCTACTGGGCCGACCTGCGCGAGAGCCCCGAGAACGGCTGGTCGCTGTTCGGCCTGGCCAAGGCGCTGCGCGCCCAGGGCAAGGACGAGCAGGCCGTCGTCGTGGAGGCACGCTTCGCCAAGGCCTGGGCCGCGGCGGACGTGCAGCTGCCGGCCTCGCGGTTCTGAGAAGAGGTCAGCGCCCCATCACCTCGAGCGCGGTCAGCGCCCCGCGGCGATCAGGACGGCCTGCGGCGGGTCGCCGAACACCCGCTCCAGCTCGAGGTCGCGGAAGCCCGCCTTGCGCACGAGGCCCTCGAGCTCGCTCGGGCTCCAGGTCTTGAAGACGCCGCTCTCTTCGAGGTCGAGCAGGCGACCCACCTGGTTCAGGAACTGTCCGATGGACGCCTCGATCTGCTGCGGCGAGAGCCCGAACCGATCCCGGGCGAGCCCGCCGCGCAGCTCGGCCGACGCCTCGGTGTAGATGCGGGAGACGTCCGCATCGCGCCGCAGCGAGGTCAAGACCATCCGCCCTCCGGGCCGCAGGACGCGGTGCATCTCGCGCAGCAGGCGGTCCGGATCGGCGACGTAGTTCAGGACCAGCGACGCCACGAGCCGGTCGCAGGAGCCCGTGGCCAGCGGGATGCCGGCCTGCGCCTCTCCATCCAGATCCACCCGGACAAAGTCGGCTCGCAGGCTCCCGGCGTCGGCCCCGGAGCGCTGGAGTCGTCCGCGCGCCCGCACGAGCGCCTCCGTCAGGAAGTCGAGCTCGTGGACGACCAGGCCCTCCGGAGCCGCGGTCTCCCGCGACAGGGCGTCCAGGAAGCTTCCCGTGCCGGAGCCGACGTCGGCCACGCGCTGCCCGGCCCGGAGATCGAGCGCCCGGATCTGCCGCGCGAGGAGCTCGCGGAAGGACGAGGTCTCGATCAGGAGATCCATGCCCGGCCCGCCGCTCTCCCCGAGCAGGTAGCTGCGCCAGAAGCTCTCCGGGTCGAACGAGGGCGCCGGGCGCCGGGCGAGCTCCGCCTGTCTGCGCAGGTCGAGATCGATGACGTCGGGATTCCTCGCGCGGAGCCTGCGTCCGAGCAGCAGGCGACCGGCCTCCTCGGCCACGAGCCGGAACGTGGCGAAGGCCTCCGAGCTCGTGCGGAGCTGGTGGCCGGTGGGGACCTCGATCAGCCGGCGGCGAGCGACGTCGCCGCACGACAGGATGTCGCGCACGCGATCGGGATCGATCCAGGCGTCGTAGCGGCCGCACAGCCACGTGACGGGCACCCGGATCCGCGCCAGGTCGCGGCGCGCGTCCTCGATGAACGCAAGCCCGCTCTCCAGGGCGTCCTCGGCGATCAGGTCGATGTTGCCCTCGATCCCCAGGACCTTCTGGATGCCGAAGCGCACGCCCCGCTGATGGCCGCCGATGTAGTCCACGCCGCCCGAGAGCACTTGCCAGCCGCTCTTCAGGTCGGCCGCGCCGACGACGCTGATCCAGCCCGCGACGATTCCCGTGCGATCCTCGGCGAGCGCCCGGCGCGCCTCGATCGAGCCGCTGCTGAACGTGACGACCACGACGCGGTCGGCCCTGAAGCGGGGATCCGACCCGAGGAAGCGCAGCGCGGCGTGGACGTCCGAGACGCCCTGGGAGTACGTGTAGTGGTGCAGCTCGCGCCCCGGCGCGGTGCAGCCGGCGTCGTTGTGGGACTCGCCGCGGCGGCGGATGCCGTCGATGCGCAGCACGCAGACCGGCTCACCGGCCGCGGCGAAGGTCTCGACGATGGCCCGCGCCAGCGGAAGGAGCGTCTCCTTGGTCTTGGCGAAGGCCGGGGGCATGAGGACGACCGGCGCGCCCGGGCCGGAGCCAGCGCGATCGACGAGGCCGCGGATCGCCTCGCCGCGCGAGTCCTCGAACTCGAGGATCTCGAGGCGGGGCGGCTCGCTGCGGGGCGCGATCCGGCGCCAGGCGCGGTGCGAGGCCACGCGCGCGCCGAGCACCCAGGCCCGGCCCCCTTCCAGCAGTCGCCCCGGCGCTCCGGGCTCGCGCGCCCGCTCGACCGCGATCAGCGACTCGCTGGGAGCGGCCCGCAGCGCGAGGCCCAGCCGCTGCCAGCCCGGGCTCACCTCGCTCCGGTTGCGCACCGTCGCCCGCAGCACCTGGCCGGCATCGGGGCCCTCGAGGGGGACGGCGATCAGCCGCTCGGGAGCCTCGCGCCAGAGCTCGCTGGGAACGCGCACCGCCGCGCCGTCCTGGGAGTAGTCCAGGATCTCGGCCTCCACGCGGTGCCGGCCGGACTCCTCCAGGGTCATCCTGCGCGGCACGGCCCCGCCCGCCGCGGGCGCCAAGCGCAGCCGGTCGCGGCGCTCCGAGACGAACAGGCTCCGGGGCATGCCGATCCGGATCTCGCTGCCCGCCACCTCCAGGATCGGGGCCGTGAAGGTGTAGTCGCGGCCGTCCAGGGACAGGCTCAGGAGCAGGCGGGTGCGCTGGCTCCGGTCGAGGTGCTTCACCGAGAGCCGCAGGTCGTCCTCGCCGAGCGACAGCACCCGCGCGGTCTCGCGCTCGAGCACCTTGTTGACCCCGCTGCGCAGCTCGACCCGCTCCGCCCGCGCTCTCTCCAGCACGGCGCGGATCCGGTCCTGCGCGTCCACGATGCCGGGATGGAGCCGGGCGAGGCTCGCCTCCGAGATCCGCTGCGCGGTGTTCAGCATCCGCGCATTCTACGAATACGTCGAACGCAGTTTCAAGCAGAGGGAGGGCCGCAGGAGCCTCCTGGCGCACGGAACCGCGCTCAGCTTGCGCCCGTGCTGCGTACCGCGGCCAGGAAGGCGGGCTTCTCGCCGCCGCCGTGCAGGAGCAGGTTGGCGCCCGTGACGTAGCTCGCGAGCGGCGAGGCCAGGAACAGGCAGGCGTCGCCCACGTCGCCGGGCTGGCCCATGCGGCCCAGGGGCACGGTGGCGGCCACACGGGCCAGGCCCTCGGCGTCGCCATAGTGAAGATGCGCGAGCTCGGTCTCGATCATGCCGGCGGTGACGGCGTTCACGCGCACCTTGGGCGCCCACTCCACGGCGAGCGTCTGGGTCAGCGAGAGCACGCCGGCCTTGGCGGCGCCGTAGGCGGCGGTACCGGGCGAGGGGCGGGTGCCCGAGACGCTGGCCACGTTCACGATGGCGCCGCCCTCGGGCTGGGCCTGCATCACCGCGTTGGCGCGCTGGGCGCAGTGCAGG
>Ga0302046_10002464_pt1 | contig 17185 bp, 11 predicted proteins | sample RVTome_11_FD_200261 | JGI IMG/M metagenome (GOLD analysis project Ga0302046, IMG submission 200261) | Soil microbial communities from uranium-contaminated site in the Upper Colorado River Basin, Wyoming, United States - RVT147D111 (version 2) ...
GGCAGGGTAGCCACAGCTACATCACGGTCTGGGGCGACAACGACCTGACGTCGGTGCGCGACGGGCTCAGGCCGAACGAGTCGTTGGCGTTTCGGGTCTGGGACAGCGCCTCCGGCACCGAATACGGCGCCGGATCGGTCTGGGTAAGTTTCTCCCAGTCCAACCCGGTGTATAACCATGATGCTATGCTGGTCGTGCAAGACCTGAGCGTCTTGCCCAGGCCCGCAGACCCCGTGCTGGCAAGCCCCTCCAACGGGGCTACGGGGGTTTCGATCAGCCCGACGCTGACGTGGAACGCGGTACAGGGTGCCGCCAGCTACCACCTGCAGGTAGCCACCGACGTCAACTTCAACAACCGCGTCGTCAATGAAACCACCCTGACGGGCACGACGCATGCGGTTGCCGGGCTGGCTCATAATACGCGCTATTTCTGGCGCCTGAAGGCCAGCAACGCGGCAGGGGCCAGCGGCTGGTCGGCTGTATCGAACTTTACGACCGAAGGAGCGCCCACGACGCCGCCTCCGGCGCCGGTGCTGGCGAGCCCCTCCAACGGGGCTACGGGGGTTTCGATCAACCCGACGCTGACGTGGAACGTAGCGCAGGGCGCCGACAGCTATCACCTGCAAGTGGCTACGGATGTCAACTTCAACAACGTCTTCGTCGATGAGGCCGCGCTGGCGGCTGTGACGCATGCGATCTCCGGGCTGAATTATGTGGCCTCGTACTTCTGGCGTGTGCGCGGCAACAACGAAGGCGGAGCCGGCCCCTGGTCGTCGGTATCGCGCTTCACAACCGAACAAGCGCCTGTAGTGCCGCCTCCGGCGCCGGTGCTGGCAAGCCCCTCCGACGGCGCTGCGGGTGTTTCGATCAACCCGACGCTGACGTGGAACGTAGCGCAGGGCGCCGTCACGTACCATCTGCAGATGACGCTGGGCACCGATCCGGGCTTCAACACGCCCATGGTGAATGACAATGCCGTGACCGAGTTGTCCTACGCGCTGGCGGGCCTGAGCCATTCGACGCAGTATTTGTGGCGTGTGAAGGCCAGCAACTCGTCAGGCAGCAGCGGCTGGTCGGCGGTGTGGGATTACACGACCGAACAAGCGCCCGTGGTGCCGCCTCCGGCGCCGGTGCTGGCAAGCCCTTCCAACGGAGCCGGCAACATCGAGACCGAGGTGGCGCTGACGTGGCAGACGGCTTCCGGGGCGGATACCTACCGCTTGCAGGTAGCCCTCGACCAGAATTTCGCCAACCTGGTTGTTAATGACGGTAGCCTGACGAGCACGACGGAGATGGTGACAGGGCTGGTTCATGCGACGGAGTATTTCTGGCGCGTGCGCGGCACCAACCTCGGCGGGGCGGGACTCTGGTCGCCAACCTGGCGCTTTACCACGGAGCAGGCACAGGCTCCGTTGCCCGAGAAGCCGCACCTGCTCGAACCGGCCCATGGTGCCATGGGCGTTTCGGCTAATCCTACCCTGGTGTGGCAGGCGGCGAACCATGCGACCCACTATCACGTGCAAGTGTCTACCTCGCGCTATTTCTCCCAGCGTGCCCTCGACGAGCCCAACCTGACGAGCAGTTCGTTCGACGCCTCCGGATTGGAGTACGGGACGAAGTATTTCTGGCGCGTACGGGCCAGCAACGCCACGGGCAGCAGCGAATGGTCGTTCACGTTCCGGTTTAAAACAGAGAACGCTCCGGTCGTTGTGCCGCCTGCGCCGACGCTGGCAAGCCCGGCGAACGGGGCGGCGAACGTCTCGGTGAACCCGACCCTGGTATGGAATGCCGTGCAGGGTGCCGACAGTTACCGCCTGCAGGTGGCTACCGACGCCGGTTTCGGCAACATGGTTTTCAACCAGAGTGGTCTGACGAACACGGCGCGGCAGGTCCCCGGGCTGCAAAACGACAGGCAGTACTTCTGGCGGGTGAGTGCCAGTAACGCCGGCGGCGTCGGGTCGTGGTCCTCGATCTGGGCCTTCGCCACCCAGGGCAGCCCGCAGTTGCCGCCGAATACGCCGCGTCTCCTGGAGCCGGCCCACGGCGTCGACGGGATCTCGGTGACGCCTACCTTCCGCTGGATCGACGTGCCCAACACGACGAATTTCCAGCTGCAAGTATCCACATCGCGGAAGTTCTCCACGCTTATCGTTAACGAGAAGAACCTGACGGAGGCTTCTTTCCAGGCTTCGGGGCTCCAGTACGGCAGACGGTATTTCTGGCGCGTACGGGCCAGAAACGCGGCCGGCACGAGCCAGTGGTCCTCGACGTGGCAGTTCAATACCACGAACGAAGGACGAGGCCTTGCCGCACCCCCGCTGGTTGAGCCCTCCAACGCCTCGGTCGGCGTATCGCCCAGTGTCTTGCTCGTGTGGGCCTCCGCCAGTGGCGCCAGCGCCTATCGTCTCCAGGTGGCGGAGCGGGACGACTTTTCGAAGATGGTGGTGGACGAGGGAGACCTGACCAGCAACACCTACGAGGTCGAAGAACTCGACGAGCAGACGACGTACTACTGGCGCGTACAGTCCGGTAACCATCTGGGTGAGGGTACCTGGTCTAACGCCCAGTACTTCACGACGGGGACGGCGTCTGCCCTGCTGGCGCCTCGGCCCATGCTGCCCGCCCATGATGCCGTCGATGTACAGATACCGAGTACATTCACCTGGCAGATTGCGCCTTTCGCCACGTCCTATCGGATACAGGTCATGCGGCTTAGCGCGTCAGGCGGCATCGAGGAAGTGATGGTCGACTCCACGGGATTGACGGGGTCGAGCCTGCGGGTTCAGACCTTGCAGCCCGGCACCCAGTACCTGTGGCAGGTGCAGGCGCTCAGCAACCTCGGCGGAAGCCCCTGGTCGATCATGTACCGCTTCAGGACGAGTGGTACTTCTACGCCCACGGCGAACGAGGCGGAAGCCGAAGAGGTGCCGGAAGGCATCGCGCTTCACCAGAACTACCCCAACCCGTTCAACCCGGAGACGACGATCGCCTTCGACGTGCCGGAAAGCATGAACGTGACGGTGAAGGTGTACGACATGCTGGGTAAAGAGGTAGCCACCTTGCTATCCGAAACGCTCCCGGCCGGCAACCATCAGGTGCAATGGAATGCGTCCGGCATGCCGAGCGGGGTCTACATCTATCAGCTGCGGGCGGGCCGCCACACCTATACAAAGGCCCTCTCCCTGATAAAATAACATCGGTCTGACGGCCTCGCTCTTCGGGGCAAGGAACCGGAAAGCCCTCTACGAAAAGCCTCGGCGCCAGCGTCGGGGCTTTTCTGTTTCGCTCCCGTTCGGCTTCGTAAAACTTTGCTAATCCTGGATTTACTCCGGTTTAACGTGGGTATCGTTTCCTGAACAGGTAGGCCCCTATCGCCTCTTCGGCTTTAGAACGATTGCGGAAGGCCGGTACTAGAGGCATCGGTGGCCGGATTAACATGGATGGGATCCTCATATGGGAAGGAATAGCGCAAGCCGGAGAAGTAAGGCGCGCCGAAAGCTGAATACCCAGGGCCGAGGCGGTGGGCGCGGGCGCCGCCTGCTGCGGTTCCGCCGGCACATGGGCGATGACGGCTCGGTTCCTCCCGGGGTGGATCCTGTGCACCTGCCTGCGGGCGGTGACGGTTATCGACCGGCCGCCCTGGAGGCGGAGGCCCGCCTGCGGGTCCATGACGTCCGTTCAGCGGACGGAGGGCTCCTCCTCCCGAAATCGTAGTACGGCGCCTCGATACCGTTCGTCCTGCGGCGGATGCTTAACGGCTCACCGGCCGTCCCTACGCTGGGTGCCCTTCTGCACCTTGAGGTATGGGCTCCTGTAGACCTTCATCGGCGTCAGGCTGCCACAGCCGTCTGCTTCGTGAGCAGGTCCCAGAGGCCGAGAGCGGCCAGCAGGGCCAGGTTGGGGAACAAGAGCGGCGCGAAGATAGGGGCTCCGAAGAGAAAGCTATCCTCCAGGCCGCCCGCCGCCCGCACGGCGTTCGCCTCGACGTGCAGGTAAAAGCCGACGAGCCCGACCAGCCCTTCCAGCGCGGCGACGCCGAAGCAGAGCCGAAGGAAGGGACGCGCGGCCTCGCCGAACACCGGAATGGCCAGAAAACCCACCGCGAGCGCGCTCCCGATTACAGAGATCCACTCTGCCTTGTAGAAGAAGCCGTTTTGCGCGTGGTCGCCGAGGGAAAGGGCAAAGTTGCCGATGAAGCCGCCCCAGGCGAAGAAGAGCACCCAACGCCCCCAGTCTACCGTCCCGGTCGGTACGTTGCGGTTGAGCAGCAGCAGAAACCCGAGACCCGTGTAGGCCAGCGGCGCCGCAAAGGGCGCGGAATACACGAGGCTCTTCAGCGTGACTTCGACGAAGAAACGGCTCTGGAGATGCCATATCAGACCGAGGAGGCCCACCAGGATCGAACCCCAGCCGACGACCGAGCCCACGCGCAGGTAGCGGCCTTCCAGCCGACCCCGGGTGGACCGGAGCCCGGCAGCCAGGGCCAGCGTTGCCAGTGCCGAGAAGAACACCGGGAGCCATTCTCCCCGATGATGAAACGCGTTGGCCGCGTGGGCCAGCGAGACGTCGAGCGTAAGGAAGGCCAGGTTGAACAGGATGAACAGTTCGAGCAGAAAAGGTCTGTCCTGATAAAATTTAACGGGCTCCATGGTCTTGCATCAGTTCGTCGGCCATCGCGCGCAACTCAACGTCTTTGGCCAAGAGTTCGTAGTTGCCATGCCACTGCACGAAGTCGGCGCCGCCCATGAAGGCGCCGTGTTTGGCGGTCCGCCCGTAGTAGTGCCAGAGGTCGAAGGCTACAAACTCGATCGGCTCGTCGAACGGAGCCGGTGTCAACAGGCCGCGCTCCCGCAGGGCAGCCACGCGTTGCATACTCTCCGCCACCCGTACGTTCGTCGTAGCGACCACGGCTTCGGCCTGCGCGTAAAAGGCGTCGGTGTGGCGCTGGGTGTGGCATTTCATGCAGATCTCTTTCATCTGCGCCTGCCCCTGGGCATACGTAGGCCGTTGCTCCGAGACCTCGGCAAAGAGCCAGTACGAGAGGCGTTCGGTGACGTCGTGGGTTACCCGCGCGCCTTCCAGGCCGCTCATATGACAGGTTGCACACGTCGGGACCGGCATGTCGTGCACCGTCAGGGCTTTCGGGTCCGCTCCCAGGTTGAAGGACTGCCTCTGTGCGTTGTAGAGGGCGCCGTGCTTCGACTCGTTGTAAATCTCGATCTGCGAGTGATCCGGCCCCATGTGGCATTGCCCGCACGTCTGCGGCTCCCGGGCCAGTTCTATCGACGCCAGGTGCCGGGAATGGCAGGCCGTGCAGCGTCCTATCGACCCGTCGGCATTGGGCTGGCCCACCGAATGACAGCCGACGCAGCCGGACACGATCGCGGGTTCGCCTTCGAGCTGTGCCAGGGCGTTGGGGGCCCGGTCTACCGCGCCCGGATGGTACGTCTCGGCCTCGGCAATCTGTTCATCCGTAAAGGCGGCACGCCCCCGCACGGCCGCAAACGCCGGGGCTGCGTGACGGCTCCGCAGGAACTGGCGATACTCTGTGGCATGGCATTGTTCGCAGTTGAGGGCCGTCACTTCCCGGGCCAGCACAAACCCGCGATGCGCGAACTCGTCCTGGTTTTCGCGCGGGCTGTGGCAGTCGAGGCAGTTGACTCCCCGGGCCGCGTGACGGCTCTGCTCGAACGCGGCTACGATCGCCGCCGTCTCCTGGCGGTGGCACGTGGCGCATTTCCCGGTGGCGCGTACGAAGGCCGGGGTGGGCTGGGCCGTCTCCATGGCGGGCCGCCGGGCGTTGAGGAGAAAAGCCGCGACGATGAGGGCGGCCCCGATGAAGACCGCGATGAAGATAGATTGGAAGGACATACCGCCTCCGTGGAGCAGGGTTCGTTGAGGCCGAAGCTGTTATCATGATAGGAGACGCTATGTACGTGTGCAAGTCGAGATCGCTCGCAACCTGGCATCCCAATCCGAATAGCTTCTGCATCCTCTACAACCATGTAGCTCCCTTACTGCACCCGCCCCCGCGCATCGACGGTCCATTCGTGGATCACCTCCTCGCCGTCGACCAGGTACAGGTGGTCCTGCGTGTTGACCGCCACGCAGGCATGGTTGGGCACGACGCGCACGCTGTCTCCGACGCCGAAGGTGGCGCCGCCGCGTACCTGCACCCACCCGTGTTCTTCCGAGAGCCCCGTCAGGCGCGCATGGGGGTGGATCACCATATCGGTCGGGTTGTAGAGGATGAGGCCGTAGCCCTCGGTGAGGCGTCCGGCGTCGGACGTGAAGACTTTGCGGCCGGCGTCGAGGAAGAGGCGTTCGCGCCCGGCCCGGTCGCGGTGCTTGCTGATCACGGTCGTCAGCACGGTCAGGGCGCACTCGTGGACCGTCGCCACGCCGAGCGACACCTGGATCGCATCGTTGAAGACGTAATTGCCGGGACGGATCTCGGTGATGCGGAACCCCTGGTGCTCGCGGTTCTCGAAATAGCGCATCGACGGCGTAGAGCCGATGCTGATTTCGAACACGTCCGGCGCGGTGCCCGGCACCCCGGCGGCGTGCAGGCGGGCCGCGGCTTCCAGCATCCGGTCGCGTTCCTCGGCCATCACACGCCGCAGGGCGGCCTCCTTCGTCTCGCCTTCCTGCGGGCCGTTGTACGCGTGCCCCGCGTGCGTCAGGATGCCCACCAGCTTCAACCCCGGCAGCGCCCCCACCCGGCGGACAAAGTCGATGAGGTCGGCATCGTCCCAGGCCAGGCCGCAGCGCCCGTATCCGACGTCGACCTCGACGAGCACCTCGGCCTGCCGGTCACGGGCCGCGTAGATCGCCGAGGCCCGCTGGGCGGCGTCCAGGGTGTCCACGCAGAACGAGATGCGCGCCCGGTCGAGCAGCGCCGCGAGCCGGTCGTGTTTGTCCCGCCCGACGACGGGATACGCCAGGCGCACGTCCTCGAAGCCGGCTTCGACGAACACCTCGGCCTCGCCCACCTTGGCGGCGGTGAGGCCCCGGGCCCCCAGCCCGCGCTGATGCCCGGCAATGGCGACCGTCTTGTGCGTCTTCGTGTGCGGGCGCAGCGCTGCGCGGTTGGCGGTAGCCTGGACCTGCATCCGTTCCAGGTTGGCGTCGAGCCGGGCGCGTTCAACGAGGAGGCAGGGGGTTGAGAGTTCGTCGGTCAGCATGGCGTGTGTGGGGAACGATGGACGCGTCGTTCAAAGATAGCGGATAGCGAGCTGAAGTAGACAGGGATCAGGTTGCACCGTATACTGATCGCCAGCGGGAACGTTACACCCGTAGCGGCATCAAGGGGGCTTGCCGCCGAGGGGAGCCTCCTCCGCTCCGGGTGCCGGCCGTAGCATTAATCGCGCGAAATGGCTATGCTCTTGGCATTCAGCCGGGACGGTTCTCGGCGCCCCGCTGCCCCCGCCGCCCAGTCGGTCCCTCTGCTCCCTTCCTGCCGAACGTCATTGCCATGAAAGCGCCGTTTCGCTTCGCTCTTTCGCCCCGTTCCTGCACCCTGCCCCGGTTCGCGGGGCTCGCCCTGGTTGCCTTTGCGCTGACCACGCAGGCCGTCGCCCTGCCCCTCCAGGATGCCGACTCGACCAAGGCCGACACGACGCAGGCCAAGAAGAAGGACAAACCCCTGCCCCTGGAAGCCGCCCGTACCGTCTCCTTCCGCACCGACGAGGGTTCCTGGCTCTCGCTCGACGTCAGCCCCGACGGCCAGACCCTCGTCTTTGAACTCCTCGGCGATCTCTACACCCTGCCCATCGCGGGCGGCACAGCCACGCGCATCACGCAGGGCATGGCCTTCGACAGCCAGCCGCGCTACAGCCCGGACGGCATGAAGATCGTCTTCGTATCCGACCGTAGCGGCAGCGAAAACCTCTGGGTGCTGGATTTCGCCGACCCGGACACGCTCCAACTTACCCAGAGCAAAGCCGACCTCTACCAGTCGCCCGAGTGGACGCCCGATGGGGACTACATCGTGGCTTCGAAAAGCAGCGGGCTCGGCGTGAGCAAGCTCTGGCTCTACCACGTCGACGGCGGCAGCGGCACCGCACTGGTCAAAGAGCCGGAGACGCTGAAGATGATGGGGGCTGCCTTCGGCGACGACGCGCGCTACGTCTGGTATGCCCAGCGCTCCGGCAACTGGCAATACAACGCCCAGTTTCCGCAGTATCAACTCGCCGTCTACGACCGCGAGACCGGAGAGCGCCACACGCGGACGGCCGTCTACGGCTCGGCCTTTCGCCCCACCCTTTCTCCCGACGGCCGCTGGCTCGTCTACGGCACCCGGCACGATGCCCACACGGGCCTGCGCCTGCGCGACCTGAACACGGGCGACGAACGCTGGCTGGCCTATCCGGTGCAACGGGACGACCAGGAGTCTCGCGCCACGCGCGACGTGCTGCCCGGCATGGCCTTCACGCCGGACTCGCAGCACCTCGTCGCGTCCTACGGCGGTAAGATCTGGAAAATCCCCATCGCGGGCGGCGACGCCCTGCCGGTTCCGTTCATCGTCGACGTCGACCTCGGCGTAGGGCCGGAGGTGGCGTTCGACTATCCGGTCGATGACGCGCCGACCTTCGTCGCGCAGCAGATTCGCGATGCGGTGCCCTCTCCCGACGGACAGCAGCTGGCCTTTACCGCCCTCAACCGGCTCTACCTGATGGACTACCCGGACGGCACGCCGCGCCGCCTGACGGACCTCGACGTGAACGAGCACCAGCCGGCCTGGTCGCCCGACGGCGCGTCGGTGGCGTTCGTCACCTGGGGGGCCGAGGGGGGAGCCGTCTACAAGGCGAACACGACGGGGCGCGAACAGGTGCAGCGCCTGACGCCGACACCGGCCTACTACCGCGACCTGGCGTGGTCGCCCGACGGCGCCCGTCTCGTGGTCGTGCGCAGCCCGGCCCAGGCCTTCGTCGAAGAAGTCGGCGGTTCGGGCAACGACCTCGTCTGGATCCCGGCCACCGCGGGCGAGCCGACGTTCATCACGCCGTTCGACGGCCTGAACAACCCGCACTTCACCCGGGACCCGGACCGCATCTATGCTTACAGCGGCAGCGACGGCCTCGTGTCGATACGATGGGACGGTACCGACCGCAAGGCCCACATCAAGGTGAAAGGCGGTACGCTGCCGGGGTCGACGAACCCGATCAACGCCTCGACGGTGATGATGGCGCCCGAGGGCGACCAGGCCCTCGCGCAGGTCATCAACGACCTGTACGTCGTCACCGTGCCGTACGTCGGCGGCGAGACGCCCACGGTCTCGGTCGCCAACCCGGCGTCGGCGGCGTTCCCGGCGAAGCGGCTCACCACCGTCGGCGGGCAGTTTCCGGCCTGGGGCCGCGATGGGCGCACGGTCCACTGGTCCATCGGGAACGTGCATTTCGTGTATGACCTCGACGCCGCTCAGGCCCACGAGGACAGCGTGAAGGCCGCCCGAAAGGCCGAAAGCGAAGGGGGTGGTGCGGGAGACGACGACAACGGCGCCGGCGACGGGGAGGATAAGAAAGACGAAGGGTATCAGCCCGAGGAGACGCGCATCGCGATCGAGGCCCGGCGCGACCTGCCCGAAGCCGTGGCGGTGTTGCGCGGTGCCCGCGTCATCACGATGCAGGGGGATGAAGTGATCGAGGATGGGGACGTGGTTGTGCGGAACCATCGCATCGAGGCCGTCGGCCCGCGCGGCCGTGTGACGGTGCCGGGCGGCGCCGAGGTGATCGACGTATCGGGCAAGACGATCATCCCCGGATTTGTAGACACCCACGCCCACCTCCGGCCACCTTTCGGGATCCACAAGACGCAGGTGTGGGAATATCTCGCCAACCTCGCCTACGGCGTCACCACCACGCGCGACCCGCAGACCGGCACGACCGACGTGCTCACCTACTCCGACCTGGTCGAGACGGGCGACCTCGTCGGCCCGCGTATCTACTCGACGGGCCCCGGCGTCTTTCAGAGCGAACAGGTGCGCGATCAGGAACACGCCAGCAACATTCTCAAGCGCTACAGCGAATACTACGACACCCAGACGCTCAAGATGTACCTCGCCGGCAACCGGCAACAGCGCCAGTGGATCATCCATGCCGCCCGCGAACAACGCATCATGCCGACGACCGAAGGGGCGCTCGATCTCAAGCTCAACCTGACCCAACTCATCGACGGCTATCCGGGGCACGAGCACAACTTCCCCATCTATCCGCTCTACAAAGACGTCGTCGAACTGCTGAAAGCCGTCGGCACCACGTACACGCCGACGCTCCTGGTCACCTACGGGGGTCCCTGGACCGAGAACTTTTTCTACACGCACGAGGACGTCCACGACGACGCCAAGCTCAAGCGGTTCACCCCGCACCGGGAGGTCGACCAGCGGGTGCTCCAGCGGCCCTGGTTCCACGAACTCCGGCAGGCCTACAAAGGCCACGCCAGGTTCGTCGCCGATCTGGTCAAGGCGGGCGGTCGCGCCGGGGTGGGCAGCCACGGTCAGCTTCAGGGCCTGGGCTATCACTGGGAGCTTTGGGCTGTGCAGTCGGGCGGGCTCTCGGAGCACGAGGCCCTGCGGGTAGCGACGATCCTTGGCGCCGAGGGCATCGGGCTCAGCGGGGACGCCGGCTCCCTCGCGCCGGGTAAGCTGGCCGACCTCATCGTGCTCGACGCCAACCCGCTCGACGACATCCGCAACACCAACACGATCCGGTACGTGATGAAGAACGGCCGCCTCTATGACGGCGACACGCTCGACGAGGTCTACCCGAGCGAGCGTTCCATGCAGGCCCTCTGGTGGCTCGGCCGCGAACCCGACGTGGTGCCGGGCGTGGTGAAGGACTGATTGGAAATACTTAACCGTTTTCTTAATTTTATAGATGCTTTCTGGGAAGCCCGTCTTTTCCCCGGCGGCTGATGTTGGGTAGCCGTCCGGTTGTTTGCTTTATCCCCTCACCCTGTTTCGGAGACCCCACTCATGAGAAAGGTATTGAAATGGCTCGGCATCTTGCTCGGTGCCGCGGTCTTGCTGCTCGTCATCGCCTACGGCGTCATCCATTTCTCCAGCAATGCGAGCTTCAACAAAGTCTATGCGGTAGACCCGGCACCGGTCGCCATTCCGGCTCCCGATTCTGCCGTGCTGGCCCAGGGGGCGCACCTGGCCGTCACCCGCGGCTGTGCCGAGTGCCACGGCGCCAACTTCGGCGGCCAGGTGCTCGTCGATGAGCCCAACCTCGCCACCCTCTACGCCGTCAACCTGACACCGGGCGAAGGCGGCGCCGGTGCACGATACAACGACCTCGACTGGGTGCGTGCTATCCGGCACGGCATTGCGCCCGGCGGACGGCCCCTGCTGTATATGCCGTCGCAAGAGTTCTACCATCTGAGTGACGGCGACCTGGGTGCGCTCGTCGCTTACCTCAAGCAGGTAGCCCCCGTCGACAACGTGCAGCCTGCCCAATCCGTCGGGCCCCTGGGGCGGGCGCTGTTCGTAGGGGGTCAGCTTCCGCTCGTGCCCGCCGAACTCATCGATCACGTGGCGGCTCGTCCGGAGGCGCCGATGCCGGGCCTCACGGTGGAATACGGCCGCTACCTCGCCGTCGGGTGCATTGGTTGTCACGGGGAGGAGTACGTGGGCGGACCCATCCCGGGTGTACCGCCGGAGTGGCCTCTTGCCGCTAACCTCACGCCCGACGAGACCGGCCTTGGCGCATGGTCCGAAGCCGACTTTTTCACGGTCATGCGTACCGGGAAAAGGCCCGACGGCCGCGAGATCAATCCAATCTACATGCCGTGGACGGCACTGGGCCAGATGACCGACGACGAGATACGGGCGATCTGGCTTTTCCTCCAATCGCTGCCGCCCCGGAAAGCGGAGGCATAGTAGATTTTGGACGGCGGATTGGGGATTTTGGATTGTTCGAAGCGGAGACCGTCTCATTCAAAATCCCCAATCCAAAATCTACAATAGGACCATGCGCTCTCGTCTGAAGCTCCTCATCCCGGCCGTCCTTGCGTTCGCCTGGACGGCCCTTGTCCCCGCCGCTCTGGCGCAGCAGAACTTCGACGACGTGCAAATCGAGGTCATCCCTGTTGCCGAAGGGGTGCACATGCTGGTCGGCAGCGGGGGTAACATCGGCGTCTCGGTAGGGGACGACGGGGCCTTTATCATCGACGACCAGTTCGCCCCCCTGACCGAGAAAATCCTGGCGGCCGTCGCTACGATCAGCGACCATCCGGTTCGCTTCGTCGTCAACACACACTGGCACGGCGACCATACCGGGGGTAACGAGAACATGGGCGAGGCCGGTGCGATCATCGTTGCCCATGAAAACGTGCGGAAAACGGCTTCTACCCGTACATCGACGTGAGCAGCGGCGGATCCCTCGACGGCATCATCGCCGCCGCCGCCGAGGTGCTCGCGATGGCGGATGAGGACACGAAGATCATCCCCGGTCACGGTCCCCTGTCCAACAAGGCCGAACTACAAGCCTATCGCGACATGCTCGCCGCGGTGGCCGGCCGGGTCCGCCCGATGATCCGAGAAGGGAAGAGCCGGGAGGACGTGGTCGCCGCCAGGCCCTCCAGCGCGTTCGATGCCCGGTGGGGCGGCGGCTTCATGCAGCCGGATCAATGGATCGGCATCGTCTATGCGTCGATGGTCGATCGCTAGGCGCAAGTTCGCCGCAGGATAGGCACGACTTGAAACGTAAAACGTGAGGATGCCCTTGTGAACGTAGCGACAAGCACCCTCACGTTTTACGCTGCTCTATCCCAGCGCCTCACCGCAGTTTGAACATCAACGGCAGCGACATCTTGACCTTGACGGACTGCCCGTGCTGCTTGCCGGGGTGAAACCGCGCCCGGCTGACGACGCGCAGGGCCTCCTCGTCGCATCCACCACCGATGCCGCGTACGATCTTGGGTTCGATCACGCGTCCCTGTTCATCCACGATGAACTGCACGATGACGCGCCCTTCGAGCCCGGCTCTTTTGGCGATCTCGGGGTAGCGAATCTCCTGCTGAATAGACCGAAGCCCGCCGATCAACTCCGGCATCTGCTCGACGACGACAAACACCTCCGGGGTGGGTGCCGTCGGCGGGAGAGGCGGCATCGGGGGTAGGGGCGGTACCGGAGGTACCTCCGGGATGGCAAAGGTGCCGTTACCCGCCGTGGCCTCGTCGAGCTGTTTCACTTCCAGGATCTCAAGACCGAAGAGTTCGACGCGAAAGGACGAGGAAAGCAGCTTGTTGAGTTGAAACAGCAAGATCAACAGGCCGAGGGCGGTGAGCAGTACAAGGGACTTACGGGTGGTGATCCACCCGAGTGGTTTGGTTGAAGCGCGAGGTTCCATGACAGCGAACGGTTGATCGGTTGGCGCAGGAGGACGGTTTATGAAAGCCTGACGAATGCGGGGGGCGACGCATAGCACAGGCGTTTTGATGAGGGGGGACGGGCGTTCTCTTTCAAGACAACCCACCGTGGGTAAAGTTGTCGTGCCTTGCGCCGGTGATGCAAAAATGCCCTACCTGCGAAGAAACAGGTAGGGCCGGGGAGGTTGTTGGGTAGGCCGGTTGTTGCTACGAAAGCAAGGGGGCCGAGCGCTGTGCTCTCAAACGAGTCCGGCGGCTTCGGCGGCCTTGCGCAGCGCGTCGCGTTGCGCGGCCGTCAGGTTCTGCGGGACGGTAACCTGGATTTCGACGTAGAGGTCGCCGGTGTGCTGCGGAGTGCGGACCCCCTGGCCTTTGAGGCGGAGCTTGGCGCCCGGCTGCGTGCCGGCCGGCACGGATACCTTGATCCGTTTTCCGTAGGGGTTCACGAGGCCCCGCGTGGTGCCCAGCATAGCCTCGATAGCGTTGATCGACTCGGTCGCGTAGAGGTCGTCCTCTTCGCGGCGGAAGCGAGGATGCGAGGCTACCTTGAACGTGACGTAGACGTCGCCCCGCCGGCCGTCCGGGCCGGGGCGGCCTTGCTCCTTCAGGCGGATCTTGAAGCCGTCACGGACGCCCTTCGGAATGGTGAGGCGCACTTTGGCGCCGTCCGGGAGGGCGATTTCCGTCTTGCCGCCCTGAAGCGCCTGGTCGAAGGAGAGCTGAAGGACCGTCTGGGTGCTGGCAGGGGGCCGCGGGTTGCGGGGTCCCTCGTTCGTAAACATCCGGCTGAAGAAGTCGCCGATGCCGCCGAGGGCGTCGCCGAAGATTTCCCCCACGTCGCCGAACTCGCTCGGTTCATTCGGCGACGAATAGCGCACGAAGGTACCGTCCGGCGCGCGGTAGAAACGGTCGCCGTTGGCCGCGGTGAAGGTCCCGTCGAACGCCCCGAAGGGATTCTTGCGCATGCGGTCGTATTCCTTGCGCTTCTCCGCATCGGAGAGTACGCTGTAGGCTTCCTGGACCGCTTTGAACTTCTCTTCAGCCCCCGGCTTGTCCGGGTTGCGGTCCGGGTGATACTGCTGGGCCAGTTTGCGATAGACCTTCTTGATCTCCGCAGCGCTGGCCTTTTCGCTCACGCCTAAAATGTCATAGTAATTCTTACGTTCGGGCATCTCGGTGTTCAATGCGTATTTTAGCCGTCGGCCAGTACCGTCTGCGTTTCAGCGGCTGAAAAAGTTGCAGGTGCCGGCCGGAAAGCCGAAGCCAACATACGACGTTTTAGCAGGGCGCGGTGTTTCAGGGTCCTCTTTGCGCAACATCTCGTTGTTTTTTCGTCCCTTGATACAAATGCATAGACCATGCCACGAAGGGCTGTCTGAATAAATGGCAAACCGACGCATAAAGAAAGTGTTGGTCGCAAATCGCGGCGAGATCGCGGTTCGTGTGATGCGCACGTGCAAAGAACACGGTATCGGGACGGTCGCGGTCTTCAGCGAGCCGGACCGCACGGCCCTGCACGTCCGTCTGGCCGACGAGGCCTATGCGATCGGGCCGGCACCGTCGAGCCAGTCCTACCTCGTCGTCGAGGCCATCCTCGATGCGGCCCGGCGTAGCGGGGCCGACGCCGTGCATCCCGGCTACGGCTTCCTCTCCGAAAACGCAGCCTTTGCCGAAGCCTGTGCCGACGCCGGTGTCCTTTTCATCGGGCCGCCCCCCGAAGCCATCCGTGCGATGGGCGACAAGACCGCGGCGCGCCTGATCATGGAGAAAGCGGGTGTTCCCATGGCGCCCGGCACCCCGGACGCCGTCGACGACGCCGACGAGGCCGCCGCCATTGCCGGTGCGATCGGCTACCCGGTCATCATCAAGGCGGCGGCCGGGGGCGGCGGCAAGGGGATGCGCGTCGTGGAGCAGCCGGGCGACTTCCACCGGGCGATGGCGATGGCGCAGAGCGAGGCCCGGTCGGCCTTCGGGGACGGCCGTGTGTTCCTCGAAAAATACATCCTCCAGCCCCGCCACATCGAGTTTCAGATCCTGGCCGACACCCACGGCAACACGGTGCATCTCTTCGAGCGCGAATGTTCGATCCAGCGGCGTCATCAGAAGGTGATCGAAGAAGCACCGTCGTCCATCCTGACGCCGGCCGTGCGGGCGCAGATGGGCGAGGCGGCCGTGCGGGCGGCGCAGTCGTGCGGCTACGTCAACGCCGGAACGGTCGAGTTCCTGGTCGATGGCGACTTGAACTTCTACTTCATGGAGATGAATACGCGCCTGCAAGTCGAGCACCCCGTCACGGAGTGGATTACGGGCTTTGACCTGGTCGCCGAGCAGATCCGCATCGCCGAAGGGGAGACGCTGGGCTACAGGCAGGACGATCTCGCCATACGGGGCCACGCCGTCGAGTGCCGCGTCTATGCCGAGGACCCGGCCCATCAGTTTCTGCCCGATCCCGGGCTGCTCGTGCGCCATGCCCCCCCGTCCGGCTTCGGGGTACGCGTCGACGCCGGCGTGGAACAGGGCGGGGAGGTACACATCCACTATGACCCGATGATTGCGAAGCTGATCACCTGGGGCCGCACGCGCGCCGAAGCCATCCGCCGCATGGAACGCGCCCTGGCCGAGTACGACATCGTCGGCGTCCAGACAACCCTTCCGTTCTGTCAGTTCGTGATGCGGCACGACGCCTTCCGCACCGGTCATTTCTCGACGCACTTCGTCGCCCAACACTTCGATCCGGTCAGGCTGGCCCCGGTGGATCCGGAGGCGGAACGGGCGGCGGCGCTCGCAGCGGTGCTCTACCAGGCCGCGCGGCGGCCCGCTACCCCGGCCGAGGTACCGGGCAACAGCCATGCCTCCGAGGCTTCTACCAGCCGTTGGAAACAGCGCCGGTGCCGGTGATCTCCTGACAAAAATACAGAGAATAGGGCCTGAAACCACAGGTTCTGGCACAGAGTGTGCGCACAATCTTAGTTTCGCATTTGCTTATATTAAAATTCGCTAATATTTTTGTAGGGCAACCCCCCCATTTTCCAAAGGGATAGGACTGTCGAAGAGAAGCATGGAAGTTGTGACGCACGTAGACAAACAGGAAAGCACGGAAGACGCAAACCCGCACCACATCACGCGCATCGACATCGAGCCGGACGAAACCCATCCTGACCGATCCCCCACCCACGGTTGGCTGGTGCGTGTACGTCGTCAAGGTGTTCGGACCAGCAAGTTTTTCTCGGACAAGAAGTTCGGCGGCCGGGATGCCGCGCTTTACGAACACGCCGTTCCGCATCGAGACGAACTGCTTGAGACGTTGCCGGACCCGGATGACCCGGTCAAGCGGTCGGCCGAAGCACGCAGCCACAGCGGTGTGATCGGCTTGCACTTCCTGCACAAGGACATCGGCAACGGCACCAACAAGCCGTACATCCAGCTCAGCTGGATCGACGCCCGAGGCAAACGGCATAGCGCGTCGTACTCGGTGGAGAAATGGGGTCTGCGCCGTGCCGTATGGAACGGATGCCTCCGTCTCTTCAAAGAGCGGCCGGACAAGCGCGATCCGTACGAAATGTTCCGGACGGCCTATCCGAACATCCTCAAGCTCTACGGCCCTCAGCCGGAGTCCGAGCCGGAGCCGCTGCCTGCCGATCCGGAGATTTCGGCCCCTTCGCGGAAGCTCGATCCGCAGACCGAGGCGGACTGGAACCGCATCCTCTCCGGGGCGGTGCGGATACGCTAGTACCGCTGGGCGAAAGTCCGTAAGCAGTTTACACCATCGTGAAACGTAAAACGTGAGGGTGCCTCCAACGACCGTGCGAAGTGACCG
>Ga0302046_10002465_pt1 | contig 17178 bp, 14 predicted proteins | sample RVTome_11_FD_200261 | JGI IMG/M metagenome (GOLD analysis project Ga0302046, IMG submission 200261) | Soil microbial communities from uranium-contaminated site in the Upper Colorado River Basin, Wyoming, United States - RVT147D111 (version 2) ...
GAGAGCTGCGCGGGGTAGTGATCCATCCGATCGGAGAGGCCCACTCGTGTCAGGAGATCGCGCGCGGTCATCTCGTAAGCGGTGTGCCGACCGTTGTGACCGGCAAGCTCCAGCGGAACCAGGACGTTCTCGCGAGCTGTCAGGGTCGGAATGAGCTGAAAGGATTGGAAGACGAACCCGATGCGACCAACACGGAATTTGGCCCGTTCGTCTTCGGTCAGTTCGGCCAGATTCTGGCCGTCGATTTCGACCGTGCCGCTGGCTGGTTGATCGAGACCGGCCAGTAGTCCGAGTAGCGTGGTCTTGCCGCTTCCCGAAGGCCCGACGATGGCGACAAATCCTTGCGCCTCGATCTCGAGGTTGATGTTCGTGAGAACGGTCAGGGGGCGCCCGCCGCTGGAGTAGGTCTGGCGAAGGTCCTTGACACGAATGATCGCGGTGGGAGCTTGCTCTGGGGGAGCGGCTGAAGTCTCGCCCGTCTGCTCGGGACTCATCTGTTGCTACCGTGTATCATTATCTGGTGCATCCATTCATTCTTCCGTTTGTGTAATGTCATGCGATGTAAGATAGCGATGGCCGTTGCCGTCATGACCTGGGCCTGCCAGTCTGAGCGCGTTTCGGAGGATCGACGAGAATCAGGCGACAAAGCCTCTACGCTGGAATCTGTGGACCGACGCCCCGTTGTGCTTTTTCTCGGTACGAGCCTGACCGCGGGGTTGGGTGTGCCCGAAGAGGAGTCGTTCGCCGGCATCATTGGGCGCAAGATCGATTCCCTCGGCGCGCCCTTGCGTGTCGTCAATGCCGGTGAGAGCGGGGGGACGTCAGCCGGGGGCTTGCGCCGGATCGATTTTCTTCTCGATCAATATGAAGTGGCTGTGTTGGTGCTCGAACTCGGGGCGAATGACGGGCTGCGAGGACTCGATATCGATGCCATGCGCGCCAATCTGGAGGCGATCATCGTAAACACGAAAACGGCGTTCCCCGAGTCTGACCTAGTCATTGCCGGTATGGAAGCACCGCCCAATCTGGGAGAGCTCTACACGCGCGAGTTTCGTGGGGTCTTTGCCGAGCTGGCCGACAAGCATGCCGCGCGCTTGATCCCATTCCTGTTGGAGGGAGTTGGCGCGGTTCCGCAAATGAATCAAGACGATGGCATACATCCTAATGCCGAAGGCCACGCGTTGATCGCGCAGAACGTGTGGCAGGTTCTGGAGGGTCTCGTCAGAGAGCGAATAGAGGTAGTGGCGCCCGTTTCAGGGGATTCTCAAACAAGATGCCCCGCCGAAGCGGGGCATCTTCCCTGTGCGATTGCGGCGCTTAACCGGCAAAGTTGAACAGCCACTCGATCGGATCAAAGAGATTCTCGAACACATCGAACACATCCTCGACAACCTGCCAGATGCGATGAAGAGCGTCTTGAGTCTCCTGAGAAATCGGGTCACCGTTTGCGTCAGTGACGGTGATGGATCCGGGCGCGAGGTTGATCACGGCGAACACTGCCCCATTGCCGGTCACCGTCAACGTTCCCGTACCGTCCACCACGTCGCCCTCGAGGACCACCGTGTTTGGACCGTGATTCAAGGTGACGTTGACGGAGACGGAGTTGGTCTGCGATCCGTCGGTGAGCGTGACATCAACCGTGACGCTGAAATCCTCGCTGGTCGTAATGTCGTAGTCGATACCGACCTGGACATTGCCAATCGTGACGAGAATCGAATGGACCAGCGTAAAGTCTACTTGCTGCTCGCCATCCGTAATAAACCCGGCGATCTTGAAGACCGGCGCGTTGATGACACCGGTCGCGGTGATCGTGTAGTCGAGGTAGGTAACATCCTCCGATACCACCGTGAGCCGAATGGCCGTCGAGTTGTCGCCACCCACGTCCCTGACATCGGCGTAGCCAATCTCAGTATCCGCCATGATCTGGCGCGTCACGGGATTCACCGCGTACAACACAAACCGAATCCCGTCCTCCGGTGCGTCCGTCAGCTCGGGATCGTGAACGTATGATTCTGCTTGCGCCTCGTAGACGTATGTTCGCCCGAGCCAATCCTCTGGGATGATGGGCGCCATGGACGCCGAAGCCGAGGCGTATGCCTGAGTCAGACGGTCTCCGGCCCGGCGAGCACGATCGGCAATGGGTGCGTTGGTGGGCCCCGCCTCGAGGAGGAGGTCTGCGGACGCGGCTGCGGCCGCTCCCGCTGATGTGCCGAAATGCTCGCCCAGGATGGCCAGACTTTGGAAAGCCGGCGTTTCGAACGCTGCGTCAACCTGCTGCAACTCGGCCTGAGTCTGATTCGGATCAAAGGCGTCTTCGCCCGGTCCGGAAGGAGTGTTGGTGTCGCTACATGCGGTTACACAAAGGGAACAGACGACCGCGAGGGTCGCCGTTTGAATGAAACGGTTGGACATGGCACTTCTCCATAAGTCAAAATCCGCGCGATTGGCGCAGGAATGGTCAATGTGTTGACCGGCCCCGGCATAGGAGGCCGGTTTCGGCCACCAAATGTGTCGATTGGCTGGGTCATCCGGCTGTGACCTCAGGCACAAGCAGTCCAGAGCTTGGCAAGTGGGGCCGAGGTCGCCTGGGATTCCAGATGACGGGGGAACAACGAGTCTACTTCGGGGTCTGACGGTTAATTGCCGAGTCAACCATTGATCCAATATATTCTATTATGCCGGAACAAATTAAGAATGTCGGGCAGGAGCTGAAGATGAAGAAACCCTTCCGCTCCGCGAGCGTCGAAGGCGCCCTGAGTCTCATGCGAACGGCCGACGTCATGACCCGGTTCTTCGAGTCGGTAGTCGAACCGGGTGGCTTGACCCTCCAGCAGTACAATGTGCTCCGGATCCTCCGCGGGGCGGGGAAGGAAGGCCTCCCCACCCTCGAGGTGGCAGAGCGGATGGTTCAGCGGGCGCCGGGCATCACCCGGATGTTGGACCGACTCATGGCAAAGGGCCTCGTTGCCCGGGAGCGATCCAGTCGGGATCGCCGGGTGGTCTATTGCCACATCACCGAGGAGGGGCTTGGCGTCCTCGCCGCCTTGGATGATTCAATGGCGTCCGCGGACGATTCGGCCCTGTCTATGCTGCCCAACGATGATCAGAGGATGCTGATCGGGTTGTTGGACCGGATCCGGGCCGGGCACGAAAGCCAGGTCTCACCGATTGGTCGTCGCAGCAATAACGGCCGAGTAGTTCGCCAGGGGGTTCCCACCATGTGACCGGTTTCGCCCGTTCAAAGGCGTCGAGGGACTCCTGGCAGGCCCGAGTCAGGGTTTCTCCCGATGGCCATTGAGGGGCCCCTGAGCGGTCCCAACCTCTTGCGACACCAATACCGAAACGGCATCATACCCCTATGGTCAATCGCGTTGTCGCCCTCATATGTGTGAGTGCCATAGTGCCGGGAGTCTCGGTGGCTCAGACCGAGGACCATCTCCAACGGGCCAGGCGAATCCTTTCCGAGACACCGTTGATCGACGGCCACAACGATCTACCATGGGCAATTCGTCTGTTTGAGTCAGCGCCCCGGAGCGTCCGAGATTACGATATCACCGGGAACGCCATCGGTCACACGGATCTCGATCGCCTGCTCGATGGCCAGGTAGGCGCCCAGTTCTGGTCTGTCTACATTCCGTCCGATTACGCGGATTCCGGGTTTGCGCGGGTTCAGCTCGAGCAGATCGATATCGCACGGCAGCTAATTCGTGACTATTCGGGACACCTGGAGATGGCCCGTGGGGCCTCCGACATCGAACGCATCTTCGGCCAGGGCCGCATTGCGTCGATGTTGGGAGTAGAAGGCGGGCACGCCGTTGAAAACTCCCTCGGCGTTCTGCGAACGTATTACGACCTTGGCGTGAGGTACATGACCCTCACTCACGGGGGAAACATCGACTGGGCCGACTCTGCCACAGATGAAGCGAACCACGGGGGACTGACGGCGTTTGGTGAGGAAGTGGTGCGCGAGATGAATCGGCTCGGCATGCTCGTCGACCTGTCGCACGTCGCACCGTCGACGATGAGTGATGCGTTGAATGTTGCCGAGTCCCCTGTCATCTTCTCGCATTCGTCGGCGCGGGCGTTGCGTGATCATCCACGGAACGTTCCTGACTCCATTCTCCAACGCCTGCCGGACAATGGCGGCGTCGTCATGGTCACCTTCGTGCCCAGCTTCCTGACCGACAATGAGACGGCAACGATCGCCGATGTTGCGAATCATATAGAGCATGTCAGGCGCGTCGCCGGCGTTGACCATGTCGGCATCGGAAGTGACTTCGATGGCATTTCGTCTACGCCTGCGGGTCTGGAAGACGTTTCGAAGTTTCCGGATCTCTTCGCCGAACTTTCGCGTCGTGGCTGGAGCGATGAAGAGCTGCGGAAGGTGGCTGGAGAAAACATGCTGCGCGTCATCAAGACGGCGGAGCGCACCGCGCGGCTTCTGCAGCGTGAGCGGCCGCCGTCCACGAAAACCATTGAACAGATGGATCGATCCTCTTCCTGACATTGGTCGGTCCTCTCGGGGCGCTCGCGAGCGTCTCGTGGTATCTTGCCTGTTCCGGATCTTCCGAACCACCCCCTGTTGATAAACCCATGCCACCCCGAATCCGTCGATGAGCGAATGGCGATTGTCGTCTTGAACAACACGGCAGACCCCCCACTGCTCGCGCACCTTGTGTGCGAACCAACTCCCGCATGTGACGCTGCCGTATACTTGCAAGTGAACTCAAAACCAGGCGACGAGGAGGGCGAACGATCTCAATGAAACGACCCGGTAAGATTGTGTGTGTGGGACGAAATTACCTGGCCCACGCCGCCGAGCTGGGAAATCAGATTCCGGAAGCGCCGCTCTTCTTCTTCAAGCCGACGTCCGCGGTAATCGGTCCTGGCGAAGCGATCCGACTGCCGAGCTACTCGAAACAGGTCGAGCATGAGGCCGAGATCGGTGTGATCATTGGACGGTCCATTCGAAACGTTGATGAAGCGGACGCCGAAGCAGCGATCGCGGGTATCATCTGCGTCAACGACGTCACGGCACGGGACATACAGCGCACGGAGGATCAGTGGGTCCGTGCCAAGGGATTCGACACGTGGTGCCCGTTGGGAGAAGCTCCCGTGTCCCTTGACGCCTCGCCGCCGTGGCAGGACCTCGAGGTCATTTGCCGCGTGAATGGAGAGGTGCGGCAACACGGATATGCCAGGGACATGGCGTTCGGGATTCCCTTTCTGGTATCGCAGATCTCACGAATAATGACCTTGGAGGTTGGTGACCTGATCTCAACGGGCACGCCGGCGGGTGTCGGACCGCTGAGGCCGGGCGACACGGTGGAAGTCGAGATACCCGGCGTCGGAACCCTTTCCAATCCCGTCGTTGCTTCCGATGCGTAGAGGCGGTCCCGACGATGCCTGTCTTGGCGAACGGTCGACCCGGGCCGGTTTGCTCATGAAGGTTGCCATGAGCGGTACGGCTAACGAAAATTTGTTGATGGCGTGCAACAATTCAACGAGGACGTAGCTTATGTCGCGACCGGAGATGGAGGCGACCGCAAGGGCGTTGGTGACGTTGGGCAAGGGGATACTGGCCGCCGACGAGAGTTCCCCCACAATCAAGAAACGCTTTGATTCAATCCATCTCGTGTCCACCGAAGAAAACCGTCGGGCGTACCGAGAGATGCTTTTCACGACCGACGGTATTCAGGACCATATCAGTGGGGTGATCCTGTTTGATGAGACCCTACGCCAGAACTCGAGCAGCGGAACGCCGTTTCCCACACTCCTGAAGGATCGTGGGATCATCCCAGGGATCAAGGTAGACAAAGGGGCCAAGGACATGGCGGCGTTCCAGGGCGAGAAGGTAACTGAGGGTTTGGACGGTTTGGGAGATCGGCTGGCCGAGTATGCCGAGTTGGGCGCCCGATTCGCAAAATGGCGGGCTGTGATCACAATAGGTCCCGGTTTGCCCACTGCCTTCTGTATCGATGCCAATGCCCACGCGCTGGCGCGCTACGCCGCGATCTGTCAGGAAGAGGGGATTGTTCCGATCGTCGAGCCGGAAGTACTCATGGATGGCGGCCACGACATCGCGCGGTGTGAGGAAGTCACAACCGCGGTACTCGGCGTGGTGTACGCACAGTTGAAAGCGCATCGCGTGTATCTGCCCGGGACTCTGCTGAAGCCCAACATGGTTATCTCGGGGAAGACATGTCCGAGGCAGGCGGGTGTCTCCGAGGTTGCGGAAGCCACCATCCGCACGCTCGAGCGGACGGTGCCGCCCGACGTTCCGGGCATCGTGTTCCTGTCCGGAGGCCAAGCTTCTGAGGCGGCCACCGCGCATCTGAATGGCATGAACAAGATGGGTGACCTTCCCTGGGAGTTGAGTTTCTCCTACGGACGAGCCCTCCAGGACGCGGCTTTACGGGCTTGGGGTGGCAGGTCCGACAATATTGGGGCCGCCCAAAAGGCGTTCCAGCATCGGGCAAAATGTTGCGGTGCCGCGCGCTTCGGTGAATACACGAAGGACATGGAACGCGCAGCGTAACAACCACTAGGGCAATGGGTTGCGTGCACCCAGGAGGACAGACTCCTGCGGCGTTTTTCCTTGGTCAGTGTGGATTGTTTGTTGGACTAATTATCTATTGAGATTGCTGTTACTTGACAAATAGGAGAACTGATATATAAAATTTAGGTCCAACTAACATTTCTAAAGGTTGAATCTGTGTGGTTCTCCCCCAGGACTCGGGCCTTGGCCATCGTGGTCTATGGACTGACAGCAACCGGATGTGACCTGTTGTTCACCGGTCCGCCAAGTGATCCAGATGTGTTCGACGCACCCGTCGACGGGCTGACGCCGGAGCAGTTGGCCGTGTTCGCCCGTGGAGATGCGGAATTCGGACGGCGGTTCTCTGTGGTGGACGGGCTTGGCCCGATTTTCAACGATGCCTCCTGCGCGAGTTGTCACAGTGGCGATGGCCGGGGCCGACCCGAGAATATACTCCTCAGAATAAGCCGAGCGGGCGATCCCGCGGTCGACGTGGGCGGGCCACAGATACAGGACCGTGCAATTCCCGGCGCCATTCCCGAAACTTTGCCCCCCGGGGTGGACATCTCACCGCGGCTACCGCCGCCGGTGTTTGGCGTTGGTCTGATCGAGGCGATTCCGACCAATGCGATCCTGGCTAATGCGGACGAGTTCGATGCGGACGGCGACGGGATTTCAGGACGGCCCCATTGGGTCACGTTGCCACCTTTCGTGCCACTGACGGAACCGGGAGCGGTCGCGGGGCTCGTACTTGGCCGCTTCAGTCGAAAGGCGCAGGTTGGCTCTCTTCTGCAGCAGGTCGTCGAAGCGTACCACCAGGACATTGGGATAACGACCGATTTCCTCCCCCATGAGAATGTGAATCCACAATCGCCTAACGTAACCCAGGCGGCCGACCAGGTCGCGGACCCCGAACTGGCGGCGTCGACGGTGTTCGCGGTGCTCGATTACGTGCGCATGTTAACGTCCCCCGCCCCGGCCGATGACGCGCCGGAACTGGTTGAGGGTGCGCAACTCTTTCGGGATGTGGGCTGCGCCGATTGCCATATCCCCACGTTCACCACCGGTGCACATCGGATTGCCGCCCTCGCGGATCGCGAGGTCGTACTCTACTCGGACTTGCTGCTCCACGACATGGGCGAACAATTGGCCGACAATCGTCCAGACGGTGACGCCACGGGCCGCGAATGGCGGACCACGCCATTGTGGGGTTTGCGGATCGCACCGGACTTTCTGGATGGGCAGATGTTCCTGATGCACGATGGTCGCGCGCGCACCATCGAGGAGGCGGTCTTGCTGCATGGGGGCGAGGCAGAGGCGTCTCGCGTGGCATTCATGTCCCTACCCCTGGCGCATCGCGACGCATTGCTCGAATTCGTGCGAACGCGGTGATGAACCGAAGAGGTTTTGTTACGTCCGCACTCGCGGGTATGGTACCGGGATGCGCAGCGCTCGTCACCACTACCGTTGTCCCCGTCGCCGGCCGGGTTTCCCTTTCGCTTCGCGAGCACCCCGGACTCGATCGTCCGGGAGGATTCATGCGGATCAGGCCCCGGGGAAGCAGGGAGCAACTCTACGTGCTGGCGTTGGACGCGGGCCAGTTCGCCACTGTTTCACCGGTGTGCAAGCATCGAGGATGCAGCGTGGAGATCTCCGGCGCCATCCTCGAGTGTCCATGTCATGGCTCGCGGTACGATCGTGACGGTCGCGTGCTCCGTGGTCCAACGCAGGCACCGCTCGATCGCTTCGCGACGACTGTTTCATCGGACGGCGTGTTGACCATTCTCCTCGAGGCACCGTGAGTCGGATTTGTCTGGTAGCTGTTGCGGCCATCGTGTCGGCGATGCCGAATGCTCTTCTCGCGCAGCAGGACACGTTGCCGGACCGTCCATTCGTCCGGGGTGGTGTGTATGACAGGCCGTATCTGACAACCTTGCTGGGCCGAACGGCGATAGGTGGTTATGCGGAGGCTCACGCACGCTGGAACCGGGTCGACGGTGCGTCGGAGGACAGCGGTTTTGAAGCCAAGCGCTTCAACCTGTTTACGGCGACCGAGGTGAGTGACTTTGTCCGCATCGGTGCCGAGTTGGAGATTGAAGAGGGTGGTGACGAAATCAAGCTGGAATACGCGGCCCTCGATCTGAGGGTGCATCCGGGGTTCAACATCAGGGCAGGCATGCTCCTGTCCCCCCTCGGGCGATTCAATCTCTCCCACGACAGTCCTTTGAACGACTTCACGGACCGTCCGCTGGTTTCCACCGAGCTGCTGGGCACCGCCCTTTCGGAGCCCGGTCTCGGCGTGTTCGGGATCTTCCTCGTCGGGGGTGTTGGTCGACTCACGTACGAAGCCTATGCGACCAACGGTTTTCACGACGGCCTGATCTCGGACTCCCCCGAAGGCGTGCGTATTCCGCTTGGCCGCGGGAACGTTGAGGACAACAACTCCTCTCCGGCGCTGGTGAGCCGCATTGCGTGGAGTCCTTCAACCACGATAGAGGTTGGACTGTCCGGTCATATGGGGGCGTACAACGAGTTCAATGCAGAGGGGATACCGATTGACCAGCGGCGTGATCTTTCCATAGGCGTTGTCGATTTCACCGGCGAGTTTGGTGATTGGAGCGCGAGCGGGGAATTCGCGGCCGCGTGGATCGATGTCCCCGGAAGTCTCGCCGGTTTCCTGGCGGAGCGGCAACGCGGCTTCTACACGGATGTAACCCGGTCGTTTGGACGGGGCTGGATTTCAACCATGCCGCAATCGGTTCTTGTCGCGGGCGTGCGGATTGACGTAGTAGACTTCGATGCTGACCAGCGCGGCGACAACGTCAAACAGATTACACTTGGCCTGGATTTTCGGCCCACCGCCGAGTCCGTCCTGAAGTTCGGGTATGTTCGCGGCAGAGGGCACGACCGGTTCAACAACCCCGCGGACCATGCCACCGTGCAGTTTTCGTTCGCAACCTATTTCTAGATCGGACATCGTCCCATCGACTTCCCGCAGATCCCCTTCTACTATCCTTCTTCGCATCCGGTTTGAAATCTGTCGTGTACCAGGAGATACGGAGTCCATATGCCGCTGGTTCGACTAGTGTGGTTCGCTGCGCTCCTCGTGGGTTCAGCACCTCTTTCCGCCTCCGCGCAATTGGGCGGCGGCCGGACGTCTGCTCCCATTTCGAACATTGCGTATGAGGTTGTGTTCGACCGGGCAACGGCCCGATCGAGTTCGCTGAGCATCTCCATGTCATTCGACGCATCGACGGCGGAGCCCGTCCTCCTCTCGATGCCGACCTGGACTCCGGGTGCGTATGAAGTCAGTAACTTCGCTCGTAACGTTTCGAGTTTCTCCGCGGCCAGGAATGGAGGGCGCTTGCGTTGGGACAAGGTGGATTACGATACGTGGCGCATCTTCCCGGAGAATCCCGGTGCGGTGACCGTCTCGTTTGCGTACCACGCGGACTCCCTCGACAATGCCATGGCTTGGGCCAGGTCCGACTTTGCCTTCTTCAACGGGACAAACGTATTCCTGTACCCCGAGGGTTCAGACTACGAGTTCTCTTCATCGGTGGTGATCCGCACGGAGAGCGACTGGCTCGTCGCAACCGGTATGACGGGAAATAGCACGACGGGTTCATATCAGGCCGCTAGTTTTCACGAACTCGTCGACATGCCGGTGTTCATCGGAAACCTCGATTTGGACAGCACGGAGATAGATCGGCGCTGGTACCGGCTGGCTACGTATCCCAATGGCTTCTTCCAGGGCCAGCAGCGCGCAGCGCTATGGGGACAGATCGCCGCGATCGTGAACGTGCAATCCGCCGTGTTTCAGGAAACTCCCTGGCAGACGTACACGACCCTCATTGTCTTCGACCCGGATCGGGGTGGATCGGGATCAGCGCTCGAGCATTCGAACTCCCACGTCGGTATCTACGACAACGAGTTTGCCGGCAGTCCTACCCTGGCGCTCATCACGGGTCATGAAATCTTCCACGCGTGGAACGTCAAACGCCTTCGTCCCGCGGAATTGGTTCCCTACGAGTACTCACGGCCGCAACAGACCACGCTTCTCTGGATGAGTGAGGGAATTACCGACTACTACGCGGATCTGTCGCTGATTCGCGGGGCCCTCCTCCCGGCCCAGGCCTTTTACCTGCTTACCAACTTCAAGCTCCAGGCCGTGCTCGATGCCGGGGATGTGGCTCTCGAAGACGCCTCGCTTTCGACCTGGATCAGCCCCACGGATGGCACGGCTTCGATCTACTACGAGAAGGGGTCACTGGTGGGCCTCATGCTCGACATTCTGATTCGGGATGCCACCAGCAACACTGCGTCATTGGACGACGTTCTCCGCGACCTGTATACCGAGACATACAAACGCGGCCGGGGATTCATGTTGGACGAGTGGTGGGAGACCGTGGAGCGGATTGCCGGCCGTCCGTTTGACGACTTCCACCGGCGCTTCATCGATGGGCGCGAACCGTTTCCATGGGACAGCCTTGCGCCACTCGCCGGCATGGCGTTCTCCGCGGACACGGTGTCAGGACCACGTCTGGGTGTCAGTACCAGCGCGGCGCCTGATGGCATGGTCGTGACGTCCGTTACCTCGGGCAGTCCGGCGCAAGTGGCCGGTGTCGAACTCGGCGACATGCTGGTACGCGTTGGCGATATCACCGTGCGGGACTCTGACTGGGGCGACAGGTTCCGCGAAGCCTTCAGAGAACAGGCGCCCGGTTCGACGTTCGATGTAGTCGTGATGCGGGATGGTGAAGAGCGGAATCTTGCGGTGCGCCTCGAGTTCACGGATACAATCACACAGGCGCTCTCCGAAGATCCGCGCCCATCGCTGAAAGGCCGAAGAATCAGGGAGGGAATACTGGGCAACTGACTAGACTAGTCTAGCAGGCTGAAAAAAGGGCTCCCTCCGCGCGCCGCGGTTCGCAGCCCCCTACTACCCCGCCCCATCGTGCATAGGCCGCGACCCAACGCGGGCCTCCGGGAAACCTTTTTCAGCACCCTGCTAGACTAGACCTTTGGTTTTCGGTCCTCTGCTCTCTGCCCCGCGTGGGCGGATCCATCGAGGCAATACGATGGTTCAGGGCCTAGCTGCACAAGTCGTGTGGTGGTCCCTCCGGCCGCTGCAGTTCGCGGAAGAGGGCAGTGGGTACGACGGGTCGCCGCTCACTGACGCGTCCCTCGGGACCACCGCGCGACTTGAGCAGCTAGGCCCTGAAACTGTTAGTCTACCAGGGCCCACAGGAGCTTGCGACTCTTCGTATCCAGCAACGAAACGTTCCCCACGTGATAGAGGTCGCCAGCCACGTCTTTCACGACGATGCCGCCGCCCGGGAGTTCACGGGGCCACTCATCCCGGCCTGTCTGCAGGGTGCGAGGTCCCTGTGTGGTGATCACTCTCCAGGTGCGGACCTCGATTTCCTCGTCGATATCCAGGACGCGCTGAATGGACAAGACGAACCCTGCAACGGCAAGTTCATCCATCAGGGCGGCGCGCATCGTCGGCGAAAGGGTATTCACGTCCTGAACCAGTCCGATCTCGGTTCCGTCATCCGATCGCAGGGATACAAACTGTGTGGGCGCCGACCACGGAAAACATCGATGCGCGGTTACCGGCTTCGGTTCGCCTCCGTTCGCAGCCCACAGGCGTCCGTCCGCCCGACGCTCGAGTGTCAGCACTGGGGTCGGGCTGGCGACGAGCTCCTGTAGCGTCACGCGGCTTCCGAATGCTCGTAACGGTATCGTCTTCAAGGTCATATTTCCTTTCAGATCCAGCACGCCGTGCAATCACACGGCATGCTGGATTTCCTGTTGCATGGAATACAGCCTGCGATACATGCTCTTTGGATTCGCCAGCAACTCCGCGTGCGTACCGCATTCAGTGATTCGGCCGGATTCGATCACAAACAGGCGCGAAGCCCGTCGCAGCGTCGAGAGACGGTGCGCAATGGCAAACACCGTTCGGCGAGCAATCAATCGGTCCATTGCTTCCTGAATGCGCGCTTCCGTCTCTGTATCAACGCTACTGGTTGCCTCGTCCAGAATGAGAATCCGCGGATCGCTCAGAATCGCTCGAGCGATGGAGATCCTTTGCCGCTCTCCACCAGAGAGATTCTGGCCCCGTTCACCGACCATCGTGTCGTAGCCGTGCGGCAACCGACAGACGAAGTCGTGAGCATTCGCAGCCTTGGCCGCTTCGATGATCCTCTCGACTTCGGCGTCCGGAACGCCATACCGGATATTTTCGAGTATGGTCCCATGAAACAGATGGGGATCCTGCAATACCATACCAACCTGCTTCCGGTAGTGTCCCGTGTCCACGCGACGCAGGTCAACCCCGTCCACGAGCACGGCCCCCGCCTTCGGATCGTAGAATCGCGCCAGAAGACTCGCGATGGTTGTCTTCCCCCCGCCCGACGGGCCGACGAGGCCGATCATCTCCCCGGGCTGCACGTCAAAACTCACGTTGTGCAGCACACTGCGAATGCCGTCGTAGCTGAACGTCACGTTGTCGAACGTCACACGACCTTGCAGCGGGTGGAGCTGAACAGGCTCCGCCACGTCCACGATCTCCGGCTCAGTGTCCAACACCTCGAAGATCCGATGGGCGGACGTCGTGGCGCGGTTCACAACCCGCGCCATCTGGCCCACGATCTCCACGGGTGCGATGAACATGGTCATGTAGAGCAGAAATGACACAAACGTTCCCGCTGACAACACCGGGGCCTGTCCGTCCGCACCTATCAATCGCGGGACGGCAAAGACCCACACCAGCACCGTCATGCTGTGAATCACGAACATCAGGCTCGGCCAGAAAGCCGTCCACGCCCGGTGGATGCTGGTGAAGTTCCTGGTTGCATCCGCGTTACGCTCGTTGAATCGTGCCTTTTCCCGCGTCTCCTGGTTAAACGCCTTGACCACGCGCATGCCGGGAATCGTGTCCGACAGGACATCGTTGAGTCGAGACCACTTTCTCCACGCGCGGGTGAACAGCCGGGCCATCCGTCTGCCGTGCAGGAAGATCAGCAGGCACAGGAACGGCACGGGTATGGTCATCAGCAACCCCAGGCGCCAATCCAGCGAAATGAGGACTGTTCCGAGACCAATCAGCATGACAACGGCGAGCGAAACGTCCACCACGCCAAGCGCCAGAAATTCCCACAGGCGGTCGGTGTCGGAACTCACGCGAGTGATGAGACTCCCGGTTTTCTTCCGCGAGTAGAAACTCAGGCTCAGCCGCTGTAAGTGCTCGTACAGCTCACTGCGCAGATCACGAGCCACGTACTCGCCCAGGAACGACATGAGCCGCAACCGGATCCATCCCGCGAGTTGCCGGATGACCATCACGACTGCCATGGCACCTACCGCGACCCAAGCCAACGTGGCCACGGCATCTGCGCTGGCGCCGCCGTCCTGTACGGGCCGGATTACCCGATCGATCAGGAAGCCGGCCAGGTACGGCGGCACCAGACTCAATGCTGTCACGAAGGCGGCAGCCGTCATCCCGATGGCAACGCGTGAACGATACGGTTTCAGATATCCAAGAAGCCGGCGCAGCACCGCGACGTCATTGGCAGCCACCATCGCCTGCGCTTCCTTGATCGGTCCCGCGACGTGCCTGGCGTATTCGACATCGGCGGCTACCGAGCCATCAGGATGGAGGTCAACCGTCTCCCCCTCCCTGATGAGAAACATCACGGCTTCCATTGCGCGTCGTTGACGCTGCGTGTACCGCAGTGTGGCCAGGGGCGGTGCGCCTGGAGTACCCCTGATCGCGACCACCGTGCAGCTCAACCCCGGTATCTCGTGCACCTGACGCACCAACACACGCGGGAACGTGCGAACTTTCCATCGGGAATCCGCGCTCTGCCATGCAACACCAACGTGCTCCGGGCCGACCGCCACCCAGCGCTCGCACAGGCTCATGGACTCATCGAGGTCGGCGCATGCGTACAACTGAACCGGCATGCCGCCCCATGAATCCTCAATGAATCGTCGGACTTCCATTGGCATGATAGACGGCTGGTCTGTATACCGATCGATGACTTTTCTGTCGAGCTCGAGGTGTTTTGCCGACATGGTGACTCCTGTGTATCGCAAAGCAAAAAAGGCCTTCTGGGTGGACACCCAGAAGACCTTTCTACCGACGATCGGCGTAAGCAGACTTCTAGGGCGTCATTTCTCCAAGTGATCCGGGCGCGACATCTTCCCCAACGGCGCCGAAGCGCGGGCGGGGAGACGTGGCATCGACCCAGGAGGTCGGCCGCATCAGAATGAGTGTGGTCTGGTAGCCGGTTTTCATCGAAAGAATTGGCCTCGGAGTAATATCACTTCGTTCAGAACTTCCTATTGTAGTGTTGGCATGCGGATGCGTCAAGATTCCTTCATCTCGCAGGTCGGTGGGGAACGCAAAACCGGCCGGACAATACCATTGGTATCGCCGGCCGGTCGTACAGAGGCTACCCGGAGTCAGGGGATTCACTCCCGCTGTTCTTCTTCTTGCCGCCGCCTGCCCCGTTTGGGCCGTAGGGCTTTGCAAGAGCTCCGGCTTCCATCCCCACTGCGCTAGGCCTCGCCCAGTGGTTCGCCATTGCAGGCACTTTGGGTCTGACCGGTTCGTTAGGACGGTCACCCACTTAGCACGCCGTCGCACCTGATCGGCGTGGGCCCGGGGTTACGAACCCTGTGGGCCGGCTCAGGGCGGGGTAGCTACCCGGATCGACAAGCGCCTTGCCCTTTTTGTCAGGCGCTCTCCTCGGAATTCCCCCCTGGCAAACTGCTTGGGGCGTGGTTCAGGACAGCGAGTCCCAACCCTTCCCCCAAGTAGCAAAGTCCAATTTAGGACGCGGTCGAATACCCGCAAGCGCCGTTCTTTCTTTGGGTTGCGCGCTTGTATGTGCAGTCGATGTGGATGGCTAACACACCACGGAATCAATGGTTATCGAGCTTTTCCACGAGATGTGGAATTGTTGACGGTTTGCCTGATGATCCTTCAACAAGCCCTCATGCTCAGGAAGGGGCGCACGTCTTTCGATAACGGCCCGAACGAAGTTGTGCTGCCGACTTCAGTATGTGGAATCGTGGTCGAGGCTTATGGAAGGGTATGGAAATTGCTCACTCCGACATGAGCCCAATGTGTGGTTTGAAAACGGAAACGATCTACGAGCTGGTAGCAAATCAGGCCGAACGTTCCCCGCACGCGGCTGCCGTTGCCACGCCAGGACACGCGCCACTGACGTACCTGAACCTACTTGAAATCTTCAAGCTGGTGGGGACTTCGTTGCATGGAGTCGGTATTGGTCGAAACGATGCCGTGCTGGTGGCCATGCCGCATGGGGCGGAAGCCACGGTTGCCACACTGTCCGCGGCTGCGTATTCGACCGCCGTTCCGGTTGACCCCAGGAGGTCACCGGCAACCACCTCGCGCCTTCTACTGGACCTGGATGTGAGCGCCGTACTGGTCCCGGCCCGTCAACCCTCCCGTGTATTGGACGCCGCGTACAAGGAGGGAACTGCCGTCATAGAGGTAGAATGTGACCCGGAGAAGGCTGCCGGAATGATCTGCCCGGTTACCGCGACCAGCGATTTTTCGTCATATCCCATTCCCGCGCAACGGAAGGACCGTGCGGTGTGCCTGCCCGGGACCCCTGAATCGCCGGACCACCAGTCCATGACGCATTCGAGTATCCACGCTTCAGGCGCTCGAATGGTGGCTGGACTGCATTTGACGCCAGACGATCGCTGCCTGAACCTGGTACCACTCTGGGACGAAGCGGGGTCGATTCAGGAGGTTTACGCGACCCTGCTTGCGGGCGGTTGTGTCGTGTGCCCGCCGGCAACCAGTCAGGCATCGGATTTCTTTGATTGGTTCGATGCCTGCCGGCCCACGTGGTTCACTACCGACGCAGATTCGCAGCGCGAGATCCTGGAGATGGCGGGCTCGAGTTGTGGGGCAATCGGCGAGAGCGGAATTCGGTTCGTTCAATCCAACGAATCAGACATATCACCCGATGTACGAGCCGGCCTGGAGCGCGTCTTCAACACGAAGGTCCTGCATCGTCGCGTCGAAGCCTGAGCGCCGCTCTCGAGTCCCTTAGTACGCGCGGGGTTGTCCATCGTGCCGCGTATCCGCGACGCCAACCCACGTATCGCCGCGCCGGGCGATCAGATAGAGCCGTGCGTACCCCGCCTGTTCGGCGACCGGCCGGTACCCCATGGCCCTGACCTCCCGCAACAGCTCCGGCGCGAAGCCGTGTTCGAGCTGAACATCCACACTCCCGGCCGTCGGTCCGATCCGCGGGATTTTGACCGCGTCCAGGGGATCGAGCCCGTAGTCGAGGATATAGACCAACACCTGCACGACCTCAGTGGGAATGCGCCCGCCACCGGGGGCACCGATGACCACCTGGACTTCACCGCCCTTCAACACGATCGTGGGCGAGATTGTCGAGTTGCGAATGCGCCACTGGCTCCGTGCCGGCATATTGATGTTCTCGTCAGTGAACCGGAAGCCCGAGTTGTTCAGGAAAAACCCTTCCACAAATGCTCCGGACCCCCACACGCTGCTGTTCGTAATGGTCAGGGCGACGGCGTTGCCGTCCTCGTCCACCGCGGACATGTGCGTGGTTTCGCCC
>Ga0302046_10002467_pt1 | contig 17170 bp, 12 predicted proteins | sample RVTome_11_FD_200261 | JGI IMG/M metagenome (GOLD analysis project Ga0302046, IMG submission 200261) | Soil microbial communities from uranium-contaminated site in the Upper Colorado River Basin, Wyoming, United States - RVT147D111 (version 2) ...
CCGACCCCGAAGTCGGACACCGGCCCGTCCCCCGAGACGCTCGGGCCACCACGGTCGACACACTCACCCCTCACCCGTGGAGATGCCATGACCGACACTGCCACCGAGACGACACACGCCCGACCCCGGTACCAGATCGATCTCCCGTATCCGCTGCTTCGCCAGGGGAAGGTCCGCTCGATGTACGATCTCGGCGACCGGATCCTGATGGTCGCGAGCGACCGGATCAGCGCATTCGATTGCGTGCTTCCGGATCCGATTCCGCACAAGGGCGCGGTGCTGACGCAGCTGTCGGCCTATTGGTTCGATCAGGGCGCGGAGCTGGTGGACAACCACCGGATCGCGAGCGACCCGGGTGAGATCGTCCAGGCCTCCCCGGAGCTGGAGGAGACGCGCGACGTCTGGGGCTGGCGAGGCATGCTCGTGCGCAAGGCCGACCCCTTCCCTGTCGAGTGCGTGGTCCGTGGCTTCATATCGGGATCGGCGTGGAAGGAGTATCGCGAGCACGGGACGCTGGCCGGGGAGCCGCTTCCCGCGGGTTTGCGCGAGTCCGACCCGCTTCCGGCGCCCGTGTTCTCGCCGGCCACGAAGGCCGATGAGGGACACGACGAGAACATCACGTTCGCGAGGATGCGCGACATCGTGGGTCCGGAGACCGCGGCCAAGCTCCGTGATCTGAGCCTCGGCCTGTACCGCTTCGGCCGCGACACGCTCCGCGATCGGGGGATCATCCTCGCGGATACCAAATACGAGTTCGGGCGCGCCCGCGACGGCCGCATCATGCTGATCGACGAGGTGATGACGCCGGACTCGTCACGGTTCTGGCCCGCCGACTCGTACGAGCCCGGCCGTAGCCAGCCTTCGCTGGACAAGCAACCGGTACGCGACTACCTCGAAGACATGGTGCAGCGCGGAGAGTGGGATCGGTCCGACCCCGCGCCCTCGCTGGCGCCGGGGGTCGTGGCCACCACCGCGGAGCGATATCGGGAGGCGTATCGTCGCACCGTGGGCCACGAGCTCTACGAGCGAGGGTCGAGTGTCTGATAGGTATTCGATCGAAGTGCGCATCACCCCGCGTCCGGGGATCCTCGACCCCGAGGGCGAGACCATCGCGCGCGCCCTGGACAATCTCGGCTACGAGGGGATCGGGGGGGTCAGGGCCGGGCGCCTGGTGCGAATGGAGGTCGAGGCCGACACGGGCGAGGCGGCGCGGGCCACCGTCGAGCGAATGTGCCGGGAGCTGATCGCCAACCCGATCATCGAAGACTTCGAGGTCCTTATCCACACGGCGGAGGATGGGGGATGATGAAGGTGGGGATCGTGCGATTCCCCGGCTCCAACTGCGACGCGGACGTGTACCGCGCCGTCACCGAGGGGCTCGGGCACGAAGCGCGCTACCTGTGGCACAAGTCGCACGACCTCGAGGGGTCCGACGTCGTCGTGCTCCCGGGGGGCTTCTCGTACGGGGACTACCTCCGGGCCGGCGCGATCGCCCGGTTCAGCCCGATCATGAGCGAAGTGATCGCGTACGCGCGGGCCGGCGGGCTCACGCTCGGGATCTGCAACGGGTTCCAGGTCCTGTGCGAGGCGCAGCTCCTGCCGGGGGCGCTCGTTCGCAACCGGTCGTTGAGATTCCGGTGCTTCGAGGTGGGGATCCGGGTCGAGAGGGCCGACACGGCATTCACGAACGCGTACGAGCGCGGCGAGCGTCTCTCGATCCCGATCGCGCATGGCGAGGGGCAGTACGTCGCCGACGAAGCCACGCTCGACCGGCTCGAGGCCGACGGTCGGGTCGTGTTCCGATACGTGGACGACGACGGCGTCCCCACCGATGTGGCCAACCCGAACGGCTCGGCCCGGAACATCGCGGGGATCATGAACGAGACCGGCAACGTGATGGGGTTGATGCCGCACCCCGAGCGCGTCTCGCTCGAGGTGCTCGGGAGCACGCATGGGCTGGGAGTGTTCCTTTCCCTGGCCCGGGCCGTGGCCCGGAGGGCCGATCCCGCCGCGAGCACCGCGAAGCCGGCCGGGGTCGGGGTATGACCGTCGCCGCGGCGCCACCCGCCGGACCGCTCGTCATCACACTTGAAATCATTGAAGAGCACGGACTTACAAAAGAAGAGTATGAGCAGATTCTAGGCATTCTCGGCCGCCCGCCGACGGTCGCCGAGGTCGGCGTGTTCAGCGCCATGTGGTCGGAGCATTGCGGCTACAAGAACTCGCGCCCGCTGCTCAGAACGTTGCCGACCGAGGGCCCGCACGTCGTACAGGGACCCGGCGAAAACGCCGGGGTGATCGATGTCGGCGGCGGCTGGGGAGTGGCGTTCAAGATCGAGTCGCACAACCACCCGTCCGCGGTGGAGCCGTACCAGGGGGCGGCGACGGGGGCGGGCGGCATCCTGCGCGACGTATTCACGATGGGCGCGCGTCCGATCGCGCTGTTCGACAGCCTGCGCTTCGGATCGCTCGACTCCCCGCGCTCCCGCTACCTGCTCGACGGGGTCGTACGCGGCGTCGGCGACTACGGAAACTGCGTCGGGATCCCCACCGTCGGCGGCGAGACCGTCTTCGACCCGGCGTACGAGAAGAATCCGCTCGTCAACGTCATGTGCATCGGGGTGCTACCGCTCGACCGACTGATTCGCGGGGAGGCGAGGGGGGTCGGCAACCCGGTGATGGCGGTGGGCGCGCGTACCGGCCGTGATGGGATCCACGGGGCAACGTTCGCATCCGTCGAGCTGGACGAGGGCAGCGACAGCCGGCCGCAGGTGCAGGTGGGCGATCCGTTCACCGAGAAGCTCCTCCTCGAGGCGAGCCTCGAGCTGATCGAGCGCGACCTCCTGGTCGGGATCCAGGACATGGGCGCGGCGGGGCTCACGTCGAGCGGCACCGAGATGGCCGCGCGATCGGGCTCGGGGATCGACATCGATGTCGCGCTGGTGCCGGTGAGGGAAGAAGGGATGACGCCGTACGAGATCCTCCTCTCGGAATCCCAGGAGAGGATGCTTCTCGTCGCGAAGCCCGAGTGCGAGGCGGAGGTGCGCGCGGTCCTGGAGCGCTGGGACCTCCAGGCGGCCACGATCGGCTCGGTCACCGACGACGGACTCTTCAGGGTGCGCGAGCGCGGGGAGATCGTGGCCGAGATCCCGGTGAAGCCGCTCGTCGAGGACTGCCCGACCTACACGCGCAAGGGCGTCGAGGATCCGGAGGTCGTGGCCCTACGGGGGGCGGATCTGGGCGCGTACCGGCGCTTCGACTCCAACGACGCGGTCGAGTCGGGCCTCGTGACCCTCCTCGATGCCCCGTCGATCGCCTCCCGGCGCTGGATCCACGAGCAGTACGACACGTCGGTCCAGACCAACACGCTCGTCGGGCCGGGATCCGACGCGGCCGTCTTGCGGCTTCCGGGCGGCGATCGGGCGCTGGCCGCATCGACGGACGGGAATGGGCGCTACACCTACCTCGAGCCGCGCACCGGCGGTCGAGCCGCGGTCGCCGAAGCGGCTCGGAACGTGGCCTGCACCGGCGCCCGTCCGGTCGCCCTCACGAACTGCCTCAACTTCGGGAGCCCGCTCCGCCCGTCGGTGTACTATCAGCTCTCCGAAGCGGTGGCGGGGATGGGCGAGGCGTGCCGCGCGCTCGGTACGCCCGTAACCGGGGGCAACGTGTCGCTGTACAACGAGACGGGGGGACAACCGGTCTACCCCACGCCGGTCATCGGCATGTTGGGGATCCTCGAGCACCTCGAGCGGCGGGTCCCCGCCTTCTTCCGCAGGACGGGCGACGTGGTGCTCGTGGCGGGGGTGACCCGGGACGAGATCGGGGCCTCCGAGTACCTCGCGACCTGTCACGGGCAGGTGGCCGGGGCTCCGCCGGTGCTCGATCTGGACGAAGCGAGACGATTGGTCGACTTCCTCGTGGCCGGCGCCGCGGCGAGCCTCATCGGATCGGCGCACGATTGTTCCGACGGTGGTCTGGCCGTTGCGCTCGCGGAGTGTGCCATCAAAGCGAACGGCGGACCGCTCGGCGTCGAGGCCGATCTCGATAGAGCTCCGAGGGCCGGTCCGGTATCGGCCGCCGCGGCCTGGTTCGGCGAGTCGCAGTCCCGGGTGGTCCTCGGCTGCCTCCCCGAGAGCGTGGACGAGCTCGTGTCCCTCGCCGCCACTCACGGGGTGCCGATCGGCAGGATCGGGTCGGTGGCGGAGCGGGACGGGGCCTTCCGGATTCGAGGATCCGGGCACGTCATCGCACCGTCCGTGAGCTCGCTCGAACGGACGTACGAACGGGCGCTCCCACGCCGAATGCGGGAGGAAGCCGGTCTCACCTCATGAGGGAGCCCCGAAACGAGGCAGCCCGAAGGGTGCATGGAACGATGTGGTGGGTGGCGAGATGAGCGGGAACGAGTTCGAGATCGACAAGCCTCGCGAGGAGTGCGGCGTCGTCGCGGTGAGCGGCGCGCGAGGGGCCGCGGAGCTCGCCTTCCTGGCGCTCTACGCGCTCCAGCACCGGGGGCAGGAATCGGCCGGGATCGTGACGGTCGACGACTCCGGAAGCGCACGGTTTCACAAGGGCATGGGGCTGGTCGCAGATGTGTTCGATGATGAGACCCTGCGGCAAATGGAGGGGAGTCTCGCGATCGGCCACGTCCGGTATTCCACCGCGGGCCGCTCGAGTCTCCGAAACGCCCAGCCTGTGCTGGTCGACTATCGGGAGCAGCCGTTGGCGCTCGCCCACAACGGGAACCTGACGAACGCCGGGGAGCTCCGGGATCGGCTCTCGGAGGAGGGGGCGATCTTCCAGACCGACTCCGATTCGGAAGCCATCATCCACCTCATCGCCCGCTCGCGCCGGGACGACCAGGATCAGAAGGTGGACGACGCGCTCTCGCAGGTGGCCGGGGCGTTCTCGCTCGTCCTGTGTATCGGGAACACGGTGTACGCGGCTCGTGATCCGCGTGGCTTCCGCCCGCTCGTCCTCGGCCGGTTGGGTGAGGCCGTCGTCGTCACGTCGGAGACCTGCGGGCTCGATATCCTCGGGGCCGTCTACGTGCGCGATGTTCGGCCCGGAGAGGTCCTGCGGATCCGTGACGGGCACATCGAGGAGCTGAGACCCCTCCCGCCGGCCCGGCACAGCTCGTGTCTGTTCGAGCTCGTCTATTTCGCGCGACCCGACTCGCGGGTGTGGGGCCTGAGCGTGGATGCGGCCCGGCGTCGGTTCGGCCGGCAGCTCGCCAGGGAGCACCCCGTCGACGGAGACTGCGTGTTCGCCGTCCCCGACTCGTCGAACTCCGCCGCGCTCGGGTTCGCCGAGGAGAGCGGGGTGCCGTTCGAGTTCGCGCTGATCCGGAACCACTACGTCGGCCGGACGTTCATCCACCCATCCCAGGCCGGACGCGATTTCAAGGTGCGCGTCAAGTACAACCCGGTCCGGGAGCTGATCGAGGGCCGGCGGCTGGTGGTGGTCGACGATTCGCTGATCCGGGGCACGACCAGTCGCGGGCTGGTGGCCCTCCTGCGCGAGGCGGGTGCCCGCGAGGTCCATTTCCGGGTCGCGTCGCCACCGGTCAAATTCCCGTGCTACTACGGCATCGACATGCCGACGCGCGCTGAGCTGATCGGTTCGAATCACACGGTCGAGGAGATCCGCTCGCACCTCGGAGTCGACTCGCTCGGATATCTCTCGATGGATGGCATGCGGAGCGCCGTCTCGGATCACGGCCCGTTCTGCGACGCGTGCTGGTCGGGCGATTACGCCGCGCCGCTCGTGGACCTCGAGCGGGCCGCGGCGGCGCTCGAGCGCGTCTGACGAGCCGGAGTCGATAGGCGCGAATGGGCGTCGCCCACGTCATCCGAATCGTCCCCGGGGCTCGACCCGCACTCCTCGCGATCCTGTTCGCGTGGGGATGCGCGTCGACGCCTCCGCGCCCCGCCCGGGTGCCGGGCGCCGCCGTCTGCGCCCGGATCTTCTCGACGAACGACACACACGGCCGTCTGCTCCCGGCCGAGCAGAGCTGGTCGGAGGGCCGACCGGTGGGCGGGTCCGCCGCGATCGCCGGCTACGTGAGGGAAGCACGGGAGGAAACCCCCGAGTGCCCGATGTTCGTGCTGTCCGGCGGCGACATGATGCAGGGGACGCTGATCTCGAACCTGACCGAAGGCGAATCGACGATCCGGGCGATGAACGCAATCGGCTACGACGCGGCCGCGATCGGGAATCACGAGTTCGACTGGGGCGTCGATGTCCTCGTCGACCGGATCGGTGACGCCGACTTCCCCATGCTCGGAGCAAACATCTATCTCAAGGGAGCCGAACGACACCCCGACTGGGTCACGCCATGGACCATCATCGAGCGGGATGGGGTGAGGGTCGGCGTCGTCGGGATGACGACCCGGTCCACACCGACCAGTTCCCGGCCCGAGAACGTGGCCGAGTTCGAGTTCCGATCCATCAGCGACGCGCTCGACCGTTACATTCCCGAGTTGCGCGCGCGCGGCGTCGACTTCGTCGTGGCGGTCATGCACGAAGGAGCGTTCTGCGATCAGCAACGGGTGTGCCGGGGGGAGGCCATCGACGCGCTGACGCGGGCAACCGAGCGCTACGACTACGCCGTGACCGGCCACACCCATTCACCGGTGGAGACGGAGATCCGCGGGGTTCCCGTCGTCCAGTCCTACTCGAACAGCACCGCGTTCGGCCTCGGCCGCCTCGACCGCACTGGCGACGGACGCGTCACCGCCCGGCTGATCGGCGTGCGCCGCGCCTACGCGGACGAGGTCGTGCCGGATCCCGAGGTCGCCGCCCTCGTGGGGACCTACCAGCGACGGACCGACAGCCTGGTCGATCGCGTGATCACGACGCTCGCCGAGCCGGTGCCGAAGCCCCGCCACGGCGACCTCGTGCTCGGACGCCTGATCGCCGATGCGCAGCGGGCGAGGACCGGGACCCAGGTGGCGATGATGAATGCCGGCGGCATCCGCCGTCCACTCCCGGCCGGCGATCTCACGTACGAGATCCTGTTCGAGCTCCAACCGTTCGCGAACCTGCTTGTCACGATGAGCCTCACGGGAGAGCGGCTCGTCGCCGCGCTGGAGCACGGCATGGCCGATGACGGAGCCGACGCGCAGCTTAGCGGCATCCGGGTCACGTACGACCCCGACCGACCCTCGGGGTCGAGGGTTCTCCACGCCCAGCTGATCGATGGGCCTTCGATCGACCCGGCCGGGACCTACACGGTCACGGTCAACGACTTCATGGCGACGGGAGGCGGCGGCTACACGATGTTTCTCGAGGGCACGAACGTCGTCGAGACCGGGATCGTGGATCTCGACGCGCTGATCGAATATCTGGGGCGATTGCCGAGACCGCTGGATCTGCCGCTGGACGCCCGCTGGTTGCCGGCGCGATAAGACCGGGACGCGGACCGGCGCCTCCCCCCGACCGAAACTTTTCCCGCTCCAGCCTCCGTATTCCCCACCGATGAGACCGCCGACCCGCGGGTCGGCACGAGCCTCGCACCGCGCCCGAGATCCGGCCGCCCGCGAGGCTGCCAATCGAGACGGATTCCGATGAAGCGACGTAGCAAGCTCGTCCTGAGCACGATCGTTCTGGTCGGTGCGGCCGGTACGGCGTACGCGGTGACCTCTACCGGCGGAGGCGACGACGCCGCCCGCACGGTGGCGGTCGAGCGCGGCGAGATCGTCGACAAGGCGCTCGCGGTGGGGCGGATCGAACCGCTCGTCGAGGTGAGCGTCAAGTCGCAGCTCGCGGGCGTGGTGCGGAGGATGTTCAAGGAGCCGGGGCAGCACGTACAGCGTGGCGAGCCGCTCCTCGAGGTCCAGCCCAATCCGACCCCGATCGAGCTCGTCGAAGCCCGGCGCCAGATCGAGTTGCGGGATCTCGAAGTGCAGCAGCTGGAGCGGAACCGGAACCGGCTCGCCTCCCTCAGGGAGCAGGACTACGTATCGATCGAGGAGTTCGAGACCGTCGACCGGAACTTCGAGCAGGCGAAGCTCCAGCTTCAGATCGCGCAGGAGCGGCTCGCGCTGCTGTCGGAGGGACGGGTTCTGATCGGCGGGGAGAACGTCGAGACGGTCATCACGTCGCCGATCACCGGGTTCATCCTCGAGAAGATGGTCGAGATCGGAGACCCTGTCGTGCCGTTGACGACGTTCCAGGAGGGGACGGTCCTGATGGCGATGGCCGAGATGGACGAGCTCCTTTTTCGGGGAACGGTCGATGAGATCGACGTGGGACGTCTCACCGAGGGGTTGCCGGTGGAGATCAAGATCGGCGCTCTTCCCGACGCCAGCATCGACGGCGTGCTCGCCAGGATCTCCCTGAAGGGGCGCGACGCCGAGAACGCCACGACCTTCCCGGTGGAGATCGCCGTCCGCCCCTCGGCGGGCGCCACGCTCCGGGCCGGATACTCCGCCAACGCCGACATCATCATCGAGCGGCGGTCCGAGATCCTCTTCATCCCCGAGCGTCTGGTACGGTTCGAGGACGAGCGGGCCTTCGTCACCGTCCAACTCGGGCCGGACGCATCGGAGGAGCGGGAGATCCGCACGGGTCTGAGCGACGGGATCAACGTCGAGGTGCTCGAGGGGCTGAAGGAAGGCGACCTCGTGAGGGAGCCCCCGCCGCGCGAGATCAACTGACGGGCGGCCGGAGAGCGGGATGAGACTCGTCGACGCGGCTCGCCAGCTGTACGAGGACCTCCGGGCGCAGCGGCTGCGCACCTTGCTCACGGTTCTCGGGATCACCTGGGGCACGGTCGCCGTCGTGGTGTTGCTCGCGTTCAGCGTGGGGCTCGAGCGGCAGACGATCAAGCGGTTCCACGGGCTCGGCGACCGGATCGTGATCCTGTTCGGGGGGCGGACGACCCGGCCGCATTCGGGGTTCCGCGAGGGCCGTTCGATCCGCCTGCGCGAATCGGACGCCGCCATCCTCGCCCGCCAGATCCCCGACATCACGGCGATCAGCCCCGAGTACAGCAGCCGCACCACGCCGGTGCGCCGCGGACGTAGCGGCGTCAACCCCAACATCACGGGCGTGTACCCCGTCTACGGCGATCTGCGGAACGTGATCCCGCGCCGGGGCGGACGCTGGCTCAACCAGCGCGATCTCGACGAGCGCCGCCGGGTGGCGTTCATCGGTGACGAGGTGGCGCGGGTCCTGTTCCAGGACGACGACCCGGTAGGCGAGGAGATCGCGATCGGCAGCACGCCGTTCACCGTCATCGGCGTGCTGCAACCGAAGATCCAGAACTCCTCGTACAACTCCCGCGACGAGGACCGCGTGTTCATCCCGGCGACGACCCACGCCGCGGTGTTCGGGTCCATCTACGTCGCGAACATGGTGTATCGGACCACGAGTCCCGGGCTCACGAAGGCGGTTGAGCGTCAGGTGTACGAGCTCCTCGGCAAGAAATACCGCTTCGATCCCACCGACGAGGACGCCCTCCAGATATGGGACACGGCGGAATGGGAGCAGATGTTCTCCTACCTGTTCATCGGGTTCAAGGTGTTCTTCGTGATCGTCGGGAGCTTAACGCTCAGCGTCGGCGGGATCGGGGTCGCGAACATCATGTACATCGTCATCAAGGAGCGCACGCACGAGATCGGGATCAAGCGCTCGATCGGCGCGACGCGTCGCAGCATCCTGATGCAGTTCCTCACCGAGAGCGTCCTCCTCATCGCGTTCGGCGCCGCCGTCGGGATCGGCCTCTCGTTCGGGATCGTGCGGCTCATGGCCCTGGCACCCATCCACGAGTTCGTTGGCACCCCGGTGATCTCCGTGCAGGTGGGGCTCGTCACGATGACCCTTCTCACCCTGGTCGCGATGCTGGCGGGGGTGTTCCCGGCCCGGCGGGCGGCCGCGCTCGACCCCATCGAGTGCTTGAGGGACTGAGGAACCGAGCCATGTGGAGGATCCTGCTCGAGGAGTTCCTGGGTGATCTGCGCGAGCAGAAGACCCGCGCGTTTCTTACGATCTTCGCCATGGTCTGGGGCACGATCTCGATCGTGCTCCTGCTCGCGTTCGGTCAGGGGCTCAGGACGCAGATCTCCGACGGGCTGCTCAACGCAGGCGAGCGGATCTTCATGGTCTACGGCGGCGAGACGAGCCTGGCGTACGAAGGCCTCGCAAAGGGGCGCCGGATCCGGCTCCGCGAGGAGGACCTGGAGCTCGCGCTGCGGGCGATTCCCGAGTTCGAGCTGGGGAGTCCTTCCTACGGCCAGCAGGGAACCCACCTCAAGTACGGCGACAACCAGACGACGTCGTACATGGAGGGCGTGTACCCCGTTTTCTCGGAGCTCCGGAGAATGTTCCCCGCCGTCGGCGGGCGGTTCATAAACCAGCGCGACCTCGACGAGCACCGCCGCGTGATGTTCCTCGGCGACGCCATCGCCGGGCGGCTGTTCGGAGCCGCCCCACCGGTCGGGGAGGTCGTCATGCTCGATGGCCTCCCGTTCACGGTCGTCGGCGTGATGGAGTCGAAGTTCCAGGACTCGAGCAACAATGGTCCGGATGAGGACCGCGTCATCATCCCCGCTTCGACGTTCCGGACGATCTACGGAGACGAGTACGTGGGCCACCTGCTTCTCAGGCCGCGGAACGTGAACGACGCCGGCGTCGCCAAGCGCGAGCTGTATCGGGTGCTCGGCGGCAACCACAACTTCGACCCCCGGGACGAGCGTGCCCTCTCGATGTGGGACTTCATCGAGGATGAGAAGATCACCGGGGCCATCGGGCTCGGGATCCAGATCTTCCTCGGCCTCGTCGGCGGGTTCACGCTGATCGTCGCGGGGGTCGGAGTGGCGAACATCATGTACGTCGTAGTCCGCGAGCGCACCCGCGAGATCGGGGTCAAGCTCGCGGTCGGGGCGCGCCGGAAGCACATCGTCGGGCAGTTCATGTTCGAGGCGATCCTGATCGCGGTCGGGGGCGGGCTCGTGGGGCTCGCGATCGCCTCGCTGATCGTGATCGGGGTGGACAGCATCCCCACCGACGACCAGGCGATGCAGTACATCATGAACCCGAAGCTGTCGCTGCCGATCGCATCGATCTGTGTGGGGATCCTTATCTCGATCGGGCTCGTGGCAGGTATCCTGCCGGCCCGCAGGGCCGCCACGCTCGACCCGGTGGAATCGCTCCGTTACGAATAGCCAGGCCGTACCGGCCGGTTATCTTTGTCGGGAAACCCGAGCGCACGACCGCACGACCGGAGACCCCCGTTGACCGAAGCCGAAGTACGAGACCGCATCCACGCCGTCCCCAAGACCGAGCTCCACGTCCACCTCGACGGCTCGGTCCGCCCGGGGACCCTGGTCGAGCTCGGCGCCCAGTACGGGATAGCGCTCCCCACCACCGACATCGACGAGCTCTCCGACTACCTGTTCGTCCGTGATGCCGGCAACCTCGAGGACTACCTGGCCCGATTCGCGGTGACGCTGTCGGTGATGCAGAACTCGGCGGCGGTGGAGCGAATCGCCTACGAGCTGTGCGATGATGCCGCGGCCGAGAACATCCGCTACATGGAGATTCGATACTCGCCGATCCTCCACACCCGGGAAGGGCTGCCGCTTCCCGCGGTCGTGGACGCCGCGCTCCGCGGCATGCAGCGCGCGCGGGACGAGCTCGGGATTCGATCGAACCTCATCATCTGCGGGATCCGTAACATGGATCCGGATGTTTCGAGGGACCTGGCCGATCTCACGATCGCGTACAAGGACCGGGGAGTGGTCGGGTTCGATCTCGCGGGGGCCGAGTACAACTATCCGGCCAAGAAGCACAAGAACGCGTTCTACATGGTGCGAAACGCGAACATCGGCGCGACCATCCACGCCGGGGAGGCGTACGGCCCCGAGTCGATCCACCAGGCGATCCACTACTGCGGAGCCCAGCGCATCGGCCACGGGACCCGGCTCTACGAGGACCCCGACCTCATGACCTACGTGAACGATTTCCGCATCCCGCTGGAGATCTGTCTCACGAGCAACGTCCAGACCCGCGCCGTCGAGGCGTTCGAGAGCCACCCGGTGCGAGAGTATTTCGACCGCGGTCTCGTGGTGAGCCTTCATACGGACAACCGGCTGATGAGCGGGACTACGGTCACGGAGGAGTACGTGCGGGGGTGGAAGCACCTCGGATTCACGCTCGGCGAGATCTCGAGGATGATCCGATTCGGGTTTGAGAGCGCGTTCCTCCACTACGACGAGCGACAGGAGCTGCTCCGCTCGGTCGAGCCCGAGCTCGCGGCGCTGGGATCCGCCGGCTGATGCGGCGGCGGTCCTCCGCGCAACCGCGGGGTCGCGACCCCCGTACAGATCCGTACGGTGTCCAGCCGGACCCGTACGGGGTCAGCGGGGAGAGAGCAAAACCGGTTGTCGAAGGGGTGTCGTATCAATAAGATGGCCCGGGTCCACCCATGGGCCCACGAGGCTTGAGAAAAAAGGTACGTCACGCACCTCACGCTCCTCGCGGCGCCCCGACGAGCGGGCCGTCACTCGCGGCAGTTCCTGCAGGGACCTGCCCACATCAGATTCGGTCGATCAGGAGGTAACCTCATGCGGAGTCTCTCGTCGAAGAGCCTTTTTTGCATCGCGATGTTCCTCGCGGCGATGCTTTCGTTTACACCTGCCGTCCGCGCTCAGGTCGTGACTGCCGAGATTCGCGGGACGGTAACGGATACGAACGGCCGCCCGCTGGAAGGGGCGCAGGTCTCGGTCACCGACACCCGTACGAACATCACGCGTGGTGCGCTCACGAACGCCAGCGGACGATACATCGTCTCCCAGCTCCAGCCGGGCGGCCCCTACACGGTCCGCGTGCAGCTCATCGGGCACCGACCCGCGTCCTCCACGGACGTCGCGACGACGCTGAGCAGCGCCCGGACCGTCGACTTCCAGCTCGAGCAGACCGCGGTACAGGTCCAGGAGCTCACCGTCTCGGTCGAGAGCGATCCGGTGTTCAGCCAGAGCAGGACCGGGCAGGCGACGACGATCGGCGAGCTGGAGATCGAGACGTTCCCGACCATCAACCGCAATATCCTGGAGCTCGCGCTCCTGTCGCCGTACGCCAACTCGTACCTCGGTGCGCCGTCGATCGGAGGCAAGGCGAATCGTCTCAACAACATCCAGATCGACGGGGCGGTGAACAACGACGTGTTCGGCGTCGGCGAGAGCGGCACTCCGGGCGGTCAGGGGAACGCGAAGGCGATCACGCTCGAGGCGATCGAGGAGTTCCAGATCCTCGTGGCCCCGTTCGACGTCCGCCACTCCAACTTCAGCGGCGGCTTGATCAACGCGGTCACGAAGTCCGGTACGAACGACTGGCAGTTCTCCGGCTTCGGGCTGTTCACGAACGAGTCGTTCGTGAGCGACCTCGAAGGGAGCGAGTTCGGCGAGTTCAACGACACGCAGTTCGGCGGCACCATCGGCGGGCCGATCGTCCGCGACAGGGTGTTCTTCTTCGGCGCCGTCGAAGCGCAGATCTTCGACAACCCGTTCGAGGGCTTCGAGCCCGGTCAGGCGAACGACCTCACGACGGGGCTCGGCATCGATCCGGCCGATGCGGTCGCGATCACCGACATCTTCACCAACGTGTACGGAGTGGATCCCGGGACGACGGCCGCGTTCTCGGTCGACAACCCGCGGACCAACGTGTTCGGCCGGCTGGACTTCCAGCTGAGCGATGCCCACCGGCTCGTGCTCCGGCACAACTACGCGCGCGCCAGCAACGCCCTCGCGTGCAACAGGGGCGGCTTCGGGGAGTACTGCTTCACGTCGAACACGGCGCCGTTCACGAGCGTCACCAACTCGACCGTGGCGCAGCTCTTCTCCCGCCTGAGCCGCCGGTGGGAGAACGAGCTCCTGCTCAACTACGAGACGATCAGCGATGAGCGGGATCCGGCGGTCCCGTTCGGCCAGGTCGTGACCGAGGCGAGCTTCGACTTCCTCGTGGGTGCCGAGCGCTTCTCGCAGGCGAACTCCCTCGACCAGACGATCTTCCAGCTCACCGACAACCTCACGGGGCAGTTCGGCGACCACCGCCTGACGCTCGGGACGCACAACGAGTTCTACGATTTCTCGAACCTGTTCGAGCCGGCGAGCCTCGGTGTGTGGACGTTCCACAGCATCGACGACCTGCAGGCGAACACTCCGTCGGAATACGTGCGGCGGGTTCCGGTTTCCGGGGTCGCCGAGGAAGATCTCCCGGCCGAGTTCTCGGTCGCGCAGCTCGGGTTCTACGTGCAGGACGAGTGGGCGGCGACCGACGCGCTCACGCTCAGCTTCGGTCTCCGGGCCGAGGTCCCGATCTTCCCCGACGATCCGCGCGACAACCCCGCGTTCGCGACGGCGTTCGGGCGCAGCAACACCACCGTGCCCTCGAACATCCTCTGGCAGCCCCGTTTCGGCGTGAACTACACGACCGGCGACGAGTACGTGACGCAGCTTCGCGGCGGTATCGGGCTGTTCGCGGGACGCTCGCCGTTCGTATGGGTCTCGAACGCCTACGGGAACACGGGGCGGCAGTCGGTCGACCTCGTCTGCCAGGGTGCCCTCGCACCGATGTTCGATCCGGGCTCGCCGGCCCCATCGACGTGCTCGGACGGGAGCGGAGCCGACGAGTCCGGTCTGCCGGTGATCAACACCATCGACGAGAGCTTCAAGTTCCCGCTCGATCTGAAGATTTCGGCCGGGATCGACCGCGAGCTGCCGGCAGGGTTCTCGGCCACCGCCGAGATCCTCTACAGCAAGGCGGTCGAGGAGGTGTTCTTCGAGGAGATCAACCTCACCGGCATCACCGGGATCGATCCGGTCGAGGGCCGGCCGTACTTCGGCACCCCGACCGCGGCCGGGTGCGGGAGCAGCGGGGGCTGCTTCACCGGCGGGACGGTGAGCGACGGGTTCCGGAACGTGGTCAACCTGACGAACCGGAGCGACAGCGACGCCCTGTTGCTCACCTTCGGTCTCCAGCGGCAGTTCAGCGACTGGCTGCGGCTGCGCGGCTCCTATACGTGGGCCAACGTCCGCGATCTCCAGGTGCAGCAGTCGAGCCAGGCGACGTCGAACTTCGGGCGCAACCCGATCGGCGGCGACCCGAACAACCCCGAGAAGGCCGACTCGAACTACGAGGTCGAGAACAAGATCGTGCTGGGGGCGACCGCCCAGTGGGATCTGGCGAGCGGCTGGTTCATCCAGGTGACGCCGACCTACTTCGGCCAGTCGGGTCTGCCGTACTCGTACGTCGTCCGGGGCGATCCTAACGGTGACGGATACCGGAACCCGGTGATCAGTCGGGACAACGACCTCATCTACATCCCGATGGACGTCAGCGAGCTCGCGTTCCTCAACGCGGGCGAGGCGGCGGACTTCGACGCGCTCATCAACTCGGACTCGTGTCTGAGCAGCCAGCGCGGCTCGTTGATGAAGCGGAACAGCTGCCGCAACCCGTGGAACAGCAGCCTCGATCTCCAGTTCGTGGTCGGGGTCCCCGTCCCGGGGTTCAGGGGCGGGGTCGAGCTCGTCGGCCACGTGCTGAACCTGCTCGAGTCCGAGTTCCGCCGGGCGGATGTCGACCGGGGGATCGAGGTCCTGCGGATCACCGGACGCGAGGGCGGCGCGGCCGACGGACGGTTCGTGTACGACTACCGCGGACCGGTCGCGGGCGAGGACGGGAGCATCGAGCCGTTCTCGACGTTCAGCCCGGAATCCAACCGGCGTTTCCAGCTCGGGGTCCGGTTCCGGTTCTAACCGGAGCCGCATGCGGGGACCGCCCGCAGCCGAGCCGACAGACGAAGGGCCCCGATCGCGCGGTGCGGTCGGGGCCCTTCGCGTTCAGCCTCTTCAGCCTTCTCACGCGTCGTCCTCCGCCAGGTATTCCTCCGCGAGATCGACGAACTCGGGCGTGCCGATGAACACCGGTACCCGCTGGTGAAGCCGCTCCGGCACCACGTCGAGCGCGGGCGTTCCCCGCCCGTCGGTCGACTTCCCGCCGGCCTGCTCGCACACGAACGAGAGCGGCGACACCTCGTACAGGAGCCGGAGCTTGCCCTCGGGGCTCGAACGCGTGCCCGGGTACATGAAGATGCCCCCGTACAGTAGGGTGCGGTGGAAATCGGCCACCATCGACCCGACATAGCGGGCCGAGAACGGCGGGTGGCCGTCCTCTTCGCCCCTGAAGCGGCGTACGAGACGCCGCTGCCCCTCGGTCCACGCGGTGAAGTTGCCCTCGTTGACCGAGTAGATCCGTTTGCTCGGCTCGGGGAGTCGCAGGTTCGGGTGCGACAGCAGGAACTCCCCGATCGAGGGATCGAGCGTGAAGCCATGCACGCCGGCTCCGGTCGTGAACACGAGCATCGTGGAGGACCCGTACAGGACGTACCCGGCCGCGCACTGGTCGCGCCCGGGCTGGAGCGCGTCGGACAGCTGGGCGTCGCGCACGCCCTCCGAGCGGCGGCGGTGGATCGAGAAGATCGTTCCGACCGAGATGTTGACGTCGATGTTCGAGCTTCCGTCGAGCGGGTCCCACGCCATGACGTACGGCCCGACGTCGTGCTCCGCCGGGATGGGGATGAGATCCTCGTTCTCCTCGGAGGCCATCCCGCACAGGCTCCCGCTTCGGCCCATGACCTCGACGAGGATGTCGTTGGCGAACTCGTCGAGCTTCTTTACTTCCTCGCCGTGGACGTTCTGGCGTCCGGCACGACCGAGGATATCCACGAGACCGGCCTTGTTGACGGACCGCGAGATGAGCTTGGCCACCAGCGTGAGCTGGAGGAGAACATCGGTGAACGCGCCCGTGGCATCGGGGTGCTCGCGCTCCTGATCGGAGATGAACTGTTCGAGAGTGACGATGGGGTCGGGCAAGAAGCTCCTCCGAGGCATTCCGTCCGTTCGGCCGGTCTCCGGACCGACGCCCGGGCGGCGTGCGGCCCGGGCAGGTTAGATCCCGCGTAAATCGACCGTCAAGTTGCGTACCGCGACGCGCCGTGGCCGGTCAGCCCTCCGTAATGCGCCAGCCGGCCGCATCGACCTCGATGCAAAGGGTGCCGTCGGTGTCCGTCCGCCACACCCGCTCCACACGCGCCGAGTCCAGGCGGGCCATCGTCTGGGCGTGGGGGTGTCCATACCGATTGTCCCGGCCGGACGAGATCACCACGAGG
>Ga0302046_10002468_pt1 | contig 17169 bp, 12 predicted proteins | sample RVTome_11_FD_200261 | JGI IMG/M metagenome (GOLD analysis project Ga0302046, IMG submission 200261) | Soil microbial communities from uranium-contaminated site in the Upper Colorado River Basin, Wyoming, United States - RVT147D111 (version 2) ...
GTAGGTGGGATCCTCCACCACGGTCGTGACCACGAACCACTCCCGGTCGTCTGGCGCCGGGAAGCGATCGAAGTACTCGGTCACGGTGGCGGCTGCGCTGTAGGGCACGCCGTTGCGACGCAGCCAGCCGCCCGACAGATTCGTGGTCACCACCTGCAGCGTCCCGCCGGCCGGCGGTCCGCCGCCGCGCGGACCACGGCCGCCCCGGCCGCGGCCGCCCGGCCGCAGCCATTCGGCCCTCGAACGCCCCTGGAGTGATGCGGTACCGGGAGCCTGGCTGTCTCCGAAGCGCAGGAGCCGTGTCTGCCTGCCGTTGTCGGTCTCGATCTGCAGCGTATTCTCGTCGGCCCACGTGACACGCAGGCGCGTCGGCATCCGCAGCAGCGCGGCGGCTCCGAAGGCCTGGCACGAGCCGTCGGTCGCCGGATCCCACGACTGCGCCAGCGTCTGCCCCGCCGGGTTGAGCGGGATGCCGGGGAAGTCTCCCGGGGGCGGCGTCACCATGCGCCACCGCCAGTCCTCGTTGACGACGGCCACCCAGTAGCCGGTGAGGTCGATCGGTGCCGCGGCCTGCGCCGTGGCCGGAGCGCCGCGCCCGCCCGGCGGCGCCCCTCGGCCTCGTCCATCCTGCGCGGCCACCGCTGTGCCGGACGCGAGCACGGCCAGCAGCACGACGGCCTGACGCAGGGCCGGCATACCGAAGGTCACGGCTGTCCTCCGGGCTGCAGCGTGGCGAAGACCGCCTCGACGAACTGGTCCGTCGTCCAGAACCCTTCAGTTGATCCGTACCGCCCGTCGTAGTCCGAGGTCGGCCTGGCCGCCTGCACCTGCTCGAGCGTCATCTTCCGGTCGATCATCTCCTGCACGCGATCCCGGATGATGGTGAGCATGTCGCGGTACTCGACCACGTCGGCCTCGTCCGAGATGCGCCCGTGGCCCGGGACGACCATCGTGCCGCCTTCCTGCTTGTCGCGCGGCACCGTGATCGCGATGATGCGGTTCAGGCCGTCGAGCACGCCCCCGATCGTGCCGCCCCGGGCCCGATCGATGAACGGGTAGCCGGTGGTGACGTACACGTCGCCGGCGCTGATGACGTCCGATTTGCGGAAGAACGCCAGGATGTCGCCGTCGGTGTGGGCGGCCGGCAGGTGGACGAGCCGGATCGCCTCACCGTTGAAGAACAACTGATCCTCGTCGCCGAAGAAGGTCTCGGAGGGGAGCGCCCCGGCCGGCATCGGCGCCTGCCCCTCGGGCGTCACCGACATCCGCAGCAGGACGTTCTCGTGCGCGATGACGGCCGCGCCGCTGTCGGAGACCTCGCGCGCGAAGTTGCCGGCCACGATGGCGCGGCCGGCCTCGTGAAACGCTTCGTTGCCGCCGGTGTGGTCCCCGTGCACGTGCGTGTTGACGACGTACCGGATGGGCCGGTCACCGGCAAGGCGCCGGATCGCGTCGAGCAGCTTCGGCACCATCTGGGCGTACTGGGTGTCGACCACCAGCACGCCGTCGTCGCCGAACTGCACCGTGACGTTGCCGCCCGCGCCCACCAGCATGTGGACCGAGCCCTGTACGTGGAACGAGCGGACGTCGACCGCGTCGAAGTCGATCGGCGCCTGCGCCGATCCAACGTGGGTCGCCGTCAGGCCGGCGGCCACGACGGCCATGAGCACCAGCACCCGGCCCGCGGCGGGGAATCGCCGCATCGCGGTGCGATTCATCGTCCGAATCCGCCCCCGCCGCCCTCGACCGGCTCGGTCTTCGGCATCGACGGCAGCTCGGACATGTACTCGGGCAGCGCCGTGCGGGCACCGCCCTGCGCCGCCTCGACGGGAAGCCCGTGCCGCTCCGGGTACTCCCGGATGTGGCCGAGCTCGTCGATGCCATGGTGCGGCACCTCGCCGGGCGCCCGGGGCACCTCCACCGCCGGCCGGCACGGATAGGTGTTGATCGAGCCGCCCTCCATCAGGGCGAACCCGTTGGTCTTGACGAGCGGCTCGCTCAGATAGACCGGGTCCGAGATCATCATCACGTGCGTCATCAGGTCGCCGTGGCGGATGAAGCGCTCGGTCATCGTCGCCTGGTCCGACAGTGGCAGCCCGTTCCGCCGCATCCACCCCGCCTTCAGGTGCGTCGTCCGCACGACGAGCACGTCCCCCTCGAAGCGGCCGGTCGAGAAGCCCTGCCACGTGTGCGGCTCCCACTCCGACGGGTGCTCACGCCCGTCCATCCAGATCTCGCGCAACTGCGTCATCCACTCGATGTGCGTGTTGATCGTGAGGAGCTCCTGCGTCTGCGGATCGCGGTCCTCCCAGATGCGGAGCGTACCGACGCCGCGGAACCCGTAGGTGGACGGGTGCGGCTTGCAGGTGTGCTCCGGCAGCGTCAGGAGCGACGCCTCCCAGGTGTTCGCGCGCCGCCGCGCGGCGTCGGTGATGGGCAGGCCCGCGTAGTCGCCGATGTCGGGGCCGGGAATGCGCTCGACCTGATCCTCGTCGAAGATCGGGCTCCAGTACCCGATTACGTTCGACTGCGGAAAGGCAGGACTGGCCAGCATCAGCAGGGGGACGAGTGCAAGGACCGCCGCCCTCGGAGCGACCACGGGTGTCGGAAATGTCATCGCCGCACAACGATACATCAACCCGCGAGGCCGGGCGATCCATCATGGAGACATGGGCGGCGATCCCCACAAACCCCTCCGGGACGACGTCCGGCTGCTCGGGGAGCTGCTCGGCGAGACGGTGCGCGAGCAGGAAGGCCAGGCGCTGTTCGAGGCGGTGGAGCACGTCCGGGCGCTGGCCAAGCGCGCGCGGGCGGGGGACGACGACAGCTTCACCACGCTGGCCGAGCGGCTGTCGGCGCTGTCAATCGACGCGGCCCAGCCGCTCGCCCGGGCCTTCGCGCACTTCCTGAGCCTGGCCAACATCGCCGAGCAGTGGCACCGCATCCGCCGGCGCCGGGCCTACCTGCGGGAACCGGATGCCCCGCCGCAGCGCGGGTCCTGCGACGACGTGTTCGCGCACCTGCTCGTCGGTGGCCTGTCGCCGGACCGCCTGCACGAGGCGACCTGCGCGCTGCGCATCGAGCTCGTGCTCACGGCGCATCCCACCGAGGTGGTGCGCCGCACGCTCGTGCAGACGCACAACCGGATCGCCGCCACCCTCGCCCTGCGGGACCGGCCCGATCTGACCGCCCCCGAGCGGGACGAGACCGTGTCCGCGCTGCGGCGCGACATCCTGACGGCCTGGGGCACGAGCGAGGTGCGGCACGAGCGGCCCACGCCGACCGACGAGGTGCGCAGCGGCCTGATCGTCTTCGAGCAGAGCCTGTGGCAGGCGCTCCCCCGGCACCTCCGCAACCTCGATCGCGCGCTGCGCGCCCACACGGGCCGCGCCCTGCCGATCGAGGCCGCGCCCATCCGCTTCGGCTCGTGGATCGGCGGCGACCGCGACGGCAATCCCCACGTCACGCCCGAGGTCACGCGCCGCGCCTGCCTGCTGCTCCGCTGGCTGGCCGCGGAGTTGTACACCACGGAAGTGGACGCGCTGCGCGTGGAGCTCTCGCTCGAGCGTGGCACGAAGGAGCTGCACGAGCGCGCCGGAACCGCGCACGAGCCGTATCGCGCGGTGCTCAGGGACGTGCGGACGCGGCTGCGGGCCACGCGCGCATGGGCCGAGGCCTCGCTCGACGCCGACGAGGACGTCGAGGCCGGGCCGGAGGTCTATCTCGACGCGTCCCAGCTGGCCGACGTCCTGCACCTCTGCCACCGGTCGCTCGAGGCGACGGGGCACGCGCGTATCGGCGCCGGCAGGCTCACGGACCTGCTGCGGCGCGTGGCCGCCTTCGGCCTCACGCTGGGGCGCCTCGACATCCGGCAGCACTCGGCTCGCCACACCGAGGCGCTCGACGTCGTCACCACGGCGCTCGGGCTCGGGTCGTACGCCGACTGGGACGAGGCGACGCGCATCGACTTCCTGCTGCGCGAGCTGAGCGGCCGCCGGCCGCTCGTGCCGGCCGATCTGGAGCTGCCGCCCGAGGCGCGCGACACAATCGAGACGTTCGGCATGCTCGCGCGCCTTCCGCCGGGATCGCTGGGTGCCTACGTGATCTCGATGGCCAGTCGGGCGTCGGACGTCCTCGCCGTCGAGCTGCTGCAGAAGGAGGCCGGCGTCGGGGAGCCGCTCCGCGTCGTGCCGCTCTTCGAGACGGGCAGCGACCTGCAGCAGGCCGGCACGACGCTGGACGCGCTGCTGGACCTGCCGTGGTACCGGGCCCGCACCTGCGGCCGGCAGGAAGTGATGATCGGCTACTCGGATTCGGCCAAGGACGTGGGGCGGCTGGCCGCGGGCTGGGAGTTGTACAAGGCGCAGGAGGCCATCGTCGCCGCCTGCGCGCGGCACGGCGTGCGGGTCACCCTGTTTCACGGCCGCGGGGGCAGCGTCGGGCGCGGGGGCGGGCCGACCTACGCGGCGATCCGATCGCAGCCCCCCGGATCGATCGACGGCACGCTGCGCGTGACCGAGCAGGGCGAGATGATCCAGGCGCTCTTCGGCCTGCCGGACATCGCCGTGCGGACCATGGAGGTGTACACCACCGGCACGCTCGAAGCGTGGCTCGCCCCGCCCCAGGCGCCGCGCGAGCAGTGGCGTGCGTGCATGGAACGGCTGGCTGCCGACGCGCGCGGCGCCTATCGCGCCATCGTGTACGACGACCCGCGCTTCATCGACTACTTCCGGGCCGCGACGCCCGAGGCGCAGATCGGCCTGATGAACATCGGGAGCCGCCCGGCCCGGCGCCGCGACGGCGCCGGCGTCGACGACCTGCGGGCCATTCCCTGGCAGTTCGCCTGGACGCAGACGCGCCTCATGCTGGGGGCGTGGCTCGGGCTCGGCGAGGCGCTCGACCGTGCCCTCGCGCGGGGGGAGGCCGACCTGCTGCGCGAGATGTACCGGTCGTGGCCGTACTTCGAGTCGTTCGTGGCGCTCATCGAGATGGTGTTGGCCAAGGCCGACGCGCGGATCGCCGCGGAGTACGACCGGCGGCTCGTCGCCGAGCCGCTGCAGGCGCTCGGCGCGGACCTCCGCGCGCGCCTCGCGCACGCCACCACGGGACTCCTCACCGTGTCCGGACAGGCGGCGCTCCTCGAGTCGAATCCGGTGATCCGCCGCTCGATCGACGTCCGCAACCCGTACGTCGACCCGCTCAACCTCATCCAGATCGAGCTGCTGCGACGCCTGCGCCACCAGCCCGACCCTCGCGTCCAGACGGCGCTGATGATCACCGTCAACGGCGTGGCCGCGGGCATGCGGAACGCTGGATAGCATTCCGTTGGGATGACGGATCCGTAAGGGGGGTCGGGCGTCGTCAGACGACGCCCGACCCCCGTACGGATCCGTCATCCCCGGCGCGGGACTACAATGCCGACTCCGCCTCCGGCGAACCAGAGGAGCCCACGATGCGCATGCCCACCGCCCGCCTCTTCTCCACGACCGCGGCCGCCATCATGGCGGCGCTCGCGCTCGTCCTCGCGTTCACCGGCACGGGCACCGCACAGCAGCAGGGTGGGGTGCCGACCTTCGAGGTCGACCCGGACTGGCCGCAGGTGCCCGACAACTGGGTGCTCGGCGAGGTGACCTCGATTGCCGTCGATTCCGAGGACGACATCTGGGTGCTGCATCGGCCCCGCTCGATCCCCGAGGCGCAGCGCGCGCAGGCGGCGCCGCCCGTGCTCGAGTTCGACGCCGAGGGGCGTCTGCTCCGGAGCTGGGGCGGCCCCGGCGACGGGTTCGACTGGCCGGAACGTGAGCACGGCATCCAGATCGACGCCGCGGGCCACGTCTGGATCACCGGCAACGGGGGCTGGCCGAAGCCGTCCCCGGACGGCAGCACCGACGACATGGTCCTCGAGTTCACCGCCGACGGGACGCTCGTGAAGCAGATCGGCCGGCGGGGCGCCAGCATCGGCAACGCCGACCGGGGGAACGTCCACCAGCCCGGCGACGCGTTCGTCCATGCGAAGACCGGCGAGCTGTTCGTCGCCGACGGCTACGGCAACAACCGCGTGATCGTCTTCGACGCCGCGACCGGGGCCTTCAAGCGCATGTGGGGCGCGTTCGGCAACACGCCGGAGGCGCCGGCCGGCCGCGGCGCCGCCCCCGCGGGCCCGGACGGCCCTCCACAGTTCGGCCTCGTGCACGCGGTGAAGGTGTCGAACGACGACGTCGTCTACGTCGCCGATCGCAGCAACAACCGGATCCAGACCTTCACGGTCGAGGGCACCTACCTGCGTCAGGTGAGCATCGCGACCGGCGAGGGCGAGCCGGCCGGCGTGCCCGCGGGCTTCGCGTTCTCCCCCGATCCCGGGCAGCGCCTGCTCTACGTCGTGGACTCGGGCCCGATGCGGATCGTCGTCTTCGATCGGCAGTCGCTCGCGCAGATCGGCGCCATCGGCATGCGGGGCGCGGGGCCCGGCGAGTTCGACATCGTGCACCACATGGCGGCCGACTCGAAGGGCAACCTGTACACCGCCGAGATCGTCAACAACCGGCGGGCCCAGCGGCTCGTGCTGCAGCCGGCGCGCTGAGGCTCCCGAGCCAGGCCGAAGGGCCGCTCCCGGCGATGACCCCGACATGAGGCACTGGGCGTTGCCGCTGCTCCGGTGCCAGGCGTGCGGCGCGACCGCGCTGCACACCGACAGCGACGCGGTGATCTGCGACGCGTGCGGCCTGTCGTACCCGACGCGCGACGACGTCTCCGACTTCCTGCACGAGCTCCACCCGGTGGCGAGCCGCGAGCGGACGGCCGTGCACCAGATCGACCGCAGGCAGGGAGCCCCCGCCGAGTGGACGGCCGACGTGCTCGGCCGCCTCCACGAGGGGCGCCTGACGGCGGAGGAGGTGGCCGGCACGCCACATCTGCGCGTCATCGAGGAGTCGCGCGAGCAGGTGCTCGACCTGCTCGCACGCGAGCCGCTGCCACCCGACGCGGTCGTCCTCGAGCTCGGCGCCGACGTCGGCTGGGTCAGCTCCATCCTCGTCGACGCCGGCTGCCGGGTCATCGGCACCGACATCACCGACCATCTCTTCCTGGCGCCGTATCGGGACTCGCCACGGCTCTGCCGGATCCTGGCCGACATGAATCGGGTGCCGTTCGGCGACGCCACGATGGATGCGGTGTGGGCCACCGCCTGCGTGCACCACTCGTGGGATCTGCGACGGACGTTTCGGGAGATCGCGCGGGTGCTCCGGCCGGGCGGACAGGCCTGGCTGTGCTGCGAGCCGATCCCGCCGCGCCTGCGCTACGTGTTGGCGCGCGGCGTCGGCGACGAGGAACGCGCGCTCGGGATCAACGAGACCTGGATCGCGCGCGGGACGTGGCTGGACGCCTGCCGCGCCGCCGGGCTGCATCCTCGACTGATACGACCCCGGCTGGATCCGAACCGGTTGCGCGAGCGCCTGGCCCGACACCGGTTGCCTCGCGCGGCGGCGGCGCTGATGCGTCCTGTCCTGCCGTGGCTGCAGGTGTCGGTCCACCTGCTCGCGGCCAAGCCGGCTGCCTGAGGATCGGCGCGGGGCGAGGGGAACCGCCTCAGCGGAGCTGCAGCTCCGGCATCGGGCGGCCGGCGAAGAGCCTTCGGCACGGGAGCGCCATCCACCGCGCCCACCGGACCGAGCGGCTCACCCTTGCGCTGTCGGTGGCGATCCCCGTATTGGCGTACATCTGACGGTAGATCTTCGAGATCAGGACGAAGGCCAGGCGCGCCTTCAGGCTGCGCACGGCACGCGATCGCTTCCAGATGCTCCGCAGCGAGTAGAACCGGTCCCAGACGCCCTGCGTGAGATTGCGAATCTGCTCCGCGCTCATGACCGGGTGTTCCACGTACACCTTGGGCCGGATCGCCTGCGGGATCAGCCAGTGGCGCGAGACGGGCACGCCGCCGACCTCCTGCGGGGCAGGCCCCAGCGACTTCTCCCACGCCGCGAAATCCAGCGTGCCGGGAAAGGGCGTGAGCATCACGAACTGCGCGAAGGTCAGGTCGGAGCGCTCGGCCACCGACAGGCAGGCATCGAAGGTCGCCGGCCGGTCGCTGGGCAGGCCGAAGATGAAGGACCCGAGCACGTGGACGCCGTGCTTCCGGAACGTCCGCAGGCGCTCGACCAGGGCCTCTCCGCTCGCGTTGAAGCCCTTGTACACGTCCTTCAGCCCCTCGGGCGTCACCGACTCCACGCCCACCAGCGCACCCTTGATGCGCGCCCGGCGCATCGCGTCCAGGAACTCGGGGTCCTCGGCGGCCTCCATGGTGATCTGCGTGAAGAAGACCGTGTCGTCGGGCAGGCGCTCGAGCGCCGTCATCAGCTCGAACCGCTCCGCACGCGTCGTCTCGAGATCGTGGAGGTGGGACTTGTCCAGACGGCGCGCGGCCATACGCAGGTCTTCGAGCGTGACCGGGTAGAAGTTGTCGTCGGCGAGCGCGATGAACCGGAAGCCGCGCCGGCGCAGATCGAGGATCTCGTCGAGCACGCGATCGACGTGCCGCTGCCGCGGCTGCTGGCCGTCGGTGCGCCACACCGAGCAGAACGAGCAGTGCTTCGGGCAGCCGCGGACGGTCTGCACCGACGCCCACATGTAGCGCCCTTCGGGCAGCAGCTCCCAGCGGCCGGGCAGGAACTCGCCGGCGCCGATGCGTCCCCCGTCGTACCGCGGCTGCGGCGCGCCGGCGGCGCAATCACGAAGCACGGCGCCCCAGGCGGCTTCGCCGTCCCCGCTCACCACGGCGTGCGCGCCGCCGACCTCGCGCGCCTCGTCGGGATAGAGCGTCGCATGAATGCCGCCGAAGACGACACGGGCGCCCGCCGCGCGCGCGATCCGGCCGATCTCGTACCCGCGCAGGGCATTGCCGGTGTGGATGCCGATGCCGACGACGTCACCGGGGGCAATGGTCGAGCTGTCGAGCGGCTCGAGCGTCTCGTCCACCAGGACGGGCGCGCCGTACTCGGCCGGCGTGGCCGACGCCAGGACGTACAGCCACCGCGGCGTGATGACGCCGATACCGAACGAGACGTGACTGGGGTTGACCAGGTGGACGATCATCAGGTTCCTCCGGCGGCGCCATCGTGAGGAACCCGCGGGACCGCGGGAGACTCAGCCAGCGGTCACGATCTTACCACTCCGGATCGCGGGCTGCGGTGAACCGACCCGCGGTCGAGCTGCGCGCGGAAAGCAGGGGGCACGAGGACACCCTGCTTCCCGCCGACAGTCGCGTCAGTTGCGCACGAAGCAGTAGAAGAAGCCGTTGCCGCCCGTGGCCTGCAGGTTCGCCTGGCTGCAGCCGCGGGAGCCGTGCGCGGAGTTCCAGGACGTCGGGTCGTCGCCGCCGCCCATACGGTCGTGGTGACCCACCATCGCGCCGCCATCCTCGCCGTTGCTCGACCAGTTGCGGCAGGTGGTGTCCATGTCGCCCGTCACGGCGCGCCCATCGAGACTCGAGCCGGTCAGGATGTCGTGCATGTTCGGCGTGTCGCCGCGGCCGTTGACCATCTCGCCCTTCTCGGTGAGCTGGGTCTCCTTGGTCAGGTTGTTGTTGTCCGAGTGCAGGTCGTCCACGCTCCTGGCGATCGTCACGCCCCTGTAGTTGTACCAGGGGCCCGGCCCGATCCGGTTGCGGGCGTCGACGCCCGGGATCTGGCCGTCCCGCACCGTGCTCAGGTAGGCCACCCATTCCTTGCCCAGCCCGGCGCCGGCCTGTGCCGCCAGCGCCGCACAGTGGCGGTCCGCGCCACGAAGGCCACCGAGGTTGGCCCCGTCGCCGGGTCCTGCGCTGGTGATGAAGAAGCTGATGTTCTCCGCGGGGCCCGCTTGTGCCTGTGCCTGTGCGGTCCCGCTCCATCCGACGTACGCGCCGGCCAGAAGGGCCAGCGTGAGTACAGCGAGGGTCGCGCGCAGCAACCTCATAGTGGTCTCCTTTCTGCGGAAATTCGTGGGCCTGGCCGTCACGGCGCTCATCCTAGCAAAACGACCGCGATCACTGAACCCCGAGGGGGACGCAGCGAGGGTCGTTTTCCGCTATCTTTACCGGGCGACCCACCCGATCGTTTCACCCCCCCGGGTTGCCGGCGCGCCCCGTGCGCGTCCGGCGGCGTCGCTGGAGGATCCAATGCGCCGACTGATCACGTCCCCTGGCTCCGTCGTCACGATCCTGGCCCTGCTGGCGGCGGTCGCCTGTTCGGGGGGCTCCGAGGAGGCTCCCCCCTCGACGGCCGTGGCGTTCGAGGGGGCCCGCGCGATCGTCGGCGACGGACGCGTGCTCGAAGGCGCCACGATCGTCGTCGACGGCGGTCGCTTCACGGCCGTGGGCACAGGCGGCGAGGCCACGGTCCCCGAGGGGGCGGAGCGTGTCGACCTGACGGGCCGGACGGTCATGCCCGCGATCGTCGACACCCACGTGCACCTGAACACGACGCGAGAGGAGCTGCTCGAGGACCTGCGCCAGCGGGCGTACTGGGGCGTCGGCGCGGCCATGAGCCTCGGGTCCGACCCGGACGAGCTGGCCTTCGAGATCCGCGCCCAGGAGATTCCTGGCGCGGCGCGCTACCGCACGGCGGGCCGGGGAATCACGCGGCCCGAGCCGGGCCGGACCGAGGTCCCCTACTGGATCAACACCGAGGACGAGGCGCGGCAGGCGGTGCAGGAGCTGGCCGGGCAGCAGGTGGACATCGTGAAGATCTGGGTGGACGACCGCAACGGCCAGTACGACAAGCTCACGCCGGAGCTCTACGGCGCGGTCATCGACGAGGCGCACGCCAACGATCTGCGGGTCACCGCCCACATCTTCTCGCTCGAGGACGCCAAGGGGCTGCTCCGCGCCGGCATCGACGCCTTCGCGCACGGCGTGCGCGACCGCGACATCGACGACGAGTTCGTGGCGATGGTCGACGAGCACCCGGCGCTCGTGCTCGTGCCGAACCTGCCGGGCCGCGGTGTCCCCACCGACGTGAGCTGGCTGGAGGGCGGCGTCTCCGCCGAGCAGTTCGCGCAGCTTCAGAAACAGGCGGCCTCGGAGAACCCGGCCGCGCAGGAGGCCTTCGGCATCCAGGCGCGGAATCTCGCGCGGATGGCCGGCGAGGGCGTCATCGTCGCGCTCGGCTCGGACGGCAACACGCCGTGGGCCCCGCACCAGGAGATGGAGGACATGGTGATCGCCGGGATGTCGCCGGCCGACGTGCTCGTGGCGGCGACGGGCCACGGCGCGGAGCTCCTGCGACTCGACGAGGCGGGCACGATCGAGGCCGGCAAGAGCGCCGACTTCATCGTGCTCGAGGCCAACCCGCTCGACGACATCACCAGCACGCGCCGCATCGTGTCGGTCTACATGCGCGGCGACGAGGTGGACCGCAGCGCGGGCGCCGCAGCGGAGTAACGACTTCGATCTGTCGTTCACGCCGGACAACCCCGGCGGCCCGGGCGCGGCCTGGTCGAGTGCGCCGCCCGCGGCGAGGAGATCGTCATCGCGCGGAACGGACAGCCACGCGCGCGGCTCGTCCCGCTGACCGCCCGGAAGTGCCGTACGCCCGGTCGCGGCGCCGGAAAATGGCGCGTCGTGGGCGACTTCAACGATCCGCTCCCGCCGGATCTCGTGGCCGCCTTCGAGGGCCGGCGGTCGTGAGACGCCTCCTGCTCGACACAGAGGTCCTGATCTGGTGGGACACCAACGACCGGCATCTCGGCCGCCACGCGCGTGCCCTGATCAGGGACGCCGACGACGTGTACGTGAGCGCCGCGTCGGCCTGGGAGATCGCGATCAAGATCGCGCTCGGGAAGCTCCGGACGACCCGGCTGCCCTCGACGGTGACCGCAGACGCGGATTTCAGGACGCTTCCCGTCACGTGCGAGCACGCCGAGGCGCTTCTCGACCTGCCCGCGCATCATCGGGACCCCTTCGATCGACTGCTCCTGGCCACCGCTTGGGTGGAGGGCCTGACGGTCGTCAGCAGCGACCGTCAGTTGCGGCTGTACGACGTGCCGCTGATCGACGCCCGACATTGAGCCGCCGCACCACGCTCGCGACGGGCTGCACTCCTTCATGCGCGGCCGCGTCGTGATTCAGGGAACTGCCGATGCGCCGACGGTGACATCCCGCGATGTGGCTGCAGCGCTCTACGAGTGATGCGCCATCTCGTCGACAACGACGTGTTCTTCGCCGCCATGTACGGCAAGCACGCGTTGCACGGGCAATGCCGGCGGTGGCTCGACGGCGCCAAGGCGGACGGTTGGGGTGTCGCCGCCGAGGCGGAACTGGCCGGTCGGTACCCGGGGCGCGTCGCCTGGCGAAAGGCAGGCCTGATGCCGGCCTGGCCGCAGCATGGCCGGATCGCGTCGAGCGGATCGCCTGATCCCCCGCGAGCCGGCGTCTCAATCCGCCTTGAGCCGCCGGCCGGTCCCACGTCGACGACCTATTGACTTTCGATACGTCTCGCGATACTCATATCGAAGTTCGACATGTCTCGCACCGACCTCCTCCGCGGCACCCTCGACCTGCTGATCCTCCGGGCGCTCGCCCTCGAGCCGAATCACGGCCTCGGCGTGGCCAGGCGAGTCGGGCAGCTCACGCAGGGCGCCTTCCAGGTGAACCCCGGCTCGCTGTTTCCGGCGCTCCACCGGCTCGAGCAGAAGGGCTGGCTCCGGTCCCGCTGGGGCGTCTCGGCGACCAATCGTCGGGCGAAGTACTACGAGCTGACGGCCGCCGGGCGGCGGCAGTTGAAGGCCGAGACGGACAACTGGGCGCGCGTGTCGATTGCCATCGGGCGCGCCCTGGCCGAAGGCACGTGATGGGACCGGCCGGCTGGCTGACGTTCGTCCGCCACCTGCTTCGGGCCGTGTTCGCACACGAGCGCCAGGAACGTGAGCTGAGCGCCGAGGTGCATGCCTATCTCGAGCAGCTCACCGACGAGTACGTCGCAGCCGGGCTCCCTCCAGCCGACGCCGCGCGGGCCGCCCGGCGGAGTCTCGGCAGCATCAGCCACGTCGAGGACCAGGTGCGCGACGTACGGGCCGGCGCCTGGGTCGGCGCGATCGCGCGGGACACCCGGTTCGCCGTTCGAGCAATGGCACGACGGCCGGGCTTCACGTGGCTTGCCGTGCTGACGCTCGGCGTGGGCATCGGCGGGACCACCGCCATCTTCAGCGTCACCGACGGCGTGCTGTTCAGGCCGCTGCCGTTCCCCGACGCCGACCGTCTGGTGGCCGTCTGGGAAGTACGGCCCGACCTCAACCGCCCGCGTCTCGAGGCGGCGCCGCTCAACTACGTGGACTGGGCGCAGCGGGCCGAGTCGTTCGACGATCTCGCGGCCTACTTCCACGACTCGATGAACCTGACCGAGAGCGGCACCCCGGAGCGGCTGCCGGTGGCCGGCGTGACGCCGAACTTCCTGTCCATGCTCGGCGTGCCTCCCCTGCTGGGCCGCTGGTTCGAGGCGCCCGACGGCGCGCCCGGGCGAGTGCCGGCGACGGTCCTGAGCTACGGGCTCTGGCAGAGGCGGTTCGGCGGCGATCCGGCCGTCGTGGGCCGATCGATTCGCCTGCGCGACGAGCTGCACACGGTGATCGGGGTCATGCCGCGCGGCTTCCAGTTTCCGCACCCGCGGGTCCAGGCCTGGGTGCCCGTCGACTACGTCGCGGGCAACGGCCTGCAGAGCCGCACGCTGTTCGCCCTGAACGTGGTGGGCCGGCTGTCGCCCGGCGTGTCCGTGGCCGCGGCGACCACCGAACTGCGCGCCATCGCCGGCGCGCTGGCGCTCGAGTATCCCGGGAACCGGGATTCCTCGGCCTTTGCCGTGTCGCTGCAGGACGATCTCGCCCGGGAGGGGCGCACGTCGTTCCTGCTGCTGCTCGGGGCCGCCGGGCTCGTCCTGCTCATCGCCTGCGCGAACGTGGCCGGTCTGCTCCTGACACGCGGCGCGAGCCGCGACGCCGAGTTCGCGCTGCGAACGGCCCTCGGTGCGAGCCGGATGCGGCTCGCACGCCAGCTCCTCGTCGAGGGTCTCGTGCTGTCCGGGTGCGGCGCCGTCGTCGGGGTGCTGCTGGCCTCGCGCCTGTTCGGAACGCTCGACACGCTGGTCCCCGAGTCGCTGCAGGGCACGGTCTCGGCCGCACTGGACCTCCGCGTCCTGGCGTTCGGCGCGTCGGCCGCGCTGGTGACCGGCCTCGTGTTCTGCCTCGTTCCTCTGCGACACGCCTTCCAGCGGGATCTGCGCACGTCGCTCGGCGCACGCACGATGCCCAGGACCGTCGGCCGGCGGCTGGAAGCGCTCGTGACGGTGGAGATCACGCTCGGTGTCGTGGTGCTGTTCTGCACGGGCCTGATGCTGCAGACGATCCTGAACCTCGAGGCCGCCGACATCGGGTTCGAGAGGCAGGGGGTGCTCACCGCGCGCGTGGAGCTGTCCCAGAGCGAGTATCCGACCCCGCAGCGTCGACTCGCCTTCCAGCGGGATCTCCTCGAGCGCGTCGAGGCGTTGCCGGGCGTCCTGTCGGCCGGCCTGACGACGATGCTGCCGTACTCCGGCGCGGCCATCGGCAGCGCGCCGATCCGGGTGGAAGGCCGGCCCGACCTGCTGGATCTGTCCCGAGCCGTCTACCTCCGCGCGATCACGCCCGGCTACCTGCCGACGCTGCAGGTTCCGGTCCGGGAGGGCCGGAACTTCTCGGACCAGGACATGGCGGACAGCGAACTCGTCGCCATCGTCAGCGCGGGCGTCGCCGCGGCGCTCGGCGGGGACCTCATCGGGCAGCGCGTGGCGTTCGGTCTCGGCGGCAGCGAGTGGCTGCGCGTGGTCGGGGTCGCCGGGAGCGTCCGGTTCGACGGCGTCGACGTCGCCGACTCGCGCGGCGCGCTCTACGTGCCCGCGGCCCAGCTTGCGGAGGCCGGGCCCGGGCTCGGCTTCTTCCTGCCCCGCGACGTGGCCGTGCGAACGACGGGCGATCCGATGACGCTCGCAGGCGCCCTTCGGCAGGCGGTCTGGCAGATCGACCCGAACCAGAGCGTCGCCGACGTCCGCACGCTCGACGAGCTCGTCGACGGCCAGATCGCCGGACGGAAGGTGCAGGCCGGCCTGATCACGGCCTTCGGGGCGCTGGGACTCTTCATGACCGCGCTCGGCGTGTACGGACTCCTCTCCTTCACCGTGGTGGTGCGCACGCGGGAGATTGGCGTGCGGGCGGCGCTGGGCGCCTCAGCGGGCGATCTCGTGCGGCTGGTGTCGCGAAGCAGTCTGCTCCGGCTCGGCATCGGCCTCGCCGCGGGGCTGGTCCTCGCCTTCGCGGCCGGCCGCGCCATGCGGTCGATGATCTACGGCGTCGAGCCGCTCGACTGGCTCTCGCTCTCGGCGGCGATCGCCATCCTGGGCGTGGCCGGGTGCGCGGCGGCCCTCCTTCCCGTCCGTCGCGCGACGCGCATCGACCCGGCCGTCGTGCTGCGGGCCGAGTAGCCGCGGGAGGGGGCGGGTCATGTCGGTGCCCGCACGCCTTATCAGCCTCTGGCGCAACTTGATCCACCGCGACCGCGTCGAGTGGGAGCTCGATGACGAGCTCCGACAGACACTGGAGGCCCTGACGGCCGAGAAGCGGCAGGCGGGCATGAGCCCAGCCGAGGCCGACCGGGCCGCGCGCCTGGAGCTTGGCGGCATCGAGTCGGTGAAGCAAGAGGTGCGGTCGGTCCGCACGGGTGCCGTCCTCGACACGATCTGGCTCGATACGCGCTTCGCGGCGCGGCTGCTCGCCCGCAATCCGCTGTTCACGCTCACCGCGGCCCTGTCGCTCGCGGTGGGCATCGGCGCCGCCACGGCGGTCTTCACCGTCGTCAACGGCCTCCTGCTGCGCCCGGCCGACGGGATACCCGACCCGGGGAGCCTCGTGGACATCGTCCGCCGGGAGCGCGGCTCCAATCCCGGGATCGAAACGGAGTCGTACCCGGACTATCGGGACATTCGCGATCGCGTGACGACGATCCGGGACGTCTATGCCTTCCAGGTCATCATCAACCCGGCAAGCCTGCGGGTCGACGACAGCTCCGAGCGGGTCTTTCCCAACCCGGTCTCGATCAACTACTTCGACGCGCTTGGCGTGAAGCCCGCGCTCGGCCGCCTGTTCGGCGCCGGCGACGACGAGGCCGCTGGCGCGAGCCCCGTCGTCGTGCTGAGCCACCGGTACTGGCGACGCCGGTTCGACCGCGATCCCGGTGTCGTCGGGCGCACGGTCCGGCTCAACGGCTATCCGCTGACGATCGTGGGAGTGGCGCCGGAGCGGTTCCACGGGACCACTCTCGGCGCACCGGACCTGTGGCTCCCGCTCGGCATGACGGCCGCCGTCTCGACCGTCGAGGGGGATGCGCGGCTCACCGCGCGCTGGGACGAGTGGCTCCTTCTCGGTGCGAGGCTCCGGCCCGGGATGACACGGGCCCAGGCGTCGGCAGAGATCGCGACGATCGGCGCCGTCCTCCGAGCGAGCCGGCAGGACGATCGCGCGAGGCCCGGCGGGCCGCCCGCACCCGGCGGGGTCATCCGCGAAAGGAATGCTGGTGAGTTCATCTGGAGCGTCGAGGCGGCGACACCGATTCCGTACGGTCTGCGGATTCTCGTGGCCGGCTTCGTGGCCCTGCTGATGGGACTGGTCCTGATCGTGCTCGCCATTGCCTGTGCCAACGTCTCCGGAGTGCTCCTGGCACGCGGGACACGACGGCGCGAGATCGCCGTCCGCGTGTCTGCCGGTGCCGCGCGCGGACGGGTGATCCGCCAGCTCCTGACGGAGACGCTCGTCCTCTTCCTGCTGGGCGGAACGCTCGGACTGCTGATGGCGCGCGGCCTCACGACGCTGCTCCTGTCGATCCTCCCGAGCTTCGAGGCGCCGATCGCGCTCTCCGTCCCGCTCGACGCCAGGGTCGCGGCGTTCTCGCTCGGCCTGTCGCTCGTGGCGGCGCTCCTGTCCGGGCTGGCGCCGGCGCTGCACGGCTCGAGGTCCGATGTCGTCACGGCGCTCAAGGACGACGCGCACGGCACGCCCGAGCGACTCCGGCTCCGTCATGCCTTCGTCGTGGCGCAGGTCGCGTGCAGCCTCCTGCTCATCGTGACGGCGGGCCTGCTCGTGCGGGCGCTCGAGCGGGTGAACACCCAGGACCGCGGC
>Ga0302046_10002470_pt1 | contig 17167 bp, 20 predicted proteins | sample RVTome_11_FD_200261 | JGI IMG/M metagenome (GOLD analysis project Ga0302046, IMG submission 200261) | Soil microbial communities from uranium-contaminated site in the Upper Colorado River Basin, Wyoming, United States - RVT147D111 (version 2) ...
CACGAGGCGGGAGCGGGTGATCGAGGAGCGCCACGGCTTGGCCGGGGCGCGACGAGCGTAGGGGGGCTTGGGGGCCATTTCGGGGCCCCCATGTAAAACATGACCGTCGTCAAGCTGGTGATCTGGGTTGCGACCGCGTTCTTCGTGGGAATGCTCTTCTCGCCGCTGGTCACCGAGATGCTGAACCGTCTCAGCGCCAGCGACGCGGGGGGGCTGCCCTAGCCCGTCATCGCCCCCAGCGGTAGTCGCCGTCGGATCCCAGGCGCCCGCGGCCACCCCGCTTGTCCTGGCCGGGCACGTTCTTGCGGCCTCCGGGCTTCTTGGGGCGCCCCGAGTCACCACCGGGACCAGGGGGTCCCGCGCGCCGGTCGCCCCGACGGTTGCCACCACGCCCCTCGGGCGGCGGCGGCGTCCAGGCTCCGGCGCCCGGCCGAGGCGCAAAGCCGCCGCCGCCCGGCCGGGGGGCGTAGCCCCCACCGGCAGGGCGAGGCGCGAAGCCGCCGGCGGGCCTGGGCGCGAACCCGCCACCGGGCCGGTCGGAGCGCGGGCGCGGAGGCCCACCCGCCCCGCGCGGGGTGGCACGGTCGACGCGGATCATCCGGCCGTCCAGGCTCGAGCCGTTGAGCCCACTGATCGCCCGCTCGGCCTCCTCTTCGGTTCCCATCTCCACGAACCCGAACCCGCGCGACCGGCCGGTCTCCCGGTCGGTCATGACCGCCGCCGACTGGACGGGCCCGAAGCGGGCGAAGGCCTCGCGCAGCCCGTCGGTCGACGTGGTGAACGACAGGCCCCCCACGAACAGCCTCACCGACATGAGAACACTCCTTTCGTCTCCGGAGAGTGGATGGTACTCAGTATAACGAGAGCTTCGACGTCATGCCTGCCAGGAACCCCGACTTGCACGGCAACGCGCCGGACCGGTCGCCCGTCGTGCTGCTCATCATCGACGTCATCAATGACCTCGAGTTCGACGGCGGCGCGGCCCTGCTGGCCCAGGCGCTGCCGATGGCCGATCGATTGGCCGCCCTCAAGCGCCGCGCCCGTGTTGCCGGGATTCCCGCCGTGTACGTCAACGACAACTTCGGACGCTGGCGCTCCGACCTGAGAGCGCAGATCGCGCATTGCCTGAGCGAGGGCGTGCGGGGAAGGCCGCTGGTCGAGCGGCTGCTGCCGGAGCCCGAGGACTATTTCGTGCTGAAGCCGAAGCACTCCGGCTTTTTCTCCACGACGCTCGACACGCTCCTGACCTACCTGCACGCCCGGACCTTGATCCTCACCGGCCTCACCACCGACAATTGCGTGCTGTGCACCGCGAGCGACGCCTACCTTCGCGACTTCCAGCTCGTCGTTCCGCACGACTGCGTGGCCGCCATCGAGCCCCGCCACACCCGGGAGGCGCTCGCGCACATGCGCCGTGTGCTCAAGGCCGATCTCACGCCGTCGACCGCGCTGTCACTGGCGGCGGCGTGAGGCGGGGGCTCGGGTGCACGGGGCCTCAGCCGGGCAGCAGCAGGGCCACGCCCGTGAGGAAGGCGGCGACCAGCCCGGACTCCACCAGCACCTCGCGCGCCTGCCGTCCGAGCTGGCCCGCCAGCCAGGGATCCTCCACGCCCTCGACACCACGGTCGGTCTGGCGCTGACCGCGCGCGGCCAGGCCCACTCACGTGTGGTCACGGGCCTGGAGCAGGCCGAGCGCACCGGCCAGGAAGGGCACGAAGAGCCCGAGCCGGACGCCGCGGTCGGCGTCGGTGAGCAGGAGCAGCAAGGCGGCGCCGAGCCCGAGAGCGAGCAGCGCGACCCCGCGGATCAGCCGCTGCCGGCGGCCCGCCGGTCCGATGTTCCGCGCGATCGTCGCCAATGGCCCCTGCCTCGGCCTAAGGTATCATCGTTGCGTTCGAAATCATTGGGATCGACGGACCCTCTTTGCTAGATTGGGGCCGTTGCCAACGCCCCCTGGGGCAGCGAGGGCCCACATGGAAGGTGCGCAGGTCCGCGAGCGGTTCATGCGCTGGATCAACGAGACCAGGGAGCTCTTCGCCCTGTTGCCCGAGCTGTTCGACCACGGCCAGAAGCTGACCGAGAAGACCGACCACGCCGAGCAGGAAAGCGAGCGCCTGCGCCGGGAGCTCGCCGAGGTGCGCAAGGAGCTGGCGGCGGCCAGGACCACCGCCGTCGAGTCGCACAAGGAGCACGGCGATCTTCAAAGGGAGCTGGACGAGGTCCGCCGGCAGAACGAGCAGCTCCGCGGCGAGAAGGACGAGGCCGCCCAGGCGCTGGTCAAGGTGCTGGAAACCGTGCAGGCGACCAACCAGATCGCCCAGAAGCTCGGCGTGACCCGGAGTCCGTTCGCGCGACGCGAGGCGCCGGCGCCGCCCGCCGCCCCCCAGCCCGCTCCTCAGGAATAGGCCGCAGCGGTCCGCGCCTAGCTCGTCGCCCGGAAGGGCGATTTCGCGTCCTTGCGCAGGAAGATGCTCAGCTCGCAGCGCCGGTCCGCATGCGGATCGGCGTTGAACACCGCCACCCACACCGTCGGATAGTCCTTGCCGAGACCGGTGAGGTGCGTACCGTCCTCGGCGATGCGCGTCACCTGGTTCGCGCGGGCGCCCGGCGACACGCTCACGACCCAGCCAGCGTCGGAGGGCGCGCCGTCGCTCGCCACTTTGAATCCGGCGCCGCGCGCCTCCTTGACGTCGGCCGACACGAGCACGAACCGGGCGGTGAGCGGCCCGAGCGTCATCTTGAACTTGTGCTCGGCATAGCGCTGCCCGTCGCTGGCGAGCCGCTGGCCCGACAGCTCGGGGTCGCCGAGCCGCGCCGACGGCCGCTGGAGGACGCGCGTGTCCTCCCGGGATTCGAGGATCCGGAACTGGAACCACACGCCCGGCTCCGGCACCGCCGCCGTCAGGACGTCCCTCACGAAGTCGGCGTACGTCTCGCGCAGCCGCCCTTCGTGGACGAGGTACTCGTAGAGTTGCTGCCCGACCGGCCGCGTCTGTCCGGGCTCGAGGCTGTTGAGGGCGTTGCCCACGCAGCCGGGGTGCTGCTTCTCGACGTGGTCCATGAGGATCGAGTACCCGTAGGCGAGCAACCCGTCCTCGTACTCGGGGCTCTTCTGGATGGGCACGCAGAGCAGGTAGGGGTACTTCGCCACCTCCTCGCGCACCGCGTCGGCGAACGCGTGGCTGGACTTCCAGCCCGACCAGCGGGCCCACGCCGCCAGCCACCACTGCGCGGTCTCGTCCGGTGCCGAGGCTTCGGCCGCGCCGCCGGAGGGCGCGGCAGCGGCCGCCGGGGCGGGGACCTGCTCGGGCTCGGTGGGCTCGGCCGCCAGGCTCGTCTCCAGCTCGAGCGGCGGCGGCTCGACCGGGGGCGCCGCGACGATGGGCGGCGGGGGGGCCGGCGGCTCCACGATCTCGCCGGCGAACCCGAGGCGGCCGCGCGCCGCTGCCACCGCGAGCGGGCGACCGAAGCCGCGTGACACGCTCTCCTCCAGCTGCGCGTACCGCTCGTCGTCGACGGCGTCGCGACTCTCCACCATCGTGAGCAGATCGGAGAACGGCTGGACGGCGGCGGTCGCGCGGAGCGCCTCCGCGGAGTCCAGGTCGGTCAACCGGAGCACGGCCTCCCGCGCCTCCCGGGCCTTGGCGTGGCACCCGAGGAGCGTGGTGGACCCCGGATCGTCGCGATGGACGACCTCGAGGACGCGATCGATGATGGCCACGGCGCTGGCCTGGGCGTGCTCGAGCGCCTCGCGCCGTGCGCGCTCCCGGAGGGCCGCGCCGACGGCGGTGAGCAACGGCTCGAGATCCTGCAAGCTCTCCGGCTCGCCGGAGGCCGGTACGCCGGCCTCGTCGGCCACGCTCAGGGCCTGGGCCCGGAGCTCGACGAACTGACCGCGTGCTCCGCCCAGCGCCTCGACGAGCCCGCTGGCGGGCGGCGCCCCGGCTTCCTCGAGCGCCCGGGCGGCCTCGCCCAGCCTGGCGCCGAGGTCGATGAAGCGCTGGGTCAGCGCGGCAAGCTCGTGGGCGATGGTGTCGACGTTCGCTCGCATCGGCGGTGCAAGACGGGCAGCGCCGATTCTAGGTTTTCGGGCCCGGTGGTGTCAAACAAACAGCGACTCCACCCGTGGCCCGGGTGGCCGCCGGGGACCGATGGTCGCCGGGCTCGCGCGCGGGTACGATGAGAGACGGTGCGTGACCGGGTGGCGCTTGCGATCATCGGCCTGCTCTCGCTCGCCGTCGTGCTCGTGGTGGGTGTGCTGTTGCTCGGGCACACGCCCGGCCGCGGCGGGCGCGCCGACGTCGCCGCCCTGCCGGCGCTGAACGCGCTCCTCAACGGCGCCAGTGCTCTCCTGCTGACGGCGGGCTGGGTGCTGGTGCGGCGGCGCCGCATCGCGGCCCATCGCGCCTGCATGCTGGGGGCGTTCTGCGTGTCGGTCCTCTTCCTCGTCTCCTACGTCGTCTATCACGCGCTGGCGGGGTCGCGGCCGTTCACCGGTCAGGGCTGGATCCGCGGGCTCTATTTCGCGGTGCTCGTGCCCCACATCCTGCTGGCGGCGGCCATGGTGCCGTTCGTGCTGACCACGCTCTACCGGGCGCTCACCGGCGACTTCGCGCGTCACGCGCGGCTGGCGCGCTGGACGCTGCCGGTGTGGCTGTACGTCTCGCTCACCGGCGTCCTCGTGTACTGGCTGCTGTACCACCTCTCGGCGTGAGGCGGGGCGGCGCATGGAGTCGTTCCCGTCGCGGCGGGAGCATACGTCCGTAGGAGAGTGCCATGACGTACACCATCGACCCCGCGCGGGATGCGCTCGTGGTCGTCGACGTCCAGAACGACTTCTGCCCGGGTGGCGCCCTGGCCGTCCCCGAGGGCGACCGTGTCGTGCCGGTGCTCAACCGGTACGCCGAGCGCTTCGCCGCCCGCGGCGCCCCGGTGTTCGCCTCGCGCGACTGGCATCCGGCGCGCACCACCCACTTCGCGGAGTACGGCGGCGCCTGGCCACCCCACTGCGTGCAGGAGACGCCGGGGGCGGCGCTGCACGCGGCGCTGCGGCTGCCGGCCGGCGCCGAGGTGGTCTCCAAGGGGACCGGGGCCGAGGAGGACGCGTACTCGTGCTTCCAGGCGCGCGCCGCCGACGGGACCGACTTCTCCGCGCTGCTCGCCCGCCGCGGCATCCGGCGGCTGTTCGTGGGCGGGCTCGCGACCGACTACTGCGTCAAGGCGACCGCGCTCGACGCCCGGCGGGCGGGGCTGGAGGTCGTGGTGCTGGAGGACGCCGTGCGGGCGGTCGACGTGGCCCCGGGGGACGGCGAGCGCGCGCTCGCGGAGATGACGGCGGCCGGGGCCGCCCGCGCGCGGCTGAGCGCGATCGCCTGAGGCCGTGCGCGGCATCGAGCAGATTCGTGGTGGTGCGAGAATGAATGCATGAGTCGCGTGCCCGAGCGGCCCCGCCCGCGGCCGGACCTGAGCCGGTACGGCGTGCTGGCCGAGTACCACCGCAAGCGGCGGTTCGGCGTGACACCGGAGCCGCCCGGGCGCCCGGGGCGCCCGCGTGCCCGGACGCGCGCGTTCGTGGTCCAGAAGCACCGCGCCAGCCATCTCCACTACGACCTTCGGCTCGAGCACGAGGGCGCCATGTGGTCGTGGGCGGTGCCCAAGGGCCCGTCGCTCGACCCGTCGGTCAAGCGGCTGGCCATGATGACCGAGCCTCACCCGATGGACTACAACGACTTCGAGGGCGTGATTCCCGAGGGCGAGTACGGCGGCGGCACCGTGATGGTCTGGGACCGCGGCACCTGGGAGCCGGAGGTTCCCGACGTCGGGCTCGCCCTGGCCAGGGGTGAGCTGAAGTTCAGGCTTCACGGACGCAAGCTCAAAGGCTCGTGGGTGCTCGTGCGCACGCGCAACCGCCAGTGGCTGCTGATCAAGCACCGCGACCGCTTCGCCTCCACGGCGGACGTGACGCGGTCGCGCCCGCTCTCGGTCGTCTCCCGGCGCACGATGGCCGGGATCGCGCGCGCGGCCGGCGCGCCGCCCCGACAGGTCGCGCTCGCCCTCGCCGCCGACCCGCCGCGCGTCTCCGGCCGCTCCGCGTGATCGCCCGTGAGCGCGGCGGCGTCCCGCCGCGGCTGGCGCCCATGCTGGCCACCCTGGTCGGCGCGCCGTTTCACCGTCCGGGCTGGATCTGGGAGGAGAAGTACGACGGCGTCCGCTTGATCGCGCTGAAGGACGGCGGGCGGGTGCGGCTGCTCAGCCGCAACGACAAGGACCGCACGGCGGACTTCCCGGAGATCGCCGCCGCCATCGGCGCGCTGCCGGTGCCGACGCTCGTGCTCGACGGCGAGGTCGTGGTCTTCGACGCCGGCGGCGTCTCGCGCTTCCAGCTCCTGCAGCGCCGCGCGGCCGGGGCCTCGGCCCCGATCTACGTGGCCTTCGACTGCCTGCACGCCGGCGGCCGCGACCACACCCGGCAGCCGCTCACGGCGCGGCGGGCCGCGCTCGAGGCCGAGGTCGCCGAGGGGCCGCGGCTGCGTCTGGCCCGGCGGCTGGACGCCGACGGCCTGCGCGCGTTCGCCGAGGCGCGCCGCCGCGGCCTGGAGGGCGTGATCGGCAAGGATCCGGGCGCGCCCTACCTGCCGGGGATTCGCTCACCCGCCTGGTGCAAGGTCAAGGTGCGTGCCGAGGAGGAGTTCGTCGTCGGCGGCTTCACGGCGCCCCGGGGCGGTCGTCACCACCTCGGCGCGCTGCTGGTCGGCGCGTGGGAGGACGGCGCGCTGCGCTACGCGGGCAAGGTCGGCACCGGCTTCACCGGCGCCACCCTCGCCGATCTCCACCGCCGGCTGTCGCCGCTGGCCCGATCCCGGTCACCGTTCGCCGACGCGCCCCGCGAGCGCGACGTCACCTGGGTCGAGCCCCGCCTCGTCGCTCAGATCGCCTTCACCGAACGCACCGGCGACGGCAAGCTCCGCCACCCGACCTACCTCGGCCTCCGCGACGACAAGACCTCACGCGACGTCCTCTGGGCGGGCGGATCTACACGGCATACCGCGCCCGCACCCGCTCGAGCACCTGGCGCCGCGATTCGGCCGGGGTCGGGTCCGTGCGCTCGACCGCGGCGATCTCGTCGGCCAGCTCCGGGTCCTTGATCATCCGGCGCACCCACTCCGAGTAGTCCCCCCGGCCCAGGTGGTGCGCCCACGTCGCCTCGTCGACGCCCTCGGCCAGCTCGACGAAGCGCGCGAGGTTGGCGGCGCGCAGGTTGAGAGCGCCGGCCGGACCCCGGAAGAAGAACGAGCGGTCGGGCGGCAGCTCGCCCTCCGTGTACTTGCGGACGTGGCGCCGGTGCTGCACGCGGCGCTTGCCGATCCGGAAGCGGACGACCCGCAGGCCGTCGTCGATCCAGGCCAGCGCCGCCTCGCCCCGCTCGAGCGCCGGCCCCTCGAGGTGGACGGTCCCGGCGCCGCGGCCCCGGGCGGCGAGAACCGTGCGCACGCCGGCCCGGAACGCGGCCGCCTCCGTGGACGCCACCAGGCTGGGGAGCGGCTGCACGCCGGGCGCCAGCGTGGCCGCGTCGAGCGTGATGAGCGCGACCGCCTCGGCGCCGGGGCGCACCAGCTCGACGCCCGGCGAACCCTCCGCCGGGAGCACGTGGTGCGCCTCGTCGATGATCAGCCAGTGCGGCAGCCCGGTGGCCGAGCGGACGGCCGCGACGACCGCCAGCACCGTCGCCGCGTACGTCACCTTCTCGGCGCGCCCCATCGCGCTCAGGTCGAGGACGAGGCTGGTGCGCGGGTGGCGGACCAGCTGATCCAGCTCATCGGGCGACGGCAGCGCCTGCTCGCCCTTGCCGCCGAAGACCACGACGTCCTCCAGCTCGGCGAGCGTCCGGTAGTCGCCCTCGGGATCGATCACGACCACGGAGCGTCCGGCCTCGAGCACCCGCTCGGCCAGCACCCCCGTCAGGGTGCTCTTGCCGCTGCCGGAGGGCCCGACGATCAGCAGGGGGGTGCCGTGGGCGGGGACCGTGACGGGCGTGCCGTCGGCGGTCTCGCCGAGGGGCAGCCGGTGACGCGCGAGCCGGGGGACGATGTCGACCAGGTCACGGAGCAGGTGCTCCTCGACGAACTCCACCACCCCGGCGGCGGCCGGCGCCCGCGTCACGTGGTCCGCCCGCTCGCGCAGCGCGGGAACGGCGTCGGCCACCGCGACCGCGCACTCGCAGATCGCCAGGAAGGCGTGATCGTTCTCGGCGTCGCCGATGCCGGCCATGTTGCGCGGCGACAGCTGGAGTGCGGCCAGCGCCGCCATCACGCCGGTCGCCTTGGTGACGCCGCCGGGCAGCAGCATGAGCGCGCCCTTGTTGAACACCAGCGCGCGCTCCACGCCGGTCTCGCGGATGGCGTCCAGCGCGGCTTCCGCGAACGGCGCGTCGGTCGCGATGATCGCGCTCCCGACGCTGAACGGCACGCCCCGGCGCTCCAGCGCCTCGATCAACACCGGCTCCGGCGCATCGCCCTGCACGCGCAGCTCGCGCCGCTCGGGGAAGTACACGACCGCCCCGTTCTCCGCCACCACCGCGTCGAACATCCGGTCGACCTCGGGACAGACCGCGTGCAGGTCCGGCAGCATGCGCCCCGTCACCAGCAGGAGCTTGCGCCCCGTGGCCCGCACCCGCTCGAGCGCCCGCGCCGTCGGCTCGGCGACGCGGTTACCCTCCGCGATCGTCCCATCGTAATCGGTGGCGAAGACGTGCACGTTCACGAGCGCGTTCCCTCTTTCACGGTACCACGCGTCGGCGCACGGACCACGCGCCTGGGCATCGGCCGCGCCGGCGCGCCGGGCTCACGCCCGCCCGTCCAGCAGCTCCTCGTAGACGGCGATGGTGCGCGCCATCGCGGCGTCCAGCGAATGCTGCGTGCGGACCAGCGCCTGGCCGCGGCGGGCCATCGCCCGGGCGCGCTCGCGGTCCACCAGCAACTCGAGGACGGCCGCGGCCAGCACCCCGGCGTCGCCGGGCGGCACCAGCCGGCCCGTCTCGCCGTCGCGCACCAGCTCGCCGCTGCCGCCGACCGTGGTGGCCACGACCGGTGTGCCGACGGCCAGGGCCTGGGGGATCACCTGGGAGGCGGCCTCGGAGCGGATCGAGGGGAGGACCAGCACGTCGAGGGCGGCCATCAGCTCGGGGACGTCGCGACGGAAGCCGGTCATTCGCACGGCGCCCTCGAGGCCGAGCGCCGCCACGCGGCGCCGGACGTCGTCGAAGCCGATCCCGTCACCCACGATCAGGAATCGCGCGGCCGGCTCGCCGGCCAGCACCGCCCGGGCGGCCTCGAGGAACACGTCGTGGCCCTTCGAGCCACGGATGTTGGCGACGAGGCCCACCAGGGGCGCCCCGCCGAGCCCCAGCTCGGCGCGGACGGCGGCGCCCGACACGCCGGGATGGAAGCGGGCCGTGTCCACGCCGGGCGGGATCGGCACGATCCGCGCGGCGGGCACGCCGGCGGCGGCCACGACGCGGGCCGCGGCCTCGCCGCTCCCGATGATGCGATGGGCCAGCCGGTAGACCAGGCCGCGCCGGCGGGGGATGGGGATGGTGACGTGCCGGCTGCGGACGACCGGACGGCCGCGCGCGCGGGCGGCCACGCCCCCCAGCCAGCTGTCGACGGAGCTGTGAGTGTGGACCAGGGCGACGCCACGCTCGGCGATGACACGGCTGAGGGCGAGCAGCGCTCGCGGGTCCAGCGCCCGCCGCATCCGCACGGGCACGGTCGGGACGCCGAGCCGCCGGCCCTCGTCCAGCAACCGGCTCCCGGGCTGGCCGGCGACGAGCGCCGCCCAGCCGTGATCGAGCAGCCAGCGCGACTCGGTGAGGATCCGCAGTTCCTGGCCACCGAAGCCGACGGAGGCCTCGGTGTGGAGGACGAGCCGCCGCGCCTGGCTCACCCCGCCTGGAGCAGGACTACCAGCGCGGCCGGCCGCCGCCGCCCCCGCGGCCGCCCCCGCCGCCGCTGCCCGGCGACTTCGCGCGCTCGACCTGGATGGTCCGGCCGTCGACCGAGGTGCCGTTGAGCTTGCTGATCGCCTGCTCGGCGTCCTCCGGCGTCGCCATCTCGACGAAGCCGAAGCCGCGCGAGCGGCCGGTGTCGCGATCGGTCACGACCGCCGCGGACTCCACGCTGCCGCACGCGGCGAACACCTCACGCAGACGCTCGTTGGAAGTGGAGAAGGACAGCCCGCCGACGAAGAGCTTGACGGCCATGGGGAGCGCTCCTTTGGGGAGGGTTACCCTGAACCCGCGACCGCGCCAGAGTGGGCAGAGTATACACTGACGCCCGTGGACCGCAGGGAGCAATTGCCGGCCGGGCCCGGGGGCCGATCAGGGGGCATGCTATAGTCGGCGGCGAGACGGTGGCGACGACGGGCGAGCGCAAGCCGTGGCACGCGATCTTCCGGCTGCTGGAGCGCGACGAGCGTGTCTTCGCCGTGCTGCTGGCCGTGGCCATGGTGGGCGCGCTGGCCACGCTCGGTCTCATCCCCCTCCGGCCGCGCCACCGGATCGATTTCTACTCGCTCGTGCTCTGGTTCGCCCTCTACAAGCTGGGCGTCTTCGCGCTGGTCACCGTCCACCCGCGGGCGACGCGGGCGATCTTCCTGGGCGCGCTCGGCATCGACCTGCTGCTGGTCTTCGTCCTGGTGTTCCTCACCGGCGGCGGCGACAGCCTCTTCTACCTGCTCTTCTTCCCGCTGGTGGCCGTGAACGCCTACTACTTCGGCCCCTGGGTCGCGCTGGCGGCCGCGCTGACCGCCGGGGGCCTGATGGCCGCGGCCGCGGCGCTGGCGCCGCCGTGGATCGGCTGGACGGGGGTGACGCTCCTGGCCGTGCTGTTCGGGCTGCCGGCCGTCGTGGTCGGGCTCGTCGCCGAGCGGGAGCGGGGCGCGCGCGGGGAGGTCGAGCGGCTGAACGTCGATCTGGCCGGCACGCTCAGCCGGCTGCAGGCCGCCCAGCGTGAGCTGCTGGTCGCCGAGCGCATGGCCACCGTCGGCCGGCTGTCGCTGAAGGTCGCCCACGAGGTGCGCAACCCGATCGCCGCGATCGAGCTGAACGCCGAGCTGCTGCAGGACATCGTCCGGGCCCGGCCCGGCCCCGACATGGACGAGGCGACCGGGCTGGTGGCGGCCATCCGCGATCAGGTCAACACGCTCGACGCCCTCACCGAGGAGTACCTGGCCTTCGCGCGCTTCCCCAAGCCGCACTTCGAGGGCGAGTCGATCAACCACCTGCTCGAGGAGCTGGCCGCCTTCGTGCGGCCGGTGGCCACGCGCCAGGGGGTGGCCATCCACGTGGCCACCGATCCCGGCGTGCCGGTCATGGAGATCGACCGCGCGCTGCTGCGCCAGGCGATCCTGAATCTCGTGAAGAACGGCATGGAGGTGCTGTCACGGGGCGGCGCCCTCACGATCGAGAGCCGCTGCGACGGGGACGCCGTCGACGTGTCGGTGTCCGACACCGGCGGCGGCATCAGCGAGGAGGTGGCCGGCCGGCTGTTCGAGCCCTTCTTCACCACCAAGCCGCAGGGCACGGGGCTGGGGCTGTCGATCACGCGGCAGATCATCGAGGAGCACGGGGGGACGCTGGCCTGGCGCAACCGCGAGGACGGCGGCGCCACCTTCACCATCCGCCTGCCGGTCGAGAGGGCGGTGAGCCATGTCTGAGCCGGCCACGCTGCTGGTCGCCGACGACGATCCCGGACTGCGCGAGAGCCTCGAGCGCGCGCTGACGCGCGAGGGCTATCGCATCGTGCTGGCCTCCGACGGCCGCGCCGCGCTGGAGCGGTTCCAGGCGGGTGGCATCGACCTCATCGTCACCGACCTCAAGATGCCGGGCCTGACCGGGCTGGAGCTGCTGCGGGCGGCCAAGGCGATCGCCCCCGACGTCGACGTCATCCTCCTGACCGCCTTCGGGACCGTGGAGGAGGCCGTGAAGGCGATGAAGGACGGCGCCTACGACTTCCTGACCAAGCCCTTCCGGCGCGAGCAGCTGCTCAAGCTCATCGACAAGGCGCTGGAGCGCCGCGACCTCATCGAGCGCAACAAGGCGCTGCAGCAGCGCCTGGACGACCTGCTGGGGCAAGGCACGATCATCGGCGCCAGCCCGGCCTTCCGGCGGATGATGACGCTCGTCGAGCAGGTGGCCGACAGCTCGGCCACCGTGTTGATCCAGGGCGAGAGCGGGGTGGGCAAGGAGGGCGCGGCGCGGGCCATCCACGAGCGGTCGGGCCGGCGGGGCGGTCCGTTCGTCGCCGTCAACTGCGCGGCCCTGCCGGAGACGCTGCTGGAGTCCGAGCTGTTCGGCTACGAGAAGGGCGCCTTCACCGGGGCGGCCGGCCGCAAGGAAGGCCGGTTCGAGCTGGCCGACGGGGGCACCCTCTTCCTGGACGAGGTCGCCGACCTCTCCCCGGTCACCCAGCCGAAGATCCTGCGCGTGCTCCAGGAGGGGGAGTTCGAGCGGCTGGGCGGCACTCGCACCCAGCGCGTCGACGTCCGCATCGTCGCCGCGACGAATCAGGACCTGCTGCAGATGGTGCGGGACAAGCGATTCCGCGAGGACCTCTTCTATCGCCTCAACGTCATCACCATCACCGTGCCGCCGCTGCGCGACCGCCGGGAGGACATCCCGGTGCTGGCCCACCACTTCGTCCGCATCTACGCCGCCAAGAACAACCGCAAGCTGGAGGGGCTCAGCGACGAGGCCGTGCGCCAGCTCGAGGCGTACTCCTGGCCCGGCAACGTCCGCGAGCTGGAGAACGTCGTCGAGCGCGCGGTGGTGCTGGCCCGCGGCGGCCGCATCGAGGTGGCCGACCTGCCGCCCGAGATCGCCGGGGCCACGCCGCTGCCGGAGGGCGTGCTGACCATCCGGATCGGCACGCCGCTGGCGGAGGTCGAGGCCCGCCTGCTGGAGGAGACCCTGCGCGTGACCAAGGGCAACAAGACGCTGACGGCCCGCCTGCTCGGCATCGACGTGCGCACCGTGTCGCGCAAGCTCGAACGCCAGGAAGACCAGCTCGCCGACCCCTCGCCCGCGGAGCCGGGCCCATGAAGGCCCTGCTGGTCACCCGCGAGTATCCGCCGCACATCTACGGCGGCGCCGGCGTGGTCGCCGACCAGCTCAGCCGCGCGCTGGCCCGCCGCATGGCCGTGGAAGTGCGGTGCTTCGGGCCGCGCGATCCGCGCCGGGACGGCATCGAGGTGCGCGGCTACACGCCGTGGGAGCGGATGGGCGGCCAGGACGGGCCCCGCTTCGTGCCGGCGCTGGAGACGCTCTCGATCGGCCTGGCCATGGCCCGCGATCCCGTCGACGCCGACGTGGTCCACGCCCATACCTGGTACGCGAACATGGGGGCGCTGTGGATCAGCACGCTGTACCGGATCCCGCTCGTGGTCACGCTGCACAGCATGGAGCCGCTGCGCCCGTGGAAGGCCGACCAGCTCGGCAGCGGCTACCTCGTCTCGTCCTGGATCGAGAAGACGGCGGTGGAGGCGGCCCACCGCGTCATCGCGGTCTCCCACCAGATGCGCGAGGACATCCTCGCCCACTTCGACGCGGATCCGGCCCGCGTCGTGGTCATCCACAACGGCATCGATCCCGACCTCTTCAAGCGCACCGACCGGCGCGACGCCCTCGATCGGCTGGGCGTCACCCAGCCCTACGTGCTCTTCGTGGGGCGCATCACCGACCAGAAGGGGATCTTCCACCTGCTGGAGGCGGCGTCGCGGCTGCCGGCCGGCGTGCAGGTCGTGCTGTGCGCCTCGGCGCCGGACACGCCGGAGATCGAGGAGCGGCTGCGCCGGGCGGTGGCGGACCGGCCCGCGGTGACGTGGATCAACGAGATGGTGCCGGTGGAGGTGGTCACCCAGCTCTACAGCCACGCGGCGGTGTTCTGCTGCCCGTCGGTCTACGAGCCGTTCGGGCTCATCAACCTGGAGGCCATGGCCTGCGAGACGCCGGTCGTCGCCTCGGCGGTCGGCGGCATCCTGGAGGTGGTCGAGGACGGCAAGACGGGGCTCCTGGTGCCGCCGGCGACCCCGGAGGCGCTGGCGGGCGCGCTCACGCGCGTGCTCGAGAATCCCGCGCTGGGGCGGGCGCTGGGCCAGGCCGGGCGCCGGCGCGTCGAGGACAGGTTCGCGTGGGCGTCGGTGGCCGAGCGCACCGAGCAGGTGTACGCCGACGCGATCGCGGAGTTCCAGCGGTCCTCGGGCGACTGAGGGCGTGCTCGCCGACTGCCGCGGCTTCGTCGTCGACCTCGACGGCTGCGTGTGGCAGGGCGACGTCCTCGAGCCGGGCGCCGGCGAGACGCTGACCGCGCTGCACCGGGCCGGCCGCGGCGTCGCGTTCCTGACCAACAACTCCCGCGCGACCGGGGACGACATCCGGGCCAAGCTCCACCGGCTCGGGCTCGGCTGGGTCGAGCACGCGCTCACGCCCCTGGAGATCCTCGGCCAGGTCATCGCCGAGCGTTTCGGCCCCTCGCGCGTGCTCGTCATCGGCTCCGCCGAGCTGGCGGCCGTCGTCGCCGCGGCCGGGCACGAGGTGCTCGGCGTCGCCGACTTCCGGGCGGCGACGGTGGTGGCGGTCGGCAACGACTTCGATCTCTCGTACGAGCGGCTGGCCGCGGCCTCCCGCGCCGCCGCCGCCGGCGCGCCGCTGGTGACCCCCAACGTCGATCCGCGGCTGCCGATCGAGGACGGTGACTTCCTGCCCGGCTGCGGCGCCATCGTCGCCGCGGTGAGCGCGGCGGCCGGGGTGGCGCCGATCGTCGTCGGCAAGCCGGAGCCGCCGCTCTTCCAGATCGCGCTGCGCCGGCTCGCGCTGCCGGCGGCCCAGGCCGCGATGGTCGGCGACAGCGTCGAGTCCGACGTGGCCGGCGGCCGCGGAAGCGGCATGCGCACGGTGCTCTACGCGCCGGCCGGCGCCCCCGCCGGCGCCGCGGAGGTCGTCGTGCGCTCCTGGACGGAGCTGGCGCGCGTGGCGGGCCTCCGGTGAACCACGCCTCCGCTCACGCCTTGCGGGCGAGCGCGGAGATCGACGAGCCGACGGTCAGGCGGCCGTGGGAGGCCCGGTAGAGCGCCCCGGCCAGCAGGTGCACCAGGCGCTTGACGCCGGTCACGAGGCGCTCGCGCGCCGCCGAGGAGCCGTGGTACGGGTCGCCGTGGGACACGGGGCTGTTCCAGATGCGGACGTCGGTGAACCCGGCGGAGAGCAGCAGCCGGCGGACCGTGGAGGGTCCCCAGACCAGCGGCTGGAAGAAGTGGGCGTCGGCGACCAGCCGGGCCAGCGGCGGGGGCCAGACGACCATGCGGCTCAGCCGCCAGGCGGCCAGCTGAAAGACCGCGTTCGGCGTGCGCAGGAACACCAGGCCGCCGGGCGCCAGCAGGCGGTGGATCTCGCGCATCTGCTCGGCCGGGCGCAGGAAGAAGTCGACGACGTTCCAGAGGGTGACGGCGTCGAAGCCCGCGTCGGGCAGCGCGCCCGCGTCGTGGTGCACGACCAGCCCTCGCCGGCGGGCGAGGGCGGCGCCGCGCGAGGAGACCTCGATGCCCTGGGCGTTCCAGCCGTGCTCGCGGGCGAGGGCGAGGAACTCGCCGCTGCCGCAGCCCACGTCGAGCAGGCGGCGGTCGCCGAACGGCCGGACGCCGTCGAGAAAGCCCTCGAACAGGCCTCGGCGCCGCTGGTCGATGCGCTCGCTGATGGTGTCGTGACCGTAGACGTCCTCGTAGTGGCGTCGCACCCCCTCGGCCGGCAGCGGGTCCTGGTAGAGCAGGCGGCACCGCCGGCAGCGGACGAGCTGGAAGCCCGGCGCTCGCGCCACCGGCGCGGGGCGGGTCGAGCGGCACAATGGACAGCACGCGGCGCTCACGAGACCCGCCGCACCGGCGCGGCTCACGAGGGCTGGCGCACCGGCACCGCCTCGGTCACCGCCGGCATGCGTCCCTCGCGCGGCGCCGGCTGCACGCGCCTGAGCAGGCGGAGGCCGACCGGAAGCGCGTGGAGCTCGAGCCGCCGGGCGAGGCGGTAACGCAGCGCCGCAAAGACGTGGTCGTGGTAGGCGGCGCACAGCGCGAGCCGGGCGCCCAGCTCGCACTTGAACCGGTAGATCCCGTAGTTCGGATGGGTCTCCGTCGGCGGCAGGTCGGTGCAGCTGCTGCCGAGATCGAGCACGCGGCAGCCGCCCGCGCGCGCCCACCGGATCAGCTCCCAGTGCAGCAGGTCGCCGACCGGAGCGTGGTGAGCCGCCGGCGTGTTGGCGGCGTAGAGCGTGTGCGCGACCGGACCGAACCTCAGGCCGACGAGCATGCCGGCCAGCTCGCCGTTGACGCGCCCGCTGACGATGGCCAGGCCGTCGTCGGCGCCGAACTCGCGATGGAGCGCCTCCAGTGCCGGCCACGGCGGCACCGCATAGCCCTGCCGCCGACCGTGGGCGGCGTGCAGCTCGTGAAACGTCCTGAGGGTCGCCAGGTTGGCGGCCAGCTCGATCGTCACGCCCTTGCGGGCGCCGGTGGAGACGTGCTGGCGGCGCTTGCGGGCCATACGACCCAGCATCTCACGCTCGGAGCCGTCCAGATCCAGGCGCATGACGTTGCGCGGCGTGTTCCAGAGCGACCACAGATCGGGGAGCGGGACGAACCCGCGGGCCCGCAGAGGCGCCACGGCATCCCCGTCCTCGACGACGGCGCCGGGGCTGATCCGCAGGAAGAGGCCATCCGTCTCGGCCTGGATCTGCTTCAGCAGCAGGGGCAGCGCCTCCCAGCCGGCGCCGCCGTCCACCACCAGCGGGCCGCGGGGCGCATACAGCAGCACGCCGAGGCCCGGCACGCGCCGCGCCAGCACCTGGGCGGCCGCGACGCAGGCGCCGCCGTCCAGGACCGCGACCCGCAGCACGTCCCAGCCCCGGCTGACGCGGACCGCGCCCCACTGCCAGCTCTGCCGGAAGTCGGGACGCGGCATGGCGAGGACGAGGCTGTTCCACTCGTCGCGGCGGCGGACGAGGTGCCCCCGCGCGCTCATCGGCCGACGTGGGGGGGGGGGGGGGGGGGGGGGCGGCCCGCCCCCCCCCCCCCCCCCCCCCCCCCCCCCCCCGCCCGCCCCGCCCCCCCCCCCCCCCCCACCCCC
>Ga0302046_10002471_pt1 | contig 17166 bp, 17 predicted proteins | sample RVTome_11_FD_200261 | JGI IMG/M metagenome (GOLD analysis project Ga0302046, IMG submission 200261) | Soil microbial communities from uranium-contaminated site in the Upper Colorado River Basin, Wyoming, United States - RVT147D111 (version 2) ...
CGGCGAAATCGGGACGAGGCACGAAGTCGGCGTCGAAGATCGCCACCAGCTCGCCGCGCGCCCGCCGCAGTCCGGCCTCGAGGGCGCCGGCCTTGAAGCCCGAGCGGTGCTCACGATGCAGATGGACGATGTCGAACCCCTCGCGACGCTTGGCCTCCACGGCGCGGCGAGCGACCTCGACCGTGTCGTCCGTCGAGTCGTCCAGGACCTGGATCTCGAGCTTGTCGCGCGGGTACGCGAGAGCGCACACGGAGTCGATGAGGCGCTCGACGACGTACAGCTCGTTGAACACCGGAAGCTGGACCGTCAGGACGGGAAGATCGTCGAACCGACCCGCGGGAGCGACGACGGTGCGGCGGTGGCGACGGTAAAGATGGAGCAGATACCAGCGGTGCGCGCCGTAGAGGCTGAGCGCGAGCAGAACGGAGAAATAGGCCGAGAGGATCGTCCAGCGAGCGATCGGCTCCCACGTCGACGGCGTCATCCGCGTGTGCCTTCCTCGGCGCACGTGCGTGCTACCCTGAGCCCACGTGAGCCTGATACCGAATAGTAGCAGAGCGCCCCAAGCGGGCGACGGACGGACACGGCTCGCGATCCTGGGATTGGCCCTGATTGCCGCCTCGCTCTTCGGCTGGCTGGCTTTCCTGGGAGATCTGACCCGCCGCACGGGCGCGCTCCTGCTCGTCCACGCCCTGCTGGTCGTCGTCATGGTCGCGGCGTGGTGGGTGCTGCGGGGGAGCGGCGCGACGCCCCTGCGGATCGCGCTGGGCGCCGCGCTGACCTTCCGGATCGTCATGGCCCTGGGCCCTCCGGCGCTCTCGGACGACGTCTACCGTTACGTGTGGGACGGCCGCGTCCAGCTCCACGGCATCCACCCGTACCGCTACTCGCCGGACGACCCGGCACTCGCGCAGCTCCGCGACGAGGTGTGGGAGCGCATCAACCACCGCGAGCTCGAGACGATCTACCCGCCGCTCTCGCAGGTCTGGTTCCTCGCTCTCGCGGGAGTCGGGGCGGGCGTTCGAGGCTTCAAGCTGGCGGCGGGCCTCCTGGACTTCGGCGCCGTTCTCGCGCTCTCCTTCCTGCTGCGCAGATTGGCGCTGCCGCAGGACCGGCTCGTGCTCTATGCCTGGAACCCCCTGGCGGTGATCGAGACGGCGGGAAGCGGTCATCACGAGCCCCTGGGTACCGCGCTCGCGATCCTCGCGGCGGCGTGGATGATCGCCGGGCGTGCGTCGGCGTCGGCGCTGGCTCTGGCCGGAGCGGTTCACGTGAAGCTGCTCCCGGCGGTGCTGGTTCCCGGCTACGCGCGCCGCTTCAGCTTGACCGCGATTGCGGCGTTCACCGGGGTGGTAGTGCTCGTCGCGCTTCCGTATGCCCTGACCGGTCCCGCGCTCGGCGCGGGCGTGTGGCACTACGCCGGTCGCTGGGAGCGCAACGGGTTCCTGTTCGCCGGCATCCTCGGCGCGTGCGAGTGGCTCGACCCCACCCCATGGCTGAAGGACGGGATCGACGCGCTGAAGCAGTGGGGTCCGGCCGCGCTGCCGTGGGACTGGTTGTACCGCCACGTCTGGCCGCCCCACCTGGCGCGCGCGACGGCCGCGGCTCTGGCCCTCGCCTGGATCGCGGCGGTGTCGCTCCGAAAGACGATCGACCCGGCGCGCGAGACCCTCCTGGTCCTCGGCGGCGTTCTCCTGCTCGCTCCCACGCTTCACCCGTGGTACGTGCTGTGGGTGCTTCCGTTCGCTGCGGCGCTGCTGTCGCGAGGGTGGCTGCTGCTGGCCGCGCTGGTGCCCCTGGCCTATCTCGGCGGCGAGGGCGACGTCCCGTGGTGGGTGAGGTGCGTCGAGTTCGCACCGGCGCTGTGCCTGATGGTGTGGGACGGGACACGCTCGTGGGTGGAGCACCGTGGTAGCATCGGGCGGTGAGCGCGCTGCAGCGAATCCTCGACCGCGTTCCGCAACCGCCGCGCCGCATCGTCTTTCCCGAGTCGGCCGACACCCGGATCCTCGAGGCCGCGTCGCGGCTCGCGAGACGGCGGTGGGTCCTTCCCGTCGTGCTGGGGGCGCGAGCCGAAGTCGACGCCGTGGCCCGCGCCCACGGCATCGACCTTCGTGACGTCGAGGTCGAGGACCCCGTTTCGCATCCGCGCCGCGAGACCTACCGGAGTGAGCTTCACAGAGCGATAGGCACCGCGGGCACGGACGAGGGGGAGAGCGAGCGACTCCTGCGGGAGCCGCTGTACTTCGCCGCGGCGATGGTCCGGGCGGGAGACGCGGACGGAACCGTCTCGGGGGCGACCCACACCACCGCCCACACGGTGCGCGTCGCGCTGCGCATGCTGCGTCCGGCGTCCCCCGATGCGCCGCGGATCTCCTCGCTGTTCCTGATGGGTTTGAGGGAGCCCACCCCCGCGGGCGACGACCTTCTCGCGTTCGCCGATTGCGGGGTCGTGCCCGATCCGTCCTCGCGCGAGCTCGCCGACATCGCCCGGCTGACCGCCGGGTCGTTTCGCAGGCTGACCGCTGCCGAGCCGAGAGTGGCGCTGCTGTCGTTTTCAACCTCGGGGAGCGCCGACCACCCGTCCGTCGCGCGCGTCCGGGAGGCTTGCGATCGCCTTCGCGAAACCGGGGCCGATTTCGCGTTCGACGGGGAGCTTCAGGTCGATGCGGCCCTGGTTCCCGAGGTCGCGGACGCGAAGAGCCCGGGCAGCGCCGTCGCGGGCCGGGCCAACGTGTTGATCTTCCCGAACCTCGACGCCGGGAACATCGGCTACAAGCTCGTGGAGCGTCTCGCCGGCGCGCAGGCGATCGGACCCATACTCCAGGGTCTGGCGCGACCCGCCAACGACCTGTCCCGCGGGTGCACGGCGGAGGACATCGTCCTCGCAGCGGTGGTCACGGCCCTGCAGTCCTAGCGGGCCAGGAGCCTCGCGCGGGATGCATGCGGGGCGGTCGAGGCCTGTGGTAGCGTGAGCCCGGTGCGAAGGAGTCCCGACATGGGCAGAAACGGCGATTCAGGGGACCGAGGCAGGCATTCGCCGGGGGGTCGCGACGGGGCCTCCCGGGACTCGGGCGGCGGCCGTCCGGGGGGCAGGAACGAGGGGTCCAGAGGCCCGGGCGGAGCCCGTCGGACCGCGCCGCCCGAGTCGACCGGCGCCGAGGTCAACTACCTGTTCAAGAACAAGGAAGCGCGCACGGCCATGGTCCTGCGTCTCGTGGGCGGCGACGAGATTCGCGGGATCATCGAGTACTACGACCGCGACATGATCAAGATCAACCGCTCGTCGGGACCGAATCTGTTCATCCGCAAGAGCCAGATCCGCTACATGTACAAGGACCCGCTGGGCGGGGGCGGGACGGGGTAGCGCCGGGGATCGACACGGACCGCCAGGTCCGCACCTTCTCGAACACGCTGGGATCGAGACGACGCGAGCCACGATCAAGAGTGCAGGAACTCGTCAGGGACAGACCGACGGTGGCAGCAAGTCGAGGTCGCCTCGGGCGTTCGCGGGATCGGTCCCGTCGCCGAACGTCCCGTCGGCGCAGGAGTTCCTGGCGCGGACGAGGTAGAAGTACCCGTCTCCCGCCGGCGGGTCGGCCCGCGCGTCCGTCACGCGGCTTTCCATGACTCCCGCCGCCAACGTGCAGGCCGAGTCGAAACCCGCCTCGGCGAGCAGCAGCGAAAGCTCGCCGCTCACGACGTCATGGACCGTCCCGTCACCCGTCTCGACGCTCTGGGAATCCCAGCCGAGGTTCGTGGGCACGCCGGACACCCGAACACTCGGCACCTCCAGGGGCGTCCCGAACGCCGCCGGGTCCGAGGGGTCGCAGTCGCAGGCGTCGTCCACCTCGTCCCCGTCCACGTCCGTCACCGCACCGGGCTCGGGGCCGATCCGCATCACCCGGCCGTCGAGGATGCGCAGGACGTAGATGCGCCCGTCGGGGCCGGTCTTCATGTCGGTGATGGCGTTGAATCCCACACCGAAGATCGGTTCGCCGAGCTCCGTCGCGCACGGATCGGTCGTGTTGTCCGCCACGAGATCCTGAAGCTCCGCGTCCTGGAACTGAAACGCGTCGCGCGCGCCGTTCAGCTCGAAGTGGTAGATCTGGCCGCAGTTGAAGTCTGCGACGAGGGCGTCGTGCAACAGGTCGCAGCCCAGTTTCGGGCTCTTGACGAACAGGACGGCGGTGGGACCGACCGGAGTCGACCACGAGAACTCCGGATCGCTGTAGGTCGCGCCCGGAGCGAGCCACAGATCGCCTTGGTTCTGCGGATCCCGCGAGTCCGGCCCCATGATCTGCCTCCAGCCGCTGTTGGTCCCGGGCTCGACCCGGTTGACCTCGTCGTAGGAGTTCGGGCCGTTCTCCGTGCTCCACAGGTCGCCCGTGACGGGATCGAATGCCATCCCGAAGGAGTTGCGCACTCCGTAGGCGAGATAGCGGTTCAACGGATTCGACGCGTCGGTCGGGTCGAAGAACGGATTGTCCGGGAGGGCCGCCCCCGCGGATGTGATACGGAGAATGACGGCCGTGTCGTCGGGCTCCGGACCCGCCGGGACGTTCTCGAGCTGGCCGCTGCGACCCAGGTCCCCCACAACGGCGTGCAAGCGGTCGTCGGGTCCGAACGCGATGATCCCTCCGTTGTGGGCCGGGCCCGGAGTGACCGGGAGATCCAGGATCAGCTCCGGCGCCACCAGAGCGCTGCCGTCCCAGGTGTAACGGTAGACCCGGTTTCCGAGAGGGATCACTTGCTCGTCGAACGTGTCGCCGGCCGGGCTTTCCGTGTAGTACAGGTAGACGTGCCGGTTGTTGACGAAACCGGGATCCGGGGCGATTCCGAGCAGACCTCGCTCGCCCTGGAAGTGGACGTTCACGTCCAGGACGGGGGCGGGTAGGAGCGTCCCGCCGAGGACTCTGCGGACCCGGCCCGTCTCCTTCTGGAGGACGAGGAAATCGTCGTCACCGATGAAGGCGAGCGTTGTCGACAACCCGACGCCCGAGACGACGTCGTCGACTCGCAACTGCGGATCGACCACGGTCTGGGCGACCGTGCCGGGATCGAGCAGGAGCAAGACCAGCAGCGTTCCGGAGCCGAGCGCTCTGCCCATGCAAGGCATTGTGCGACCAGCGAGCGGGCGACGCAATCCGCTGGCAGGCTCCGAACGCGAGGCGACTCTACCGTGATGACGGCGTCTGCCCGAGGAATCCTCCGGACCGCCTTCCATCGGCCACTCAGCGCACCCGCGTTCCGGGAGCGACCTCGCTCTCGAAGGTCGCGACCACGGGGCCCGCGCCCGCCGCGGCGGCAGCCAGCAGCATCCCCTGGCTCTCGATGCCGCGCACCTTCGCGGGCTTGAGGTTCGCCACCACGATGATCGACTTGCCGACCAGGGCGTCGGGCTCGTAGCTCTGGGCGATGCCCGCCACGATCTGCCGTTTCTCGGTGCCGAGGTCGATCTCGAGCCGGAGGAGGCGGTCGGCGCCCTCCACACGCTGCGCCGTGAGCACACGCGCCACCCGCAGCTCGACGTTCATGAAGTCGTCCAGGGAGATGCGATCGTCCGATTCGTCGGGTGCTGGGTCCTTGCCTTCGCTCATGGTCTTCACCTCCTCGAAGTATGCCTCGCGGTCGACGCGCGGGAACAGCGGCGCGCTCTTGCGCACGATGCCCGTCTCCGGCAAACGTCCCCACCGGAACTCGCTCAGATCCTGCGGCAGCGGCGTCCCGAGACGGGCGGCGATCTCGCCGCAGGCCCTCGGCATGACCGGCGCGGCCATGGTCGCGACCTGCAGGAGAGCCTCGGCGGCTCCACGGAGCGTCGCGTGATGGCGGCGGCGCAGGGCGGGATCCCGCGCCAGGTCCCACGGCGCGTGCTGCACCAGGAATCGGTTCACTTCTCCGACCAGACCCCAGACCGCCGACAGCGCCGTGCTGAACTCGTAGTGGTCGAGCGCGCTTCGGTAGGCCTCGAAGGCGCGTGCGGCGGCCGGCGCCAGCTCGTGGGCCTCGGGCTCGTCCGAGGGCGGGGGCAGCGCAGCTCCGCAGCCCGAGTCGATCAGCGCGACGATCCGGCTGGTCAGATTGCCGAGATCGTTGGCCAGGTCGCCGTTGTAGCGGTCGACCAGCTGCTCGTCCGAATAGCTGCCGTCCATCCCGAACGTCATCTCCCGCAGCAGGAAGTAGCGCAGCCCGTCGGCACCGAAGGCTTCGATCAGGGGCCCGGGCTTGACGACGTTGCCCAGGCTCTTGGACATCTTGGCCTCGTCCCGGAGCCACCAGCCGTGGGCCAGGACGCTCTCCGGGAGCGCCTCGCCCGCCGACATCAGGAACGCGGGCCAGTAGACGGCGTGGAAGCGCAGGATGTCCTTGCCCACCAGGTGCACCTGCGCCGGCCAGTAGCCCATCGTGGGACGGGCCTCGTCGCTTCCGTAGCCGAGCGCGCTCATGTAGTTCGTCAGGGCGTCGACCCAGACGTAGACGATCGAGCGCGGCGCACCGGGAAACGGAACGCCCCACGAGATGCTGGTCCGGCTGATGCTGAGATCGCGGAGCCCGCCTTCGACGAACGACCGGACCTCGTTGAACCGCGTCGCGGGGCGCACGAACTCGGGATGGTCCCGGTAGTGCCGCAGGAGCGGCTCCGCGTAGCGCGACAGCCGAAAGAAGTACGACTCCTCGGAGACTCGCTCGACGGGGTGCCCCTGGTCGGGACAGCGGCCCTCGACGAGCTGCCCCTCCGGGTAGAATGCCTCGCAGCCCGAGCAGTACATGCCTTCGTAGGTGCCGAGGTAGATGTCCCCGGCGGCCTCCATCTTCGCGATCAGCCTCTCGACGCCGCGCCGGTGCCGCGCCTCCGTCGTCCGGATGAAATCGTCGTAGCTGATGTCGAGCTGCTCCCACAGCGCCCGGTAACGGCTCACGACACGATCCGCGAGCTCGATGGGCTCGAGCCCCTGGGCGCGCGCCGCCCGTTCGATCTTCTGTCCGTGCTCGTCGGTTCCGGTCAGGAAGTGGACGTCGTACCCCGTCGCTCTTCGGTAGCGGGCGATGACGTCCGCGACCACGGTCGTGTACGTGTGACCGATGTGGGGCTCGTCGTTGACGTAGTAGATCGGCGTCGTGACGTAGAACTTCGGGCGGGTCGTCATGCTCGTTTCCCGCGCCCGCGGGGAGCAGGCTTCCCACGAGGTCGACTGCGCCATGCGGCGAGGGCGGCGCCCTGGACTTCCTTCAGGGGCACACCGCGCCGGCGAGCGATGGTCGCGCAGTCCTCGAACTCCGGCCACGCGGAGACCTCGCGACCGTCGAGGCGTCCGACCTTGACGCGCACTCGCCCATAAGGGGTGGTCACCGTCGACAGGCTCCTTGCCATCTCGATCCGGCCGACGCGACGATACCTCAGGCCGAGGGTCGTCGTCTCGCGGAGCACGATCGACGCCAGGCGCTCGAGTTGATCGGGAACGGCCAGAACGGTGACGTGGTGTCCCGACCGGCCCTTCTTCATGTGCACCGCGGTGGTGTAGACCTCGAGGGCTCCTTCATGGAGCAACCGCTCGGAAGCGTAGGCCAACACCTGCGGAGGCGCGTCGTCGACGTTGAACTCGATGACCAGGGCCTCGCGGCCGGGGTCCGGTGCGGCCAGGGAGTCTTCTCCGAGGATCATGGTCAAGAAGTTCGGGTCGTCCCCCATATCGCGATCGCCGGCACCGTATCCCACGCTCGTGGGCTGCATGGCGGGAAGGGGCCCCCAGGCGTCCGCGATCGCGGTCAGGATCGCCGCGCCGGTCGGCGTGAGGCGCTCGACCTCGCGGTCGCCGCCACGCACCGGCACGCCGCGGACCAGCCGGACCGTTGCGGGCGCCGGAACCGGATAGCGGCCGTGCGAGCACACCACGGTCCCGAATCCCGTCGTGAGGGGCGAGACCACGATGCGGTCGGGAGCCAGGAACCCGAGCCCCACGCACGCGCCCACCACGTCGACGATCGCGTCGATGCCGCCCGCCTCGTGGAGGTGCGCTTTCTCGACCGGGACGCCGTGGACCTCCGCCTCCGCCTCGATCAGCCTCCTGAAGATGCCGAGGGCCCGGCTCCTGACGCCCGATTCGAGGTCGCCGGCCTCCACGATGCGCCGGATCTCGCGCCATCCGCGGCCGTGATGCTCTCCCCGGACTCGGACGTCGATCTTGCGTGCGCCGAGACCGGCCCGCGTCACGCGCCGCGAGGTCAAGCGCCATCCGTCCATCGGGAGGGACTGGAGGGCGCGACGAACCCGGGACAGGGGCACCCCGAGGTCGACGAGCGCGCCGAGGATCATGTCGCCGGCGGCACCCGACGAGCCGTCCACATACAGGACCCTGCGACTCGCCGCCGGCGTCACGGACCGCACTCCGCCACGGCGCCCGCCGCCGCCGCGAGCGCTGGGACGATCTCGCCCGCCGGGCAAGCGAAACGCTCGTGCGCGAGAGCGCTGAGCGGAGTCGGCTCGGGGTTCACCTCGACCACGTACGCTCCCGCTCGGTGGGCCATCTCGGGCAGGGCGGCGGCCGGCTGGACCAGGGACGAAGTCCCGATCACCACGACCACGCGCGCCTCGCGGGCGGCCTGTGTCGCGCGCGCGATGGTCTCGGCGCAGAGACCCTCCCCGAACCACACCACGGCCGGACGCAGCAGCGCCCCACATTCGCACCGCGGGGGCAAGGGGCCGAGGTCCGCTCGGGTATCGTCGAACTCCGTCCCCTCCCGCGTGCAGCGGAGCCGCCACAACGTCCCGTGGAGGCGGACGAGGCGGCGGCTGCCGGCACGCTCGTGGAGACCGTCGACGTTCTGCGATACCAGCAGGAAATCGTCCCGGACAGCCTCCATTCGTGCCAGGGCGAGGTGGGCCGGGTTCGGGCGCGCCGCGGCCGCCTGCTCGCGGCGCCAGGCGTAGAAGCGCCACACCGTGAGCGGATCCTCGGCGAAGGCCTCGGCAGTGGCGAGCTGCATCGGATCACGACCCTCCCACAGGCCACCGGGTCCACGGAAAACCGCGAGCCCGCTCTCGGCCGAGATTCCGGCCCCGGTCAGTGCCAGGAGCGGGCCCGGACCGCCAAGGAGGCCGCGAAGCTCGTCGGAGATCGGTGGCGGGGACAGCGGGGCACCTCGTTCGCGGGACCGCGCAAAAACCCAATGCTAGCATCGGTTTGGAAGCGCGCACCACTCGACGGGACTCGAATCGCGTCGGTTTGACAGTAGGCGAGAGCCGAGTGTAGCGTACGCGCGCCCGGGATACGCAGGACTTGGATTGTGTCCGGTGGTTGCACGTCCAGATCGTCGCGCCGAGTTCGAGCGTGTCGCGTTGCCTCACCTGCGGGCACTGTTCAATCTCGGCCTGAAGCTCACCCACGACCCCAAGGATGCCGAGGACCTGGTTCAGGAAACCTACCTCAGGGCCTACCGGTTCTTCGATTCCTACGAGTCGGGCACCCACATCAAGGCATGGCTGTTCAGGATCCTGCGGAACACGTTCATCAACCGCTACCGCGCGGCGAAGGCGCGGCCTGAGGAGGTCGACTTCGAGAAGATCGAGGCGGGCTACGACCATGTCGTCGAGGGAGCTTTCCTTCACGGCCGCCGGCCTCCGAGTCCCGAGGCGGTCGTGATGAGCGGGGTCCTCGACGCCGAGGTTCAGGACGCCATGGCCGCGCTCCCGGAGGAGTACCGCACGGTCGTCGTCATGGCTTTGATGGAGGAGATGACCTACAAGGAAATCGCGGCCGCGCTGTCGATCCCGCTCGGAACCGTCATGAGCCGCCTGTACCGTGGCCGGAAGATCCTGCAGGCGACGCTGCTCGAATTCGCGCGCCGAAAGGGAATAGTGAGCGGCCCGCCGGCCGTTCCCAACACCGGGGGAAAAGAGCATTGAAACCGACTCGGGTCGCGGATCCCGTCGACTGTCGGACATTTCGGGACTGGGTCTACCATCTGCAAGCCGACGAGATCGCCGAAGACGACCGCCGCCGGCTCCTGCTCCACGCCGATGCCTGCCGGAACTGCGCCGGACGGCTCGAGGTCGAGGAGGGCCTGCTGAGGGCCCTGAAGCACCGCCTGGAGCGCGCGGAGGTTCCCCCGGGGCTCGAGGGCTCCATCCGCGACGCGCTGGCTCGTGAGGCCCCCGCCGGACGCCGGTCGGGGCTTCGAGCCCCCGGAGCGTCGGCCCTGGCGGCAGCGGTGTTGCTGGGGGGGCTCCTCGTGCCGGCGATCCTCGAGGGCCCGGGACGCGCGAACGCGGTCGGCTCCGATGCGCTGCGGGTCGTCAAGGCGACGACGATCGTGGACTACGATTGCGACACCGCCGGCCGGACTCCGGCGGAGCAGCGCAAGTGCCGCAACGCGCGCCACCTGAACGCTCTCAAGGTGGGGGACGCCGTCTACTGGAACGTGAACCTCGATCACCCCGCCGCGCGGGACATCGTCCTCAATCCCGACCATCGAGGACGCCGCGTCGTGGTCGTGGCGGATTTCTACCCCGACCTGCGGACCGTGCACCTGATCAGCGTACGCCCGGCGGTCCCCGACGTGCTCTAGGAGTCTGGCCCCCTGCCGCCCGGCGTTTTCCGCCCGTGCTAACCTGGAGAGCGGTCGCCGCACCACGAACCGAGCCGAGCGCGCGCGGCCCGGAGGGATTCCATGAGTTCGATCATCGAGGCCGACGACGACAACTTCGAAGCCGAGGTCCTGCGATCGGATCGCCCCGTGCTGGTCGATTTCTCGGCGACATGGTGTGCTCCGTGCAGGAAGCTCGAACCGATCGTCCATGACCTCGCTTCGGACTTCGACGCGCAGATCAAGGTCGTCAAGGTCGACGTCGATCGCGCACCGACAGCCGCGGCGAAGTTCGCGGTCCTGTCCGTCCCGACGCTCCTGATCCTGTCCGGGGGGCAGGTCAAAGACCAGGTCATCGGCCTGGTCTCCAAGAAGGAGCTATCCGACAGGATCCGAAAGGTGCTCTGAGCACGTGGAAGCAGTCGCGCGGTTCATCGAGTGGCTGAACGGCCTGAACTACGCCCTCGGCGAGACGGTCCAAGGGCAACTGGACGCAGGCTCTCCGCTGGTCGTCCTGTTCGTGTTTCTCGCCGGAGTGGTCACGAGCTTCACGCCGTGCGTCTACCCCGTGATCCCGGTCACGGTGACCTACATCGGGGGCTCGGCGGCAGGCAATCGCCGTCGGGCGGTGACGCTGTCCCTCGTTTATGTCACCGGGTTGGCGCTGCTGTACGCCTCGCTGGGCGTCGCCTCGGCCCTGCTCGGCCGGACCTTCGGGACCCTGTCTCAATCGCCATGGGTGAACGCCTGCGTCGGGGCGCTGGTCGTGGCGTTCGCGCTGGCGATGTTCGACGTCTACACCATACGGGTACCCTCGATCTTCGGAAGCGTGCAGTCCAAGGGGACGCGCACGGGCGGCCACGCCGGGGCGTTCGTGATCGGGATCGCCTCGGGGTTCATTGCGGCCCCGTGCACCGCGCCGGTGCTGGGCGTCCTGTTGCTGGTGGTGGGGCAGCGTCAGAACGTCGCCTTGGGCGGAATCCTGCTGCTGGTGTTCGCGCTCGGCCTGGGCTCCCTGCTCATGATTCTGGGTATCTTTTCCGGCATACTGTCCAACCTCCCCAAGCCGGGCGCGTGGATGGAGTGGGTCAAGAGAGGCTTCGGAGTGGCGTTGCTTCTCGTCGGCGCCTATTTTCTGTTCAAGGCCGGTCGAGGTATCCTCACCTGAGGCGCCGACGCATGGAATCCGACCCGAGACTGACCCTCCCACCATTCGGCTCCCCCGGAACCGGTCCGGGGAATCGGCGGCGTCGCCCGCGGGCCTCTCTGGGCTCGGCGGTTGCACGGATGCTCGTGACGCTCGGCGCGATCTGCCTCGGAGCCGGCGCGACGGCGGGCGACGGGGCCCCGGCGCCGTTCCCGGTGTCGCTCATCGATCCGCGAACGGGAGACGCCGTCGAGCTGCGGCCCGGCGCGCCGCTCCTGCACCTCGTGTTCTTCGCCACGTGGTGCCCCCCGTGCCGGGACGAGCTTCCGCGTCTCACCGAGCTAGACACGCGGTGGGGAAACGCGGGCTACCGACTGGTTGTCGTCGCCGTCGCCGCACGCCAGTCGACGGAGCGCCTGCGGGAGTTCGTCGATTCCGCGAACATCGGCGGGGAAGTGCTGTTCGACTCGACGGGCGACGTTCAGAAGAAGCTCGGTGCCACCCAGCTCCCGACCCACGTTGTCGTTGACGAGCGTGGCACCGTCCTCGTGCGGGCGCCGAGCCTGAGCGCGGAGGTCGAATCGGTCATCGAGAGCGTCATGGCGGAGCGCATGCGGCGGTCGGGACGATGATCGACCGTCCCCTGCGCGTCGGCGTGGTGTTCGGCGGCTCGTCGGTCGAGCACGAGGTGTCGGTCGTCTCCGCCCGCGGAGTCCAAGCGGGTCTCGAGGCCGGGCCTCACGACTTCGTGCCGATCGGCGTGACCGAGGACGGACTGTGGCTCACACCCGAGGCCTCCGAGACGATCCTCCGCGACAACCGGACGCGGGTCGTGGCACCTTCGGCCGCGGGACCCTGCCCGCGCCTGGCGATCGAGCCCGGGCGCGGCCTGGTGCGCTTCGAAGCGGGAAAGCGTCACGAGCCCCTGGAGGTCGACGCGGTTTTCCCGCTGATCCACGGGTGGGGAGGGGAGGACGGGAGGATTCAAGGTCTCTTGGAGCTCGCTGGAGTTCCCTACGTCGGATCGGGGGTGCTCGGATCGGCGATCGGAATGGACAAACAGATCTCGAAGCTGCTCTTCGAGCGCTGCGGGATTCCCGTCTGCCCGTGGCGCTCGTTCCGCGGCTCGGAGTACCGCCGCGACCCCGCGGGAACGCTCGCTGCGGTCCGTGACGGGCTCGGCCTGCCGGTGTTCGTGAAGCCGGCCAACGGCGGGTCCTCGGTCGGGGTGTCGCGCGTCGACGGGCCGGAGGGTCTCCCGGCTGCCGTGGAGGCGGCCCTGGAGTGCGACGACAAGGTCGTCGTCGAGGCGGGCATCGACGCCCGGGAGGTCGAATGCGCCGTCCTGGGGAACGAGAGCCCGGAGGCGTCGGTGACCGGCGAGATCATCCCGTCGCGGGAGTTCTACGACTACGCGGCGAAGTACCAGGACGGAACGTCCGAGCTGCGGATTCCGACCCCGATCCCGCCGGAGGTCGAGCACGAGATCCGCCGCCTGGCGGTCCAGGCGTTTCGGCATCTCAGCCTCGAGGGATTCGCGCGGGTCGATTTCTTCGTGGAGCGGGGGACCTCTCGGATCTACCTCAACGAGGTCAACACCTTGCCTGGATTCACGCCGATCAGTATGTTTCCCAAGCTGTGGGAGGCCTCGGGGCTGACCTATCCGAGGTTGGTGGAGCGGCTGGTGATGCTGGGATTGGAAAGCTCGAGGAGTCGCGGGCCGCGGGCGACTCGCCGCGACGGCTGAGGAAGGAGGCTCCTTCTGGATGCTGGACGGCGCGGTGCTCGTTCTCAACAGCTTGTATCAGGCGATTCAGGTGACGGGCGTTCGTCGCGCCTTCCGGCTGTTCTACGCCGGTCGCGCTCTCGCGGTCGCCGACGACTTCCGTACCTACGCCTTCGAGCCGTGGTGCGACCTCCCGCCGCGGGACGGTCACGGGTTGCTCCGGACCCCGACGCGCACCATCGGAATCCCGAGGGTCATCCAGCTCGTGCGCTACGACCGCATCCCTCGTCGCGACGTGCGCTTCAGCCGGCGCAACGTCTTCTATCGCGATCGTAACCGCTGCCAGTACTGTGGCCGCGTGTTCGCGCAGAAGCGGCTCAATCTGGATCACGTGGTCCCGCTGTCCCGGGGCGGGGGCTCGGGCTGGGACAACGTCGTCTGCGCCTGCGTCGAGTGCAACTGCAAGAAGGGCAACCGGACTCCCGAGGAGGCCGGCATGTCGTTGATCCGGAAGCCCCGCAAGCCCGCGGCGCACCCGGCGCTCGGGTCGAGCTGGGTGAATCGCGGCTACAAGGAGTGGCACGCATTCCTCGAAGGCACGGCGTGGACCGTGGAGCTGTGCGACGACGTGATCGACGCGCCCGAGAGCGACGTCTAGCGGCCTAGCAGCCAGTCCGAGTAATCCCCAGCGCGGCCATCCTCCGCGTCAGCTTCTGGCGAGACCAGCCGATGCACGACGCGGCATGCGAGATCACGCCTCCGGTCCGTCGCAGCGCCGCCTCGATCATCCGCGCCTCCATACCGTCCGCGCCTCCCACCGAGTTCGGAGTGCAACCCGTGGAACCCTGAGGAAGCTCGAGGTGCCGGAGGCCCACTTCGTCGACATCGCAGTTGACGAGCGCTCGAGCCACGACCGTCTCGAGCTCGCGGATGTTCCCCGGCCAATCGTGCTGCGCCAGGCGCGCCAGGGCCGCAGCGCTCCACGAGGGCGTGGCCAGGCCGCCGCTGCGCCGCGAGAGCTTGGCGCTGATGTGGGGCACGAGCAGGGGAATGTCCTCCGGCCGCTCCCGCAGCGGCGGCGCGTGGAGCGTCAGCACGCCCAAGCGGTAATACAGGTCCTGTCGGAACCGGCCCTCCGTGACGCATTGCCGGAGGTCGCGGTGGGTAGCGGCCACGACGCGCACGTCGACCGAGTCCTCCGCGTCGCCGCCGACCGGTCGGACGCGATGGTCCTGCAGGGTTCTCAGGAGCTTGGCTTGCATGGCCGGGGACATGTCCCCGACCTCGTCGAGAAGGAGGGTGCCGCCATGGGCGAGCCTGAACAGCCCGACGCGGTCGCGCTCGAGCCCGGTGTACGCTCCGCGGACGGCGCCGAACAGCTCGCTCTCGAGCAGCGTCTCGGTGATCGCCGCGCAGTTCACCGCCACGAACGGGCCGTCCCGTCGAGGACTTCCGTCGTGGAGCAAGCGGGCGATTCCCTCCTTCCCCGAGCCCGACTCTCCCGTGACGAGCACCGGCATCGGCCACGAGGCGATCCTCCGTATCCGCGCCGTCAGCTCCTGGAACGCGCCGGACCGTCCGATCCAGTCGGGGCCGGGGTCCGGACGCGAGGCGTCGGCTCCCGGACGATCCGTCTGCGCACCCAAGCTCAAGGCCAGGAGTGCGGCGAACGCTTCGAGAAGCTCGCGAGTGTCCCGAAGCGTCACAGCCGGGCAGCCGCGGCTGTCGAGGACCAGCGCGGCCCGGCCGCAACCCGGCGCCCGGAGGGGAGCCGAGACGACGAATCGCAGCCCAAGACCGGCGACGGACGCACCCGAAGCGAGGCCACTTTCGCTTCCGGCGTCCGTGAGAATCATGACGCGATGCCCCGCGAGCGAGCGCAGGAGAACCGTTCGACTGGGGGTAAGGACTCCGTCTTGCCGTCGACAGTGGCTCGCCCGGATCCGCAGCGAGTCGACATCGTCCCCGTGGCCGGCGCATGCCACGAACGCGCGCTCCGCGCCAGTGGCGACGAGCGCGTGCTCGAGGACCCGCTCGACGGCCCCGGAGGTCGGCCCTCGGCCGACGACCTCGCGACACGCCAGACCGAGCTGCCTCCAGGCCTGCGTCGCGACCGCGTTTGACGACGCCGATGACGACCGGCTATCCTGGCGGTCGGATGCCATGTTGAGTCTCCCCATCCTTCGCGCGGCGCGAGTCGTTCTCGCGTCGGTGGTCGCGCTGGCCTTCGCGATCGGGCTCCGGGCCGATACGGTGATCGGTACCGACGGATTTCAGCGCGAGGGTCAGGTCCTGTCCGTGGACGCCGAGCGCGTCCTCATGCGGGTCGATGAGCGGACGGTCGAGATTCCGCGCTCCGACGTCGCCTCCATTCATTTCGATCCCCCGCCTCCCCCGCTCAAGGTGGAGCTCCGGAACGTGCAATCCGACGACTCGGTCGACGTGTTTCTGGAGGACCGGATCGTCCTGAGCGAGGCCCGCGACAGGGGAGAATGGATCGACCTGACCCCGAGCCTCAAGGACGGCAACAACGCCCTGCGGTTGCGGATCCACAACGACCGGGCGGGTTGGGCCTACCACATCAACGTGCGGATCAATGGGGTGATCACCAAGCTGGCCTGCGGCCGGCCGTACGACCTGAACCGCCCGTGCCGGTGCTGCGGGAAGGAAGGGAACGAGATCGGCGTCCTCGACGACCTGCCCAGCATCTGGATCTACGTCGATCGCGCTCAGGGGCGCGCCGACATCCTGCCCTGAGCCCGGACGCGCCGATGAGCTACTACCGCAACCCGCCCTATCGCGCTCACGGAGCCGGGATCGGCTTCCCGGCGCTCACGCCCGTGGTGCGGGCCATCATGATCGCGTGCGGAGTCGTGTGGGGCATTCAGGTCGTCTTGAGCTGGTTCCAGGTCGAGCAACCGTTCTCGCAGCTCTTCGGATTGGTTCCGGCGCGTGTGGTCTTCGGTTCGGATGGCCTGCCGGTGCCCCACGTGTGGCAACCGTTTACCTACCTGTGGCTCCATTCGTCGCGCGATCCGTTCCACATCCTCCTCAACATGCTATTCGTGTGGATGCTGGGATCCGATCTCGAGAGACACTGGGGGGGCAGGGCGTTCTTGCAGTTCTACCTGGTCACGGGGGTCGGCGCCGGACTGTTCATCACGCTCGGTGGGTGGCTGTCGCCCGATCCCGCGGCGGCGACCATCCCGACCGTGGGCGCCTCGGGCGCGGTCTACGGCTTGACCGCGGCGTTCGGCATGATCTTCTCGCAGCGCATCATCCTGTTCATGATGATCTTCCCGATGCGCGCCAGGACGTTCGCGTGGATCATGTTCGGGGTGAGCTTCTTCTTCACCTGGACGCACAGCGCCGGGCCGGTCTCGCACATCGCCCACCTGGGGGGCGCGATCGTCGGTTACCTGTACGTGAAGAAGGCGTGGAGAGTGCAGCCGTTGATCGACGAGCTGCGCTGGAAGCTCCGGCGCAGGCGCTTCAAGGTCATGCCTCCCAAGGACGACGACCCCTGGATCCACTGAGGTCGCGGGACGCGCGCCTCTGACCGCCGCGGGGCCGGGCGGACCTAGCGCAGAGCGGGAGACCCCCCGGCTTTGCCGGGGAGGCACCCGAGGTTTGACAATTCCGGGAGTCGCATGAGGAACTCCCTCTCGTGAGCCGCTCAAAGCATCACGAAAGGGAGCCCCATGCC
>Ga0302046_10002472_pt1 | contig 17156 bp, 14 predicted proteins | sample RVTome_11_FD_200261 | JGI IMG/M metagenome (GOLD analysis project Ga0302046, IMG submission 200261) | Soil microbial communities from uranium-contaminated site in the Upper Colorado River Basin, Wyoming, United States - RVT147D111 (version 2) ...
AAGGCACTCGCGCGGCAATAGCCCTGCTGGAACAATCGATCGCCGCGGATCGCAGTTTCCTGCGTGCGCATCTGGCGCTCGCCTGGGCTTGTGCGCTCCTGGCCAATGTCGCTCCAGCAGAGGCTGCCGCTGTGCTCGACCGGGCGGATCGCGCCCTGGCTGAAGTCGCGCGTCAGACGGCGATGTCCGGCGAGGTCCACGCGGTCCGCGCGTTGCTCGAAATGGAGCGCAATCACTGGAGCGAGGCGGAGGCTGCATTTCGCGCCGCGCTTGCCGAGAGTCCTGATGAAACGGAAGTGCGGCTCCTGTACTCCCAGCTGCTGGGCGCTACCGGGCAAAGCGAGGCCGCATGGCGCGAGGGGCGTGAGGCCCTGGCCAACGATCCCTTGTCACCGGCGGCCAACCTGCGTCTGGCGGCGTTGAGTCTTTGGGCTAACGAAGATGATGGGGCGAAACGATATCTCGCAACGGCGCGTGACCTTGGGCTCGCGCCATCTGCCTCGCCGGAACTGCCGATGCTCATGCTGATTCGCGAGGGGCAATTCGAGTCCTTGCAGAAGACACTTTCTGAAGTCCAGCGCCGCCGGGGGCAGGCCGAGGATTGGATACCCGTCGCCGTTTCGGCAATCCGTGACCCTTCGCGCGGGCCGGCCGCCGGCGCCGCCCTGGAGCACGCCGCAGCGGCAGGACAGCTCGACCGCCTGATGCATCTCGGCGCGCTGGTGCTTTCGCATCAGAACAAGCAGGCGCTGCGACTGCTGCGGTCGCACACGACGCTTCGCAGCCGGGAACTGGAGTTCATTTTCTCGCGTGAAGCGTCCGAGTTGCGACGGTTGCCGGGTTTCGGCCAGGTGGCAGCACAGTTCGGCCTCGATGCTCACTGGGACAAGGTCGGGTGGCCCGCGGGGTGCGCGCGCGCGGCAGGGGCCGTCCGCTGCCCCTGAATGAAGGCCGAGTTGGGCGGGCACGCGATCGCAAGCCCCAGTCCTGACGCGCTGATTCGGAGCGCAGCGACGTCCAGCACGCCTCCCGGACCGAACATGATCGGCGCCTCGGTGACGTCGACGGAAAGCAGACGGGTTCCGAATGCGCCCTCCTGCCCGACCAGCAGTTCACGTGCCTCGCGCGCGACAGTCAGCGCGGCGCGCGTCAGCAGGCTGGTCTCTCCGACATGTGCCCCGCAGACGACCCGGCATCCCAGCCGGCGCAGCGCACGGAGCAACTCAAGCGAACGGAGCAGCCCGCCCATCTTGGAAACACGCAGATTGATGATCCACCGATCGGGACAGCCGCCGAGCTGATCGAGCTGATCGACCCGAAGCAGGCTCTCGTCAAGGATGATGGAAGCGCCAAGCTCCATGCCAATGCGATGCATGCCCCGGTAATCGCCGGCGCTGAGGGGTTCTTCCACGGCGAGGAACGGATAGTCGAGTGCGCGAAGATGCCGGAGTGCCGTCGAGGCATCGCGCCACAGGCCATTGGCGTCGGCGCGAACGGATTCGGAGGAGATACCCATGGCGGCGAGGGCACGCACTTTGGAGCGGTCGCGCGCGCGGTCGCCCGATAGCTTGATCTTGAAGTCGCGAAATCCAGTCTGCACGTATTGCATAAGCTGCGCTTCGAACTGCTGAGCCGGAGCGTCGCCGAGTACAGCGGTGAAGCGATGAATGCCGGTCAGGTCCGGCAGCCCGAGCAGCGCTTCGACCGAGCGACCAGCCGTCTTGCCCAGGAGATCGAGCAGCGCGAGCTCGACGGCGGCCCACGCCGCGGGATTTCGGTCGATGACCGGCCGGTGACGCGCAACCCAGTCGGACAGTGCGTCGAAATCCGCGATCCCCGCAAGCCAGGCCCGTCGATGCGCCGCGACGAACCTAGCGGCACTCCGCAGATTCTCCCCGGTCACATAGGAGCGCGGGCATCCTTCCCCGAATCCGCAGGTTCCGTTCCGCGCCCACGCTTCGATCCAGAGGGTTTCAGTCTCAGCACGCGAAGCAGCAGCGTGCCGAAAAGCCTGCGTGAACGGAATGACGAGTGACGCCGCGTCGATCGAGTCGAGGATCATGCGGCGGCCCGTTCCACGCAGCCTTCCAGGTCGAAGCCGATTTCGCGCCGGTACGCGAGTGCCACGGTCTTGAACTGCCCTTCGCGCTGCCCTGCGGCGACGCAGTAGCGCTTGTAGGCCTCGGCTGTTCCCGTCGTCAGCAGACCCGCGCGGAGCGCGCCCAGCCGGCCGCTCGCACGCTTGGCCCGGTACTCGACGTTGATCTCGCCGAGCCCCGCATCCACGACGCGCGCCAATTCCGCCACCCGCATGAGCGATTCCGCACCGACTTCCAGGTAGAGGCGATAACAGCGTAGCTCCTCGTCGGCGAGCATCATGACAAAGCGCGAAGCGAGGCCCTGTTGCGCCGCCGCCGCGCGCACGGCCTCCAGGACCTGCGCTTCGTACAGTTTCTCGCCGGTGATGTTCGTGACGCCCTTGCCTTTCTGCACGAATGACAACAGCGGCATCCGGTGCAGGAAGCCCCTGACGCGCACGAGATCGTTGATGAAGTAGCGATACAAACCGGATGGCGTCGTGACGAGGATGTAGTAGTCGAGCCCCTTGCGGATGCGATCCAGCGTCAGAAACTCGGGATCGCCGCGATCCCACCGTTCACGTTCGACGAACTCGAAGAAATGGGCGTGGACCGTCGGGCATCCGCTTCCTGCGCGGCGGCCGAGCGTGATGGTTCCGCGGAACTCGCTCGCGATGTAGCCGAGATCGAGAATCCGTGTTCGCGACGGAAGTTCCCGCCGCAGCGCGGCGACGGCGACACCCGCGCTCGCACAGGTCCAGGTGCCCACGAGTTTCAGCGACGGCCAGAGGTCCGCGATCCGCGTCCCGGAGGACCGGAAACGCCTGCGGGCCAGCTCATTCGCCCGCTCCGGGCATGCCTGCAGTCGTGACGCGACCTCGGCCCACACCGGCGCAGGAACCCGGTCCCCGAGGAAGAATCCTCCGGTGCGCAAGTCGTCGATCAACGCCGATTCGTGGTCCCGGTATAGCTGGCTCAGCATCAGCAGCGTGCTCGGATTCGCCGTCGCGATGTAGCTGAGGTCCGGTCGCGAGAGCGCGAGGCGCAGTATCAGCAGATACTTCACGTGGCAGTCCTCGATCGACATGACTGCGGCGGGAACCACGAACTTGTCGCGCACGACGGATGGCGTGTTGCCGGCAACGACACCGGACGCAGATCCGAACGGCGCTCCGTTCCGCAGCGTGCCTTCGATGGCCGGGCTGACGATCGCCAGGATGCCGCCCGAGAAAGCTTCCGGACAGATCCGGAACTGCATCGCCACCGAGGCCTGGTGGATGCGACGCAGCGCCTTCAGGTGGGTCTTCGTCAACGGAATGTCCTTCGCCCTGCCGGTCGTTCCGCTGGTGCGCATGTAGTGCACCGGCTGCTCGATCGTCAGGGCGGGCTCGCCGCGCTCGATGGCTGCGTCCACGTACAGGCGCAAGCCCTCGAAATCGCGGACCGGCACCTGGCGCGTAAAGCTCGCGTGGTCAGTGATGCGCCCGAACCCGTGCTCGCGGCCAAAGCGGGTATCGCGGTTCGCGCTCACGATCCGTGCCAGCAGCCGACGCTGTGCGCGCATCGGATCCCGCAAGGCAGCGGCGATCCTGCGGCCTTCGATGATTAGGGCGAGTCGCAGGTGCAGCCCGAGGAGCAGGTCGCCGAACTGCGCGGATAAGGACCGCGATGAACGCTGCCGGTCACTCCGCCGAAACGGAGCAAGCATCTGTGACAGGATGTCCTTCGGGTAACCGCGGTCCGCGATGCCGACGGCGTCCACGACCCGGCGGCGCGACAGATACCAGGTGCCGAAAACCAGGTCCCAGACGGCGGTCGTATTGCTGAAGTTGTGCGCCGCGTGCCGCGGATCCCGCGCGTGATGCCAGCGATGCAACTCGGCGCCGGCGACGACGTAATTCAGCCAGCCGAAACGCAGCCGGACATTGCTGTGCTGAAACAGGCCATTCACGGCGTAGATCAGGAAATAGCCGGCGAGCACGGCCGGCGCCACGCCGAGCAGCAGGAATGGCACCGTGTCCAATGACCAGTGCAGCAGCTTCTCCAGTGGGTGAAAACGACCGACGTTCAGCGTGTACAGGATGTCCGGTGAGTGATGCACTTTGTGCAGCCGCCACAGGAAGCCAAAGCGATGACAGGCGCGATGCAACCAATAGCGCGCGAAGTCCACGATGAGCACCATCGCGACGATCTGTCCGGCGAGCGGCCAGTCATGCGGCCACCATTCGCTCGCGGCGAGCTCATGCGTCCAGGCGGCTGCGTACAGCACGGCGAGGGCCGTCAGCGCGCGCGGCAGGATCACCTGTATCAGCGTGATGAAAGCCGTGTCGTTGCCGAGATCGGAGGCCCGGGGCCGCCAGTCCAGGCGTTCCGGGTCGCGCGCCTCGAGCACCATGAGGACGGCTGCCACCGCCATGACCGGCGCAAACGTCGCGACCGTCAACGGCGCGCCTCCGGCGAGGAGCACGCTGAAAGCTGCGATGGATCCCGAGACCGAAAGCGGATACCACAGATAAGGTCCGGCAAGCGGCTTCATTTTTCATCCCCCTCAGCCAGTTCGTAGCCCTTCTCGCGCAGGCAATCCTTCATGACTTTTTCGTAGGTCGAGTTCAGCTTGCTTTTCACGCGAGCGAGCTGGACTGCGGCGCCGATCGGCCCGAACAGAATGGCCGCCCGGTCACTGATCTCGCTGGTTGCCGCAAACGCCTCCTTGTTCGCGCGCTGCCCGCACTCGTCCGCATCGGCTTCGCTGACTTGCGGTGGCGGCTGGTACGTGTAGTCGAAGTTGTGACCGTACTTGTTCGGTGTCTGCGGCGTGCTGGCGCAGGCAGCGAGCAGCAGAGACGAGCCACAAAGTGCAACGACGGTTGAGCGATGCATGGGCGATTCCCCCCGTGAAAATGTGGGGGAAATGGTCCGGCGCCGGCCGGCGCCGAGTCCTGAGGGATACCTTTGATCCGGCTGATCTCTAGCTTAGACGGCCCGCCTCAGCGCGAACTCAGGCAGGCCACGGGCATTCCTCAGGACTCCGGATCGACCCGCATGGACCATGGCGCCAGGACTGAATCTCAACCGTGGAGCAATTGCCATGTCCTGGTCACGCACGATTCCGTTCTTTGCCCTGATGTGGGTCCTTGCAGCCGTTTCAGGTTGCAGCACGGGACCGAACTACGGCGCATCGTGGGTCGAGCAGGTGATGGCGGAACCCGAGGAGTGCCCAACATGATTCGTATCAGCGCAGCTCTGGCTTGTTGCGCTCTGGTTTCGGGCTGCGTGTCGATCGACTCTTACCCGGATGAGTGGGCCGAAAAGGTTCAGGTGAAATCCGGCGCCTGTCCGGACATAGACGGGGAGCATAAGAACGCAGCCGAACAGTTCGACAAGACCAAGAACGGCGTCCATGAGCGCATCGGACGCAGCCTTGCCCACCTGTTGAACGGCGGGAGCCTCTATGCGTGGCATCAGGCTGACGATCGCTTTGGCAAGACCATTGCTGATCCAGCTCAGGACGCATACCAGACGATCAGCTTGCGACTCGTGGAAGGCAAGCTGCATATCGAGGCCTCACTATCCGGTGGCAGCACCAAGACATTCGATCTGCCAACACGGCAGCGGTGCGGCGACTCAACCTTGCTCCTGGAAGGAGACTGGGACGGCACTGCGACTTTGTTGACTCTGTCGCTCTTCCTCACCATCGTCGATCGGGTCACGCTCGCGCTCGGCCGGGCCGAGGATGGTTCTCTACTCGTGCGTGAGACTGCGATGGGCGGGGCGTTCATCGCGTGGGCGCCCATTCCGGCGTATGTCGATTCGGCATGGACAAGGTTTCCTCCAGTAGTGCAGGCGCCGGAGCAACTGTCAGGGCTCACGCCGTAGCAGGGAGAAAGGCGGCCTGCAGGTCGTTGAGGAAACGGAATCCCAATTCCGTGGGGCGCACGTGTCCGGCAGAACGGTCGATTAGTCCACGGCTTTCCAGCGCCGTGAATGTCGGCTCGACGACATCTCGGTCGAGTCCCGTGCATTGCTCGAACTCACCGGTCCCAAAACCGTCGGTCAGGCGCAGTGCGTTTAGCATGAATTCGAAGGGCAATTCCACCGGCGCGACGGACCACCGTACCGCTCCCTGCCTCCCGTCGCCTGCCAGGTACCCGCGCGGCGAACGCGGCTTTTCGGTGCGAATCACCGCGCCGTCCACGGTGAGCTTGCCGTGGGCGCCGGCACCGATGCCGAGATAGTCTCCGAAGCGCCAGTAGTTGAGATTGTGCCGGCACTGCCTACCGGGCTTGGCGTAGGCCGAAACCTCGTACTGCTCGAAGCCTTCCGCCGCCAGCAGGCGCTGGCACTCAAGCTGCATCTCAAAAATCCGGTCGTCGTCCGGCAACGGCGGCGGGCGATGGTAGAAGGCGGTGCCCGGTTCGAGGGTCAATTGATAGTGCGACAGGTGCGCCGGTCCCAGGGCAAGTGCCGAGCGCAGGTCCGAGAGGGCGCCATCGAGCGGCTGCCTGGGCAGTCCGTACATCAGATCGAGATTGAAGTTCTCGATGCCGGCGGCGACGAGCTCTTCGACCGCCGCGGGAATCTCGCTCGGACCGTGAATGCGCCCGAGCGCTTTGAGCGCCTCCGGATCGAAGGACTGCGCCCCGAGTGATACGCGATTGACGCCCGCCTCTGCGTAGCCCGCGAAGCGGCCGTGCTCGACAGTCCCGGGATTGGCCTCCATCGTGATCTCGACGTTTGCCGCGAACGGCAGCCGCGCAGCGAGTCCTTCGATGAGCTTGGCGGTCGCGCTCACGCTGAAGAGCGACGGCGTTCCGCCGCCCAGGAAGACGCTGCCGACTTCCCGCCCGGCGGCGAGATCGAGGTCGCCGTCGAGATCCGCGAGCAGGGCCGCGACGTACTCTTCTTCCGGAATGCGGTCGGGGCGCACGTGCGAATTGAAATCGCAATACGGGCACTTTCGCACGCACCAGGGCAGGTGCACGTAGATCGCGATCGGTGCGCTCATCCGCGCATTCTAGGCGAAGCGAGGCGCGCAGCCTTGATTCCCGCAGTGCAGCATGACAGTCTCCCTCGCGGGAAAGCGATGGCAATCAAGAAATACAAGTTGACAGATTCGGCGACCGGCCGCTCCGCCGAGCTCGCGGCGCTGCCCGGCTCCGTCGGGCCCGAGGTGCTGGACATCAGCACGCTGTCGAAGGATCTCGGCGTATTCACCTACGACCCCGGCTTCATGGCGACCGCGGCGACCGCGAGCGCCATCACCTACATCGACGGCGACGCGGGCGTGCTGCTTTATCGCGGCTATCCGATCGAGCAGCTCGCCGAGCACAGCAACTTCCTCGAGGTTTCGTACCTGCTGCAAAAGGGCGAGCTGCCGAGCGCGAAGGAGCTCGCCGCCTTCACGCATTCGATCACGCGCCACACGATGCTGAACGAGTGGCTGATCCGGCTGTACCGCGGTTTCCACCATGACGCGCATCCGATGGCGATGGTCGCGACCATCGTCGCTTCGCTCGCGGCCTTCTATCACGATTCGACCGACATTTCGGACGATCGCCATCGCGAGATCTTCACGCACCGGATGATCGCGAAGCTGCCGACGATCGCCGCCGCCGCCTACAAGCACGCGCTCGGCCAGCCCTTCATCTACCCGCGGAACGACCTCGACTACACGGCTAACATGCTGCACATGTTCTTCGCCGTGCCCTGCGAGGACTACGCGCTCGACAGCCTGCATTCGAAGGCGCTCGATCTGCTCTTCATCCTGCACGCGGACCACGAGCAGAATGCGAGCACTTCGACGGTGCGCCTTGCCGGCAGCACCGGCTGCAATCCGTATACGGCGATGTCGGCCGGGGTGTCCGCGCTCTGGGGGCCGCAGCACGGCGGCGCCAACGAGGCGGTCGTGGACATGCTCGAGAAGATCGGCGACGCGAGTCACGTCGACGCATTCCTGACGCGCGTGAAGGACAAGAAAGATGGCGTGCGGCTCATGGGATTCGGCCACCGCGTGTACAAGAACTTCGACCCGCGCGCGACGATCATCCGCGAGATGTGCCACAAGGTGCTTGCGAAGCTTGGCCAGAGCGACAATCCGCTGTTCGAGCTGGCCCTCAGGCTCGAGGAAGTCGCGCTCAAGGACGACTATTTCATCAGCCGCAAGCTCTATCCGAACGTCGATTTCTATTCCGGCATCATCTACCGCGCGCTCGGCATTCCGCGCGAGATGTTCACGGTGATGTTCGCGATCGCGCGGACCGCAGGGTGGGTGGCGCACTGGTCGGAGATGATTTCGGACCCGGAAGTGAAGATCGCGCGGCCGCGCCAGCTCTACACCGGCCCGACCCGGCGCGACTACGTGCCCGTCAAGAAGCGCTAGCCGGCGCGTCCGGCGCCAGCAACCCTTCGACTTCCTGCAAAGTGGCGCGGCGCATCGGCCGGCCGTCCACGGGCCCGGGCGGCGCCTGGCGGATCCCGTCGAGCGGAAAGATGGTCGCGTCCACTTCGTGCTGGCCGGCGGTGAAGCGCACGGCCGGAAAGGATTCGATCTCGTCGCGCTGCATGCGGAAGCGCCGCTCGGCGACTTCGTGCGGGATGCCGCGATCGAGGAGCCGCACGGCGACGGTCTCCGGCGTGTCGGCGAAGAGATGCAGGGTGATGTCGTTGTGCGCGGTCGCCGTGCCCGAGAGCAGCGGCCCGACCAGGCGCGGCTCGAATTCGGCGAGCAGCCGCATCGCCTCGAGCGCCGTGCTTCGCATCGAGGTGAGCTCGCTCGCATGGGTTTCGGGCACAAACAGCCGCTGGTGCTCGGCGAGCGCTACCTCAATCTCGAGGTTCTTCGGCAGCACCGCGAGGTCGGTGACGCCGAAGCGCTCCGCGGCCTTGCGCTTGGCGAAGCCGTAATCCTCGTGGCCATGCTCGATCATGAGGCGCGCCGCCTCGCGCGCAATCGCCTGGCGCATCATGTCGCCGCGCGCGGATCGCCGGGCCATCAGAAAATCGGCTCTTCGTATTTCTGCGGGGGCGTCACGCCCTCGCTCGTGGCGTCGCCGGCGACGCCGGGCGGCAGGTGATTCGCGAGGAAGTACTCGAAGGCCGCAGGTACGTCGTCGCCAAACCCAGTCGGGTCGCCTCCGATGCGCGCCGTCACGACGCCGTCCGGCATCGGCACGCGCCGCTCTGGCAGGCCCTCGAGCGCCGCGCGCATGAAGTAGATCCACATCGGGAGCGCGGTGCGGGCGCCTTCCTCGTCCGCGCCGAGCGGGCGTTCCTGGTCGAAGCCGACCCAGGCGGTCGCAACCAGGTCCGGGACGAAACCCGAGAACCAGGCGTCACGGCCGTCGTTGGTGGTTCCGGTCTTGCCGGCGATGTCGCTGCGCCCGAGCGCGCGGGCGCGCTGCCCGGTGCCGCGACGCACGACGTCGCGGAGGATATCGGTGATGATCCAGGCGTTCGCCTCCGTGATCACCTGCGGGGCCAGTCGATCCGGCAGCGGTTCCGGCAGGCTGCCGCCGATGTCCGCCGCGCGCAACACGCCCGATGCATTGCCCTCGACGACAGCCGGCGGCGGCGAGACGAGGTCGGGTTCGGGCGCCGGCGCATTGCAGCCGGCACAGGCGATCGCGGGCTCCGTCTGCTCGAGCACCGAGCCGTCGGCCGCGAGAATGCGGTCGATGAGGTACGGCTTCACGAGCGATCCGCCGTTCGCGAAAACCGTGAAGCCGTTGGCCATCTCGAGCGGCGTGAGCTGGGCCGTGCCGAGCGCGGCCGTCAGGTCCGCCGGGATGTGCTCTTTCGGCAGCCCGAATCTTCCAGCGTAGTCGCGCGTGTAGCCGACGCCGATCTGGCGCATGACGCGGATCGTGACGAGGTTGCGCGAGCGTGTGAGCGCATCGCGAAGCCGCGTCGGGCCGTAGAAGCGCCGCGAATCGTTGACCGGGCGCCAGTCCTCTTGCTCCGGTTCCTCGCCTTCGACTGCGTCGGTGCGAAGCCCGATACCGACGGCGGGATCCGGCGCTTCGTAGACCACGGGCGCGTCGAGCACGACGGAAGCCGGCGTCAATCCGGCCTCGAGCGCGGCAGAATAAATGAACGGCTTGAACGAAGAGCCCGGCTGCCGGCGCGCCTGCATCACGCGATTGAACTTGGAGGCGGCGTAGTCGAAGCCGCCGGACATGGCGACGACCGCGCCGTCGTGCGGATCGAGGGCGACGATCGCTCCCTGGACTTCCGGCAATTGCGCAAGGAGCGCCTCGCCCTTGCCGGACGGCAGCACATAGACCACGTCTCCGATCTTCATGACGTCGCGCGGCGACTTCGGCGTGCCTTCCGCCGTGCGTGCCCAGCGGATGCCTTCCATCGGCAGGCGGTAGCGCAGGCCGCTTCGCGCCACGACCGTCGCCTCGGTCGAGTCCGTGCCGACCACGATCGCCGGAATGAGCCCGCCGACCACGGGATAGTCTTCGATTGCGCCGGCGACAATCTCGTCGGTCCCTTCGCCGACTTCGACGCGGCCGATTCGCCCGCGCCAGCCATGACGCCGGTCGTACTCGAGCACCGCCGCGCGAAGCGCCACGTCGGCCGCGCGCTGCAGGCGGCTGTCCACCGTGGTGATGACCTGGAATCCCTCGGAATAGATGCGATCGCCGTACTTCTCGATCAGCGCGAGCCGCACTATCTCGCCGACGTAGGGCGCGTCGACCTGCACGCGCGGGCCGTGCAGGCCGCGCGACACGGGCTTCTCCATTGCCGTCTGCCAGGCCGGCTCGTCGAGATACCCGAGCTCGCGCATGCGGCGGAGCACGTAGGCGCGCCGCACCGTCGCCTGCTCGATGCTCGCAACGGGGTTCTGCCGCGACGGCGCCTGGAGAATGCCGGCGAGGAGCGCCGCCTCGCTGGCGTCGACCTCGGTGAGCGCCTTGTCGAAGTAAGTCTCGGCCGCGGCCGCGAATCCGTAGGAGCGCTGGCCGAGGAACTGCGTGTTGACGAAGAGCGTGAAGATCTCCTGCTTGGTCAGCTCGTTTTCGAGCGAGAGCGCGAGGAAGATCTCCCGGAGCTTGCGCCGAAGCTGCTTCTCCTTCGTGATCAGGGTGGTGCGCACGAGTTGCTGAGTCAGCGTGCTGCCGCCCTGCGAAAGCTCCATCGTCGCGGCGGCGACGATGAGCGCGCGCGTCACGCCCTGCCAGTCCACTCCCGGATGCTCGAAGAATCGATCGTCTTCGGCGGCGAGCACCGCCTGCACGACGACCGGCGGAATGTCGTCCCAGGTCACCGGCACGCGGCGCTGCTCGCCGATCTGCGCGAGGAGCCGGCCGTCGCGGCTGTAGACGCGAAGCGGCACCTGCAACCGCACGTCGCGAAGCTGCGCGACGTCCGGCAGCGTCGGCCTCAGGTAGTAGTAAGTGGCGAGAAAGGCAAGCCCGATCAGGCCTGCGATCGACACGATGACGGTCGCCGCGATGCGGAGCCGCTGGTTCAGTCGTGTAATCACCGGGGTCCGATTATGCATAGTAATGTCAGGCACTGCCGGGGGCGGGGTCGCGGTCCCGCGACGCCGGGACCGTGACGCCAGACACGGTGTGGCTTCCCGTTCGCGTGCAGCATCGTCCGCGGATTCGGCACCGGAAGCCCGTGGGCGAGAAGGTCGCCGGAACCAGCGGTCAGGGCCGGGGGCGAACCCCCCCCGGCTGCGCCCGTGCCGTCTCGCCAAAGGGGCGAAATGCGAGTGAATTGCGAGTCGGGTCACGTTCAATTTAACAGTTGCTTGCTATATAGTTGGCCGCTAACTTGACCCGGCGCAGCGATTGGCCTCGTAATAGCCTGACCTGAAAAGGAAATTTCTGTGCTCAAGCTGCCCAAGTTTTCGCTGGGACCGCGCTACTCGCCGTTGATCGGGCTGGACATTACGACGTCCTCGATCAAGCTGATCGAGCTCGCGCAGTCGGGTGGTCAGTACCGGGTCGAGTCCTACGCGGCCGAGCCGACCCCCCACAACGCCATCAACGAAAAAGCCATCGTCGACGCGGCAGCGGTGGGCGACGCCATCCGCCGGGCGGTCAAGCGCTCCGGCGTCCGTTCCAGGGAATGCGCGGTCGCGATCTCGGGCGACGCGGCCATCACCAAGGCCGTGCAGATGCCGCGGAACCTGTCGGATGCCGACCTCGAGCAGCAGATCGAGATGCAGGCAGACCAGTACATCCCCTTCCCGATGGAGGAAGTCAGCTACGACTTCCAGGTGCTCGGCCCATCGGACAAGGATCCGGAGATGCGCGACGTGCTCCTCGTCGCCTCGCGCTCCGAGAACGTCGAGCAGCGCGTCGCCGCGGTGAACGCCTCCGGCCTCGTCGCCAAGCTCGTGGACGTCGAAGCCTTCGCGCTCGAGAACGCCTGCCGCCTGCTGACGCACCAGATGCCCGACGGCGGCATCGACCGCACGATCGCGGTCGTGGACTTCGGCGCGAGCACGACGACTTTCAGCGTGCTCAAGAATCTCGTCGTCGTGTACACGCGCGACTTCGCGTTCGGCGGCCAGTCGCTGACCGAAGAAATCATGCGCACCTACGGGCTCTCGATGGAGGAAGCCGGCCGCGCGAAGAAGGAAGGCGGCCTGCCCTCGAACTACCAGCCCGAGGTGCTCGATCCGTTCATCGACGACATGACCCAGCAGGTCAGCCGCTCGCTCCAGTTCTACCTGGCCTCCGGCAGCGGCCGCAGCCAGCCGGAGCAGATCCTGATCTGCGGCGGCTGCGCCAACATACCCGGCGTCGCGGACGTGATCGCGAGCCGCGTCGGCATTCCGGCCGAGCGCGGCGATCCGCTCGGACAGATGAAGATTTCATCGAAAGCCAAGGCACTGGGCGTGACGCGGGATGCGACGGCGTTGCTGCTCGCTTGTGGCCTGGCACTGCGGAGCTTCGACGAAGATGCCAAGTATTAACCTACTTCCCTGGCGGCAAGCGCTCCGCCAGCGGAGACGGAAGGAATTCCTCATCGGGCTCGGAGCGGCGGTGGGTTTCGCGGCGCTCATCACGCTGCTCACGCACCTGACCGTGAGCGCGATGATCGATTCGCAGAACCGCCGCAACGACCTGCTGAAGGCGGAGATCGCCGAGCTCGACAAGGCGATCGAGCAGATCCTTGCGCTCGAGGAGCAGAAAGCGCGGATGATCGCCCGCATGGAAGTGATCGACACGCTCCAGGCGAGCCGCCCGGAAGTCGTCAAGCTGTTCGACCAGATGGTCTCGACGCTGCCGGAAGGCGTTTACCTGACTTCGGTCAAGCAGAGCGGCCGCAAGCTCGAATTCAACGGCGTCGCGCAGTCGAGCACGCGCGTCTCCGCGTTCATGCGCAACATCGACGCATCCGAATCGCTGGCGGCGCCTGAGCTCAAGGTCATCCAGACGGGCGGCGGTACCAGTCCGGGCGCGCAATTCACGCTGTTCGCGCAGCAGCGAGCCGCGGCCGGCGAGCAAGCGGAGTCTGCGAAAGGCAACACGCGCGTTTCGGAGGCACGCCGATGACCTTCGTCGAACAGCTCCGGCAACTCGACTTCAAGGACATCGGGCGCTGGCCGTTCGTGTTCCGCGCGCTCGGCATCCTGATCGTGCTCGTCTTCACGACCACGTTGCTGGTCTGGTATTTCGTCTGGGGCGAGAACGGCAGCCGGCCCGAGCTTCTCAAGGCGGAGGCCGAGCAGATGTCCTTGTGGACCACCTTCGACCAGAAGCAGCGCAAGGCTGCAAACCTCGAGGCTTACCGGCAGCAGCTCGCGGAGATCGAGCGCACCTTCGGCGCGATGCTCCGGCAGCTCCCCGGCAGGACCGAGGTGCCTTCCCTGCTCGTCGACATCTCGCAGACGGGACTCGCGGCGGGGCTCCAGGAGCGCCTGTTCCAGCCGGCCGGCGAGTCCAAGATGGATTTCTATGCCGAGCTGCCGATCAAGATCCAGCTCACCGGCGGGTTCCACGAATTCGGCTTGTTCGTGTCGGGGATAGCGGCGCTGCCGCGCATCGTCACGCTGCATGATCTCGAGATCACGCGCGGCACCACCCGCGGCTCGGGGCGGCGCGGCACGCCGACGCCGTCCGACGAGCTGACGCTCAACCTGACGGCCAAGACTTACCGCTACCTCGACGAGGACGAGACCGATGCGGCGCCCAAGGATGACGACAAGAAAGCGAAGCCGAAGACGCGGCGCGAACGGGAAAAGAAGACATGAGCCAGGAATGCATGCGCAAGATTCTCACGGCGGCCGGCCTCGCCGGCACGCTCGCGCTCGGTGGCTGCGGGGACGGCCTCGACGATCTGCGCGCCGAGATCGAGGCGGCGAAACAGCGGCCGGGCGGGCGCATCCAGCCCCTGCCGGAAGTGCGGCCCTATGTCAGCCATGAATACCAGATGGCCGACCGCCGCTCGCCGTTCCTGCAGAGCCTCGCCGGAGAGAATCCGAGCGGGCCGCGGCCGGACGTGCAGCGCCCGCGCGAATACCTCGAGCAGTTTCCGCTCGACACGCTGAAGATGGTCGGCACGCTCCGACTCGGCGGCGGGAATTACGCCCTGGTCCAGACCAGGGACGGGCTGATTCATCGCGTCCTGCCCGGCAATCACCTGGGCCAGAACGACGGCCGCGTGATGACGGTCGGCGAGGCGCGCGTCACATTGATCGAGATCGTTCCTGACGGGCTTGGGGGCTATATCGAGCGACCCGCCGCGCTGGCGCTCGCCAACTGATTTCTGGGAGAAAGTCTGATGGCTGGCAACAACCGGACAACGGTGTGGAACATGGACACGGCACGCAGCTTCATGCGGCTCGTAAGCGGCGCATTGGTCATCCTGGCCATTGCGTGGTCGCAACTCGCACAGGCGCAGGGTGCGGTGCGGCTGACCGCAGTCGAGGTGCAGCCGATGCAGGGTGGAACCCTGCAGATCCGGCTGCGCACCGACGGCGTCGCGCCCCAGCCGCTGACCTTCACGATTGATCGCCCGGCACGCCTGTCGGTCGATCTGCCTGACGTCGCGCTCGCGCTCGAGAACCGGCGCATCGACGTCGGAGCCGGCGGTGTCGACACCATCGTCGCGGCCGAGGCCACGGGCCGCACGCGCGTCGTGTTCAACCTGGATTCGCTCGTTCCGTATACCGCGCAGGCCAGCGGCGACAGCGTCATCGTGACGCTTGGCGCCGGCGCTGCGGCCTCGCAGGCGGCGTCGGCCGCGGCCCCGGCGGCCGCTGTCGCGGCGTCCGCGGGCCCGCGCAGCATCACGGGCGTCGATTTCCGCCGCTCGGCGGAGGGCGCCGGCCGCGTCGTGATCCAGCTCTCGGATCCCTCGACGCCCGCGAGCCTCCGGCAGGAAGGCAATCGCATCATCGTCGATTTCACCGGCGTCTCGATGAGCGAAGACCTCATGAAGCGCTATGACGTCGTGGACTTCGCGACGCCCGTGACGATGTTCGACACCCTGCGCGTCGGCGACAGCGCGCGGCTCGTCGTGACCGCGACGGGCGACTACGAGCAGCTCGCCTACCAGACCGACAATCAGTACGTGGTCGAGGTCAAGCAGCGCCCGCGCGTCACGGCCGCGGTCGCGCAGAAGGACAAGGTCTATACCGGCGAGCGCCTCACGCTCAACTTCCAGGACATCGACGTTCGCCCGCTGCTGCAGCTCCTGGCCGACACCAGCGGACAGAACATCGTGGTGTCCGATTCGGTCAAGGGCCGGGTGACGCTCAGGCTCCAGAACGTGCCCTGGGACCAGGCGCTCGACATCGTGCTGAAGACCAAGGGCCTCGACATGCGCCGCAAGGACAACGTGATCCTGGTGGCGCCGCAGGCCGAACTCGCCGCGCAGGAGAAGGCGGAGCTCGAAGCGCAGAAGGACATCCAGGAACTGGCGCCGCTGCGCACCGAGTTCCTCACCGTCAACTACGCCAAGGGATCCGAGATCGCGCGCCTCATCAAGTCGGCGGGCGGCGGCTCGCTCCTGTCCAATCGCGGCAACGTGACGGTGGACGAGCGCACGAATACGCTCCTGGTGCAGGACACGGCGGAGAACCTGACCGCGGTGCGCTCGATGGTCGCGACGCTCGACATCCCGGTGCGCCAGGTGCTGATCGAGTCGCGCATCGTGATCGTCAATGACGACTTCAGCCGCGAACTCGGCGTCCGCGCGGGCTTCACGCGGGTCTCGGACGAGATCGGCGACCTGATGGCGGTCAGCGGCAGCGCGACCGCGACCGATACGATCATGGGTTCCGCGCTCGACAACCTGGCGGCGAGCGGCCAGCCGTTCCCGGTCGAGGTGCCGTTCGGCCCGAACTTCGACCGCTACAATGTGAATATGCCGGTTGCAAACCCAGCCGGGCGCATCGCGCTCTCGATCCTCGATTTCGACGACTTCCTGATCGACCTCGAGCTGTCGGCCGCGCAGAATGAAGGCCGTGGCGAGATCAAGTCGACGCCGCGCGTCATCACGGCGAACCAGCGCGAGGCGATCATCGAGCAGGGCGTCGAAATTCCGTTCCAGGAATCGGCGTCCTCGGGCGCGACCACGACACAGTTCAAGAAGGCGGTGCTGTCGCTCAAGGTGACCCCGCAGATCACGCCGGATGACCGCGTGATCCTCGACCTGGTCGTCACCAAGGACAGCGTCGGCCAGCTCGTGCCCTCGGCGACCGGCGGCTTCGTGCCTTCGATCGACACGCGCAACATCCAGACCCAGGTGCTCGTCAAGGACGGCCAGACGGTCGTGCTGGGCGGCATCATGGAGACGGAGCGCCGCGACGCCGTGAGGAAGGTGCCGCTCCTGGGCGACGTGCCGGTGGTCGGCAACCTGTTCAAGACCAAGAGCAAGATCAACAACCGCGACGAGCTCCTGATCTTCGTGACGCCGAAGATTCTGCGCGAGGGCTCCACTATCGAGTGAGCGCGGCGGACCCGGCTTGCGTCCGGGCCCGGTTCCCATGCACAGTCACACGGCCGCCTTCGGGCGGCCGTTTTCTTGGTGCCGGGTCGAACATTCGAACTTATTGAGTCATGACCCGCTTTACCGGGAAGCGGTCTAAGATCAATAAGTTCGAATGTT
>Ga0302046_10002473_pt1 | contig 17153 bp, 15 predicted proteins | sample RVTome_11_FD_200261 | JGI IMG/M metagenome (GOLD analysis project Ga0302046, IMG submission 200261) | Soil microbial communities from uranium-contaminated site in the Upper Colorado River Basin, Wyoming, United States - RVT147D111 (version 2) ...
TCGCGGCGCCGCACGCGTATGCGACGGGGATGGTGCACGTGTTCGTCAACGGGGCGCAGGTGCTTCGGGGGGGCGCGCACACGGGGGCGTTGCCGGGCCGCGTCGTCCGTGGGCCGGGGTGGACGGGGTGGAACAAGGCGTCCTCTTCTCCCTGATCATCGTCAACATCGTATGCGTCTCCTTGGATGGCTCCTCTTGTCGCTGCCGGCCTTCGCGGCGGTCGCCCAACCGCGGGAGGCGCCCTACGTGCTGGTGCTCGGCATCGGGCAGGACGGCGGCGTACCCCAGGCAGGTACGAAGGACCATCCCGGCTGGAGCGATCCGGCGGCCCGGCGCCTCGTCGTCTCGCTGGCGCTGGTCGATCCGGCCACGTCGCAGCGGTGGCTGTTCGAAGCCACGCCCGACTTCCGCGAACAACTCCACCGGCTCGACGCGGCGTTTCCGGTCGAAGAAAAGCCCGGGCTCGCCGGCGTCTTCCTTACCCACGCCCACATGGGCCATTACACCGGGCTGATGTTCCTCGGCCATGAGTCGATGGGCGCGCAGGGGGTGCCGGTCTATGCCATGCCGCGTATGCAGGACTACCTGCGCACCAACGGCCCCTGGGATCAACTCGTCCGCTACGAAAACATCGCGCTCCGGCCCCTGGCCGACGGCGTGCCGGTCCGCCTGAACGACCGCCTGACCGTCACGCCCTTCCTGGTGCCGCACCGGCAGGAGTACAGCGAAGTCGCCGGCTTCCGCATCGACGGGCCGAACCGTTCGGTCCTCTTCATCCCGGACATCGATGCGTGGGAAACCTGGGAGGCGCAGGGTACGCGCATTGAAGCCCTGCTCGCCGACGTAGACGTAGCCTACCTGGACGCGACCTTCTACGCCAACGGCGAGCTTCCGGGCCGCGACATGTCCGGCTTTCCGCATCCGTTCATCACCCACAGGCAATGCCTTTCAAGCGGTGATTCTCAACCCTCTATACAACACTACCCGTCTTCCCACGCCAGCTTCCGGGCCTTGGTGTTGACGTATGGAGAAGCGAGGAGTGCATCGGCGAGCCGGTCGGCACCGTTGGGGCCAGCCATGTTGGGATGCGCCTCTACCCACGCGGCAAAGGCCGCCGCCTCGTCCTGCATCAGGCGCAGGAGGGCATCGCGGCCTTTCCGGCCTTTGCGCGAGAGGCAGCCTTCCTGCCGCAGCCGGTCGTAGATCGCGTCGTCCGTGCCGTAGAGCAGGTCCTTGAACGCGTTGGGCGGTAGGGCCATAGGGCTCAGGGGGCTTCGGGGTGTGCGGGCTCGGGCAAGCCGAAACCGTGCAGGTTTTGCGCGACGAAGGTCTTAGGGAACTGTTCCGAGCCGGGGAAACCCAGTTCGATGTCGCGCCCCTCGTAGGGAATATAGTCGGTCTTGAAGAGGTAATCCCACAGGCTGAGCGTCAGCCCGTAGTTGACGCCGTAAGGACGGCCTTCGGGCAGATGCTTGGCGTGGTGCCAGATGTGCATCTGCGGGTTGTTCAAGACGAACTTCAGCGGCCCCAGCGGCAGCTTGACGTTCGAATGGTTGAAGTGCCCGACGGCCAGCGTGAAGATGTACACGATGAAGAAGTCGTCGATGCCGAAGCCGATCATCGCCAGCGGGATGTATTGCAGGGCGTTGTAGACGACGTTCTCCATCCAGTGATAGCGCAGATGCGCCGCGAACCCCATCTCCTCGACCGAGTGGTGCACTTTGTGAAACTCCCACAGGAACGGCACTCGGTGCAGCAAACGATGGATGTTCCACTGGATGAAATCCCGCACAACGAGCAAGGTGACGAGTTGCGCCCACACCGGCCAGGCATTGACCTCGATAGCCACCAGGTTGCGGATGCCGAGGCTCGCCAGCGCGTCGTTGAACAGGTTGACGACGACGTTCGAGGCCGCGTTGTAGATGACGAGGGAGAAGAGGAAGAAGTTGAAAAACATGTAGAAGAAGTCCAGCCAGAAATCCTTTCTGAACTTCTTCTGCTCCTTGTGCCACGGTGCAAAGATCTCCAGCAAGAAGAAAAAGGCCGACACCCCGAGCAGCCAGTAGAAATAGTTTTGGGCGTGGGGATGCGTGATCTCGTCCCACAGGTAACGCGCGTACCCGGTGTACCCACCCACGAAGATGTCTACGTATTTCCCCATGCGTTCCTAAGGAGAGCGATCACTACGCGGATAACGCGGTCTATGGCACTCGTGTTCTTCATCATCGCGCCGACGCTGCTTGAAAAACCCGGCCGGCATCCGTAGCGACCTCTGCGCGTCTCATGTCCAGATCGGTGCGAAAACGTCGCCATGATTAGCGGGCCATACCCTCTCTCAACGCTCCCAATCTCATGCGAACGTTCAGCACGCTCGGTAGCGGGATGATGACTGCGCTACTTCTACCCGCACTTAACCCGGCTGTTCATGCACAGCCGTACACCCTGAGCCACGAAGTCATTGACGGCTATGGCTGGTTCGGTGGGGACAACCGCCCGAACTTCGGCCCGCGCCACGTCGGCATCGGCCAGCGTGTCTCGATGGACACGGCCCTGACGGTCGAGCGCTTCGCGTTTTACTTTCGCGGACCTTTCGACGTCGCCGCCGACGCCACCGGCGAGGGGCACGCTGTTACGCTCGTGCTCGACGTGCGGGATGCCGCCGGCAATGTGCTCAAGACCCTGGAGACAGACGTGCCCGAAACCTTTACGGCCGACTGGATCCAGTGGCAGGGCATCGACCTCGACGTGGACTCCGATACGAAGCTTCTCTTCACGAGCTATCTGAAGGGTGCCCTTGACGCAGCGCCGTACACGGCCAGCTACGGTGCCGATGTCAACCAGGGCTATGCCGGCGGCGAACTCTACGGCAAGCACGGCAGCAGCGACGCCGACATGGGCGTCTGGTCGGATTGGAGCCTGCACCCCAGTTGGGACGCCGCCTTCCGTCTCGAAGGAACCCTCCGCGATGCTACCACCGTGACCGTCGAAGGTAGGGCCGAAACGCCGGCAACCTCCGTCCTCTTGCCCAACTATCCCAATCCGTTCCGCGAGCGCACGATCATTCCCTACGAAGTGGAGCAATCCGGGCCGGTGACGATCACGATCTATGACCTGCTGGGCCGCCGCACCCGGATGCTCCGCGACGAGGTCCAGCCGGTAGGGATGTATCAGGCGGCGTGGGACGGGCGTGATGCCGGCGGGCAGCCGGTCGCCCCGGGGACGTACATGTACCGGCTCCAGGTGGGCGAGGCGATACAAACCCGGTACATGATGTTGGTGAGAGGTAGGGTTCGGCTTCGCCGTAACGTCCCTGCTCAAGCAGGGTCTCTCCCAGCGCGTCCAGGCTGCGCGCCAGCCCGAGGCTCCCTTCCGGATAGAGACCGCGGTTCAGGGCGAGGGCTTCACGGGCGACGGTCTCCGCTTCCGCTGCGCGGTGTTGCGCGATCAGGACGTTCACCAGCGTGTTCATTTCGTCTCCGATACGGAAGTCGCCGTCTCCATAGAGCCGGCGCTTCATGGCGAGGGCGCGGCGTACGTAGGCCTCGGCTTCGTCGAGACGCCCTTTGTACTGGAGAAACGCCCCCATCGTGCCCAGCATGGTCGCCAGATCCGGGTCGTCCTCGGTGGGCACCTGCTGCAGGGTGTGCTGCCATTGCTCGAAGAGGCTGTCCGCTTCTTGCCCGCGCCCGCCCAGGTGCAGCACATGGTCGATGCGGTAGATACCCTTCACTACGGACCGGTGGTCATCGCCGTAGAGGGCACGGTGGGCGTCCAGCGATTCCCGGTAGAGCGCAAGGGCTTCGTCGTACTGGTTCAGCTCCTGCCTGAGGACGCCCAGCCAGTAGATACTGCTCGCCGTCTCGGGATGGCGGACGCCGTACAGTTGCCGGCGGAGGTGCAAGGCTTGCCCGGCAAGCAGGGCGGCCCGATCCGGGCGACCCAGGTGCCAGTAGGCCTGGCTGAGCACGGTGAACAGCTGGGCCTGCACCGCCGGCTGCCCGGCCAGGGCCTCCGTGCGCGCTGCGCCGGCCTCCAGCACGTCACGCACCCGCATGGTGTCGCGCGGGGCCGTGACCGGCGCGGCCGACTCGAAAAGACCGAGCATGAAGGCCGTCACCTGCTCGGCTTGCTGCGCCGCTTGCTGCGCCATGTCGCGCTCGCGGACTACCCGCCGCGCCTGCCAGGCCGTCACGGCACTGAAGCCGACCAGCAAGAGCACAAACGCGGCGGCTACGGTCATCCCCACCCGGTTGCGCCGGACAAAGGTACGCAACCGGTATGAGAAGGTATCCTTTCGGGCGATGACCGGGCGACCCGCCAGGTAAAGCCGGATATCCTCGGCCAACTGTTCGACCGAGGCATACCGGCGCTCCGGCTCCTTGCGTAGCGCCATCATCACCACGTTGTCCAGGTCGCCCTGCAAGATGCGTCGCAGCCGGGCGGCCTGGGTGGCACGGGCGGCGCTCACGCGCTCCGGCGTCAGCGTCTCCGTCGTACCGTCCGGCTTCGGGATTTCCTCGATGGCCGCGACCACCGTGCTCGGGCGCGTCGGCTCTTCTTCGCAGATGATCCGCTCGACCTCCGCAGGCAGGTTCCCCGGCAGCCGGTAGGGGCGATGGCCGGTCAGCAGTTCGTAGAGGAGCACGCCGAGCGCATAGACGTCGGTGGTCGTCGTGATCGCCTCGCCCCGGACCTGCTCCGGCGCGGCGTACTCCGGGGTCATCACCCGGACCTCCGACCGCGTCAGCGCCACCGACAGGCCGACCGCCTCGGGATCCTGCAGCTTGGCGATGCCGAAGTCGAGCAGCTTGACCTCGCCACGCTCGGTGACCAGGATGTTCGACGGCTTGAGATCGCGGTGGACGACGAGGTTGCGGTGCGCAAACTGGACGGCCGCACAGACGGTACGAAACAGGTGCAGCCGGGCATCGACAGCGAGCCGGCGGACATCGCAGAACTGCGTGATGGGAACGCCGTCGACGTATTCCATCACGAGGTAGGGCTGTCCGTCGTCGGTCATGCCGCCGTCGAGGAGCCGGGCGACGTTGTCGTGCATCAGCCGCGCCAGGATCTGCCGTTCGGCGCGGAAACGTCGTAGGAGGTCGACCGTCTGGAAACCGGGGCGGATCAGCTTGAGCGCGACGTCCTGATGATACTGGCCGTCGGCGCGTTCGGCCAGGTAGACGGCCCCCATGCCGCCTCGGCCGATCAACGCCTTTACGCGATAGGGCCCGACGCGGACGCCCAGGAGCGCCTCATGATCCGGCATCGGGAGGGCTTCTTCGGCCAGGAGCCGGCCTTCGATAGCGAGGGCGTGCCCCTCCCCGTGGGCATCCAGCATGACCTCGATCTCCCGGCGCAGGTCGGCGTCGCCGGCGCAGGCCTGGTCGAGAAAGGCGACCTGGTCTTCGAGATCCCGATCAAGCGCGGCGATAAACAGAGACTAGATCTGATCCCAGCGGGCGGAATCCATAGGTATTTCGGCGCGAGAAAGCCACGAGGTCGAGGTACAGCAAGTATGGCGACAAAAAGGGCTGCATCCGGTCAATGCAGGAAGAGGGCATGGTAACGTCGTTACATTGCCGGCGAGATTTCTTTGCGCAGCCAGGCGCGCGCCGTGAGCCAGTCGCGCTGCACGGTCTTGGGGGAGACGCCCAGCACGTCCGCCGTCTCGTCGAGCGTCAGGCCGCTGTAGAATCGATATTGCACGACCCGGCTGGCTCGCTCGTCCACCGCCGCCAGCCGATCCAGCGCTTCGTCGAGGGCCAGCACTTCGTCGGCTTCCCGGTCGCTGAGAAACGCCGCGACGTCGTCCAGCGGAACGGGAGGCTGCCCGCCGCCCCGCTTGAGGCGCTTCTTCGTGCGGGCGTAGTCGACCAGGATGCGGCGCATCGTACGGCTGGCGACGGCCAGAAACTGCGTACGGTGTTCGGCCTGGATCTGGTGTTGCTGTACCAGCTTGAGATAGACCTCGTTGACCAGGGCCGTCGGGTTGAGGGTGTGGCCGGAGCGCTCGCGGCGAAGCTGCACCCGGGCCATGGCACGCAACTCATCGTAGAGCAACGGCATCAGCCGCTCCAGCGCTGCCGCGTCGCCGGCGCGAAGGCGCACCAGCCACTGGGTGACTTGTGTCGAGGCGATCATCGAGCGTTCGGGGCTAGGGAAAAGGGTGGCCTGCCTGCGTATTCGACGCTCAGGCTTCATTCGGATCATCTGTTCCCTGGAAAAACAAAGGCATAGCGCCCAAAGAAAATACCGTTCAGGGACCGATTAAACGGCCTCATCCGGCGATGCTCGCCAATTTGTTACAGGTCATGTCCGGATTCGGCCACCGATGTCGCCATAGTCAAATACCTACGTTCTCTCTCTCCGATCCTAGCACAGCCCATGAAAAAGCTACCCTTCTTCGTGCTCGTGGCCCTGCTCCCCGGCCCGGCACAGGCGCAGCTCAACGACAGCCTCCACGTACTCTTCGAGTCACAGCCGGGCGTCCGGCGTTTCGTGTTTGAAGACATCCTTGTGTCGAGCGCTACCGGCCGCCTCGACATGAACGGCGACGGGGGCGTCGACCTGCTCCTCCAACGCGACGACGACCAGGGCCGCCTCCAAGACCTCCGCGTCCTCGACGGCCGCACCCGTGCGGTGCTCTGGGACATCCGTGACGTTTCCCAGACCCTCGGCGTCGCGAGCGACGGGCTCGGCAGCCTGTTCGGCTTCGCCGATCCCGACGGCGACGGCGAGCGCGAGGCGATCTTTGCCGGCGAGCAGACCGTGCGCCTGATCAACCCCGGAGACAACACCCTCTCCTTTTCCTTCGGCGCGACCCAGACCGGCACCATGGCTCTGGTAGGCGTCATCGACCTCACAGGCGACGGCTACGAGGAAATCATTGTCTACCTGCGCGACACGAAGCAGATCCAGGTATGGAGCAAAGGCTAATCGACAGGCATCTCTTGACAGGCATATTCCGATGAAAAAGACAACGATCCTCTTTGTCCTCGCGCTTTTCTGCGGTACCGTACGCGCCCAGACCCCCGTCATCGAGTACGAGTCCCCGCTCAACTTCAAGCTGCCCTTCCCGCATGCGAACGCCCCCTTGATGGCCTCCGGCGACCGGCTCGACCTGACCGGTGACGGTGTGCCCGAGTTGGCCCTAGTCCGGGAGGACGCTCAGAACCGGCCCCAGACCTTCGTCGTCGTCGACCTGACCACCAGGCAAGTGGTCTGGGAGATCGAGTACGACGAGATCGTCAACGCCCTGCTGGGCGAGGAGCCCATCTACTTCCCGGGCTTCTTCTCCTTCTACGAGACGGGCACCCGGGTGGCCGTCTTTCGAGGCGAGACGACGCTGGGTATCATCCATCGCCGTCCTCATCGGCTTAAAACGAGGTGCTGCTACGTCGTTCACCATGCCGGCGGAACAGGCGTTGTTGATCGACATCGACGACGACGGGCTGGTCGAAGCAATCATCCGCAACCCGAACACACAGACGGTGCAGATCTGGGGCGGCGGCGACACGGGCACGGCGACGGAGGAAGCCGCCCACGCTCCGCTGCACAGCTTGTTCCAGAACTACCCCAACCCGTTCCATGCAACCACCACGATCGCCTACACGGTCGAGCAGCCCGGCCCCGTGACGCTCACGGTCTACGACGTGCTGGGCCGCCGCGTACGCACCCTCGTAGACGTCGATCAGCCGGCCGGCAGCTATCAGGTTGACTGGGACGGGCGCGACGCAAGCGGACAGCCGGTGGCTTCCGGCACGTATCTTCTACCGCCTGCGCGTGGGCGAGGCCGCGTCGAGCGGGCAAGCGCTCCGCAGAAAGTGACGAGACCGAAATCCCTGCAAAAGTTCGTCGTCCGCGCCTCTACGTGGCGACGACCCGTTTGCCCAGCGGCGCAAAGGAGATGCTGGCGAGCTTGAAATGCGCCAGGCCGAAGGGGATGCCGATGATCGTGATGCAGTAGGCCAACCCCAACAGGGCATGCCCGATGGTCAGCCAGATGCCGGCCAGGAGGATCCAGAGGAGGTTGGCCAGGCCGGTACCGAGGACCCGCGACCCGCCGACGATGCGGGCATCCACCAGCTCCCGCCCGAAAGGAAACGCCGCAAAGCCGGCGATGCGGAACGCAGCTACGGCGAAGGGAAAGCCGACGACGGTGATGGCCAGGAGGGTGCCCGTGAGCAGCCAGGCCAGGCACGCGGCAAAACCACCGCCGAAAATAAACCAGAGAATATTGCCGAGGAGCTTCATGTCGGTCTCTGTACCATTGGCTCGTGTGAATAACGCGCTGTACCTACGGAAAGGCGGGACCGTAGGATGCAGCCGCCCCTTACGCGCTCACCTTGCGATACTGCCGGACGGCCAGCGTCAGCATCACGGCGGCGTAGGCGACGAGCGACCAGAAAAGTGCCTGCACGTCGCCGAAACCGGCACCTTTCAGCAGTACGCGCCGCATGATCTCGATGAAATACGCGATAGGGTTGAGCCGGGTGAGTTGCTGCGCCCACGGCGGCATGCTCTCGATGGGCGTGAATAACCCGCTCATCAGGATGAAGACGACCATGAAGAACCAGGCCATAAACATCGCCTGTTGCTGCGTCTCTGTCATCGTCGAGATCCACAGGCCGAAGCCGAGCATGACCAGGAGATAAACCCCTGCCAGGACGAAGACCAGCGCCAGGCTGCCCAGCATCGGAATAGCAAACACCACGCGGGCGACGATCAGCCCGAAGCCGAGTTCGACGAGCGCCAGGATCCAGAACGGCACCAGCTTGCCGATGATGAAATGGTGCTTCCTGAGCGGCGTCACGTTCAACTGTTCGATGGTGCCGATCTCTTTCTCCCGGACGATGTTCATGGCTGAGAGGAACGTCCCAATCATCGTCACCAGGACGACCAGGATCCCCGGCACCATGTAGGTCTGGTAGTTGAGATCCGGGTTGAACCAGTGCGCCGGCACCACGTCGATCACAGGCTGCACCGGTGACGCCTCCGCCCCCGTGACGAAGTCGACCTGGATGTCCCGGTTCAAGGCCGTGATAATGTTCAGCGCGTACGCCTGCACCACGCCCGCGGTGAAGCCGTCCTCCGCATTCAAAGTCAACTGAACGGGCGCCGCCCCGGTCCGCCGGAGGTCGCGCTCGAAATCCTTCGGGATGTGAACGATGAGCTTCGCCGTGCCGCGCAGCATGGCTTCGTCCGCCCGCCGGGCCGAAAAAGCACGCTCGGTGACGGTGAAATAGCCGGACGCTTCCAGCTTCTCGACCAGCAGGCGCGCCGTCGCGCTGTAGTCCTCGTCGATCAGGCTGACCGGCGTGTTCTTGATCTCGAACGTCGCCGCAAACGACAGCACGAGGAGCTGTACGATCGGCATCACGAAGATGATCGGCAGCATCGCCCGGTTGCGGAAGATCTGCAAGAACTCTTTCTGCAGGAGGAAAAGGATGGTGCGCATGGGTTGGGGGTGGTTGGTCTATGGTCGGTAGTCCGTGGTGACGCCCTCCTTACCACGGACAGCGAGCGCAGCGATGACCATTGACTGCAAACGACACGAGCCGAAGGCGACTGACGAAGTAAGTGAGCATCCATCACTCCAGCCGCACTTTAAAATTGCGGACGCTGGCCGCGATGAAAAACAGCGTCATGCCCACCAGCACGAGGGTTTCCTGCCAGAAATAGGCGAGGCCGACGCCCTTGATCATGATGCCCCGGACGATGATCAGGAACCACTTGGCCGGCACGATGTGGCTGACGCCCTGCAACACCGGGGGCATGCTGGCTATCGGGAAGATGAAGCCGGAGAGGATGACGGTCGGCAGGAGCAAGCCGGCCAGTGAAATCATCATCGCGGTCTGCTGGGTCTGGGCGCGGGTGGAGATCAGGTTGCCCAGCGACAGGGCACAGAGGATGAAAAGCAGGCATTCGCCCAGCAGCAGGGCGAGGCTTCCGCGCAACGGCACCCCGAACACAAACCGCGCCAGCACCAGGATCGTCGTCACGTTGACGAAGGAGAGCACCATGTACGGCAGCACCTTGCCTATGATGATTTGAAGTGGGCGCAACGGCGATACGAGCAGCACCTCCATCGTCCCCATCTCTTTCTCGCGGGTGATGGTGATGGACGTCATCAGCGCGCACACCAGCATCAGGATCAGCGCGATGAGGCCGGGCACGAAGAGGTAGACGCTCTTCAGCTCCGGGTTAAAGCGAAGCCGAACCTCGGGAACGATCCGCACACCCCCGGCCCGGCCTGTCGCCTGCTGCTGTTGATAGTCCTTCAGAATGGACGAGGTGTAGGCGAGGATCGTGTTGGCCGTGTTCGGGTCGGTCGCGTCGGTGATGACCTGCACCTGGGCCACGCCGTCCCGGCTCAGGCGCTCCGCAAAGTCCGGCGCGAAGAGCACCGCCTCTTTGATCGCCCCCTCGCGGAAGGCTTGCTCGACGCCGGCCGCACCCGTACGATGGCCGACGGCCTCGAAGTAGGGCGAGGCAAGCAGCTTGTTCTTGACCGCCTGCGTCACGTAGTCGTTCGCCTGGTCGACGAGGAGGATGCGCACGTTGTTGACTTCGTTGCGGATCGCAAAGCCGAAGAGCATCATCTGGATAGCCGGCATGCCGAAGAGAATCAGCAGCGTGCGCCGGTCTCGGAAGATGTGGAAAAACTCCTTGATGACGAAGCCCCGGAATGCGTCCATGTGAATCTTGCTCATCGTTAGCGAGAGGCCGCCTGGTTGACCTCCGAAATATGGAGGTGTGAATGTGTGGACGACCTGGCCATTCGAAACACGTCCATACGCCCATACCTACCCCGTCCCTCGGGCCAGTTGGACGAACACCTCGTTCATCGACGCCGCGCCGAACTGATGCTTCAGGCCACCCGGTGTGCCGAGCGCGTCGATCCGCCCGTCGACCATGATCGACACCCGGTCGCAATACGCGGCCTCGTCCATGTAGTGTGTCGTGATGAAGACGGTAACGCCCCGGTGCGCCGCCTCGTAGATCAGGTCCCAGAACTGGCGCCGGGTGATGGGATCCACGCCGCCCGTCGGCTCATCCAGAAACACGATGCGCGGGTCGTGCAGCACGGCCACCGAGAAAGCGAGTTTTTGCCGCCATCCCAGCGGCAGGGACCGGACGCGCAGGTCGCCGGCGTGGGCCAGGTCCAGCGTCTCCAGGAGGATCTCCGTCTTTTGTTTGATGATGCGGTGCGACAGGCCGAAGATCCCTCCGTAGAAGCGGATGTTTTCGCGCACGGTGAGGTCCTCGTAGAGCGAGAACTTCTGGCTCATGTAGCCGATATGTCGCTTGATCTGCTCCGGCTGGGTGTAGACGTCGAAGCCGGCCACCGCCGCCCGGCCGGAGGTCGGTTCGAGCAGGCCGGTGAGCATACGCATGCAGGTGGTCTTGCCGGCCCCGTTGGCCCCCAGAAACCCGAAGATTTCCCCGGATTCAACGGAAAATGATACCCTGTTGACCGCCGTGAAAGCGCCAAACGTACGCGTCAACGCATCAACTTCGATGATCGGCATAGCGGGTGGAGTCAATGGTCATTACGCTCGCTCCGCTCACGGTCAATGGTCATCAGCGGCTTTGTCTTCACCCATGACCCGGGACCATGAACCCGTGACCATAGTTCAGTCGACCTCTTGCATGCGTGCCATGAACACATCTTCGATGCCGGCCTGGATGGGATGCACCTCGACGTGCTCGAATCCTTCCGCCTGCAGAAACCGGCGCAGTTCATCGGGATCGAGCCTGGGCCGGGCATCCGTGTAGTGGAGGTATTCGCCGAACGGGTATACGGCCCGTGCATGCGGATACGCCCGGAGCGCCTGGATGAGTGCATAGCGGTCATTCGCCCTCACAGCCAGGAGCGGATGTTGGTACGAAGCCTCGATCTGTTCCGGGGTGTTCACATCCAGCAGCCGCCCGCCCTGCATGAGCGCCACCCGGTCGCAGCGGCGCGCCTCGTCCATGTACGGCGTCGAGACGACGATGGTGATGCCTTCGTGCTTCAGGCGCCCGAGCATCTCCCAGAACTCCTGCCGCGAGACGGCATCGACGCCCGTCGTCGGTTCGTCCAGAAAAAGGACACGGGGCCGATGCACCAGCGCGCAGGAGAGCGCCAGCTTCTGCTTCATTCCGCCCGAGAGCTGGCCCGCCTTCCGGTCCTTGAACGGCTCGATCTGCCCGTAGATATCCTTGATCAGGTCGTAATTCGCCGCGACGGTCGTGCCGAAGACGGTGGCGAAGAACGTCAGGTTTTCCTGCACCGTCAGGTCCTGGTAGAGCGAGAAGCGGCCCGGCATGTAGCCGAGGCGGTGGCGCAGTGCTTTGAAGTTGCGCACCACGTGAAGTCCGTCGACGTAGGCTTCTCCTTCGTCCGGGACGAGCAACGTCACCAGCATCCGAAACAGCGTCGTCTTGCCGGCGCCGTCCGGCCCGATGAAACCGAACAACGCGCCCTCCTGCACGGAAAACGTAAGCCGGTCCACGGCCTGTACGCTACCGTAGCCTTTGCTGACCTCCTTGACGACGACGGCATCCATGGGTAGCTAGCTATGCTCACTTACTTCGTCAGTCGCCTTCGGCTCGCGTCGTTCGCAGTCAATGGTCATTACGCTCGCTGTCCGTGGTCATTAGCGACTTCGTCCTCCCCACGGACCACGGACTATTCTCGAAACCGCACCTCGCCGGGCATGCCGATCTTGAGACGGCCTTCCGGGTTCGAGACGCGTACTTTGAAGGCGTAGACAAGGTTGACGCGTTCTTCCTTCGTCTGGATCACCTTCGGCGTGAACTCGGCCTGCGAGGCAATCCACGTGATGGCCCCCGAAAGCGTCCGGTCGGTGTCCGCATCTTCGTCGATCAACACGTCGACGGGCTGGCCCAGCCGGACGTGCGGCAGCTGTGCGCCGCTGACGTACGCCCGCAGGTACATCGTGTCCAGGTCGGCAATCTTGTAGAGCGGCCGGCCCTGCGCCGTCAGTTCATACGGCTCGGCGTACGTGACCAGCACCGTGCCGTCCACGGGGTTGACGATACGGCTCTTCGCGATCTGATCGTCGAGTTGCGCGATCTGGGCATCGAGGGCGTCGATCTCGCCCAGGATGGGGGCGCTCTGCGTCCGGATGGACTGGATCTGCCGATCCAACACGCTGATCTGGCCGTTGACGTCGTCGAGTTGTTTCCGCGTGGCGGCCTGGTCCTGCAACAGCTTCTCGATGCGGTTTTTCTCGACGAGGGCCACGCGCTTCTGCTCCTCCAGCACGTCGATCTGAGCAACGACGCCGGTGATCTTCGAACGGACGGCCTGCCGGCTGGCGCCCAGTTGATCGCGCTTCAGCGCCAGCTGTACCGTATCGACAAGCCCGACGACCTCTCCGGCCGCGAGCCCTTGCCCCTCCTCGACGCGAAACGAAAGCAGCCGGCCGGTCGCCTCCGACGAGATCAAAACCTCGGTCGCCTCGAAGTTGCCGTAGGCGTCGGACGACGGACCGTTTCCCGCGCAGCCGGCGAAGGCGATGAGCGTCAGGGCGAGCGGCGCGAGGTGTGTTGTGGAGGTGTGGAGGATGCCGATTTTGGATTTTGGATTGCTGATTTCGGATTGCCTCTCTGGCAACCTGAACCGACAATCCAAAATCCCGGATCCAAAATCTACAGACCGACCCCCTCCACACGTCCCGAAACCGCGAAAGACGGTAATCCTTTCCATTATGCTCCTCCAATCGTAGTACGGTACTGCACCTGGGCCCGGGCTCGCTGGATCCGGTGGAGTTGCTGCGTGAGGCGGGCCTGGTGCTCGGCGTTGCGCTCGACGAGGTAATCGGTGGCGGTGATGGTCCCGTTTTCGAGTTGACGGGCCGCCTGAGCCGTGATGCGCTCCCGCAGCGCGATGATCTCCGCATCACCCTCCAGCAGGGCCTCCAGGCGGACTACATCCTGCAACGTCTGCTGGACGGCCACGGTGATCTGCTGGGCGAAGGTAGCCTCCCGGGCCTCGACCACCTGCTGCTGCAGGGCGAGCGCCTCCTGCTCCCGCCGGCTCGCGTGCCAGTCCCAGAAAGGCCACCGCACACGAACGCCCAGGCTAAAAAACGGCTTGAAGGCATTCTCAAAAAAGTTGAGGCCGGGCGGGCGGCCGTATGCCGCCTCGGCAAAACTGGTGACCTGCGGCCTGTTCCGGGTTGCGGCCAGCTTCTCCTGCTCCTCCAGGCGTGCCTTTGTCAGCGCGAAGACTTCATACTCCGGCCGCTGCCATGATGCCGCCATGCCCCCATCGGCTGCCACTTCCGGCAGCGCGAGTACCTCGTCGTCGGAGAGCGTCCGCCCCATCAAGGTGCCGAGCACGGCCAGCGCCGCCCGTCGATCCGCCGCCACCTCGGCCTGCTGTTGCCGGATCTTGATCAACTCGGCCTCCAGCACGTCGGCGTTGCTCCCCAGCACGACGCCCTGCGCGACCCGCGCCCGCACCTCCCCGAGCCGGGCCTCGACGTCGGCTGCCAGCACCTGTAGCGAGGCCGCCTGCGCCTGGCGGAGCAGCACGCCGAAAAAGGCGGCGTCGATCTGCTCGCGGAGCTGGTACGTCTCGACGGCTACTTCCTGCTGCGTCAGGTCCCGTTGTACCCCTTCCAGGGCCTTCTGCCGCCTCACCTGGCCACCGTCATAAATCAACTGGTCGATCCCCAGCGCCACCTTGTACTGGTCCCTGCTGATCGCAGGCAACGTCGTGCCGGGCAGGTCCAGCGGAAAAGCCGGCACCTCAGACTGGTACGTCGCCTGGCCGCTCAGCGAAAGCGACGGCAGGTACCGGGTGTTCAGGTTGTCTACCCGCAACGCCGTGATGGTCTCTTGCAGCGCCAGTTGCCGGCGCAGCGGGAAATGCGCCTCCGCTTCTCGATAACACGCTGCCAGGTGCAGTGTGTCCTGCGGAACCATGAGTAGGGCGATGAGCAGCATCATAAGCCCAGGGCGTTATGTATGAAGGTGGTCACCGTCTGCTTCCGTTCCTGTATGAAAGCCTCAAAGCCTTCCTCATCGAGGCCGAGCACGGCCTGGATCACCGGCCGGCCGACGAAAGGAAAGACGCAAAGGCCGATCAGGTTTACCACGACGTGCTCCGGAGGAACGGGCCGGATCTCCGCGCGCCGGTCGGCCTCGCGGATCTGGCGAGCAAGGCCTTGAAAGAGCAACTGCACCTCCTCGTCGATAAACCGCCGTACCCGGTCCGGGTGGCGACGCAGTTCCTGCAGAACGAAGGCAGGAACCTCCGGATGCGCGACGAGCTGGTCGATGTAGGTATGGACGGCCCGTTCCATCTTAACCGGCAACGGGAGGTCGGCACCGATCACGTCGAGGATCGGCCCGAGCACCTGCAACCGGGCGGTACGGAAGACGCCTTCGAACAGCTTGTCCTTGTTGCGATAGTAGTAATGCAACATCGCCTTGTTGATGCCGGCACGGTCGGCGATCTCCTGCATCCGGGCACCCGCATAGCCTTTCTCGTGGAACACCGCGCTGGCGGCTTCGAAGATGCGTGCTTCCGTTGATCGCTCCTTTTCCATCCCCCTGCTGTCCGATTCCAGGTTCGTTCCGAAAACGCTTGATGGAAACTAAATGGTTTAACCAAAAAATTCAACTATCTGGTTAAATCTCTTGGTTAATGCTTCAATGATGGCGATTTTCCCATCAAAAACCGCAAAAAAAGAAGCGAAGGCCCTCTCAGAGAGACCCTCGCTTTTGCCTTTGTACGGTCAGGTAGGTCGATCAGGCGGCGGGACCTGGCTCGGCCTGGCGTTGCCCGAGTTCTCGATCCAGCAAAAACAGGCTGGCCCCGGAATCTCCGATGAGCCGCAGGTTATCCGTGATGTCCCGCGCCGCCGCTTCCTCTTCGAGTTGTTCATTGACGAACCATTGGAGCAGAGCCTGGGACGCATAGTCGTGCTCCTGAACCGCGAGCGCGTAGAGGTCGTTGATGCGCCGGGTGATGTATTGTTCGTGCTGGAGGGCGAGTTCAAACGCTTCGAGGGGTGTCTCGACGGTGGAGACGGGCTGTGCCAGGGCATTCAGCACCACTGTTGCGTCTCGCTGAAGCATAAAATCGTAGAACTTGAGCGCGTGCCGGGTCTCTTCCTCCCACTGCAGGCGCAGCCAGCGCGCAAAGCCCCGCAGGTTGAGGGCCTCCATACGGGCAGACAGCGCCAGGTAGAGGTACGCAGATTCGAATTCTGCCTGGATCTGTTCGTTGATCGCATCTTGCATCGCGTCGGTCATGGCGGTGGATTGCCGGATTTGCATAGGCTGGGTCTTTCGGTTGACGGCTTAAAAAACGTTCGCGTTCCCGTATAACGTAGACGGGCCGGCGCAAGTTCTTGGCAGGGCGGGGTGCAGAGGGCCTTGTGTGTGCAGGCATGGCTCAGGGATCGACGAAAAGACGTGGACCGGGCTAGCAAAAAACTTTCGACGATGCGGCGGGTATGGTAGAGGACTTGCTTTCTTCACCGCGCCGATCCAATCGCTCCCGTATGCAACGCACGCTCCTGGTCCTCTTCAGCCTCCTCGCGTTGGGCCTGGCCGCCTGCCAGCCTCCTTCCACCGACGAGGCCGCCGACGGCCCCGCCGAACGCTTCCCCGTCAAGCAGGGCGGATCCTGGGGCTACATCAACCGCGACGGCGAGGTCGTCATTGCACCCCGGTTCGACATCGCGTGGCCCTTCTCCGAAGACCGCGCCCTCGTCAGCGTCGACGGCAAGTGGGGCTACATCGACCCGGCCGGAACGCCGGTCATCCCGCCGCGCTTCGAAGACGCCTGGTATTTCTCCGAAGGGCTGGCCCCGGTCCAGGTGGACGGCCGGTGGGGCTACATCGACCGCGACGGCGCCTGGGCCGTCGATCCCCGGTTCCGCCTCGACCCGGACTTCATGGAGGCGGACGAGTACGAGCCGCAGGAGTTCGGCCTCGTGAGGCTGGGCGACCGCTACGGCTTCATGAATAAACAGGGCCAGGTGGTCATCGACCCCCGCTACGACCAGGCCTGGTACTTCGCCGAAGGGCTGGCCCGCGTCCGCCTCGACGGCAAGTGGGGCTACATCGACCGCACGGGCCACCCCGCCATCGCACCCCGGTTCGACCTCGCCTGGGACTTCACC
>Ga0302046_10002475_pt1 | contig 17144 bp, 15 predicted proteins | sample RVTome_11_FD_200261 | JGI IMG/M metagenome (GOLD analysis project Ga0302046, IMG submission 200261) | Soil microbial communities from uranium-contaminated site in the Upper Colorado River Basin, Wyoming, United States - RVT147D111 (version 2) ...
CGGGGACGAATGGCGAGCGTTCTGCCCCGAGTGGCGCTCTCGATAAGGTGGCGAATCGGTGGGTAGCGCGCTCATCTGAGCTTCTAAATTGCTCAATACAAATACTATTTTGTCATTTGGTGCCGAAGGGGGGACTCGAACCCCCACGGGTTGCCCCACACGCCCCTCAAGCGTGCGTGTCTGCCAATTCCACCACTTCGGCACTCGGCGGGTCGTCGGGGCCGCGCGTGCCGCGCCCCGGAGGGTCGCAATTATAGCAAATGACGAAGAAAACCGTCGCGGGAAGCGTTCGTCTACGGCTGCTCGGGAGGCGTGGCCGGCTGGGTCGTGCTTTCCCCTTGGCCTCGCGGTGCGTCTCCTCCTTGCGGTGACTCCGGCTGGGCCGCGCCCTCGCTCTGGGGAGAGGGCGTCGTCTCGCCGGATTCTTCTGGCGGCTGCATGCCTTCAACGGGTGGGAGTCCTTCCGGCGCCACGTCCGTGGGCGTTGTCTGGGCGGGAGGCTGGTCGGGCGGGACGACCGATCCACCGCCTATGGCCGGCCTCAAATACGAGAGTCCCAGCGATGTGATCATGAAGAGGATCGCGGCGCCGGTCGTGAGCTTGGCCAGAAACGTGGCCGCGCCACGGGCTCCGAAGGCCGCCGAGGAGCCGCCACCGCCGAAGGCACTCGCCAGGTCCTGCCCCTTCCCCTGCTGGGCGAGGACGACCAGGATGAGGATCACGCAAACGATGACGTGCAGTATGGTGAAAACGATGGTCATGATATTCCCTTCCGACTCCGTTCGAACTTACATATTCTCTCATAGGATCGAGCTTCCAGGCTGGCGCCTCCGACCAGGGCGCCGTCGATGTCGGCCTCGGCCATGAGAGAGTCGATGTTGTCCGGCTTGACGCTTCCACCATAGAGGATGCGGACCCCGGCGGCGGCATCCTTCCCAAATAGAGTACTGAGCTTCGCGCGGATGGCTAGGTGGACTTCCTGGGCCTGGGCGGGTGTGGCCGTGCGGCCCGTTCCTATGGCCCAGATCGGCTCGTAGGCCAAGACGAGACCCGCAAGCTGGCCAGCGGTCACGTTCACGAGCCCGCCCGTGATCTGGCGGTCGACGACCACGAAGGTGACGTTGCGATCCCGTTCCTCTTCGGACTCGCCGACGCAGACGATGGGTATGAGACTGTGTGAAAAAGCCGCACGCACCTTGCGATTGACGCCCTCGTCGGTCTCACCGAAGAACTGCCGGCGCTCGGAGTGTCCCAGGATGACGTAGCGGCATCCGGCGTCGCGAAGCATCGCCGGTGAGATCTCGCCGGTAAAGGCGCCCTTGTCTTCCCAGTGCATGTTCTGTGCGCCGAGCGCGATGGGGGTTCCTTCGAGCGCCTTTCGCACCGCGGGGAGCGCGGTGAAAGGCGGGGCCACGGCGATGTCGATGTCGTCGAGGCCGCGACAGGAGGCGGCGAGCTCCGCGGCAAGCGCCGAGGCCTCGCCGCCTACCTTGTGCATCTTCCAATTTCCCGCGATGAACGGTCTACGCATCCGTCAAGGCCTCGACACCGGGAAGCTTCAACCCGGCCAGAAACTCGAGCGACGCGCCGCCACCCGTCGAAATATGCGTGATGCGCTCGGCGACGCCGGCACGATGGAGCGCCAGGATGGAGTCGCCTCCGCCCACGATGGTGGTGGCTCCGCTGGAAGCGACGGCTTCGGCAATCTTCCACGTTCCTTGGGCGAAGGGCTGTCTCTCGAAGACCCCCATCGGACCGTTCCAGACGATCATCTTGGCCTCGTCGATGCGCTTCCGGTAGGCGGCGACGGTCGCCGGCCCGATGTCGAGCGCCATCCAGTCATCGGGAATCTCTCCGGTGGGCACCGTCTTGGTCGAGGCGGCGCCGTCCACGGACTGAGCGATCACGTGATCGAGCGGAAGCTCGAGCTTGCCGCCCGCTTTCTTCAGCAGCTTCTTGGCGAGATCGATCTTGTCGTCCTCCACGAGGGAGCGGCCGACGGCGAGACCCTGGGCCTTCAGAAACGTGTAGGCCATGCCCCCGCCGATGAGAAGCCGGTCCACCTTCGACAGGAGATTTTGCACGACCTCGATCTTGTCGGAGACCTTCGCGCCACCCAGGACGGCGACGAACGGGCGGGGGGGATCGCTAAGTGCCATCCCTAAATAATGAAGCTCCTTTTCCATCAAGAGGCCGGCCGCCGCCTTGGGGAAGTGCTTCACCATCCCCACGGTCGAGGCATGCGCTCGGTGGGCGGTGCCGAAGGCGTCGTTGACGTAGAGCTCGGCGGTATCGGCCAGCTCCCGCGCGAGCTCGGGATCATTCTTCTCTTCGCCGGGGGAAAAACGCAGGTTCTCCAACAGGACGACGTTTTCTTTGAGTTGTTCGACGCGGCCTTTCGTTCCCGGGCCGGGAGTCACCGAGTCGAAGCCGACCGGCCGGCCGAGCAGCTCGGCGAGCTGGCTCGCGACCGGAGCCAGGCTCATCTCTGGATTGGGCTTTCCCTTGGGGCGCCCGAGATGGGAGGCGAGGATGAGGCGCGCGCCCGCGTCCGCCGCGTACTGCAAGGTCGGGAGGGTCGATCGAATGCGCGTATCGTCGGTGACCTTCCCGTTCTCGAGCGGGACGTTGAAGTCCACACGGACGAACACCGTGCGGTTTGCGAGATCGAGGTCCTTCACGGAAAGTTTTTTCATGGCGCCAAGGCGAGTAAAACCAGCAGTATAGAGAGACGACCGCGGCCTGTCAAAAAGAGCTTCTTGCGTCCCCGATCAGACGTTCACTATACTGCGTCCGGACAACTGAAACGGACAGGCTCGGGTGCCCGATTCGCGGGGTAATAGGGAATGGGGTGAGATGCCCCAACGGCCCACGCCACTGTGATAGGAGAGCCGGCCGCCATCGTTCGGACCTAGCCAAAGGCCGAACGGCCACTTCCTCTTGGGAGGGAAGGCAGGCGGCGGTGATCGATCCTCAAGTCAGGAAACCTGCCCGAACCTAGAAGTCGGGGTGCTCTTCGATGGGAAGAGTCCGGTTTCGAGGGCGGCAACTCAAGCTCCTCGTTCTTCCCTGGAAGAGTGAGGAGCTTTTCTGTTTTGGCCTCACCCTTCCGGGTTGCCGCGAGACCCTTTCTCGACTCGTCCGGATCTTCGACCGTGTCGAACCAGACACGCTAGTGGAGGTCTGATCATGAGGACGAATCTTTTCCTGGCATTGCTATTCCTTCTTGGCGGGGGCTCGGTGCGCCCATCCGTCGCGCAGCCATCGGGTGGCAGCGTGACGGTGCGTGTCGTGGACCCGCAGGGAGGTCGGGTCGGAGACGCCCGGCTGGTGCTTTTCACGCGGGACAACCGCGTGCGGCTCACCGGGATGACGAACGCGAACGGGGAGTACCGCTTCGAACGGGTCGCGCCGGGTGAGTATCTCGCCATCGCCGAAGCGGAGGGGTTTGCTCGCTCCTCAGTGCAGAGTGTGGTCATGGCGGCCGACCAGTCCGTGACTCTGGATCTGGAGCTTTCCCTCGCCGCGGTTCGGGAGGAGGTCGTGGTCACGGCTTCAGGTACGGCGCAACCCGTCGACGAAGTCTCGAAGGCGATCACGGTCGTGGATCGAACGGAGATCGATATTCGCGACGAGCCCTCGATCCCACAGGTGCTCGTTACCGTTCCCGGTGTGCGGGTCGAGACGCTTGGGGGCACGGGCTCATTCTCCGCCATCAAGATCCGGGGTCTTCGTACCGAGGACACCGCGATGCTTCTCGACGGCTTTCGCCTTCGTGATGCGGCGTCCACTCAGGGGGATGCCTCCGGGCTGTTGGAAGGTTTGCTCGTCACGAATCTCGACCGTATCGAGATCCTGCGAGGCTCCGGGTCTTCGCTCTACGGTACGAACGCGGTCGGCGGTGTCGTGAACATCGTGACCACCGAAGGGGGAGGACCACCTCAGGGGAGCGTGCTCTTCGAGGGCGGATCGCTCGGCTTTTTCAGAGGCCGGGCGCAAATCGCGGGAGGATTCGACGACGATCGCCTCACTTACAGCATCGGGCTCGCCCGACTCGACGTCTCCGAAGGCGTCGATGGAGACGACGAAGCGGAGAACACCAGCATCCAGGGGCAGATTCGCTTTCGGCCCACGTCGTCCTCGACCATTTCCGCCCGGGTCTACACGGCGGACGCATTCTTGAAGGTCAACGAGAGCCCTCAAACCGTGGGCGTGATCCCTTCGACGGGCGTGATCGATGCCGCGCCGCTCGCGTCGTCACAGCTCGAGCTCTATGAGTCCGGCGTCCCGGCTTCCGATCTCGATCCGGGTGCCGCCAACTTCATTCCCTCGGCGAACGATCCCGACAGCACGCGCGATACCCGTTTCGTCTCGACGGCGCTGAGCTTCGAGCAGCGACCCTCGCGGACCTTCGGCTACTCCTTCGCCTACCACGGTCTGCTATCGGAGCGGACGTTCGATGACGGACCGCTCGGTGTGGGCTTCGAACCTCTTGCCGCGACCAGGTCCGAGTTCGACGGGGACGTTCACACGTTCTACGCATCAGCCGATCTGCAGCTCGGCGACCATCTTCTGACCGCGGGCTACGAGCTTGAAAAGGAGACCTATTACAATGCCTCGTTTCCCGAGAGCCCCAACGACAACTCGGTCGTGAACGTCTCTCAGAGCAGCAATACGCTCTACGTTCAGGATCAGCTGAGCTTGATGGACGGCCTGCTGCAACTCTCCGGTGCTTTTCGCGCCCAGTTCTTTTCTCTCGGTGATCCTCTCCTCACGCCGGAAGAAAGCGCGCCTTACGCGGGTCTGATGGTCGAGTCACCGGAGAGCGCCTACACCGGTGACGGTTCGGTGGCGTATTTCTTCCCTCAGTCGGGAACGAAGCTGCGCGCGCACCTCGGAAACGGCTATCGCGCACCGTCTTTGTTCGAGCGGTTCGGGACGTTCTTCGACGTCTTTGGATACTCGATCTTCGGGGACCCCCGCCTCGAGCCGGAGCGCTCGCTCGGGTTCGATTTCGGAATCGATCAGCGATTTTGGGGCCAACGGATGAGCGTTTCCGGAACGTACTTCCGTACCCGTCTACAGCGCGTCATCGTATTCGATTTCACGGGGGCTATCGATCCCGAGACCGATCCGTTCGGGCGTTTCGGTGGCTATCGGAACGTGGACGGCGGGACTTCCCAAGGGCTGGAGCTGAGCCTCTCGACCACGCCCACCCGATCGACAGAGCTCGGCGTGTCTTATACCTTCACCGATACGGAGCCTCCCGCGCAGGCGGATCCCGCGCTCACGCAGGCCTACGTGATCCCGGAGCACCAGTTCTCGCTGGTGGCCACACAGTACCTGGGCCCCGACCTATACCTGAGCTTCGTGTTGGCTGCGTCCGATAGTTACTTCGCGCCGGTTTTCGATCCCGTGACGTTTGTCAGCCGGACCTATCGATTCGGTGGGATCGTGAAAGCGGACTTGGGGGCGGGTTATACGTGGCCGCTCAGCGGTCCGCGTGGCGTGCGTTTCTTCGCCAAAGTGCTGAACCTCTTCGACCGGGAGAACTTCGAGAGCGGTTTCCGGACCGAGGGACGTAAGGCCGTTGCGGGCGCGGCTTTCGAGTTCTAGGCGAATTCTAGGCGAGCTCTCAGCGAGTAGGCGACATGCGATCTTGGTTCGTCGGCACGCTTCTGTTCCTGGGTATTGGTTCGTCTGCGGTGAAGGCGCAAACGCTTCCGGAACGGATCATCTCGCTCTCGCCCAACCTGACCGAGATGATCTGGGGAGTCGGCGCTTTCGATCGGGTGGTGGCGGTCTCGGAGTTCTGCGGTTTTCCGCCCGAGGTGGAAAAGCTTCCGCGGGTGGGGGGCTGGCAGAACACGAACCTGGAAAAGGTCGCCTCACTGCGGCCAGATCTCGTGGTCTTGACCGAAGCGCAGGCGCCCTTTGTGAAGGATCATCTCGATGGTCTCGGGATTCCGGCGCTCGTGGTTCGCGCGCAGTCCATCGGCGACATCAAGTCGGCGATCGTGCAGGTCGGGCGGGCCGTTGGTCGGGATGCGGAGGCCTCGCGGTTGGTCGCGGAGCTCGACGCCGAGCTCGAAGCGGTTCGTCGTCTCACGGCTGGGCTTGCTCGTCCGCGGGTACTCTGCGTGGTCGATCGCCTGCCGGGAACGTTGCGCGACCTGTACGTGGCAACGAGCGGGAGCTTTTTTTCCGAGCTCGTCGAGATTGCGGGGGGCGAGCCGCTCACGCCTCCCGCGAACCATCAGTACACCAAGCTCTCGATGGAGGCGATGGTGTCGATGGATCCCGAGGTCATCCTGGACATCGTGCAGTCGGCATCGGCACCGACGATCATCATCGGTACGGGCGCCGAGCTTGCCGAAGATCCTCGCGCTGTGTGGAGTGCACTCGGCGACGTTCGGGCCGTCCGCAATGGCCGTGTGTATCCCATGAACGATCTGTCGCTCGTGCATCCATCGCAGTTCGTCGGGCGGGCGGCGCGTCGGTTCGCCGAGGTCATCCATCCCGAGGCGTTCTCGGATAGCGAGAAGTGAGCATGGAAGCCGATCTACTCGAAGCGCGACGCGTCGGCTACGTCTACGCGCCGGGACTGGAAGCGGTGCGGGATGCATCGCTCACTCTCGGACGGGGGAGATTCTGCGCCCTCGTGGGACCGAATGGATCCGGCAAGTCGACGCTTCTTCGTCTGCTTGCGGGTGTCCTCACCCCGAGCGTCGGGGAGATTCTCTTCGAGGGTTCTCCACTCGCGACTCTCGATCGACGCCGGCTGGCGACCCGGGTGAGCTATGTGCCGCAGTCGCAGAACACGGTGTTTCCCTTCACCGCGCTCGAGATCGTTCTCACCGGCCGAAGTCCCTATACCTCCCGATTCGCTTTCGAGAGCGATGTGGACCGAAACGTGGCCCGTCAGGCGCTGGCAACGGTCGATGCGTTGAGCCTCGAGTCGAGGCCGGTCACCGAGCTTTCCGTCGGCGAACGGCAACTGGTGTCGGTGGCGAGGGCGCTGGCCCAGGACGCCGACTGCATGCTGCTCGATGAGCCGTCTTCCTCTCTCGATCTCAAGCATCGTGCTCGACTCATCGCGGTTCTAAGACGGCTTCGCGAAGAGCGGGGGCTCACGACCTTGATGGTGACGCACGATTTGCAGTTGCTGGATCCGGGTTTCGATTATCTCTATGCAATGCGTGCGGGGGAGATCGTTGCCGAAGGTGCTCCGAGCGACGTTCTGCGGGAGGACCAATTGAAGCGGATCTACGACGACGATCGTGCTCGATCGCGTCGCGTTGACGGAAGGACCTTCGTCTGGTCGGAGTGGTGATGCTCGAGAAGGCGTCCCCGGTGGCGACGACAGCCGTTGCGAGCAAGAGTGCTTCGCCCAGCTTGAAGCGGGCCTTCGTCTTGTTGCTGGCGTTTCTAGTGTTCACCGTCTTGCTTTCACTTTCCTCCGGCTACCAAAGGATCGATTGGATGGGGCTTCGCACCGACGAGGTGGCATCGACGATCCTCTTTCAGATCCGCCTGCCGCGCGTCTTTTTGGGTGTTCTCGTGGGTGCATCGCTCGCCATGGTGGGGGCCGCCCTTCAGGCTCTATTCAGAAACCCATTGGCCGATCCGTTCACGCTCGGCGTCTCGGGTGGAGGTGCACTGGGGGCGAGCGTCGCGATCGCGCTCGGAGCAGGGGCCAGCATCGCGGGAGTCCCGCTGGTCTTCATCGCCGCTTTCTTGGGGTCGGGCGCCGCGGTCTTCGTCGTCTACCGGCTGGCGTCGTCCGGGACGATCGTTCTCCCCGGCGCGCTCCTCCTCGCGGGGGTCGTTCTGAACTTGATCGCGGCCGCGGGTGTACTGGTGATCCAATATCTCGCGGATTACACGCGCGCTCTGCAGATCTTGCGGTGGATGATCGGAAGCTTGGACGTCGTCGGGTTCGGTCTGGTCTGGCGTGTGGCGCTTTTCGTTCTGCCTGGCGTCGTCATGCTCCTGTTCGCTGCGCGGGACCTTCATCTTCTGGCGGTGGACGAAGAGACGGCAGCCAGCCTCGGTGTAGACGTCCGCCGCGTGGAGCGCATCGTGTATGCGGCCTCGTCCATGATCGTGGGCGCGACGGTGGCGGTTGCGGGGCCCATCGGGTTCGTGGGATTGATCGTGCCGCACGCGGTGCGGGTCTTGTTTGGAGAGGATCTGCGCCTGGTGCTGCCGTGCTCGCTTCTCCTCGGCGCCTCGTTTCTGGTTCTGGCGGATACGGTGGCACGGACGCTCCTCGGCGGCGGGGAGCTTCCGGTGGGAGCGGTGACCGCTCTGGCCGGCGGCCCGACGTTTTTGTGGTTGCTGAGAAGACGGCAGCGCTACTCGGCAATATAGGGGGAGGAGCGGATTGGCCGGCTGACGGGTAACGAGAGCCAGCCGGCGCGAGCGGAGCGAGCCCGGCCGCGAGGAATGGGCGCCGCGAAGCCGGCAGCCCAGGGAAGCGGCCGTTGTTTTCGCCCGAGCGAGGAGCGAGGGCGGCGAGCGAGGCGAGGAGCCGAGCGAGCATTAGGTTAAGAGGTTCCCAATGAGTATCTCGACCAAACGCGGTGATACCGGTGAGACCAGCTTGATAGGCGGGAAACGAGTCTCCAAGGCCCATCTACGCGTCGAGGCCTACGGCACGATCGACGAGCTGATCTCGGTGATGGGATTCGCGCGATCGATTTGCGAGAACGCCGAGGTGCGCGACCGCACCAAGGCCATCCAGCGCGAGCTGTTCGCGGTGAGCGCGGTGGTGGCGGCCGGTCCGATGAAGAAGGCGGCCAAGAAGGCAGTGAAGCGCGAAGCGCCCCCCGCGGTGACAAAAGAAATGGTGGACGCCTTGACCGCCGACGTGCACGAGGCCGAGAAAATAGAAGGCCTTCTCGCCGACTGGGCGCTCCCAGGGGGGCATGCGGCCGCGGCGGCCTTCGACATCGCGCGCACGACGTGCCGCCGCGCCGAGCGGCAAGTGGTACGTCTCGGGGAGAAGGGCGATAGAGTTCCCGCTAACGTACTCGCCTATCTCAACCGCCTCTCCGATCTCCTGTGGCTCTTCGGCCGGCGTCTGGAGAAAGATGCCGGCGTCGACGGTGCGCTCCGCGACGGCAAGCATCCAGGAACCGGCTGGTCGCGCGCCTGGTGAGTTAGGGATGCTCGATGCGATCCTCCGATCGATCGCGCCGGCGGATGGCGATTGGTTTGCGAGGGCACAAGAGCGCCACCAAACCCTGACCAAGCCTCCCGGCAGCCTCGGCCGGCTGGAAACGATCGCCGCGCGGCTCTGCGCGATCCAGTCGACGCTCCGACCGGACGTTTCTCGAAGGCGCGTCGTCGTATTCGCCGCCGATCACGGCGTCGTGGCGGAAGGCGTGAGCCCTTACCCCTCGGAGGTCACCGCGCAAATGGTCGCGAACTTTCTCGCCGGCGGCGCGGCCATCAACGCGCTGGCCCGGTCGTCTGGAAGCGAGCTTTCTGTCGTGGACGTCGGAGTCGGTCACGATGTTCCCTGGATCGAGCGCCCCGCGGCGGACGGTGTTCAGTTCTTGTCGCGCCGGATCCGTAACGGGACGGCGAACATGGTGGAGGGCCCGGCCATGACCGCCGATGAGATGCAAGAAGCCATTGGTATCGGCATCGAGGAAGCCGAACGCGCCGCGCGGGCAGGGATTGCAGTGCTCGGCCTCGGCGAGATGGGCATTGGCAATACCACGTCCGCCAGCGCCGTCACCGCGGCGCTCACCGGCTGCGAGCCGTCTCGGGTTACCGGTCGAGGGACGGGTATCGATGGCGACGCGCTCGCCCGGAAGATCGCGACCGTCGAGAAAGCTCTAAACGTGAATCGGCCGCGCAGAGACGATCCCTTGGACATTCTGCGTAAAGTGGGAGGACTCGAGATCGCGGGGCTCTGCGGGCTCTGTCTCGGAGGCGCGGCGAATCGGCTGGCCGTCGTCACCGATGGCTTCATCGCGACCGCCGCCGCGGCGTTGGCGGTTGGGCTTTCTCCCAACGTCGCCGACTACTTGTTCGCCGCGCATCTCTCTCCCGAGCCGGGGCATCGGGTGCTTCTCGATGGGCTGCGGCTCGAGCCGATGCTGGATCTGGAGATGCGATTGGGAGAGGGAACCGGTGCGGCGTTGGCCATGAACGTGATGGCGGCGTCGGCAGCGGCATTCAATGACATGGCGACCTTCGAATCGGCGGGGATCGCGGGGAAAGAATGAGAAGGCTTTCCGCGGCGATCTCTTTTTTGAGCCGGGTTCCCGTACCCCAGAGATTGGGTATCGAGGCTGCCGACGTCGGCGGCGCGACGATCTTCTTTCCGCTCGTCGGTGCCGCGATGGGTGTGGGCGGCGTGGTGATCCTCAAGCTATCGTTTCTTTTTCCAGCTCCGCTCACCGCGCTCTTGGTCGTGGCGTTCTGGGCGGTTGTCACCGGAGCCATGCATCTCGACGGGCTTGCCGACACCGCGGACGGTCTAGGCGGCGGCCAAACGCGTGAAGAAAAGCTCAGGATCATGCGCGACCCGTCGGTCGGCTCCTATGGCGTCGTGACGCTGATTCTTTCCCTGGCAGTGAAGGTGACGGCGTTGAGCACGCTGGTCACGCGCGGTGTCGCGACACCCTACCTGATCCTGGCGCCGACGCTCGGGCGTTGGGCCACCGTTCCGCTCGCGCATCTCTTCCGCTACGCCCGCGAGGGGAACGAGGGTCTGGGAGCCGCGCTCACGGGACGCGTCGGACGGTGGGACGTCCTGGGCGCGACGGCGATCGCTGCCGTCATCACGTACTTCGCGGCCGGTCCGGACGGCTTTTCTTGTTGGGTGGCCGTCGTGGCCATCTTGGGGCTCTTGGGAGCCTGGTTCAAACGCTCGATCGGCGGCGTCACCGGCGACACGTTGGGCGCCGCCTGCGAGCTCTGCGAGACGGTGGCCCTGGTCGCCGCGGTCGGTCTCACGTCCTGAGATGTTGACGCTCGTTCTCGGTGGTGCGAGGAGCGGTAAGAGCCGCTACGCGCAGTCGCTCTGTGACGGAGGGAATCGCGTCGTGTTTCTCGCCACGGCACGGGCTGAAGACGAAGAGATGCAGGCGCGCATCGTACGTCACCGCGCCGAGCGCCCCCCGCAATGGGAAACCATCGAAGAACCGTTGGCCGTGACGAGGGTGGTCCGCGAATCGAATCCAGGAACGACGGTGCTCGTGGATTGCATGACCAACTGGCTCGCCAATCTCGTCTGGGAGCATCGGACCCTTTCTGACGATGAGCAACAGGAACGCATCCTCTCGGAAGTGACGGACCTCGCGCGCATGGCCGAAGGGCGCCGGATCGTTGTGGTCAGCAACGAGGTTGGGGGAGGCGTCGTCCCGGAGAGTGCGGTCGGGCGCCGCTTTCGTGACTTGCAGGGCATGGCGAATCAGTTCCTGGCGAGCGAGGCCGGACTCGTGGTGCTGATGGTGGCCGGGCTTCCCTGGACCCTCAAGAATGTGCTATAGAGGTACCGTTCCCCCACAGCTAGATGGGTCGATGGGAGGGAAATGCGGTTTCTCCTTGTTGCGGCGGTGTTCATCGGGGGTTTGGCCCCTGAGGTCCGGGGCCAGACGCTCCGGAATGCAGAATACAAGGCCGCGACCGATGAAGGGGTCGACTACATCTTTCGGTTGGAGCACGATAAGGCGATCGACTTCTTCAACGATCTGGGGCACCAGCGTCCGGATCATCCCGGGCCGCCGCTGGCGGAGGGGATCGCTTACTGGCTCCGCGAGCTATTCGCCCGCCAGGAGCTCGACTTGGACGAGTTCATCTCTCCCGGCTATTTCACCCGACCTCCGAAGCGCGGGATGCCCGCCGCGGACCGGTTGGCCTTCGAGAGGGGGATCGCCAAGAGTCAGGCGCTCGCCCGGAAGTTTCTGGAAACGCACCCGGGCGACAAGGACGCACGCTATTACCTCGGAGCGGCGGAAGGAGCCCAGGGCGCCTTCGCCTTTACAGTCGATCAGAGCTATCTCACCGCCCTGCGCCACGGGAAGGCCGCCTACCAGTACCAACAGGAGTTGCTCGAGGAAGACCCCGAGTTTTGGGACTCCTACCTCACCGCCGGGACCTACGAATACACGCTGGGCAACATTCCCTGGTATTTGAAATGGATCACGACGATTGCCGGCTACCGCGGAAGCGAGGCTCGGGGTTTCGAGTACCTGGTCCTGACCGCCGACAAAGCCATGTTCGTGGGCAACGAAGCCCGCGTCATGCTCATGGTTCTCTACGTAAGAGAGGGCTACTACGACTATGCCCTCCGCGTTGCGAGGGATCTCCACCGGCGCTACCCAGAGAACTTTCTCCTGCACCTGAACCAGGGACAGATCCTGGAAAGGATGGGGAAGCGGGAGGAAGCGATCGAGACCTACCTGGAAGTCGTTCGTCTCGCGGAGGAGGGCAGGAAAAACTACAACAAAGTCCCGCTGGGCACGTTTCGCTACACCGCGGGAGCCAGGCTGGTCGCGCTCGGCGAGCAGGAGAGGGCACTTGCGCTATTCCTCAAGGCGACGCGGGATCCCGGCACACCGGAGCGGGAAAAGGCACTCTCCCATCTACGGGCGGGCGAGATTCTCGATCTGCTCGGCCAGCGGGAAGAAGCCGTTTCGCAATACCATGTCGTGCAAGAGCTGACCGAGTTCGAGGGCTCACACAACTTCGCGAGCAAATATCTGAGCAGCCCCTACGGCCGGTGAGAGTCCTCAACCCGCCCGTAGGCGCGTAGTCGCCGGAGGGCGAGCTGCGGGGGTGGGGCCCCGCAGCACCTGGAAGGAATCCGACCTCATTTCTTTTTTTTCAGCTGGCCCGCAACGGCGGCGGTGGCCCGCCGCACCGCGTCTGGATCCCCGAGATAAAAGCTCTGGATCGGCGTGAGATCGTCTTCCAGCTCGTACACGAGGGGAATCCCGGTCGGAATGTTGAGTCCCACGATGTCTTCGTCGGAGACGTTGTCGAGATATTTCACGAGGGCGCGCAGACTGTTGCCGTGGGCCGCGATGATGGCGCGTTTGCCGCTTCGCACTGCCGGCGCGATGGTGTCCTTCCAGTAGGGAAGAAACCGCGCGACGGTGTCTTTCAGACACTCCGTCAGGGGCAGCTCATCTGGGCTCAGATCGGCGTAGCGTGGATCGCGGCCCGGGTAGCGCTCGTCGTCGGGCGTGAGGGCGGGTGGGGGCACGTCGTAGCTCCGCCGCCAAATCTGAGTTTGCTCGATACCGTGCTTCTCCGCAGTTTCCGCCTTGTTGAGCCCTTGTAGCGTGCCGTAGTGACGCTCGTTCAGCCTCCAGCTCCGGTAGACCGGGATCCACATGAGATCCATTTCCTCGAGGACCAGCCACAGCGTCTTGATGGCGCGTTTGAGGACGGAGGTGTAGGCAAGATCGAAGACGTAGCCCTCCTCGCGCAGTAGTCGCCCGGCCTCGATGGCCTCCGAGACACCCTTCTCGGTCAAGCCGACGTCCACCCAACCCGTGAAGCGATTCGACTGGTTCCAGGTGCTTTCTCCGTGTCGGAGCAGAACGAGTGTTTTCATGTTTTCTCGCGGTCCATACTAACCCCGATCCGACAAAAAACTCGTCGGGAATCGCCGAAACCACTCGCCGGGAGCATCGCGTCCGAGTTCGATGCTGTGTTCGCAGACTTACGGAACGTGTGGTTGGCAAACACGTGGACTTCGGCCCTAAGCCAGTGCGTTCTCTCGGTTTCACGACTGGAGTCGCGATCGAGAATGTCGGATCGGGGCTAATACATCGTCACTCTCAATACAGGCGCTCGAGCGTTCCATCGTCCAGCGGCCGCCAGGGAGTCCAGACGAGAGCCAGGCGGCTCACCGACGTATCGGACTTTCGCGGTCGCACCGGAATCTCCTCGAGCTCCAGGGCCGCCGGATCGGGAAGCTCGCGAACCGCTTGGAGCTCGTTCTCGAACTCGACTTCCAGATCCGTGAGCTTCTCGCGCCGACGCTCGACCTCTCGCTCGGCGCTTGCGATGTCTTGTCTCTCCCGTGCCGCGCGCTGCGCCGAACGGGCGGTTGTCGTGGCGCGGCCCACGTTTCCGACGCTTCCGGCCTTACGACCGAGTAGCGCACCGAGAACGGTGGCACCGAACGAAATCGCGGCTTGATACGTTTGATTTTTGTACTGCGCCTGTTCCTTGCTCAGACGTTCCTCGGCCTCGACGGCCTGCTCTTCGAGCCGGGTGAGCTTGGGGGCGTAGCGCTTTCTCAGCTTCTCGAGGTCGAGGTCCCTTTTCTCCCGGAGCGCTTGGGAAAGGCGCATGCGGAAGTCCGCTACGTCCTCACCGGGGCGAGAGGTTTCGCCGAGCTCGCGGTTTTCCCAGAGCGAGAGCGTGCGGCTTCGGTAGAGATAGTCGGCGAGCGAGCCACTCCATTTCGTGTAGCTCTTGGGGCGGGTGGCGGCGGTGGGGAGCTCGGCGAAGCGCGCGCCGGGAAGGGGCTCGTCTTGCAGAGCCGGGCTTTTCCCTTCGTAGAGGTCACATTGATCCCAGCTGATCTCGGATGTTTGGGATGCGGGGGATCCGAGGGGCAGCAATGCCCAGACGGTCTCCCAGTGATCGACCTTGGCCCGGGCGCTCACGAAATGCAACCGAACCATGCTGCCCAGAGCGGGCCGATAGAGGGTGCTCGGTTCTCGAGACGCCGTCTCACCGAGCGGGAGAAAGCCTTGCGGAATCTCCCGCGAGACCTGGGGTCTTTGCGGGACGGCTGGGATTTTCTTTCGGGTCGTCGATCGCGAAACGCTCCGCCGTTTCGCTTTCCGGTGCGGTGTCAAGGATTCGATCTGCCGACCGGTAAGAGGGCCCCTCAGATACGACAAAGCCCAGCGTGTTTGAAACACGATCGGCTCGTCCTCGTGCACGTTATGGAGGAGGAAAACGCGCTGACCGAGGGCGGCGAGGAGCTGTTCAGTGCCACTTCGGTCGAAGCGCTTGCCGGCCGAGGCGCCTTCCAGGCCTTCCATGACTCTCTCCTTGTCCCGCTCCGTCTGAAGCCGCCCCAGAAACCACGTTCCCATGTTGGACAATCCCTTGTAGTCGAGATCGACAGGGTTCTGCGTGGCGAGCAGCACGCCCAAGCCATAGGCCCGCGCCTGCTTCAAGAGCGTGAGCATGGGCCGTTTCGAGGGAGGCTCCGCGGTCGGGGGGAAGTAGCCGAAGATCTCGTCCATATAGAGGATGGCGCGGAGGCTTCCGGTCCCGGGAAGTGTTCTCATCCAAGCGATGACTTCGTTGAGCAGCATGCTCACGAAGAACATTCGCTCGCCGTCGGAGAGGTGCGCGATCGAGAAGATGGAGAGACGCGGGCGCCCCGTCGCCGTGTAGAGGAAATGCTTAATGTCGAGGGGATCACCCTCTCTCCAGACCGCGAAGGAGGGCGAGGCGAGCAAGTTGTTGAGCTGCATGGCGAGCTCCCCCCGGTCGCGAGCGGGGAAGAACGTTTCGATATCCATGACGCCCATCCTTTCGAAAGGCGGTTCCTGAATCTCGTGGACGAGGCTCTCGAGATGGACGTCCCGTCCCCTCCTCCAGGCCTCTTCGAGTAGCTTGGAAAGGAGAATGTGCTCTCGACTACGGATCAGATCCGTCTTGGCGCCGGAAAACCCGAGGAGGCCCAGCAGGCCCGACACGGCCGTGAGAATGCGCTCGTGCATCGCGTCGGTGTCTCTCGCTTGGGCCGCCGGCGGCGCGGCGAAAGAGCGGAGCAGGGAAACGGGGAGTCCGGTCTCGCTTCCTGGCGTATAGATCGATGCGTCCACGGAGGAGCGAAACTTGGCGATGCGACTGAGGTGCTGCCCCCATTTCTTGAGACCGTCCCGCCACATCTCCGCGGTTTGCGTCGCGTAGGCCTCGGGATCGATCCCCTTGCGCTTGGCTTCGCTCTCGTCGATCCAAGGCCGGAAGTCGGCGGGCCGGAGTCTTGGGAAGGTGAGCAAGAGATTCGCCATGTCACTTTTGGGATCGATGACGATCGCCGGGATACCGTCGATGGCAGCTTCTTCGAGCAAGACGACGGATAGACCGGTCTTCCCGCTCCCCGTCATGCCGACGATGAGCCCGTGGGTCGTGAGATCTTTGGCGTCGTAGAGTAGCGGGTCTTCCCCCGGAGCCTGGCTCCGCAAGTCGTAGCCCCGGCCCAGATAGAAGGCGCCCAGTTTCTCGAAATCGCTCACCAATGTCTCACACGCGGAATGGTGGGGGCCGCGCGACGAGGGTCGCGCTTAAGTGGCCGATGCGACGGAGGTCGGTGCAGCAAACGAGAGCGAGTTCGTCCCGAGACCGAGGCGCCGACCGTCAGTCCAGTCGATCGGCCAGCTTCAGATAGATCGTCCGTTCCAGGTAGTCGAAATCGAGGGGCTTCACGACGTAATCGAAAGCGCCCTCCCTGAGGGTGGCCTTCGCAACGTCCTCATCCTGTTGGCCACTTATCATGACCACCGCGATTTCGGGCCAGCTGGCACGGATCTTCCGAAGCGCCTCCAGACCGCTAGGCCCCGGTAAATGAATGTCCAGGAGCACTGCGTCCACCTTCGTCGTCTCGAGGATGGAAATGGCCCGTTCGGAGGTATCGGCCGTCAGTACCGTGTATCCTTTCTGCGCAAAGAAGCGCGACACAATATCGCACACGAGCTCCTCGTCATCTACGACAAGAATTCGTGCCATTCAGCTTGCCTCCCGTACGAGACCACGCTACTACAATCTCTCGATTCCATCAAAGTCGCGCCGTTCGGGCTCGAGAAACGGACACATTCTAGTAGCGTCCTCGAATACATCGATCCTGCCCGGACCGGCTGACGTTTGCTCGGAATCATGGCTTGTCGTCGGCGGGGAGGATCCCGGAGTCCAGCACCTCTCGCACCTTCGCGGCAAGCACCTTGGCGGTGAACGGTTTCTGAAGGAAGTTGGAGATCCCGCTGCGCAAGCCGTGACGAATGACCGCGTCGTCCGTGTAACCCGACATGAAGAGCACCTTGAGGTCGGGCCGGAGATCGGCCAGGCTTTCCGCCACCTCTCGGCCGCTCATTCGGGGCATGACGACGTCGCACAGGAGGAGCGAGATGGTTTCTCGGCGTTTCTCG
>Ga0302046_10002476_pt1 | contig 17138 bp, 14 predicted proteins | sample RVTome_11_FD_200261 | JGI IMG/M metagenome (GOLD analysis project Ga0302046, IMG submission 200261) | Soil microbial communities from uranium-contaminated site in the Upper Colorado River Basin, Wyoming, United States - RVT147D111 (version 2) ...
GCAACATAGGCAGCATCCGTGTTTTTGCAATCAGGGGAGTATAGTCCTGATTGATTCTTACAGCATCGAAACCAACGGGACTTCGCATGGAAATCAAAACCATCACTGACCTGATCTTTTTTGGCACGCATGCACCGGAGTTTTCCGAGACACTGACCGCTGAAGACAAATGCTTGCGCTGTCGGCCGATGCAAAGGACATGGCACCACTACACCAGCGAAGATGGAAGGTTTTTTGCCGGCATCTGGGAAGCCGACCCTGGCTGCTGGACGATCCGCTACACCGAAAATGAGTTCTGCCAGATACTATCCGGCCGCTCGGTCCTTCGGGATGCATCCGGCCGCGAACGCGAGGTCCGTGCCGGCGACAATTTCACCATTCCGGCGGGATTCAGCGGCGAGTGGGATGTACAGGAAACGACACGCAAGATCTACGTCATCTACCAGCCCTGACCCGGCTAGCCGAATGCCTGTTCGAGATCGCCGATAAGATCGTCCGGGCCCTCGATGCCGACCGACAAACGGATCAGCTGGTCACTGATTCCGAGCGCCGTCCGCTTTGCCGGCGCAACCGAGGCATGGGTCATGATCGCCGGATGATCCACCAGGCTCTCTACGCCGCCGAGACTCTCGGCCAGCGCGAAGATACTGCAGCGCTCGAGGAATGCCCGCGATTCCTTCAGCCCGCCCTTGATGAAAAAGGTGACGATTCCGCCAAAGCCGCTCATCTGCGAGCTGGCCAATGCATGTTGCGGGTGGGACTTGAGGCCCGGGTAAATCACGCGCTCCACATACCGGTTTTTTTCAAGCCATAGGGCGATCTGCAACGCGCTCCGGCAGTGACGCTCCATACGCACGTCCAGTGTCTTTAATCCCCGCAACGCAAGAAAACTGTCGAACGGACCCGGCACGGACCCTACAGCGTTCTGCAGGAACGCCAGGCGCTCGGCCAGTGCGTCGTCGCCGGTTACCGCAATCCCTCCCACCATGTCGGAATGACCGTTCAGGAACTTGGTGACCGAGTGCATGACGATGCTGCAGCCATATTCGAGCGGCCGCTGCAGGTACGGTGTCGCGAAAGTATTGTCGGTGACCATCACGATGCCGTGCTGCTTCGCAATATCGGCCACCGCGCGCAGGTCGACAATTTTCAGCAACGGATTGCTCGGTGTTTCGACCCAGATTAGCCGCGTATTGCTCTTTACGGCATTTCGCACTGCCTGGATATCGGTCATATCGACGAAACTGAAATCGAGACCCGCGCTGCGGCGCCTGACTTTCTCGAACAATCGCGTGCTGCCGCCGTAAATATCGTCGAGTGCTATGACGTGGCTGCCGGTATCGATCAGCTCGAGTATCGTGGCAGTAGCTGCCAGGCCGGAACTGAACGCGAATCCGTGTTTCCCGGATTCGAGATCGGCAACACAGCGCTCCAGCGCCTGCCGCGTCGGGTTTTGCGTGCGCGAGTATTCATAGCCCTTGTGCACCCCGGGACTCGATTGCACGTACGTCGAGGTCGCGTATATCGGCGTCATGATTGCGCCGGTGTGCGGATCCGGTTCCTGGCCCGCGTGTATTGCCCGCGTGGCGAACGATTGCTTGCGGTTGTCCGATTTGCTCATAAAGTTTGCTTCAGGCCTGTTTGCGCAGATGGTTCAGCACGTCGGAGCGCGTGATCAGCCCCATGAACTGGTCACCGTCCATTACGGCGGCATAGGGCTGCACATGCAACATCGCCACCAGGTTGTTGATGCTCGTGTTCTTGTCGAGTTTGATGAAGGCCGTCTGCATCGCAGACTTGACCGGCGCATTCAGCAGCTCGGGCTTGCCGAAAACAAAACGGATGATGTCATCCTCGGTGAGGATGCCGACCAGCCTGCTCTCCTCCATCACCGGCAACTGGGAAAAGCCGGCGTTCCGCAAACGGTTGTGCGCCGTCGTCACGACATCGGTCGGTCCGACCGTGATCGTTGCCCGTTGTCCGTGCGGACGTCCGATCAGGTCCCGAAGATCACCGTAGGTATCCCGTTGTATGAATCCCTGGTCTTCCATCCAGAAATCGTTGAAGAGTTTCGACAGGTATTTGTTGCCGGTGTCACAGGCGAAGCTGACCACGCGTTTGGCCTCGCTTTGCTCACGGCAGTAGCGTAATGCAGCGGCGAGCAAGGTGCCGGTCGACGAGCCGGCCAGCAGGCCCTCTTTCCGCAGCAGCTCGCGTGCCGTGCCGAAGGATTCGGCATCGGAAATGCTGTATGCCCGCGTCACACGATCGAAGTCCGCAATGGACGGTATGAAATCTTCGCCGATGCCCTCGACCAGCCACGGCGTACTGCTGCCCATTTCACCCTTGTTGACGTAGTCGGCGAGTACCGAACCGACAGGGTCTGCGAGGATCAATTCCACACCGGGAGCATTGGCATTGAGGTACTTGCCGATGCCGGAGACCGTACCGCTCGATCCGACACCGATTACGATGGCGTCGAGATCGCCATCCATCTGTTCGAAGATTTCCGGTGCAGTGGTCGTCTCATGCGCCAGCGGGTTATCGGGATTGCCGAACTGGTTGATGAAGTACGCGCCTTTGTCCGCAGCGATACTTTTGCCGAGGTCCTGGTAGTACTCGGGATGCCCCTTGCCGACGTCAGACCGCGTCAGTACAACTTCGGCACCCATCGCACGCAGGTTGAAGATTTTTTCCTGGCTCATCTTGTCCGGCAAAACCAGGACAAGTCGATATCCCTTTTGCGCTGCCACGACTGCAAGCCCGAGCCCCGTGTTGCCGGCCGTCGCTTCCACGAGCGTGTCGCCCGGTTTGATGTCACCGCGCTTCTCTGCCTCGTCGATCATCGAAATGCCGATCCGATCCTTGATCGAACCGCCGGGATTCATCAGTTCCAGTTTCAGGAACAGTCGGCAGGGACCGGTGTCGAATCGCGTGATCTCGAGCATCGGCGTACGTCCGACCATCTCGAGAATGTTGGAGTAGACTTTCATTCGATTTACAGTCGCCGGGGAACTGGTCGCAATGGTACGCGAAGGTCTGGTCGCTTTGAATGAATTTATGGACATCGAGACGGCCATTCGCACCGGCACAAACCGGTTGCGTGCGGTCAGTGACAGCGCGCGTCTGGACGCCGAGCTGTTGCTCGCAAAGGCGCTGGATGTCAATCGCAGCCATTTTTTTGCACACCCCGAGGACACCCTGGACCCGGCGGCGGCAGGTCGATTCCTTGCCCTGATCGAGCGGCGCGCGTCCGGGGAACCGATGTCCTACATCAGCGGCGAGCGGGAATTCTGGTCGATGAGCCTGATGGTCAGCCCGGCAACGCTGGTGCCACGACCGGAAACCGAGATTCTGGTCGAGCGCGCACTGACGTACATCGGACGCAAGGCAACGCTGCGCATCCTCGATCTCGGCACCGGCAGCGGCGCAATCGCTCTCGCCATCGCCAGGGAACGGCCACTGTGCGATATCGTCGCAACGGATCTGAGCGCCAGTGCGCTGGCGATCGCCCGGCAGAATGCGCGGCAACTGGATATCGCCAACATCTCCTTTGTTTGCGGCGACTGGGTGGTACCGGTCAAAGGCCGGCGTTTCGATCTCATCGTTTCCAATCCTCCGTATATCGGAGCCGGCGACCCGCTGCCAGCGTCACTGGCGCATGAGCCGCTGGAGGCACTCGTAGCCGGACAGGACGGACTCGATGCCATACGGCGGATTGCAGCGGACGCTGCCGGGGTGCTGGCTGACGGCGGCAGATTGCTGCTGGAGCACGGCGCAACACAACGGGACGCGGTCGCTGAGCTGTTGCAGAATCACGGCTGGTCGCAAATCGAATGCTTCAACGACTATGCCGGTCTGCCGCGGGTGACGACCGCCGCCTGGCCGTCGGCACCTTGAGCGGATTGCCGGATTGACTTGAGTATACTGGCTCCGTTTGTAATTTCGGAACGACGCTCATGATCAGGATAGTGACCAGTCACGGCGATATTGTGGTCGAACTCTTCGAACACGCTGCACCGCTGAGCTGCAAGAATTTCCGCCGCTATGTCGATGACGGGTTCTTCGCCGACACCGTGTTCCACCGTGTCATCCCCAATTTCATGATCCAGGGCGGAGGCATGACAGCGGATATGCAAAAAAAGAAGGCGCGCGCGGCGATCAAGAATGAAGCCGCCAATGGCAAGAAGAATCTGCGCGGTACCCTTGCGATGGCAAGAACCGGCGAAGTCGACAGTGCAACGTCACAGTTCTATATCAACCTTCGCGACAATCCGTTTCTCGATCACGGGGGACGAGATTTCGGTTACGCCGTTTTTTCCCGCGTCACGGATGGCATGGACGTCGTCGACAGGATTGCTGCCGTCGCTACCGGGACCCGGGCGGGGCATCAGGATGTGCCGGTCGATCCGGTCACCATTGTGGAAGTGCGCACGGAGTAACGCGGCTCGCACGCATCGCCGCTAATCTCACGAATCGCCGCGCATCACCGCCGGATCGACGGCGATCCACACCGCATTGCACATCGCAATCGCTTTTGCATCTTCGCCGTACAACACACCGTCGGCAAAATGTTTACGGCCGTCACGTCGCGTTTCCCAGGCAACGACAACGCATTTTTCGCCGACGGACGGCCGTCGACGGATGTCCACGGCCTGGCGACCGAGCAACAGGAAAACGTTGCCGTCGGAGAATCCCGCCGCATAGCCGGTCGGGCAATCAAGCGCTGCCCAGATGAATTCGGGGCGGACAAAATTCGCTGCGTCGGCAATATCGGGCTGCGGAATCCACGTGGCGGCCAGGGTTCCTGCCCAACCCTGCGTGTCCGGGTGGAGCGGCCCGACGTGTATGCGCAGACCGTCACCGGGCTGCCGCAGCGGGCCGCAAACAAAACAGGTTGGCAGATTGTGCTTGTGCGGGGCAATCGTGCGCTGTTCGGCCGCGCGCGCTTCCTCGAACGTCGGTGCGTCCGGAATATCCACGCTGACCTCGGACGCCCTGGCGGAACCGACCGGTTTGTCACCGTCAAACAGAGCCACGCCGACATCGTCGGCGATGACCCGCATAGCCTTGTCCAATGGCGGCGGGCTGCGCAAAGTAACTTCGGCAACACCGTCGATGAATGCCGCCAGCCGACCGCACGCATATCCGCCATTCGCCGACTTCGGCGGTCCGCAGTATCGTCGTGCAATTTCAAGCGTGGCCGGTAATGTCATCGTGGATGCCCTGGCGTATGCGCTACCCGACCTTCACGCTGCGTCGGCCGCGTCAGGATCATAACCAAGGTTCGGCGACAGCCAGCGTTCGACTTCGGTGACGCCCATCTGTTTTCGTGCAGCGAAAGACTCTGCCTGGTCCCGAGCCATTTGACCTACCGCGAAATACCGCGATTCCGGGTGCGAAAAATAGAAACCGCTGACCGCGGCGGTCGGATACATGGCAAACGACTCCGTCAGTTGCAGCCCGATCGCGGCCTCCGCATCGAGCAGCTTCCAGAGTTTCAGTTTCTCTGTATGGTCCGGGCATGCAGGATAGCCGGGCGCCGGACGGATGCCACGGTAGTATTCAGCGATGCGTTGTTCGTTGCTCAGGCTTTCCGTGCAATCGTAACCCCAGTATTCCTTGCGTACACGCTCATGCAGATACTCGGCAAGTGCTTCGGCCAGCCGGTCGGCCAGTGCTTTCAGCAGGATGCTGCTGTAATCGTCGTGCGCCTTCTCGAATCGGGCCAAATGCGGTTCCAGGCCGAAACCGGCCGACACAGCGAATGCGCCGATGTAATCCTCGAGTCCGGTCTCGACCGGAGCCAGGAAATCGGCCAGGCAATGGTGCGCGTGACCTTCAGGTTTGGTCTTTTGCTGGCGAAGGTGACAAAGGCGCATGACTTCCTGCCGGCGATCCTCGTCGCTGAAAACGCGCACGTCGTCGTCCTCGATCGAGTTGGCCGGGAAGAAACCGAACACGGCCCTGGCCTGCAGCCATTTCTCGGAAATGACGCGATCCAGCATCGCAGACGCGTCGGCAAACAGGCTGCGTGCGGCAGCGCCGACCGTCGCATCACTCAGTATCTGCGGATACTTGCCATGAAACTCCCAGGCATTGAAGAACGGCATCCAGTCGACATAGTCGCGCAAAGTTTCAAGGTCGACGTCAGGGAGCACTCGTGTGCCCGTGAACTGCGGCCGGGGCGGACGGTATGCGTTCCAGTCGCAGCGATGCTTGTTTTTGCGCGCGTCGTGCAATGACAGCTGCGGAACCAGCCGGTCCTTGCCGGCGTGGCGATCCCGTCGCCGACGATTCTCCTCCCGGGTCTTCCGCACCAGGTTTTCCCGTGTTGCGGTTTCGACCAACGCCTGCGCGACGCCGACAGAACGGGACGCATCCTTGACATAGATTACCGGGCCCTCGTAGTTCGGTTCGATTTTGACCGCGGTGTGCGCCGGCGACGTCGTTGCGCCACCGATGAGCAGCGGCATGTCGAACTTCAGCCGTTGCATTTCCTTGGCGACATGAACCATCTCGTCGAGCGAGGGCGTTATCAGCCCGGACAGGCCAATCATTTGTGCGTTCTCGACGCGTGCCGTATGCAGGATTTTCTCGCAGGAAACCATGACACCGAGATCGATCACCTCGAAGTTATTGCACTGCAATACAACACCCACGATATTCTTGCCGATGTCATGCACGTCGCCTTTGACAGTAGCCATCACGATCTTGCCATTGGTCTGGATGGCGCCGCCCTTTTCTTCCTCGATGAACGGCACCAGGTGGCCAACGGCTTTTTTCATGACTCGCGCCGACTTGACCACCTGCGGCAGAAACATCTTGCCGGCGCCAAACAGGTCGCCGACGACATTCATGCCTGCCATCAACGGTCCCTCGATCACGTCCAGCGGTTTCGCAGCGGAAAGTCTGGCCTCCTCGGTATCCGCTATGACGAACTCGTCGATGCCGTTGACCAGTGCGTGTTCCAGGCGCTTGTTGACCGGCAACTCCCGCCAGCCGAGGTCGGCGCTGCCCGACTTGCGCTCGCCGCCCTGACCCTTGAACTTTTCGGCAACCGCAAGCAGGCGCTCGGTCGCATCGTCGCGCCGGTTCAGCACGACGTCTTCGACGGCATCCCTCAGTTCGCGCGGCAGGTCTTCGTAGATCGCAAGTTGCCCGGCGTTGACGATGCCCATGTCCATTCCGGCCTGGATTGCGTGGTACAGAAACACCGAATGTATGGCCTCGCGTACGGCCTGGTTGCCGCGAAAGGAGAACGACACATTGCTGACGCCGCCGCTGACCAGGCAATGCGGCAGCAGGGCCTTCAATTGGCGCGTCGCTGCGATGAAATCGAGGCCGTAGCTGTTGTGCTCCTCGATGCCGGTGGCAATCGCGAAAATGTTCGGATCGAAAATGATATCGGCAGGGTCGAAGCCTACGATCCCGGTGAGAATGCGAAACGACCTCTGGCATATTCCGACCTTGCGCGCGACCGTATCCGCCTGCCCCTTTTCATCGAATGCCATGACGATGACTGCGGCGCCATAGTCGCGCACCCGTCGCGCCTGCTCGATGAATGCCTGTTCGCCTTCTTTCATGCTGATGGAATTGACAACCGCCCTGCCCTGCACGCATTTGAGTCCGGCTTCGATCACGGACCATTTGGAGGAATCGATCATGATCGGGACCCGCGCAACGTCGGGTTCGGAGGCGATTAGCTTGAGGTAAGTCACCATCGCAGCTTCCGAGTCGAGCATGCCTTCGTCCATGTTGACATCGATCATTTGCGCGCCGCTTTCGACCTGCTGTCGCGCGACCTGGACCGCCTCTGCGTATTTGCCGGCTTCGATCAGTTTGCGAAAGACCGCCGATCCCGTGACGTTGCTGCGCTCACCGACATTGACGAACAGATCGTCCGGCCCGATGTTCAGTGGCTCGAGGCCAGACAGCCGGCAGCGCGGCGGCAACCGCGGAATCGCCCTTGGGGACTTGCCGTGGATGGCTGCCGCCAGTGCCTGTATATGCTTTGGCGTCGTGCCGCAACAACCGCCAATCAGGTTGACCAGTCCGCTTCCGGCAAACTCACCGATGATCTCCGCCATCATCTCCGGGGTCTCGTCGTACTCGCCGAATTCATTCGGCAGGCCGGCATTGGGATGTGCGCTCACGCCGGTATCGGCGACACGCGACAGTTCACTGACATACGGACGCAGATCGGCTGCGCCCAGCGCACAGTTCAATCCGATCATGAACGGCTTCGCGTGCCGGACGGAGTTCCAGAATGCTTCGGTGGTCTGGCCGGAGAGCGTTCTGCCGGACGCGTCCGTGATCGTGCCGGAGATCATCACCGGGAGCTCCGTGCCGATCTCGGAGTAAACCTGTCGAATCGCGAAAATGGCCGCCTTCGCATTCAAGGTATCGAAGATCGTCTCGACCATCAGGAAATCGGCGCCACCGCGAATCAACGCGAGCGCTGCCTCTCTGTAAGTCGCTGCGAGTTGGTCGAAAGTGATATTGCGGTAGCCCGGATCGTTGACGTCCGGCGAGATCGACGCCGTGCGGTTGGTCGGCCCGAGTACGCCGGCGACATAACGCGGCAAACCGGTCCGGCCGGAGTACTCGTCAGCTACCTCTCTTGCCAGGCGTGCCGCGGCAAGGTTCAGTTCGCCAACCAGTGACTCCATGCCGTAGTCAGCCATCGACGGCGCATTGGAGTTGAAGGTGTTGGTTTCGATGATGTCGCAACCGGCATCGAGAAACTGGCTGTGTATGTCGCGGATGACCTGCGGTCGTGTAATTGTCAGCAGATCGTTATTGCCGCGCAGATCGCGATCCCAGTCCGCGAATCGCTGGCCCCGAAACTCGTCTTCGGTGAGGCGGAACGACTGGATCATTGTTCCCATTGCGCCGTCCAGCAGCAGGATTCTCTCCGACAGGCCTTTTTTCAATGCGGCAATTCGCTGTTCCCTGTCCATGGGTCTCTCTCAGGCCTTTACGGGCTGCTGCCGTACGCCGAGCGCATGACAGATTGCGTAGGTCAACTCAGATCGGTTCAGGGTGTAGAAGTGAAATTCGTTGATGCCTTCCTTGCGCAGCCGCCGCACCTGCTCGATGGCGACACTCGCTGCAATCAACCGGGTGGTATCCGGGTCGTCTTCGAGGCCGTCGAAGCGCTCGTGCAACCACCGCGGGATGCTGGTACCGCACTGCTCGGCGAAGCGCAACATTTGCGGAAATCGGGTAATCGGCAAAATCCCGGGCACAATTACCGGATCGATTCCGGCACGCGCGCAACGATCGCGAAACCGCAGGAAAACACTGTTATCGAAGAAGAACTGGGTGATGGCGCGCGTTGCGCCCGCGTCGATCTTTCGTTTCAGGTTGTCGAGATCGTCGGATGCCGAGCGTGCGGCCGGATGCACCTCAGGGAACGCCGCCACCGAGATGTCGAAATCCGCCACTCTCTTGAGCCCCGCAACCAGGTCTGACGCATACGCGTAGCCGCCCGGGTGCGGCACGTAGTTGCTGCTGCCCTTCGGCGGGTCGCCACGCAATGCCACCATGTGCCGGACACCGATATCCCAGTACGCACGCGCGATGTCGTCGATCTCGGCACGACTGGCGCCGACACAGGTGAGGTGAGGTGCGGCCGTCAGGCTGGTTTCCCGAAGTATCCGTTCGACAGCGTTATGCGTGCGCTCGCGTGTCGATCCGTCGGCACCGTACGTAACCGATACAAATCTCGACGCGAGTACCGAAAGGCGTTTGATGGAATGCCACAATGTCTCCTGCATCGCTACCGTGTTGGGCGGAAAGAACTCGAACGACACCGTGGTCGCCGGGGCAGTGTCACGGGTTTCGTCATCGGGCTTGCCGGCGATTGCGACGTCCACGGTCAATCACGCCGCCGCATCGCGGCTCTCCGGCAAAGTTGCAACCGACAACAGCCAGCGTGGCTTTTTCTTCGGTATGTCACGCGGCTGTGCAAGCCGCAGCCCGGCCGAGGCGCTCCAGCCGGCAATGCGGTCTCGCAAGTCCCTGGTGAACTCCGATGCGAGCGTCATGAGTATGAGCAGGCGGCCGTTTGCCCGCAGCATGCGCGCGGCTTCCTTCAGGACCGCCACGGGCCTGGTCGCGTCGCCGAGTACGTCATCGAGTATCACCGTGTCGAACTGCGCCCGGTCGAACGGCAGCTGATACATGTCCCCCTGCCGCAAACTGCAGTTCGGCAGGCCCGCCAGCATCAGCTCTGCGCGAGCGTGTTGTCGGGCCCCGGAGTCGATGTCGACACCGACGACCCTGTGGGCACGCGCGGCCAGCAGTTTCAGCATCCGTCCGCGCCCACAGCCGATATCGAGAAGATCGCCTATGGGTGCGGTCACACTGAGATCCAGGATGGCGCGATAGATATCGCGATCGCTCGCTTCATCCGGCAGCGGAGCTTCCTCGCCGCTGACAACCTCGCCGCGCAACTGGCGCAGGCGCGCTCGATCGCGACGGAACAGTTCCTCGCCCAGCGGAATCAGGTCGAGCAGTTGCCGTCCGGTGCGGTCCTGTCTGGCGGGCAAACGGTAGAACACCCGCCTGCCGTCCCGGAAGCGCGTCAGCAGGCCTGCATCGCAAAGCTGCTTCAGGTGTTGCGAGGTACGTGGTTGGCTGAGCCCGACGACCTCGGTCAGCTCGGACACACTGCACTCACCCTGAGCGCACAGTGCCAGAAGGCGCATACGCGTGTCGTCCGCGAGAGTTCGGAGCTGTTGCAGCAGCAGGCGGCTGGTGTTTTCCATAAATATATAAAGGTATTTTTATATTTAAAGATTATAGCCTAACACAGCTCGGAGCCTCGCAGCCAGCGGCCGATGCTGGTATGGCTGGATGCGCCGAAGCGGCGGCATGCCAGTGGAGGCGTACGGGATCCTGCGGCGTATAGACGGCGGCGCGCCGGTGTGGTCTTCGAGCGAGATCGGGTTTCCGAGCGAGAAGACTACCCGGCGTGACGCCGGCGTATCGGGATGCTTCTCAATCGGCGTCAGTGCACGCTGTCGGATACGGGGCTCTCGGCGCCGGCAAAAAGCCTGGCGATATCGACGGCATCGAATCGCCGCGTGCGGCCGCAGTACTCGCAGGTCACTTCCACGCGTCCCTGCTCCTCGCACGCGGAGCGCGTGTCGGCTTCGCCGAGGAGCCGCAGGACATCTGCCGCCCGTTTCCGCGAGCACTTGCAGCGAAACTCCATTGCACGGGGCTCGAAGAAGCGCAAATCGTCTTCGGCAAACAGCCTGTGCAGCAAATCCGCACCGACACCTTCGCTGATGTCGGCGGGACGCAGTGTTGCCGCAAGCAGGCCGAGGCGAATCCAGTCGTCACCTTCCATGCCGCCCTGGCCAGGCAATTGTTGCAGCAGGATGCCGCCGCAACTGCCGCGTTCGCTGACCAGCTGCATGTGGCTCGGCACCTGCACCGAGCGGCGGTAGTAATTCTGCAGGCTGTCGGCCAGCTCGTTGCCACTGACCTCGACGATACCCTGGTACGGTTGCGCCATTGCCCCGGCATCCAGCGTTATGGCGCAGCGGGCGTTGGCGACCAGGTCCTTGTAAGCAGCATCGATGCTCGCGCCAGGTGCGCTCGCCATGCCGCGAAGCTGCAGATCGCTGCTGCACTGCATGACCAGGATCGACAGCGGCCCATCGCCGCTGATCTGCAAAGTGATCGTGCCCTCGAACTTCAGGCTTTGTGCAATCAGGCCGGCCGCGGCGGCAGAGTGCCCGAGCACCTGCAGGACCGGCGGACCGTAGTCATGCCCCAGTTGCATGCGTTGCCAAGCGCTTTTCAGCTGGATTACGGCCCCTCGCACGGGAAGCGCTTCGAAGACAAACGGTATGACGGTGTCGGAATGCGTCTGCATGTTTAGCGGGCGTCGCTGAGCCGTTTCTTCAGTATCTCGTTGACCTGTTCGGGATTGGCTCTGCCGCCGGACTGTTTCATGACCTGGCCGACGAAGAATCCGAACAGTTTGTCCTTGCCACTGCGATAGTCCGCAATCTGGGTCGGGTGCGCGTCCATGACGGCCCGCACAATCGCCTCGATCGCCGCGCTGTCAGTGATCTGAATAAGGCCCTTTTTGCGAATGATCTGGTCTGCGCTGCCCTCGCCGGCCCACATCGCTTCGAAGACTTCCTTGGCGATCTTGCCACTGATGCTCCTGTCGCTGATCCTGTTCAGCAGGCCGGCAAGTTCCGCAGCGCCGATTTTGCCATGCCCGATATCCAGGTTATCGCGATTCAGGGCCGCCGACAGTTCACCAATGACCCAGTTGGCGGCGAGCGGCGCCGGCGCCGCTGTCGTGCCTGCCAGCGATTCGAAGTAGTCCGCGAGCTCGCGGCTGCCAATCAGGATCTCGGCGTCCTCGGGCCGCAGCCCGTACTGGCTCTGCAATCGGGTTTTTTTTGCATCGGGCAGCTCCGGCAGTGACTCGCGCAGCTTTTGCACGTAAGCCGGCGCAATCTCGACCGGCAGCAGGTCAGGATCCGGGAAATAGCGGTAGTCGTTGGCCTCTTCCTTGCTGCGCATCGGACGCGTTTCATCGCGCTCCGCGTCATACAGCCGGGTCTCCTGCACCACCTGACCGCCATCCTCGATCAGCCCGATCTGCCTTGCGATCTCGAAGTTGATGGCTTTGTCGATGAAGCGGAACGAGTTCAGGTTCTTGAGTTCGGTGCGCGTGCCGAGTGCCTTTTGGCCGGCCGGTCGCACCGATACGTTGGCGTCGCAGCGAAACGAGCCTTCCTGCATGTTGCCGTCGGAAATGCCGAGATAACGCACAATCGAGTGTATCTTGCGCAAATACGTAACCGCTTGGGCCGCCGAACGCATGTCCGGCTCCGAAACGATTTCCAGCAATGGCGTACCGGCCCTGTTGAGATCGACGCCGGTGTACTGGCCGAGCCCCTCGTGTATCGACTTGCCGGCGTCTTCCTCGAGATGGGCACGGGTGATGCCGATGCGTTTTTCCGTTCCATCTTCCCCGCGTATCATCATTTCGCCATTGGCGACGATCGGCAGCTCGTACTGGCTGATCTGGTATCCCTTGGGAAGGTCAGGATAAAAGTAGTTCTTGCGGGCGAAGACGGAGCGCGTCGCGATCGTCGCATTGACAGCGAGACCGAACAGGCAGGCCATGCGCACCGCTTCCCCGTTGAGTACCGGCAGAACGCCGGGATAGCCCAGGTCGACCAGGCAGGCCTGCACATTGGGTGTGGCGCCGTAGGCCGTCGATGCGCCGGAGAAAATTTTGCTGCGCGTGGCAAGCTGGCAATGAATCTCCAGCCCGATCACGACCTCCCAGCCGGCTTTCATGCGCAGGACTCCGGCTTGCGCTCATGCCAGTCCGTCAGTTGCTGATACTGATGTGCGCAGGCCAGCAACCTTTCCTCGGCAAAATGCGCGCCCACCAGTTGCAACCCGACAGGAAGTCGTCCGGCAAATCCGCAGGGAACCGAGATCCCGGGCAGGCCGGCCAGGTTGGCGCCTATGGTGTAGATATCGTTCAGGTACATCGTTATCGGGTCGTCGGTCTTGGCGCCGAGCGCAAATGCGGGCGTCGGGGCAGTAGGGCCGGCGATGATATCGACTTTGGCAAATGCCTTGCGGAAGTCTTCGCTGATCAGCTGACGCACTTTCTGTGCCTGCAGGTAATAGGCATCGAAATAGCCTGCTGACAGGACATACGTACCGGTCATGATGCGCCGCTTCACTTCCGCGCCAAAGCCCTCGCCCCGGCTACGGCAGTAAAGGTCCATGAGGTCCCTGGGATCGGACGCGCGGTAGCCGAAACGCACGCCGTCGAAACGCGACAGGTTGGATGAACACTCCGCCGGCGCCACAACGTAATAGGTCGGCACGGACAGGTCGAGGTGCGGCAGATCGACTTCCGTGAGCACCGCACCTTCGGATTTGAGGACCGACAGCGCTTCCCTCACGCGCGCCGCACATTCCGGATCGAGGCCGGCATCGAAATGTTGCCGCACTATGCCGATACTCAGTCCGGAGAGCGGCGCCGCCAGCCCCGCCACGTAGTCCGGAACCGGGTGGTCGACGGACGTGGAATCCCGGGAATCGAAGCCCGCCATGATGCCGAGCAACAGCGCCGCATCCTCTGCAGTCCGGGTAATTACGCCGGCCTGGTCCAGGCTGGACGCGAAAGCCACCATGCCGTATCGCGATACGCGCCCGTAAGTCGGCTTGATGCCGACGGTGCCGGTGAGCGCGGCCGGTTGGCGGATGGATCCGCCGGTATCGGTGCCGGTTGCGGCCGGCACGATTCGTGCCGCCACAGCGGCGGCCGAACCGCCCGAGGAACCCCCGGGCGACAAAGCCGGGTTCCAGGGATTTCGCACCGGGCCGAAGTAACTGGTTTCGTTCGACGAGCCCATGGCGAATTCGTCCATGTTGGTTTTGCCGAGCGTGATGGCGCCCGCGCGAGCAAGCCGTTCCACCACGGTTGCATCGTACGGCGACACAAAATTCTCCAGCATGCGCGAGCCGCAGGTGGTGCGTACGCCGCGCGTGCAGAACAGGTCCTTGTGCACGATCGGCAGGCCGTGCAGCTTGCCGCGCCTTGCCGACCCCCGGGCCTTGTCCGCCAGGGCGGCGGCAGCCATCGCTGTGTCTTCGGTCACGCTGATAAAGGCGTTGAGTTCCGAGCCCAGGGTCGATACGCGCCGCAAGAGCTGTGCTGTCAGATCCGCCGAGGTGATGTCGCCGCTGGCGATACCTCGCGCCATCGCGGTCAGGGTCAGACCGTGCAGATTCGTGGATTGCCCGACCATGGACTACTCGATGACTTTCGGTACCAGGTAGAAACCGTCCCGAACCATGGCAGCATTGGCCTGGATGGCATCCCGCTCATCGCTTTCGGTGACCACGTCGGCCCGCAGGCGCTGTGTCTGTTGCAGCGGGTGGGCCATCGGCAGGACGTTTTTGGTCGGCGCCGCCTGCAGCTGATCGACGAATTCGACTATTCGCGACAATTTGGCAACCACATCATCGAATTCCTGCTCGGCAAGCCGCAGGCGTGCAAGCATGGCAATGTGCAGTACCTGATCCTTTGTTAGCGACACGAGAATTTCCGGATTGGTGCCCGGCGAGGTGTCGGGCGTGACGTGCGTCAACAATAATACACGCCGCCTTGCTCATTGTCCTGCGCATTGTTAGATTACGTCGTTGATTTTCCTCGGGACTCCACCCCTACATGTTCAAGACGATACTCGGCTACTTCTCGAACGATCTTTCGATCGATCTCGGGACAGCCAACACGCTCATTTACTCTCGCGGACACGGTATCGTGCTTGACGAACCCTCCGTGGTAGCAATTCGCGAAGACTCGGGCCGCGGCGGCCGAGTCGTGGAAGCAGTCGGCACGGAAGCAAAGAACATGCTTGGCCGCACACCGGGCAACATCACTGCCATTCGTCCGCTGAAGGACGGCGTTATCGCCGACTTCACCGTAACCGAAAAAATGTTGCAGCACTTCATCCGCAAAGCGCTGGGCACGCGCTATTTTCGTCCGAGCCCGCGGGTTCTGATCTGCGTGCCGTACGGATCCACGCAAGTCGAACGTCGCGCCATTCGCGAATCTGCAGAAGGTGCCGGCGCACGCAAAGTGATGCTGATACCCGAACCGATGGCTGCCGCGATCGGCGCCGGCATGCCGGTTCACGAAGCGCGAGGATCGATGGTGCTCGACATTGGCGGCGGCACTTCGGAGGTTGCTGTCATCTCGCTCAACGGTATCGTCTATGCCGCATCGGTACGTATCGGCGGCGATCGCTTCGACGAAGCAATAACCAATTACGTGCGCCGCAACTACGGCATCCTGATCGGCGAAGCAACGGCGGAGCGCATCAAGTTTGAAATCGGATCCGCGTTTCCCGGACAGGAAGTACGTGAATGCTCGGTGAAAGGACGCAATCTGTCCGAGGGTGTGCCGCGTAGCTTTACGTTGAACAGCAATGAAATTCTCGAAGCCCTGCAGGAACCGCTGCAGGGTATCGTCGGTGCTGTCAAGGAAGCGCTCGAGCAAACACCGCCCGAGCTTGGCTCCGATGTTGCGGACCGCGGCATCGTGCTGACCGGTGGCGGCGCACTGCTGCGCGATATCGACAAGCTGCTGATGGAGGAAACCGGCCTGCCGGTCGTTATCGCGGATGATCCGCTGACCTGCGTTGCACGTGGCGGCGGCCGCGTGATTGAACTGATAGACGAGCATGGGCCGTCCGTATTCGGATTGGAATAGGTTCAGATCCAGTCCGCAGAGTCTCCGTCAAGGCCGTGATGCGCATACAATACGCTGATGGCCGTAGTCAAAACTGACAACCAGCATCGAGCGCCGAACGCCCCGGCTCTTGGCCTTCGATTCCTGTTATTGGCCGGCTTGAGCATACTGTTGCTGGTCATCGACAATCGCGAGAACTACCTCGATGGTGTCCGAAAAGCGATCGGTGCCACCGTCCACCCGTTGCGCGTGCTCGTCGACGCGCCGATTTCGACCTGGCGATGGTTTACGGATACGACCACCAGCCGCAATGAAATGCAACTTGAAAACAGTCGCCTGAAGGCAGAGCGGCTGCTGACACAGGCGCGCTTGCAGAAGTATGCGGCGCTGGAAGCCGAGAATGCACGACTGCGCGCCATTCTCGATGCGACGCCGCACGGCAGTGACCGGGTTCGTGTCAGCGAGATCATGTCGGTGAGTGCAAATCCGTTCCGCCATGTAATCGTCGTCGACAAGGGTACCCGCGACGGTGTATTCGATGGTCAGGCAATGGTCGATGCCAGCGGTGTTGTAGGCCAGGTCATTGAGGTCGGGTTGCTGTCGTCCCAGGGAATTCTGATCAGCGATCCCGATCACGCGCTGCCGGTCGAAGTCAATCGCAACGGGCTGCGTACGATAGCCGTCGGCAGTGGCAATTTCGCGAGGCTGGAGTTGCCGTTTCTCCCCAACAATGCCGATATCGTGGAAGGTGACCTGCTGGTGACATCCGGACTTGGCGGTGCTTTTCCCGCCGGCTATCCGGTGGCAGTTGTCGAGTCGGTGCAGCGGGTGCCGCAGGAGCCGTTTGCCTCGGTAACTGCGAAACCGGCGGCCGCAC
>Ga0302046_10002478_pt1 | contig 17131 bp, 14 predicted proteins | sample RVTome_11_FD_200261 | JGI IMG/M metagenome (GOLD analysis project Ga0302046, IMG submission 200261) | Soil microbial communities from uranium-contaminated site in the Upper Colorado River Basin, Wyoming, United States - RVT147D111 (version 2) ...
GAGCCCGTGCCACGCTTCCTGTGCGCTACCCGAGCCCCAGGCGACGGCGGTCGTAGCTGTCCGCCTGGACGGCGGCGCACCAGTCGCGGTGCTCCAGGTACCAGCGGACCGTGCGGGCGAGCGCCTCGCCGAAGGCGTGGCGCGGCTGCCAGCCGATCTCGCCGCGGATGCGGCTCGAGTCGATGGCGTAGCGGCGGTCGTGGCCCGGACGGTCCTGCACGAAGGTCCTGAGATCGGCGTAGCTCGCGAGGCCGCGGCCGCGCAGGGCCGCGTTGTCGCGCGCGGGCAGCGCCGCCTCCAGGTGCTCGAGCAGGCGGTCCACGAGCTCCAGGTTCGTGAGCTCGCAGCGCGCGCCGATGTTGTAGTTCTGGCCGAGCCGACCCCGCTCGAGCACCGTCCAGATCCCGTCGCAGTGGTCCTCCACGTAGAGCCAGTCGCGCACGTTGCCGCCGTCGCCGTAGATCGGGATGTCCTTGCCCTCCACGGCGTTCAGCAGGCAGAGCGGGATCAGCTTCTCGGGGTACTGGTAGGGTCCGAAGTTGTTGGAGCAGTTGGTGACCAGGGTCGGCAGCGCGTAGGTGGCGTGATAGGCGCGCACCAGGTGGTCGGCGCCGGCCTTGCTGGCGGAGTAGGGCGAGCTCGGCGCGTAGGGAGTCTGCTCGGAGAAGGCGCCCTCGCTCCCGAGCGACCCGTACACCTCGTCGGTGGAGACGTGCAGGAAGCGGAAGGCCTCGCGCGGCGGCCCCGAGAGCCCCGAGAAGCGCTCCCGGGCCGCCTCCAGCAACGCGAAGGTCCCCACCACGTTGGTCTGGACGAAGGCGGCGGGGCCGTCGATGGAGCGGTCCACGTGGGTCTCTGCGGCGAGGTTCACGATCCAGTCCGGGCGCTGCTCGGCCAGGAGCTCCGCCATGGCCGGCGCATCGGCGATGTCGGCGACCACGAGGGTCACGCGCGGGTCGCCGAGCACGTCCTCGAGGCTCTGCCGGTGGCCGGCGTAGGTGAGCTTGTCCACCACCACGAGGCGCTCCACGCCCCGCGCCAGGGCCAGCCGCACGAAGTTCGAGCCGATGAAGCCGGCCCCGCCGGTGACGAGCAGCGATCTCATGGCGGGGGAGTATTCCCCAAACCGGCCGGCCGGGCCGGGGGCGTTTCCCCGGGGCCGAGCCGGGCGAACACCGGACCCGGAGCCCCGCTCGGGGTTCTTTCCACGCGATTTGATTCGCGTCCCGCCCACGAGCGGCCGATATCGCCCTCGGCAAGGGCCGGCGCTGGGCCGGCGAGGAGAGCTGCGTGTGACCCCCCCCGATCTGCGCGCGCGACAGCAGCGCCACCGCGTGCTGCTGGCCGAGGCCGACGCCGGAGACGCCGAGCTCGTGCAGATCTGGCTGCGACGCGCCCACGAGACGCGTTACGAGATCTGGCACGTGGAGAGCCTGGGCGACGCCGCGGGCTGCCTGGCCAAGACCAGCTTCGACCTGGCGCTGGTGGACCTCTCGCTCCCCGACGCCCCGGGCCCGTGGGCGTTCCATGCCCTGCACGAGCGCTGGCCCGACCTGCCCGTGATCGTGTTCAGCAGCTTCGCCGACGCCGAGCTCGGCGCGCGTCTGCTCAATGAAGGCGCTCACGACCACCTGGTGAAGGGGCAGATGAGCGGCGACGCCCTGATCCGCTCCATGCGACACGTGCTCGAGCGTGGCCAGCTGACGCGCGAGCTGGTCGCGGCGCGCGAAGCGTCCCAGGACTCTGCGCGCCTGCGCGCCGAGCTGGTGGCCGAGCTCGCCCAGGAGCTGCGGACGCCGCTGCACACCGTGCTCGGCATGGCCGACCTGCTCATGGAGACCGAGCTCACGCGCGAGCAGGAGGGTTACGTGCGCTCGTTCCAGCGGGCCAGCGAGACGCTGCTCGGACGGCTCGACGCGCTCCTGGGGAGTCCCGACCGGGTCGAGGAGGAGCCTCCGCTCGGGGCTCCGGCCGCGCCGCCGCGCGTGAGCCAGGATGCGCTCCGGCTCCTGGTGGCAGACGACTCCGAGGAGACGCGCGAGCGGCTGGTCGCGGCGCTGCGCGACGCCTCCCACCGCGTGGACACCGCGCCCGACGGGCGCGCGGCCGTCGAGATGTTCCGCGAGGGCGACTACGACCTGGTCCTGATGGACGTGCAGATGCCCGAGCTCGACGGCCTCGAGGCCACCCGGGCGATCCGCCGCATCGAGGCCGAGGCGGGCTGCGACGCCACGCCGATCCTGGCGGTCACGGGCCTCGCGGGCCCCGAGGACGTGCGCGCCTGCCTGGACGCGGGCTGCGACGGCCACCTGGCCAAGCCCGTCTCGATCGAGCGGCTACTGGCGGCGGTGGCGCGTCATGCGCCCAAGCGCCACGGGCGCCTGCTGCGCGTGGACGTGGCCAGCGCCGACCAGGTCGACCTCTACCTCCACGAGCGGCACAACGACCTGGCCGGGCTGCGCTTCGCCTTGGAGGGGGACGACCTCGACTCGGTGCGGCTGCTCGGCCAACAGCTCGAGGGCTCGGCCCTGGACCAGGGATTCGCGGAGCTGGCGGAGCTGGGGCGCGTCCTCCAGGCGGCGGCCTGTACGCCGGATCGCGAGGCCGTCGAGCGCGCCGTGGCCGACCTGGGTGACTTCCTGCGCGAAGTCAAGATCGTGATCGGCTAGCGCAAGATCGTGATCGGCTAGCGCCAGGACACCTCGACCACCTGCGGCTCGATCCGGTCGGCGTCCATGCCCTGGCGCGGGCAGGTGAGCGTGCGCGAGCTGCGCGGGGCGATGCGCACGTCGCCGTGGCACTCCTCGATCAGCAGCAGCGCGCCGCGGCTCCAGTAGGCGAGCGTGAAGCCGAGCGAGCCCACCGCGCGGTCGGTCCCGTTCCACACGTCGAGGACGATCCCCGGCTCGCCCTGCTCGGTGGGCGCGTGCCAGGTGCCGATCACGCGCACGCGGGCCTGGTCGCGCGCGGCGGCCACGCGCTCGTCGCGCGCGCGGCTCGCACGGCGGTGGACGCGGAAGCCGTCGAGCACCGCGCTCGCGGCCCGCGCGAAGCCGTCGCCGGGTCGGTAGCCGTCGTCGCGCGCGCGCGGGTAGAGCACGTTGTCGGCCAGGATCTCGCGGTGGCGGGGGTTGCGCCGACCGGGCCGGAAGTAGCGGCGCACGGCGGCGCCGGCCTCGCTGGTGATGCGTACGCGCTCGTGGCTGACCGGGTGGTCGTGCAGGTATCCGGCGCGCGCCGCGGACTCCGGGCTGCGCGCGGCGACGCGCGCCCACAGGCGCGAGGCCGCGAGCGGGTCCTGGCCAGCCAACGCCAGGTAGAGCGTGCTGAGCCGGTCCGCCTCGGCCTCCTGCTCGTGGCTGTAGGCGGCGCGGTAGTAGGGGTCCTTGGTCTGGGGCGAGACGACGCCGCCGACCTCGAGCCAGGTCACGCGCGTGGGCGGGTGGAGCAGCGTCACGTGGGCGATCTCGTGGGCCAGGACGGCGGCCAGCCCGGCATCGTCTCCCTCCTCGAGGATCCCGTCCCACAGGCCCGACAAGAGCACCACCAGCCCGCCCCCCGCGGTGAACGCGTTGGCGCTCGGGTCCTCGACCAGATGGACCTCCCAGGGGAGCTGCGGCCGGTGGGCGACGGCGACCAGCGCGCCGAAGACCGCGCGCACGCGCTCGAGCCGCGCGCCCGGCGGATCCACCGCCGCGCCCCCCGCGCGCGCCTGCCCCGCGTACTGGCGGAAGAAGTCCCGCGCGAGGCGGATCTCGAGCGCCTCGGGAACCACGTTGAGGGTCGGCCGGCCCGTCACCGGGTGGCTCGGCGCCACGGCGCCGCCGGCCTCGTAGAGACCGCGGTCGAGGCTGCCGAGGTCGGCTTCCGGGCCGCCGTCGCCCGCGCCGCGGCCGGGCGCGCACAGAAGCAACAGCGCGGCGGCCAGGGGCGCGCCCCGTCGGCGCCCCGGGAGGCGCGTCATTCGCTCGGGCCGGCTCACGCGCGGAGGCTAGCGCGCCCGGCGCCCGCGTCCGCCGGCCGGGTCAGTTGCCCTGGGCGAGGTTGCCCTGGGTGAAGACCTTGCGGTGGATGGTGGCGTTCACGTCGATGCGCTCGACGGTGAACTCCGTCGAGGTGCCTTGAACCACGTCGCGCATCACCAGCCGGTGCGGGATCCACTGGTCGCCGACCCGCGTGATGCCGGCCTCCGTGGCGTCCAGCACCTTCCGCAGGCGCCGGCCGCTCTCGTAGAACTCGGTGCGCAAGGGGAGGCAGCGTTCGGGGTCCACGTAGCTCGTCACGTACTCGAACTCCGGATCGTCGGCCGGCGTGTGGGCGAGCACGTGCACGGCGCGTCCTTCGAGCTCCTCGTCGGGCAGGCGCTCGACCTTGACGTCGCGCGATACGCCCTGGAGACGCTCGAACTGGGCGTAGGTGAAGTCGGTGCCGAACATGCCGCCCGAGAGCGCGGGCCCCGTGACGCGCCGCACGCGCTTGAGCTCGGGCAGGTACATGAACATGTCGTTGCGCTCGGGCTTCTCCACCAGCAGCAGGGCGGAGCCTCGCATGTCCTCGGGCGCCTCGAAGCGGAGCAGGACGTTGGAGAGGCCGTCCTCGCCCTTCTGCCAGTGGATCTTCACGCGCGAGTCCGTCGTGACGCCGGCCTTGCCGTTCACCCGGAAGGCCACCTCCTGGATGCTCGACCGGGAGGGAAGATTGGCGCGCACGCACTGCTCGATCTGCTCGGCGCTGCGCTCGGGGGCCGCGGGCTCGGCGCGGGTCGTGGCGCCCGCTGCGGCGAGCAGGGTCGCCACGATCAGGCGCACGGCGTCGAGTCCGTGTCGTCGTTGGGGACGTCGCATCCGGGGATCCTCCGCGGCGGGAGGATCGCACAGCGCCGTCCAGGCGGAGCGGCGGACTGCCGGTCCTGCTAGCGGGCCGCGAGGGGGGGCGCGGCCGGCAGCACGACGATCACGCCCTCGAGGCGGCTCGAGAGCTGCACGGCACCCGTCACGGGCCACGCGGCGGGACCGTCCCGGATCACCCGGTAGCGGTAGCTGCCGGGCGCGAGCCGGCAGAAGCTCGCCGAGTCTCCCGTGTGGAGCGGCGCGGACTGCAGCCGGCCGCCTTCGAGCTGGAAGTTCACGAGCGAGTGGCAGACCATCGAGCGGGCTACATCGCTCTCGAACACGATGCGCGAGGCCTGGCGGGCCATGCTGCGCCAGCGCACGATCTCGCCCTGGCGGACCTGGATGCGTCGCGGGCTCAGCTGATCGTCGGTCAGCAGCACGGATGCGACGGGCTCCAGGCCGAAATCCGCCCCCAACAGGGGGACCCGGCCAGGGACCTCGTAGCGGATCTCCTGGATCCGCGGCTCTGCCCGTGCCGAGCCGGCTGCCCACCCGGCCACCAGGGCCAACAGGATGGCCAGGAAGTAGATCCGTCTCGTCGCCGTGCTGCTGCGGAACATGTCGCCTCCCTTTCGAGCGGGGCGCGCCGATCGGGGGTAGCCGCCGGGGCTGCAAGGAGCGAGCCAACGCGCCCGGGCCGCGGGAGGCATTCAGCGCGCCCTGCCGGGGCTCGGCTCCACCCCGCAGCGGTAGCTGCCGCCATCGTGGGCTGCATCTGCCGACCTTCGCTGACGCCTGCGGACGACACCCTGTGGACGCGGGACCCGGGTGTTATGGTCCCGCGGACGGAGGCGTTCCATGGAGCTGCTGCTGCCGGAACCCCCGCCGGGGGAGCGGGAGGAGCGCGCCCGCCCGTCGTGCTGCGTGATCCTGGCGGCCGGCGAGCGCCCGCCCGAGGCTCGCTGGCTGCCTGCCGCCCACGCGGGTCGTCCCTGGCCGCTGATCCGCATCCTCGGTCTGTCGCTGGCCGAGCGCAGCGTGGCCACTGCCCAAGCCGCCGGCCTCGACCGCTTCGTGGTGGTGCTCGGGCCGCGTCCCGAGGAGGTCCGCGCGCTCTACCAGCGGATCGCGCTACGCCGCGGCTGCCGCATGGACTTCGTCGAGGCGCCGGACTGGCGGCGTGGCAGCGGCGCCATGCTGGCCGCGGCGCGGACGCGCGTGGCCGCGGGCCCCTTCCTGCTGATCCGCGGCGACCACCTGATCACGCCGGGCCTGATCGCGCGCCTGCTCGAGCGCCAACCGGCACCCGGGGAGCTGCGCCTGGCGGTGGACCGCGACCGCGCCGCGCTGCCGGATCCCGAGCGCGCGCGGCGGGTGGCCCTGGCGGGGGAACGCGTGACGCGGATCGGCGCGGAGCTGCGCTGGTGGAGCGCGGCCGAGGCCGGCGCGCTGCTGTTCGACGCCGTGGATGCCGCGGCCGCCGAAGGCGAGCACGCGCTCGGCGACGGCGTGCGGCGGCTGGTCGAGCAGGGCCGCGTGCGGGCGGTGAACGTGGCCGGCGAGCCCTGGGCCGACGTCGCCACGCCGAGCGGTCTGCGCGTGGCGCGCATGCGGCTGTTGGCCTGGCTGGCGCGCGGGCGCTCCGACGGCTTCGTCACCGCACACGTGACGCGCCGCCTGTCCCTCGGGCTCACCTCGCGCCTGGCCGAGCGCGACGTCAGCCCGAACCACGTGACCGTGGCGAGCTTCCTGGCGGCGCTGGTCGGCGCTGGCTTCCTGGCGGCCGGCGACTACGTCTGGAGCGTGTTCGGCGCGCTGCTGGTGCTCGCCGCCGCCGTGACCGAGGGCTGCGACGGGGCGCTCGCGCGGCTCACCCACCAGGTGACACCACGCGGCGCCTGGCTCGACACGGTGCTCGACCGCTACGCCGACATGGCGGTCGTGCTCGCCGTGACGGTCGCCGAGGCTTCGCTGGCGGAGGCGGGGCTGCGCCCGTGGCTCGGCGGGTCCCTGGCCATGACGGGCTTCCTGTTCGCCAGCTACGTGACCAAGGAGTTCGCCCTGCGACACGGGCGCGAGTACCCGAACGACGTGCTCAACCGCCTGCGGCGGCGCGACCTGCGGCTGTTCGGGATCGGCGGCGGCGCGTTGCTGGGCGTGGGCTTCGAGGCCATGGTGCTGCTGGGCCTGGTCTCCCATCTGTGCGCGGCGGGCATGCTGCTACGCGCCTGGCGCCGCCAGGGCCCGTTCGGCTACCGGCCGGCCTGAGGCCGCGACCTCCAGTCCCGCGCGCGTCCGGCCGATGCAGGCCCACCGCCCCCGGGAGGCCCGCTCCATGGAAACCTCGACCGAGGTGCTGCTCCTCCACGAGGGGGAGCTCGCCGACGTGGCGGCGCTGCTGGGCGAGCTCGAGGTCGAGTGGGCCCAGGGCCGCGCGGCCCAGGCCGTGGCCGGCGCGCCCGCTCTGGTGATCGGCACGCCTACCCACCTGCTGCGCTTCCGGCCCTCGGGTCCGGGCCACGCCGCGGCACGCATCGCGGTCTGCGAAGGCGCCAGCCGTACCCTGGAGAGCCGCCTGGAGGACGACGGCGTGGACTTCATCCTGCGCCGCCCGGTGCATCCTGCGGCGCTGCGGCTGCTGATCCTGCACATGATCTACCGCGGTCCCGAACGGCGGCGCCTGCGGCGCGTGAACGCGGCCCTGCGCATCCGCTACCGGACCGGCTGGCGACGCCGGACGGGCCTGCTGCTCGAGTTCTCGGTGGGCGGGTGCGGCGTGCTCGTGGACCGGGAGATCGCGACGGGCCGGAGCATCCGGGTGACGCTGCCCGCCGAGGTCGGTCTCGGCCGGACGCTCGTGATCAAGGGCCAGGTGATGAGGAGCGAGCCCGCGCCCGACGGCAAGCCCGGCGAGCGCGTGCTGGCCATCGACTTCGGCGATCTCTCTCCCGACGCGCATCAACGCCTGGCGGCGGCCGTGGTGGCGCGCGTTCGCCCCACCACCGCCCAGGATCCCGACGCGAGCGGCGAGCCCTCCCGCCGGTCCGAGCTGGCGGCGGGGGAGCGGCGACACCTGCCCCGAAGCCACTACACCAAGGCGGTTCACGGCCAGCTCGGCGAGCAACGCGTGGTCCTGGTGGGGGCGAACCTCTCGCCGCGAGGCATGCAAGTGGACACCGATCCGCGCCTCTCCCCAGGGATGCGCCTGAAGCTCGACCTCTACGGCCACGGCAGCATCCCGCCGCTGCGGCTCGACGCGCGCGTGGCTCGCGACGACGGCGAGCGCGGCCTGTACCTCGAGTTCGAGAACCTCTGGCCCGGCGCTCCGGCCCTCCTGGAGCGCCTGGTGAAGACCCTGCCCCTGATCACGCCCGGCAGCGGACGGGGGATGGTGATCAGCGAGGTGGTCGAGCGCGGCTAGGAGCCCGACCCGGCGCGGCGCAGCTCGGCGGCGGCCCAGCGCGCCCGCACCGGATCCGCGCCGGCCGCCACGCCGGCCAGCAGGTGCCGGGCCGGCTCCGAGTCGAGCGCTCCGAGCGCCCGCACCGCCGCCCGCGCCACGCCAGCGTCGGGATCGTCGAGCGCCCGGGCGAGCAGCGCCAGGTCCGCGCCCGCGCCGCGCCGGCCCTGGGCCGCGACGGCCGCCCGGCGCAAGGGCGCTTCCGCGCTCGCGGCCTGCTGGGCGAGCCAGGCTCCAACCGGCGCCAACGACGAGCCGGCAAGCTGGCGCACCAGGATCTCGCGCTCGCGCGGGTCCTGCGCCGCGGCAGCGACCCGGGCGAAGGCGGCGTCGGCGTCGAAGCCGGGCCGGCCGGCCAGGATCTGGATCAGCGCCGCCCGCCGGCCGAGGGGGAGGCGGGGGTCGTCCACGAACGCGGCGAAGCGCGCCACCGCCGCGGGCCGGTCGAGCAGCCCGGCGCGCTCGCGCGCGCGTACCAGCTCGAGGAAGGCGTCGCGTTGCAACGCCTCCGCGGGCGAGCCGAGGCCGCGGGCCAGGAGCTCGGCCAGGCCGTCCGCGTCCCGCCCGCCGTCGTCGAGCCAGACGAGCCACGCGCGCGCCAGGCTCGGGGTCGGGTCGCCGGGCCCCGCGATCCGCCACTCCTCGCCTGCGCCCTGCACGGAGAACCATGGGAAGCGCGTCGCGTGGCCCGCGAACTCGGGCTGGTCGGCCGTGCGCTCCAGGAACAGCAGGGCCCGGTCGCCGGCGGCGAAGCCAGGGAAGCCTTCGGCGTGGGGGAAGAACTCGAGCTCGCCGCGCTCGGGCCCGTCGCCCGCGAGCCGCTCCAGGATGCGCACGCGGAAGTGCTCCTGGCGGTCCGCGCCGCCGGGCGCCTGCCAGATCTCCGGACCGCTCAGGAACTCCACGCGCAGCGCCAGGGCCGAGTGCTGGAGGTACTGGCGCAGCGAGCCGCGGCTCATCACCACGTGCGCGCCAGCCACCGACGGCAGGAGCAGCAGCAGCGCGGCGCACAGCCGCAAGCCCAAGCCCACGGATCGCCCCCGCGTCAGGGGTGCGTGGCGTCGATCAGGTCGCCGATCCGCGTCTGGAGCACCGGGTCCGCGCCGGGGCCGATGTTGTTCTGCATGGTGGTGCTGCAGTCGAGCGTCGCCGCCGCGGGGCACAGCCCCGGGCTCCCGGTCAGCACGAACAGCACGCAGGCGAAGCAGGTCGGGTTGAACTTCGCCTCCGGCATCTGGTAGCCGAGCTCGTCGTTGCCGAGCCCGATGGTGAATCGATGGCGGTCCTCGCCGATGCGCGCACGGTAGAGATCGCCGATCTGCGGGTCGAGCTCGTTGGGCGTGACCACGAAGCTCGCCGAGCCCACGCGCACGACCTGTACCTCGGTCTCTACTCCCTGGAGCCCGTCCTGCTCGAGGATCATGCGCCGACCGAACACGCCGAGCTGCCCCAGCACCACGAAGAAGGGGTTCTCCACCTCCAGGAAGAACGGGCCGTCTCCGGCCACCGTGATCTCGGGCGCGGCGTCCCAGGCGTGTTCGCCCTCGAGCGCCCCGACGGCGCGCTCGGCCAGCAGCTCGCCCATGCGCTCGGCGAACGCGAAGGTGCGGCGTGGCACCGGGTCGCCCGTGACGGCATCCGCCACGTCCACGTCCAGCGGGCCCTGGAGCACGCCCAGGTCGGCGGCGGCGTAGAGAGCCACGCCGCCGTAGCGGGCCTCGAGCGACTCACGCATGAAATGGGGGAAGTCCGAGGTGATCTGGGTGTTGCCCGAGCCCAGGGCCTCCGGATGGCTCGCGAAGTTCACCAGCGTTGCCAACGTCTCCTGGAGCGGCCGCAGGTCGGGGAAGGGGCCGTGATGGAAGATCCAGCGCAGCAGCGCGCGCACCCGCTCGCCCGCGGGCACGTAGCGCCGCAGCTGCATCACCGGCAGGCTCGTGTTCAGGATCGGGCCCGGATCGCCCTCGGTCTGCACGATGCCGAGGCCGAAGAAGCTGAGGTCGATGGTCAGCTCCTCCAGCACCTTGCCGTCGGCCACCAGGTCCGGCCACTCGCCGATCGAGGCGCCCACGGTGTCGCCGGTGGCGAACTTCACGGCCGCGGGCACCAGCGCGTCGTCGGCCTGCTCGAGGCAGTCCACGACACTGTCGTTGACGAAGTCCAGGTAGCCGGGGTCCACGCCCGAGGTCGTCTCGTCCGGTCCCCACAGGCCCATGGTGTCCGGGCCCTCGTGGTTGTGGGTGCTCGAGACGGTGATCGAGTCGAAGCCGCGCGCCGGGTCCACCAGGCTGCGGATGGTCTGGACCTCGTTCTGGAAGTAGCCGACCACGTCCAGGGTCACGAGCGCGATCTTCGTGTCGCCCGACTCGAGCACCACGCCCCGCGCCCACAGCGGATCGTGCACGCCCGTGGCGTGGCGGTCGTTGCCGAAGCCGGCCATGAAGATGGGATCGGAGTGATTCACGCCCGCGACCGGTGTGATGTCCACGGCGCAGGCGGCGGCGCGCAGCGCCTCCTGGCCGTGGCGCGGCGGCTTCACGTGCTCGCAGGAGGAGCCGAGCAGCGTGAACGAGACCAGGGCCGTGAGGGCGGTGGCGGCGGTGCGGCGGGCGAGGGTGCGGGCATGGCGCATGGGAGCCTCCTCGGGCGGAGGCCCATTCTATCCGCAACGGGCGCGGCGCTGGGGCCCTTCGTGGCGAGGCGCGGGCCGGGCCGGACCGGCGGTCGCCCGCGGGCCCGGCCCCGGCCCGCCTAGAACGTGACGTGGAGCGCCGCGCCGCCCACCGTCGGCACCAGGTTCCAGTCGAAGCGGCTGCTGGTCTTGCCACCGAACCGGGTCTGGTAGTCCTCGAGGTCCTGGATGCCCTTCTTGGGTGCGCTCCACAGGTGCGCCTCACCCACGGTCACGCCCAGGGCGAAGGATTCGAGGGCGTCCATGGAGTGGCCGAAGCCGAGGATGAAGCCCGCGCCTACCAGGTTCAGGCCGACGTTGGCCGCATGGGGAATCCAGTTGGTGCGCTGGCGTGCGCGCTTGGCGACGTCGTCGAGGATCTGCTCCCCGCGCTGGAGCCGCTGGATCTTGGCCTCGCGCGTGTTGCCGTAGTTGACGGCGGCGATCTCGTCGGCGCCGTTGCGGCCGGGATGGGGGGAGAGCAGGAGCCGCGTGGTCCCGATCACGCCCTTCACCGCCGTCACGAGGTAGTTGGCGCGGTTCTTCCCGCTGTCGGTGGCCGCCGCCTGGCCCGTGCCGACCGCGATGCCCGCCACGTACACGCCGGTCCATCCGTTCTGCCACCACTTGGACCAGCGCTCGCCGCCCTCGAGCCGCTCCTCGATGAAGCGGAGGCGCTGGTCGATCTCGGCGTCGGACAGCGAGTCGTAGCCGCTCTGCGCGAGCGCGGCTCCGGGCAGGAGGGTGAGGATCAGGGCCAGCGAGGCGACGGACGAAGTGGTGCGCACGGTGCTCTCCTGTGGGGCTTCTATTGGCTCGAGCCTGCGCCCACGGTTAGCGCAGCTGCCGGCGAGGCGAGAGCCCCAGGACCGCAGAACATCCCGAAACGGCGCAGGGCCGCCGGCGAGTCTTGCCGGCGGCCCCGCGAAGAAGCGTGGTGGAGCTGAGGGGATTCGAACCCCTGACCCTCAGACTGCCAGCCTGATGCTCTCCCAGCTGAGCTACAGCCCCACTTCGGGAGCCGGCACACTAACCCCGCCCCCCCGGGCTGTCAAAACGAGCGAATCCGGAGAGTTGGCGCGCGTCGCCTGCGCGAGCGCGGCGGCCTCGCCAGACGCTTCTGGCGCGGGCGAAACGCGGGACGAGCGGCGAAGGCGGGCGCAGCGCGTCGGGTCCGGCACGCACGGCCACACGCACCAGGGAGGTTCGCGCGCCGGCCGCGGCCACACGCACCAGCGAGGTTCGCGCGCCGGCCGCGGCCACGCGCACCAGCGAGGTTCGCGCGCGCTCGGCGTGACGCGCACGGCCGGCGGCCACGCGAACTTGCCGCCCCGCGGGGTGGGCGGAAAGCGTTGAAAATCCGGCGGCTTCGGGCCCGGATCCGCGGGGGGAGCGTGTTATGCTCCCGCGCCGTCGGCCGGAGTGGCGGAACGGGCATACGCAGGGGACTCAAAATCCCCCGGCCCGCGAGGGCCGTGTGGGTTCGAATCCCACCTCCGGCACCAAGGCCCGTCCAGGGAGAAACGTGCGGACCGCCGGAGCCAGGAGGCACGCCCGAATCTTTGTCGGGCCGGTCCCGTCCAACCGACCGTCGCGCTCCCTCGGAGCGCACGAACGAGCGAAGAGGAGAGGAATCGACATGCGCAGCATCGCCCCCAGCATCACCCTGCATCGATGGCTTGCGGCCGCCGTGGCCACCGCCGCCTTCGCCTGGGCTCCCACGGCCCTCGCCATTGAGTGCGAGGGGACGCAGCGGAGCTTCGACGGCGAGCTCCAGAGCGTGAAGGGCAAGCAGATCGTCGTCGACAACAAGAAGGGCGACAAGATCAAGTTCGAGCAGCACGCCTCGAGCCAGGTTTCGGGTACCAAGACGAAGTGGGAGGACCTGAAGAAGGGCGACTGGGTATCGGTCTGCTCGAAGATGCTCGAGAAGCCGCGCTCTGCCTACAAGGTCGAGGTCCTGCCGCCGAAGCCCGACGAGGAGTAGGCTCGCCGGATCCGACCCACGGGGCCTCCGGGTGCCGCCACGCCCGGAGGCCCTTCGCGCTTCCGCGGCTCGCTGGCCCGCGCAAACCCGCTCGGATAGGCTGTGCGCATGCCCCTCGAGCCGCCGCTCTCGCCGGCGCAGTACGAGCGCTACCGCAGGCACCTCTCCCTGCCCGAATTCGGTGTCGAGGGCCAGCGGCGGCTGCTTTCGGGCAGCGTGCTGCTGGTGGGCGCGGGTGGGCTCGGCAGCCCGCTGGCCCTGTACCTGGCGGCGGCAGGCGTGGGACGCATCGGGCTGGTGGAGTTCGACGTCGTCGACGTCTCGAACCTCCAGCGCCAGGTCCTCTACGACAGCGCCGACGTCGGCAAGCCCAAGATCGAGCGCGCTGCCGCGCGCATCCGCGCCATGAACCCCGACGTGCGCGTGGAGCCCCATCCCGTGCGGCTCTCGTCGCAGAACGCGCTGGAGGTGCTGCGCGGCTACGACGTGGTCGTGGACGGTACCGACAACTTCCCGACCCGCTACCTGCTCAACGATGCGTGCGTACTGCTCGGCAAGCCTTGCGTGCACGGCTCGATCTACCGCTTCGAGGGCCAGGCCACGGTGTTCGATGCGTCGCGCGGTCCCTGCTACCGCTGCGTGTTCCCCGAGCCGCCGCCGTCCGAGCTGGCGCCGAGCTGCGCCGAGGGCGGCGTGCTCGGCGTGCTGCCCGGGACGATCGCGCTGCTTCAGGCCACGGAGACGCTGAAGCTGCTCGCGGGCATCGGCGAGCCGCTGGTGGGGCGGCTGCTCCAGTACGACGCGCTCGAGGCTTCGTTCCGTGAGTTCCGCATCCGCAAGGATCCCGCCTGCCCGGTGTGCGGCGAGGCGCCGACGCTGACGGAGCTGATCGACTACGAGGGCTTCTGTGGCGTGCCGCGCAGGAGCCGCGCGGAGGAGGAGGGCGAGGCCATGCAGGTGCGCGTCCGGCAGGCCGTCGAGGTGAAGCAGATGCAGGACGCGGGCGAGCCCTTCCTGCTGCTCGACGTGCGCAGCCCCGAGGAGTGGCAGATCGGACGGATCGGGGGTGCGCGGCTCGTGCCGCTGCCCGAGCTGGCCGGGCGGCTGGCCGAGCTCGCCGATTGGAAGGACGGCTGCGTGGTCGTCCACTGCCGCAAGGGTCCGCGCAGCGAGCAGGCGTGCCGGATCCTCGCCGACGCCGGGTTCGCCGATGTCTCCAACCTGGATGGCGGGATCGAGGCCTGGGCTGCGACGGTCGATCCCGGCGTCCGGGTCGGCTGAGGGGACCGTGGCCAGGAGTCCCATTCCCGATCCGCTGCGGCGGCGTCACCTGCTGGAGGAGGCGCTGGACCCGGCCCGGGCGCTGGCCATCGCCGAGGCGTACCTGGCCGAGGGGCGCGGGGCCGAGGCCGTCGCCTTCCTGGCCCGGGCGGAATCCCGGGAGCGGCTCGCCACCCTGCGCGACCAGGCGCTCGCGAGCGGGGACCTGTTCCTGCTGCGCTCCGCCAGCACGGCGCTCGGTGAGGAGCCGTCGCTCGAGCAATGGTCGCGCCTGGCCGATGCGGCGGAGGCGGCGGGCAAGGAACGTTACGCTCACGAGGCGCGCCGACTGGCCCAGCGCAGCTAGCGGAGCGGGGAGGACGGCGACGTGTCCGTACGAGCGAGGCTCTTCCGGGGGCTCATCAAGGAAGTGGAGGAGGACGTGAACAAGTTCCTCCAGACCCACGAGGTGCGCATCCTGCACGTGGCCCAGAGCGAGAGCGGCGACCACGTGAGCCTCACGCTCATCATCGAGGAGCCGGAGCCCCTGGGCTAGCCGCATGGCCGAGCACGCGATCCGCGTCCAGGGTGCGCGCGCCAACAACCTGAAGAACGTGAGCTGCAGCGTCCCGCTCGGGAAGCTCACGGTCGTATCCGGCGTGCCGGGCTCGGGCAAGTCCACGCTGGCCTTCGACACGCTGTACGCCGAGGGCCAGCGCCGCTACGTGGCCTCGCTCTCCACCTACGCCCGCCAGTTCCTGGAGCGCCTGCCGCGGCCCGAGGTGGACGCCATCTCGAACCTGCCGCCGGCCATCGCCATCGAGCAGCGCAACCGCGTCACCAACGCGCGCTCGACGGTGGGTACGGCCACCGAGATCCTCGACCATCTGCGCCTGCTGTTCGCCCGCGTTGGCGAGACGCGCTGCCCCGACTGCCGGCTGCCCGTGGAGCCCGGCACCGTGGAGTCGGTGACCACGCGCCTGCTCGCGTTGCACGAGGGACGGCGCCTGTCGCTCGGCGCGCAGCTGGTCCACGGTCGCAAGGAGAGCGCTCGCGACCATCGTGAGCGGCTGGTGCGCGCCGGCTGGCTGCGCGTGCTCGACGGCCAGGGCCGCGTGGTGGACCTCTCGGAGATCTCCGGGCGCGCCTTCGCCGCCTTGCGCGAGGAGGCGCTCCTGCTGGTGGACCGTCTGCGCGTCTCGGGCGAGGAGAGCCGCGGCCGGGTGGCCGAGGCCGTGGCCCAGGCCTTCACGCGCGGCGAGGGGCGTTTGCTGGCGATCGCGGAGGACGGCACGCGCGCGTCGTTCCGGGAAGGGCCGTGGTGCAACGGCTGCGACCGCCGCTTCGCCGCGCCGGAGCCGGCGCTGTTCTCGTTCAACAGCCCGCTCGGCGCCTGCCCGGAGTGCCAGGGCTTCGGGCGCATCGCCATGCTGGACCGCGACCGCGTGGTGCCGGAACCGGAGCGCAGCCTCGCCCAGGACGCCGTGGCTCCGTTCGCCACGCCTCGCTACCGGCGCATGCAGCGCGACCTGCTGCGGGCCTGCGCCCGGGCCGGAGTCCCGCGCGACGTGCCCTTCCGCGCGCTCGACACCGCTCAGAAGGAGTGGGTGTTCGAGGGGGATCCCGAGGGCTCCGGCGGCCGCTGGTACGGCGTGCGCGGCTGGTACCGCTACCTGGAGGCGCACCGCTACAAGGTCCAGTCGCGCATCCTGATCGCGCGCTACCGGCGCTTCGACCCGTGCCCCGCGTGCCGCGGCCAGCGGCTGCGCCCCGAGGCGCTCTCCGTCGAGGTGGCGGGCCGGCACCTGGGCGAGGTCTCGGCGCTCACCATCGGCGGGCTGCGCGAGTGGCTCGCGAAGCTCGAGCTCGGGCCTGCCCAGCGCGAGCGCGCGCGGCGCCTGCTCGCGGCGCTCGGAGCTCGGGTCGCCACGGCGGCGGAGGTGGGCCTCGACTACCTCGCCCTGTCGCGCCAGACGCGCACGCTGTCGGGCGGCGAGGCTCAGCGCATCCAGCTCGCCACGGCGTTGGGCGGCGCGCTCACGGCCTCGCTCTACGTGCTCGACGAGCCCTCCATCGGGCTGCACCCGCGCGATGTGGCGCGCCTGCTGCGCGTGCTGGCCGCGATCCGTGACCACGGCAACACCGTGGTGGTGGTGGAGCACGCCCCCGAGGTCGTGGCGGCGGCAGACCATCTGATCGACCTCGGCCCGGGCGCCGGCCGCCACGGCGGCGAGCTCGTGGCCGAGGGCAGCGTGCCCGAGGTGCGCGTCCAGCCGCGCTCGCTCACGGCGCGCGCCTTGCGCGGCGAGCTCGGCGTGGGACCGCGCCGCCGCCGGCCCGCGCGCGGCCGGATCCGGATCGTCGGCGCCAGCGAGCACAACCTCCAGGACGTGAGCGTGGACGTGCCGCTCGGCCAGCTCGTGGCGGTGACCGGCGTGTCGGGGGCGGGCAAGTCCACGCTGGTGCGCTCGGTGCTGGTGGGCGAGCTCCAGCGCGATCCCGAGCGCGGGCGCTGCCGCCGCATCGAGGGCCGAGAGCTCGTGGACCAGGTGGTGGTGGTGGATCAGACGCCGCCCTCGCGCTCGTCGCGCTCGAACGCCGCCACCGTCTCCAAGGCCTTCGAGGGCATCCGGCGTCGCTTCGCGGCCAGCCGCGAAGCGCGCGCCCTGGGCCTCACGCCCGGCTGGTTCTCCTTCAACGTCGCGGGCGGGCGCTGCGAGAGCTGCGAGGGCTCGGGCGAGGTGGTGGTGGACATGCAGTTCCTGGACGACGTGCGTGTCCCCTGCGACGCCTGCGACGGGACGCGCTACCGGCCCGAGGCGCGCGAGATCCGCGTGGAGGGCCAGTCGATCGTGGACGTGCTGGGCCTCACCCTGGAGGAGGCGGTCGCGCGCTTCGTCCACGACCCGCAGGTGGCCGAT
>Ga0302046_10002479_pt1 | contig 17130 bp, 17 predicted proteins | sample RVTome_11_FD_200261 | JGI IMG/M metagenome (GOLD analysis project Ga0302046, IMG submission 200261) | Soil microbial communities from uranium-contaminated site in the Upper Colorado River Basin, Wyoming, United States - RVT147D111 (version 2) ...
CCCCCGACGCTATGGAAGGTAGGCCGCCGGTTCAGCGTAGGTTTGCGGCGCCTGAGGGTCAACACCGTTTTTCTCCCGGCGGGGCGTGCCTTTTCATTGATTCGTTGCCGCGGATGGCCCACCAGAACAGTTTGCTCGTCGTCGAGCTGGCCACTTGGGGCATTACCGCCGCTCTTCGCTCCCGGCGGCCGGCGTCGCTTGCCCCGGCGCGGGCGACCGCCTAGCCTGCCGGAATGACCGACGGGAAAACGGATGCGGCTCCCCAACGTCGTCGAGGCGGCGTTCCGGGAGGTGCGCCCGCGATTGCTCGCCGGCGACGAGATCGACATCCTGATCTCTCCCGAGGACACCGGCCGCAAGCAGGAGGCGATGATCCTGCTGCTCGCCGACGATCCGCGCTTCCGTTGAGCCGCCGGCGCAGGCCGCGCGGAGGGTAGGGCCGTGCGCTCGCTGCTGGTCGCGGCCGGCGTCGCCCTCGTCGGGTTGGGCATCGCAATGGTCGCCGTGCGCTGGCTGGAGCGCGGCATGATCTTCTTCCCGGCCCGCTACCCCGCCGGCATCTGGGACCCAGCCCGTCTCGGGGTCGAGGTCGAGGACGTCTGGTTTCGCAGCGCCGACGGTCTGTCGCTTCACGCCTGGTGGTTCGCGGCGGCGGATCAGCGGCCGGTGGTGCTCTGGGCGCATGGCAACGGCGGCAACTTGACCGGCCGGGCGCCGGATGCCCAGGCGCTTGCCGACGCCGGCGTGTCGGTGCTGGTGTTCGACTACCGGGGTTACGGGCGTAGCGAGGGCGCTCCGAGCGAGGCGGGAATCTATCTCGATGCCGAGGCGGCGTACGCGTACCTGACAAGAGAGCGGAACATCGATCCGCTGCGGATCGTCCTGATGGGCCGCTCGATCGGCGCCGCGCCGGCGGCGCGGCTCGCCACCCGGGTCCCGCACGCCGGGTTGATCCTGGTCTCGCCGCCGCCCTCGGCCAAGCGCATGGCGCGGGCGATGTTCGGCGGCCTGCCGGTGGACCTGCTCGGGACCTCCCGCTTCCCGGTCGTCGAGTGGGTGGCGCAACGGCGGACGCCGTTGCTCGTCGTGCACGGCGAGCGCGACGAGGTGATCCCCTTCGCCTATGGTCGCGAGGTCTATGAGGCGGCGGCGCCCCCGAAGAGCTTCGTCGCCCTGCCGGGGGCCGGTCACAACGACATCTCCGCGGTCGCCGGGAGCCGCTACATCAACGCCCTGGTCGCCTTCTGCCGCCAGGCCGTTGCAGGCGCGAACGGCCTGCTACACTGACTCTCCGCCGCTTGCGGCGGCGTCCACGATCGACGTTCGCGAGGTAGGGATGCAAGCGGTCCAGCTGCGCAAGGGCATGATCATCGACCTCGACGGCCAGCTCCTGCGGGTCCATGACTTCCAGCACGTGACCCCCGGCAAGGGGCAGGCGGTCGTGCAGACGCGGCTGCGCAACCTGCGCAGCGGCGCGATGATCGACCGGCGCTTCCGCTCGCAGGAGTCGGTCGAGCGGGTGCAACTGGAGTACCGGACGATGGAGTACCTCTACCAGGAGGGCGACAGCTACGTGTTCATGGACGCCGAGACCTACGAGCAGGTGCATCTGTCGGCCGACGCCATCCAGGACGCCTTGCCCTACCTGATCCCCAACCTGTCGCTCGAGGTCGATTTCTACGAGGGGGCCCCGGTGGGCATCGAGATGCCGGGGACGGTCGATCTCGAGGTCGTCGACACCGAGCCCGCCCTCAAGGGGGCGACGGCGAGCGGCAGCGGCAAGCCGGCGACGCTGGAGACCGGGCTGGTCGTCGGCGTGCCGCAGTTCGTCAACGTCGGCGACAAGGTGCGGGTCGACACCTCGACCGGCGACTACCTGACCCGCGTGTGAGCGGATGGGCGATGCGTTCAGCATCGATCCACGCCGGCTGCTCGTCCAGCTCGTCGTCGACGTCGGCGACGTCTCCGGCAAAGGAGTGCCCGCGGCCCTGCTGATGTCGAAGCTCCAGTCGGCGTTCCCGGGGGTGGCCGTCCACGCGACGGTCGAGGCCCACACCCGAGGGACGCCGCAGTTCGACGATCTGACGTTGCTTGCCGTGTGCTTGCGATGAAGGCCGGCGACCTGCTCCGCGACCTGCTGTTCGCCTCCGGAGGCTCGGCGGTCGCGCTGCTGCTGCTGTACTACCTGCACGGCGCTTGGCTGGGGGGCTGGGCGGTCGGTTGCGGCGTGGTCGCCGGGATCTTCCTGCGCCGCGCCGTGGCGCCCACCTACGCGACCTTCCCGCCGTGGCTGAGCCGGCCGCTCAACCTGGCAGTGGTCCTGATCGGGACCATATTTGCCGCCTGGGGCACGCTGGCGGCGCCGCAGTACGCCCACACTGTCTACTGGTACGAGGTTCGCTGGGAGGCCTTCTATCTGGCCGCCGCCGGCGTCCTCCTCGGCCTCGGGGTGGCCGCCGGCGTCTACACCCACGCCCGCATGCGCCGCGAGGTCGAGGAGCACCGGGTCCGCGGGGCGGCGCTGCGGGAGACGGCGCTGCGCGCCCAGCTCAAGGCGCTGCAGGCGCAAATCAACCCCCACTTCCTGTTCAACGCCCTCAACGCGCTGGCCGAGCTGGCGCACGACGACCCCGACCGCGCCGAGGAGCTCATCGGCGACCTTTCGTTCCTGTTGCGATACAGTCTGCGGTCGTCGGCGGTCGAGACCGTGCCGCTCGCCCAGGAGCTGGAAGCGGTCGAACGCTACCTGCGCATCGAGCGGGCGCGGCTGGGAGGGCGCCTGCGTGTCGAGCAGTCGGTGGACAAGTCGGTCGCGCAAACCCACATACCGGGCCTGATCCTCCAGCCGCTGGTCGAGAACGCCGTCCAGCACGCGGTGGCGCCGCGGCCGGAAGGCGGTCGGGTGCGGATCGAGGTCAGCAACGAGGCGGCCGGCGTCCGCATCGTCGTCGAGGACGACGGCCCCGGCCTGCCGGACGCGGTGCGCGCCCAACTGGGCGGCTTCGCCGCGGTCTCGGCGCTGGCCGGCATGGAGGCGGCGATCGACGCCGGGACCGCCGGCGCCGGCGGCGGCCTCGCCAACGTCCAGAAGCGGCTGGCGCTCAGCTACCGGGGGGCGGCACGCATGGGAGTGGGCGACTCCAGCATGGGCGGCTCGCGGATCGACGTGCTGGTGCCGCGGTGAGCGTGCGCGCCGTGGTGGTCGACGACGAGCCGCTGGCCCGGCGCCGCATGCGCCGTCTGCTGAAGGCGCACGACGACATCGAGATCGTCGGCGAGGCCACCACCGGCGAGGAGGCCGTCGCCGTGGTCCTGGACGCGCGGCCCGACCTACTCCTGATGGATGTCCGCATGCCCGGCAGCGACGGCCTGCAGGCGCTGCGCGACCTGCGCGATAAGCTGCCGGCCGACGTGCTGCCGTTGACGGTCTTCATCACCGCTCACGAGGACCATGCCGTCGAGGCATTCGAGCTCGAGGGGATCGACTACCTGGTCAAGCCGGTCGACAAGCAGGCGCTCGCCCGCGCCATGCAGCGGGTGCGCCGGGCACTCTGGCAGCGCGGCCGGGCGGCGCCGTCGCCCGACGCGGCCGAGGCCGCCGGCGGATCCACCGAGCCCGCCGCCGCGGCGGCCCGCGAGGAGACGCCGCGCCGGCGCGACGGCGAGGCGATCGGCCACCTGGCCGCCCACCGCGCCGGCAAGATCATCCGCCTCGCCGTCGCCGACATCGCCTGTCTGGTCGTCGACGACACGATCACCTGGGCGACCACCGCCGACGGCCGCTACCGCCTGCGCCAGGGGCTCGGGGAGCTGGAGAAGCGGCTGCCGAGCCCGCCGTTTTTTCGCGTGTCGCGCGCGGCGGTCGTCAATCTGGCCTGGGTCGCTCACCTGGCGCCGATGTTCTCCGGCACCTACAGCGCCTTCCTGAAGGACCCCGTCGGCATCGAGATCCACGTTTCGCGCCGCCGCGCCCGCGAGCTGCGCCAGCTTCTGGGGTGGTGATGATCGCCACCGCCGAGCGGTTCGCGGCGACCGTTCATCGAGCCGGACGCCCGCTGGCCGGTTTTGACTGCCGCCGGTGCCGGCGGACCCGTACCATCGAAACTAGCCGCAGACCCGCATTCGAGCCATGATCTCCGCCCGAGCCTTCCAGCTTCTGGTCGTCATCGCCGCCGTCGTTCAGGCCGGCGGCTCGCCCCCATCGCAGGCTCAGCAACCGCCGCAGGGCGAGGCGGGCGGCGCGCCGTCGCAGGGTCCGCGGCAGGATCCGCAGCAAGAGGTAGAGGAGTTCCGGCTCACCATCCGCGAGCAACTCGGCGAGGGGGCGCAGAGCGTTCGGGTCGGCGGCACGCGGCTGATCTTCAACGACATCTTCGACTTTTCCGACGTCGCCAACGACCTCTTCGTGTGGGCCTGGCTGCCGACGATCTCGGGGAACGTCGCCGACAACGCCTTCATCGGCGCCCAGAAGGTCGACCTCGTCGCCGAAGGGGTGATCGGCGGCGACCTGTTCCTGTTCGCCCAGAAGGCACGGATCGACGGCCGGGTCGGCGGCGACCTGTACAGCTTCGTCGGCGACCTGACGATCGGCGATACCGGCGCCGTCGAGGGCGCCATCTACGGCAGCAGCGGGGGGCTGACGATCAACGGCACGGTCGGCGGCCCGATCAGCTACGCCGGCGGCGCCGTGGTGCTCAACGGCACGGTGCACGGCGACGTGAGCATCGAGGTCGGCGAGCTGGAGGTCGGCCCACAGGCGGTGATCGAAGGCGATCTTCGCTACGAGTCGGCGCGCGAGGCGAGCATCGACCCCGGCGCCCGGATCAGCGGGCAGCTCCGTTACTTCGCGCCGCGGGAGGACGCGGAGGAAGAGGAGCGCGCACCTTCCGGGAGGTGGTTCAGCGTCTGGAGCGTCATGTGGGGCTGCTGGTGGTTCCTGGCCAGCTTCTTCGTTGGCGCGGTGGCGCTGGCGCTCGGCGGCGACGCCGCCCGGCGGCCGGCGGCCTGCCTGGCGAGCCAGCCGGCCCTCGGCCTCGGCTTCGGCTTCGTGGTCGCGGTGGTGCTGCCGGCGGCGTCGATCCTGGCGATCATCCTGCTGGTGACGCTCCCCCTCGGCCTCCTGACGCTGCTTATCTACCTCATCGCCGTCTACCTGGCCCGCCTGGTCGCCTCGCAAACCATCGGCGACCGGCTGCTGCGATGGGTCCGGGGCGGCCGCGAGCCCTCCGCCTACGCCTCGCTGGCGCTCGGCCTGCTGCTGTTCTACTTCCTCACCAAGATTCCCTACGTCGGCTTCCTGATCTGGCTGGCCGCCGTCATCGCCGGGCTCGGCGGCATCTTCCTCGCCGTGCGCGCCAGGAAGGGCGCGGATCCCGGGGCCGCCGCGATGCCCGCCACCTCGCCCGCGGCTCCGATCGCATAGCAGTCCGGCATAGCCCTCTCGGTGCACATGGGATGAAAGAGGAGTTGCGGTGGTCGGGGGCCCCCCAATTGTGAGACAGGCCACGGTGGTTGGGTTTCGGGGTAGGGCAAGGAGAGCCGCCGCAGGCAATCCTGAAGTCATCGTCGAGGAGGCTCGACGCGGCCATCGCCGGCAGGCCCGTGTAGACTGGCGCCCCGATGAGCATCCGCATCCGATCACTCACCAAAACGTACGGCGCCACGCGGGCGCTGGAGGGGATTGATCTCGACATCGAGAGCGGTGGCGTCGTCGGGCTGCTCGGCCCCAACGGCGCCGGCAAGACGACGCTGGTGGAGATCCTCGAAGGGTTGCGATCTCCGACCTCCGGAGAGGTCACGGTCCTCGGGTTCGACCCGACGCGGCAGGCCCCGGCGTTGCAGCAGCGGCTCGGCGCCCAGCTGCAGGCGACGCAGATCCCCAACGACCTCACCGCCGCCGAGGTGCTGCGGCTGTTCGCGGCCTTCTATGAGAGCTCCTTGCCGGTTGCCGCGGTGCTCGAGCAGGTCAACCTGACCGGCAAGGCCGACGAGCTCACCCGCAACCTCTCGGGCGGCCAGAAGCAGCGCCTGGCCATCGGCATGGCGCTGATCCACGACCCCGAGCTGCTGATCTTCGACGAGCCCACCGCCGGGCTCGACCCCTCGGCGCGGCGACAGCTCCACGAGATCATCCGCGGTCTGGGCGAGCGCGGCCGCACGATCATCCTCACCACCCACTACATCGAAGAGGCCGAGAAGCTCTGCCGGCGGGTGATCATCCTCAACCGCGGCGCCGTCGTCGCCGACGGCACGCCGCTCGAGCTGGTGAAGCGGTCGGAGGGCAAGACGACGATCGACATCGACGTCGAGGGCGCCTTCGATCCGGCGCCGCTGCTGGCCGGCGGCGCCGAGGACCTGGGCCGGCGCGGCAAGCACTATCGCTTCGCCACCGCCGATCCGGCGGCGACGATCGTCGCCCTCGGTGAGATTCTCCGCTCCCAGCGGGTCACCCTCACCGACCTGCACATGCGCCGGCCGACGCTCGAGGACGTCTACCTGGAGCTGGTCGACGATCCCGAGCTGCTGGCGGCGGCCAGGGAGGTGGTCGCCGTCGAGCCGGCCGCCACCGCCGCGACCGAGGTCGAGCAGCGGGCGGCGGAGGGCGGCGCGCCGTGAGCGGCCGTTTGCGAGGAACGCTGGAGCTGAGCCGCGCCTACCTGCTGCAGGCGATGCGCTCGCGGGCGGGGCTCATCTGGACGCTGGCGTTCCCGCAGGTGTGGCTGCTGCTGTTCGCGCTCATCTACCGCAACGTGCCCGGCGGCCTCGACGCCCGCGTCCCCGGCCTGCTGACCATCACCGCCTTCGCGGGCAGCTTCTTCGGCGTCGCCTACACGATGGTCAGCGAGCGCGAGCAGGGCATCCTGCGCCGCATCTGGGTGACGCCCGCCACCGAGATGACGGTCATCGTCGCCAACGCGATCCGCTGCCTGGTCACCGTCGCCGCCTCTCTCGCGATGCAGGGGCTGATCGCCTGGCTGCTGCTGGGCATCGACTTCGGCGCCCCGCTGGCGGTGATCGCCGTGGTGCTGCTGGCCGGCATCTGGGCGTTCGTCCCCCTCGGCCTGATCATGGGAAGCGCCGCCAAAGACATGCGATCGGCGCCGCCGGTGGGCAACCTGATCTTCTTCCCGATGATCTTCCTGTCGGGCGCCGCGCTGCCGATGCAAATGCTGCCCGATTGGCTGCAGGCCTTCAGCAGGATGCTGCCGACCACCTATCTGGTGCTGGCGCTCGACGGCGTGATGGTGCGCCACGAGCCGTTGCTGCAGCAGTGGGTGCCGATCACGGTGATGATCGTCAGCGGCTTCGTCGCCTTCGGCCTCGACCGCCTGCTGTTCCGCTGGGAATCGACCCAGCCGCTCGGCGCCCGGCGCATCGGCACGGCGCTCGGCATCCTCACCGCCCTCTACCTGATCGTGGCGCTGGTCGCCTAGGTGCCGACGAGTCCGGCACCCTTTACGCCCCCGGTATGCGGCAAAGCTGCGACTGACTCGAATCCGTTTATCAGCTTCGGCAAACATGCGTGCAGCGTCGGTCAGGGCCGAGCAGCTAGCCATTTCCTAGCCGAACAGGTGCCTCAGAAAGAACCCGAGGTTGGCCGGGCGCTCGGCGAGGCGGCGCATGAACCAGGGGTACCAGGCGGGGCCGTAGCTGACGTAGATGCGCACCGGGTATCCGGCGGCCCGCGTCTTCTCCTGAAGGCCGCGGCCGATGCCGTACAGCATTTGAAACTCGAGGTTCGCGTCGATGCCGCGCTGCCGAGCCAGCTCGATGCCGCGCTCGACCAGCGCCGCATCGTGGGTGGCGACCGCCAAGCGCACGCCGGCGGCGCGCGCGTCGTCGCGCAGTAGCCGCTCCATCAGCTCGGCGAAGTTGCGGTCGACGTCGGCCTTGTCGGCGAAGGCGATCTCGGGGGGCTCCTTGTAGGCGCCCTTCACCAGGCGGATCGCGGCGCCCTTGGCGGCGAGGGCCTCGACGTCGGCGGCGCTGCGCTTCAGATACGACTGGATGACGACGCCGAGCTCCGGGAAGCGGCCGCGCAGGCGCTCGTGGATCCGCAGCGTCGGATCGACGTAGCCGGAGCTCTCCATGTCGATGCGCACGAACGCGTTCTGCTCGGCGGCCGACTCCAGGACCCGGGTGAGGTTGGCGACCGCCACCTCGGCGCCGAGGTCGAGGCCGAGCAGCGACAGCTTCACCGACAGGTTACTGTCCAGCCCCTCGTCGCGCACCCGCCGCAGGATGGTGACGTACTGGGCCGCCGCCGCCTCGGCTTCGGCCTCACTGTGGACGTGCTCGCCCACCGGGTTGAGCGACGCCGAGAAGCCGCGCTCGTTGAGACTTCGCACCGCGCCGATGCCGTCGTCGAGCTCCTCGCCGGGCATGAAGCGGCGCACCACCCGCCGGGTCACCCGCCAGCCGCCGATGCGGCGCTGCCACGCCGGGCTCTCGGACATCTTCAGGACGATCGAGCTGATCGGGTTCATCGTCGGGTACGATGGGTGGAACCGGCGGTGATCGCGACATCCTGCCGCGTCGCCGCGACAGCGCTCGGAAGGTCGCGCTGGAAACAGGCCATCAGTCCGGCGACAGGATAACCATGCGGGCGTTACGACTCCACACGCAGGCGCCGATCGACAAGGAGCCGCTACGCCTCGAGGAATGCGCGGCGCCCGAGCCGGGGCCGGGCGAGCTGCGCCTCACCGTCAAGGCGTGCGGCGTCTGCCGTACCGACCTGCACATCGCCGAGGGTGACCTGCCGCTGGTGCGCAAGCCGCTGATCCCCGGCCATCAGATCGTCGGGGAGATCGAGGCGGTGGGTCCCGGCGTCGATGCGCGGCGGATCGGCGAACGTGTCGGCATCACCTGGATGTCGAGCGCCTGCGGGAGCTGCGACCTGTGCGAGAGCGGCCGCGAGAACCTCTGCGCCGATGCCCGCTTCACCGGCTACCACGTCGACGGCGGCTACGCCGAGTCGGTGGTGGTGCCGCAGGCGGCGGCCCACCCGCTGCCCCAGGCGCTTGGCGACCCCGAGGTGGCGCCGCTGCTGTGCGCCGGCGTCATCGGTTACCGGTCGTTGCGGCTGTCGGAGGTGCAACCGGGGCAGCGCCTCGGCCTCTACGGCTTCGGCGCCTCGGCGCACCTGGCCATCCAGGTGGCCCGTCACTGGGATTGCGAGGTATTCGTGTTCACCCGCGCCGCCCACCATCGCGAGCTCGCCAAGCGGTTGGGCGCCACCTGGGTCGGCGGGGCCAAGAGCGAGGCGCCGGCGCGGCTCCACGCCGCGGTCATCTTCGCGCCCGCCGGCTGGATCGTGCGCGAGGCGCTGCGTGCCCTGCGACCCAGGGGAACGGTCGCCATCAACGCCATCCACATGGACCCGATCCCCGAGCTCGACTATCGCGAGCACCTGTATGGGGAGCGGACGCTGCGCAGCGTCACCAACCTGACCCATCGGGATGCGCGGGAGCTGCTCGAGCTGGCCGCCGAGATTCCGATCGAGGCACGCGTCGAGACCTTCGAGCTCGAGGACGCCAACCGCGTGCTGCTGGCCATGAAGGAGTCGAAGCTCGAGGCGGCGGCGGTGTTGATGCCATAGCGGGGCCGAACCCCGCGTTGCCGACGTCCCCGACCGCTTACCCCTCGAGCAGGATCAGCTTGGCCAGCAGGCTGGTCTCGAGGTAGGGGAGGTTGAACGGCTTGGTGATGAAGTCGGCGGCGCCGAGCTCCAGGCTCCTGCGGGCCGTATCTTCGTCGGCGACGCCCGACATCGTGATGATCGCGACGTTCTCGGATTCGTCGCGCAGCCGCTGCAGGACCGACAGGCCGTCGATCTTCGGCAGGCGGATGTCCAGCAGCACGATGTCCGGCCGGTTGTCCCGGATGGCCTCCATGGCGGCCATGCCGTCGCTCGCCGTGTTGACCTCGTAGCCGCGGCGGGTGAGGAACTTGCTGAGAAGCTCGCGAACGTCCGACTCGTCGTCGACGACGAGGATGTGGTTGGTTCCCTGAACCGACATAAAGTTAGACAAGATTCATCACTCCAGCATACGACAGCACAGCTAAAGTGCTGTAAAAACAATCATAGCCTATAGGGCACAACGCGGAAAGTGCTTTGCGGCCGATTTTTACGCCGCCGCCGAGATTCGCCCCTGGGGGCCCCTAGCGTGGCGTTTTCGCCCAATTTTTCTTGCCGCGACGCGGCGCCGGGGGGCCGCCGAGCGGCCTGCTACACTCTGGTCGGGGCGAGCTCGAACCGGGACCGCGCGATCCGCCGGCCCCCCGCGGAGGCACGATGGAAACCCAAGCGCTGGTGATGGGCACCGCGACGGTCGGTGTCTGGACGGCGAACATCCTGCTGTTGATCCATCACTGGCGGCGCCACCTGTTCACCGACCTTCCCGACCTGCAGCGTCCTTACGTGATGGTGGTCTCGGGCGGCGTCTTGTTGACCCTGCACGTGATCTTCGTGGTGATGTTCTTCCTCAGCGAGTTCGGCGCCCTCCCGCAGGGCATCGCCGACGCGGTCTTCCAGACGCCGGTGCTCTGGGTCTTCCTGGTCCTCAGCCTCGGCTTCGGGATCTGGACGATCTTCCTCGCCCGCGAGCTGGAGTTCGCGCCGCGGATGAAGAGCCGCTTCCGCCTCAAGCAGCGTGCAGCGGCGCGCGACGGCGAGATCGAGGCCCTCAACCGCATCGAGGACGCGCTCAACGAGCCGCTCACCGAGCTGCTGTTCGCCGTCCGCGGCGTGCTGCACTCCAACAACCTGTCGCCCGCCCAGCGCCGCAAGCTCGAGGACGCCTACCGCGCCGGCCGCCAGGTGGTCTCGGCGCTCGACCGAGTCGCCACCGAGATCGAGAACGGCAACGGCCGGTAGTTCGGCCCCGCGGATCTTCCGGGACGGCTACCCTTCGCGCAGGCCGGCGCAACCGCACGGTTTCAGGGCGGCGTGTCTGCGAAAGGCCCCGCGTCCCGGCGACGCAGCCCGGAGATCGCCGACGCCCGTCGGGTGAAAACCGCGCTCAGCGGCGGCGGAGCTCCGGCGGCAGCACCGCATTGAGGCCGGGGCGGCCGTCGCGGCTGGCAAGCTCCCAGGCCACGGCATAGATCGTCCGCGCGACCTTCTCCATCTTCTCGTAGTCGATCTTGTCGGCGTGGTCCGACGGCCGGTGGTAGTCCTCGTGGGTGCCGGAGAAGAAGAAGGCGATGGGGATTCCGTTGCGCGCGTAGTGGATGTGGTCGGAACGGAAGAAGAAGCGGGCCGGGTGATCGACGGCGTCGTACAGCGGGTCGATCTCGAGGTCCAGGTAGCCGTGGTTGACCTCGTCGATGATCGCCCCCAGCTCGTCGCTCATGATGCGGGGGCCGATGACGTAGATCGCGTGGGGGCCGGTGAGGTCGGCGTTGGCGGGCTCGGTGTCGCCGGGGGCCTTGCTGCGGCCGATCATGTCGATGTTCAGATGGGCGACGATCTGCCCCACCGGCACCGGCGGGTTCTCGTTGATGTGGCGCGACCCCCACATGCCGACCTCCTCGCCGGTGTGCCAGACGAACAGGATCGAGCGCCTCGGGCGCTCGCCTTTCGCGAACGCCTCGGCCATCGCCAGCAGCGCCGTGGTGCCGGAGCCGTCGTCGTCGGCGCCGTTGTAGATGGCGTCGCCGTCGACCGGCCTGCCGACGCCGACGTGGTCGAGGTGGGCGCCGAGCGCCACGTACTCGTCGCGGAGCAGCGGGTCGCTGCCCTCGAGGATGGCGACGACGTTCTGCGTCCAGGCGGAACCGCTGCCGCCCTCGACCGCGATCATCTGCAGGAAGCCGCCGTCGTCGCCGGCCGGGGTCAGGCCCCAGCGGGACAGCAGCGTGGCGATGAACTTGGCGGCGATGTCGAAGCCGCGGGAGGGGGCGCGCCGCCCCTCGAGCTCGTCGGAGGCGATGAAGAACAGGTAGTCGCGCATCTGACCGGCGGTGATCAGATCGGCGCCGGCCGGGGCCTGCGAGGGGCTCGCCGTGCCGGTCGCGAGGAGCATCACCGCGAGAGCCGCGGGAATCCATCTCCGGTTGCGGCTTCGCGGCTCGTCGGCGCTCACCATGGCTCTTCCTCGATTGGATGTGTGGATGTGGCGGAGCGCCACTGCCAACCAAGATAGCGCGCCGGCCGTCGCGCTCCAATGCGGGCCGTGGATGGTTGCCCGCTGCGCCATGACGAGAGCTTGCCACCCGGGTTTGCCCAGACCAGAGCCGCGACCCGTGTTCGACCTTGGTCAAGCCAACCCGGGCGCGCCGGCTAATCCTCGTCGAGCGCCAGGAACAGGTTGTTGAGCGACTCGGCGAGGGTCGGGTGGGCGAAGACGCCGTCGCGGATAGCGGTGTAGGGGAGGTCGCCCATCATTGCCGTCTGGAGGACCGACATGACCTCGCCGCCGTCGGCGCCTAGGACCGCGCAGCCGAGGATGCGGTCGGTCTTCGCGTCGACGATCGCCTTCATGAAGCCGCGGGTCTCGGAGCGCTCGATGGCGCGGGCGACGCTCGACATCGGCAGCTTGGCGACGCGTATGTCGCGGCCGGCCTCGCGGGCCTGGCGCTCGCTCATCCCGACGCGGCCGAGCTCGGGGTCGGTAAAAAGCGTGTAGGGAGAAAGCCGGTCGCTTACCATTCGGTCGCCGCCGCCGAGCAGGTTGGCCTCGACGATCCGGTAGTCGTCGTAGGCGATGTGGGTGAACGCCGGCCCGCCGTTGACGTCGCCGAGGGCCCAGATGTGAGGGACGTTGGTCTCCAGTCGCTCGTTGACCTCGATGTAGCCGCGCTCGTCGACCTTCACGCCGGCGCGCTCGAGGTCGAGGGCTTCGGTGTTGGGCGTGCGACCGGCGGCCACCAGCAGATGCGAGCCCGCCTCCCCGAACGAGCCCTCGGGGCCCGTGCCGCGCAGCTCGATGACGCCGTTGTGGGCCCGCCGCCTGATGCTCTCCACCGAGGCCCCCAGCATGACGTCGATGCCGTCGTCGCGGAGGATCTCGGTGAGCGCCTCGGCGACGTCCTCGTCCTCGCGCGGCACCAGCTGCTCCGACCGCTGCAGGACGCCCACCAACGAGCCGAAGCGGCGGAACATCTGCGCGAACTCCAGGCCGACGTAGCCGCCGCCGAGCACGACCAACCGCCCCGGAAGCTCTTCGAGCTCGAGGATCGAGGACGAATCCAACGCGCCGACCGCTTCGAGCCCGTCGATCGCCGGTCTCGCCGGCCGGCCGCCGGTGTTGATGAAGATCCGCTTGGCCTGCAGCACTCTCTCGTCACCGCCCTCGCCCACCACCGCCACTTCGTGCGGCCCGGTGAAGCGCGCCTCGCCGAAGATCAGCTCGATGCCGTCGGTCTTCTCCAGGCGCTTGCGCGAGCCGTTGCGGAAGTCCTCGACGATCCGCTGCTTGCGCGCCTGCACGGCGGGAAGGTCGACGGCGACCTCGTCGACGCGCACGCCGTAGTCGCCGGCGCGCCGCGCCAGCCAGGCGACCCGGGCGCTGGCGACCATCGCCTTGGTCGGCGTGCAGCCGACGTTGATGCAGGTGCCGCCGACGTGGCCACGCTCGATCAGCGCCGTTCGCTGCCCGGCGGCCGCAAACGCCCGCGCCAGCGGCTTGCCGGCCTGCCCCGTGCCGATGATCAGGTTCTCGTACCGTTTTTGCCCACTGCTCAAGGTTCCGCCCCGGTCCAATAGAAGATCGTCCAATGTCGCGACCCGGGCGAGATCCGACGGGCTTCGACCGGCGAGCGCAACGCGTCGACGAACGCGAACACCTCCTGGGCGCTCGGACAAGGCTGGAATATCCGCGGGTTGGTTCCGATTCTCACCACGGCGGCCAGGACCAGCTCGCTCAGCGCCATCTCTCGCGGATTCGATCGCAGACGCTCGGGCTCGCGACGGCACACCTGGTGATGGGCGGTGCTCTGTACCATGGCGACTCCGGCTCGGCGCGATTGCGGAAGGCTACCGGATTCGCCAGCCGTTCACCGGCCCGGCGTGGAAGAACGCCTCCGGGGTCATGACGCCGTCGCGCTTGAAGACTTTGCCGTCTTTCATGACGAACTGGACGTCGCGCAGGGCGTCGATGTCCTGCAGGGGGTTGCCGGGGACGGCGATGATGTCGGCGATGTAGCCTTCCTGGACGGGGCCGCGCTCCTCGTAGGTCTCGGCGCACTTGTAGCCGTTGATCGTCATGATCTTGAGGATCTCGGCGTCGGGGATGCCGGCCGCCTGCCAGGTCTTGATGAAGTCGATGACCAGCTCGCCGCGGTTCATGCCGGGGATGTAGTAGTCGGCGTCGGTCGAGAAGGTCAGGTTGACGCCGTTGTCGTAGGCGTTGCGCAGGCGCGCGACGCGGCGGTCGAAGGCGCCCTGGCTGGTGCCGCTCCACTCGGCCATCGGCGTCTCGGTGCCGGCCCGCCAGATGCCCTTCTCGGCCATCATCTTGTGGAGCTCGTCGTCGAGCGGGCCCTCGTGGGCCAGCGACCAGAGGCCGGCCTCGATGGCGCGGCGCGCCCCCTCGCGGGTCTGAATGTGGCCCTCGACCTTCATGCCGGCCTTGGCCGCCTCGGAGACGAACAGCTCCATCTCCTCGACGGTGTAGCCGTAGGGCTTGCAGTCGACGCAGATCTTGATGACCTGGGCGCCGAACAGGATGTTCTGGCGCACCGCCTTGACGATCTCGTCGGGGGTGTCGGCGTCGAGGTACTCGGGGTAGACGATCGAGTGGTCGTTGGCCATCTCCGGCGTCGGCCAGAACTGCCCGCCCATGCCGCCGATGATGATCCCCGAGTTGACGATCGTCGGCCCCGGGATCCAGCCTTGCTCGATGGCGACGCGCAGGGCGGTGTCGGCGTAGTTGCCGTTGTTGCCCATGTCGCGGACGATGGTGAAGCCCGACGACAGCATCTGCATGCCGTTGGAGGCCGCCTGGATGGCGCGCAGCGGCGTCGAGTCGAGCACGTAGGTGAAGTAGTAGACGTTGCTCTCCGGCTCCTGCTTGTAGGTCAGCGCCAGGTGGTTGTGGGTATCGACCAGGCCGCCGAGCACCGACATGCCGGACAGGTCGATGACCTCGGTGCCGGCGGGGTACGTCATGGCGGCGGTGTCGCCGATGGAGGTGATGCGGCCGTCCTCGACGAGGATCGTCTGGTTGGTCGCGGCGGTGCCGGCCTCGGGGTCGATAAGCCGGCCGGCGTGGATGGCGATGACGCCCGAGGGCTGCTGCCACGCGATCGCCGGGGCTGCCGCGATCGCCGCGAAGGCGGCCAGGAGCATCGTGATCGTGAACCGTGAACGTGCCGGCTTCTTGCGGAGATTCGACATCAGTTGCCTCCCGTTGTCTCCCTTGGTGCCGATCGTCGCGGCGTCGACCGCAACGCGCGCGCATCGTACAACGCGCCGGACGGGCCTTGCACCCGCCTCATGGATCACGTCCAGCGGCGCGTGATAGCTCTGACCTTGCCGTCTCGAGGTCCCTGGCGAAGCTTTCTGCTTCGGTCTCCGATAAGCGGGGCAGCGAAGCGAGGATCGCAGGGAGTTCCCCGAGCCGCTTGCCCACCGGCGCGAGGACTCGTGCTTTACCTCCCTTGCGGCTCATCGGGCCTCAACGTTCGAACAGGGCGCGGAAGGTCCCCGGCGCGAAGGGGCTTGGCTGCGGCGTTGCAGGAATCGCCCCGACAGCCGCGACCACCAGCAGCTCCGGGCGGTAGTGGCGGCGGGCGACGTCGTTGATCTGCTCGAGGGTGATGGCGAGCGCCTGTTGCGAGGCCCGGCGGCCGAAGCCGTCGCCGCCGGGAGTACGGTCGTCGAGCAGCGCGGCGGCGAGCGTCGCGGCGTCGGAGTCCTCGCCGGGCCCGTACAGCAGGGTCCTTCCCGAGGTGAACGCCTGCGCCTCGCGCAGCTCCCACTCCTCGACGCCGTTCTCGCCGACGCCGGTGATCACCTCGCGGATCGCCTGCAACGTCGCCGCCAGGTTGGCGGTGTCGCATTCGGTGGTGAAGAGGATGTGCCCGCCGGCGGCCCCGAAGACGGTCTCGGCCGCCGACGAGTAGGTGAGCCCGCTCTTGGTGAGCGCCCAGCCGAGCCGGCCGCCGTAATAGGGGACGCCGACGATGTAATTGAGCAGCTCGAGGGCCCGGCGGTCGGGATGGTCGCGCCCGACGCCTGGCAGACCGGCGACGACGGCGACCTGGATGGCGTCGGGCACGGCGATGCGATCCTCGGGCGCCGGGCCGCGCTGCGCGGCAGGCGAGCCGCCGACCGCGGTCGATGGCGGACGGGGCGTGGGCGATCGCAGGGCGGCGAAGCCGTCGGTCGCGACCTCCAGAAGCGCGGAGGGATCATCAGGCCCGACGATGGCCACCGTCACGGGGGTGGTTGCGGAGGCGGCTTCCTCGAGATCGTCCACGGTGATGGCAGCGAGCGAAGCCGGCGTCCCGAGGTCGTCGAGCCTTCGCCAAGGCGCCACGGCCGCGACGACGCGGCCGCGGGCCTGCTCGCCCGTTCCCGGCGGGCGGCGCTCGATCTCGGCGACCAGCCGGGAGCGCTCTGACTCGATACGCTCATCGTCGAACGAGGGCGCGCCGAGGACCGCCGCCATGGCCTCGACCGCCGCGACCATGCTCGCCGGCACGAAGCGCAAGGTGATGTCGAAGTATTCATCGTTGGCGACGGTTGCCGTCACCGCGCGCGGGTCATAGGGCGCCAGTCGCGGATCGCCGGCGATCAGCCGCGCCAGCAGCGCCGTGCGGCCTTGCTTGCCGGCGGGGTCGCCGGGCGGCGTTCGGGCACGGACCTGCAGGGCCCCGGCCGCTTCGCCGCCGCGAGCGGCGGCAAGCACGATGCCGTTCGCCAGCGTTCGCTCGTCGATTGGAATCGCCAGCGGCGGCAGCGGCTCCAGCGCGCGCCCCGGCACCGGGGTCGGCGTGCGGCGGCGGGCCGGTGGCGTCGTCATCGGCGGCACGGCCAATCGCTCGCCGGCGATCGCCCGTCCGTCCGACCACTGCGGCGCGAAATCATCGGGGCCGGCGACCAGCAGGCCGGCCGTTCGTTGCGAGCGGCGCAGCCAGCGTCGCACGTAGCCGCGGACGTCATCGGCGGTCACGCCGGCCTCG
>Ga0302046_10002480_pt1 | contig 17129 bp, 12 predicted proteins | sample RVTome_11_FD_200261 | JGI IMG/M metagenome (GOLD analysis project Ga0302046, IMG submission 200261) | Soil microbial communities from uranium-contaminated site in the Upper Colorado River Basin, Wyoming, United States - RVT147D111 (version 2) ...
CGAGCAGAACGGGCTCGAGACGCGCCGCGAGCTGCTCCAGATCGACCCCGACGTCCCGGTGGTCCTCATGAGCGGCTTCCACGAGTGCGTCGCGAGATCGCACGAGTCACCGGACGCCTCGATCGTGTTCCTGCAGAAGCCGTTCACCGGCCGGGAGCTCCTCGGCCTCGTGCGCGAGAACGCGCGGACCACGAGGTTGGAGGCCCTCTAGCGGCTAGCCGCTCGCAGGCAGCCGGACCTCGAGCAGCTCGAGCTCGGCGTCCAACGGCGCCAGCGTGAATCCCGTCGCCGCCGGCAGCGTGAAGCAGTCGCCTGCGCCGAGCCGCAGCCCGCCCTGGGGACCGCCGTCGAGTTCGAGTCCGCCGCCGAGGACGTAGAAGAAGAAGAGCTCTCCGTCGTGGCGCAGCGGTGCGCGTTCGGCTCCCTTCGTCGCCCGCAGGACCTCGACCGACGCGAGGCCGCCCGTCGCCGCGCCGACGCCCGTGTCTCTCACCACGAAGCCCGCGCGGCGCGGGTCGCGGCGCCCGCGGCCCGGTGACGTACGAAACGCTGCGACTCGAAGATCCGCTCGGGACGCTCGCTCGCGGTCGGGAGCGACAGCTCGTGGTCGAAGAGCGTGTCATGCTCCGCCGGACAGGCGAGCTCGATCACCTCGAGGCCCGGCGAGCTCTCGAGCACGCGGTGGCGGATGCGCGGCGGCTGGAGCACCGCGTCGCCGGCCTCGAGCACGAAGGGCGGACCCTGGTCCTCGTAGACGACGCGCACCCAGCCCTTCGCGCAGAAGATCACCTGGAAGCGGACCGCGTGGTAGTGCACCTGGTCGGGAACGGGACCACCCTCCTCGATCCGTATGTGCGACGCCGCGAACCGTCCGCCGAGCCGGCCCGGGATCAGGTCGCGATACAGCATCCCGGCGCGTCCGGTGATCCAGCGCGCGTCGCGGCCCGATCGCGTGACGACCAGCTCCTGCGTCCCCGCCGGCACGACCGGCGCGAGCTGCGCAGCGCACAGCTCGATGCGCGTTCCATTCGGTGCGATCAGCTCGCCTGCTCCGTGCGCGAGCCCGCCGGGGTCGTCGCACGCGATCCGCAGCACGCCCGCCGGCGCGCCTCCCTCGCGGCGCAGGAGGATGCGCAGTCCGTGGCCGGAGAGCTGCGCGACGCGCGGGTCGTCGGCCGGCGCGATGCGCTCGAGCCGGAAGCCGAGCCGATCGACGAAGAAGTCCAGGGTGGGCTTCAGCTCGGCGCAAGGCAACACCACCTCGGCGCCGCGGATGCCGCGCGCGGAGTCGTCGTTCGCGTCCGAGGTGCGCACCCGCGGAGTCTATTCTCGAGCCCGTGCGCCCGCATAACCCGCCCGTAATGCATTCCCGGCCGTCCGCCCCAGACTCGACCTCGTGAGAGAACGGCTTCTAGGTGCCGATCTCCGTGGACCTCGGGGAGTCCTGTGATGTGCGACGCCCCGGGGTCCCGTTCCACGCCCCATGGGTTTCCCTTTCAAGACCTCTTCCCTTCGCACGCGCGTCGTCTCGGCGGTCCTCCTCGGGCAGGTGGCGCTCGTCCTGCTCGGGTCGGGCTTCCTCTTCACGCTCGTGCGTTCGCTGATGACGCGGCAGTTCGACCGCGTGCTGGAGACGAAGGCCGCCTTCTTCGCGACCTTCTTCGAGCAGGAGGGGAGCTACCTCCACCTCGACGTCACGGACGAGACCATGCCCGAGTTCGACCGCGAGGTCGAGCCCGAGTACTACCAGGTCTGGGTGGACATGGACCTCGTCTCGGGTGGCCGGACGGAGGACACGCTGTGGCGCTCCGAATCGCTGGGAGAGGGCGACCTGCCGCGCATCTTCGAACCGGACGGCACGCCGCGTCTCCTGTCGTTCCGGCTCCCCGACGGTCGCAAGGGGCGCGTCATCGGTCAGCGCCTCCGAGTGAGCGAGTACGACGCGCTCCCCGACGACGATCCGGGACCGGCCCACGTCGTGTTCGCGCTCGCGCGCGGGACGGAGCCGCTCGACGCCGCCGTCGCCGGGCTCGCGCGCACCCTCCTGCTGTGGGACCTCGGTCTCCTGCTCTTGTCCGCCACGCTCACCTTCGTACTCGTCAGCGGCTGCCTCGCTCCGCTTCGACGCGTCGCCAAGCACGTCGCTTCGCTGGAGCTCGATCGAGAGAGCACGCCGCTGTCGACCGACGGCGTCGCGCTCGAGGTCGCCAAGATCAGTCAGCGCCTGAACGAACTGACCACGCGCGCCCGCAAGAGCTTCGAGCGCGAGCGGCGCACGACCGCCAACATCGCCCACGAGCTGCGCACGCCCGTATCCGAGCTGTGGGCGCTGACCGACGTCGCCATCCGCTACGGGGATCGGGAGTACGAAGGGCACGTCATCCGCCAGTCGCGGGAGATCGCCCGGAACATGAGCCGCACGATCGCGACCCTGCTCCAGCTCGCGCGCAGCGAGAACGAGACGTTCTCGCCGGAGATCGAGGCGGTCGAGGTGCGGCCGATGATCGACAGCATCTGGCGCGAGCACGCGGCCGCGGCGCGAGCTCGCGACGTAGCCTTCGAGCTGTCCGCCGACGGCGAGCTGGCCTGGACGGATCGAGCCACGCTCGAGATCGTCCTCACCAATCTGCTCCACAACGCCGCCGAGTACTCACCGTCGGGCTCGACCATCCGCTGCAGCGCGCGCGAGGCGAACGAGCGGATCGAGCTCCGGCTCGAGAACCCGACCGAGGAGCTGACGCCCGAGGACCTCGAGAACCTGACCGAGCCCTTCTGGCGCAAGGACGAGGCGCGCGTCGACCGCTTCCACTCCGGCCTCGGGCTGCCGCTCGTCGCACAGCTCGCGCGGCGCGCCGGGATCCCGCTCGAGTTCGAGATCGCCGCAAGAGTCTTCTCCGTCAAGCTGCGGCTCCCTTCGCGGCCCCTCGTCTAGGCGCCCGTCCCTTAGACTCGACCTCGCCGCCCCTGGGCGGGCGCATGACCTTCGGACAGCTCCTGCTCGCGACGGCCGCGCTGCTCGGCTTGCTGGCCGCCGCTCCCGTGTGGCGAGCGGCGAGTGAGCGCCGCGCGGAGCTGCGTCTGCTGCTCGCGGCCTCTCCGCTCACCGCCGCCTGCGCGCTCGCGATCCTGATCGGGATGCTGCTCGCGATCCCAGGCGACGACCGGAGCGCGGCCTTCCTGGCGTCGAGCGCACGACTCGCCGCCGAGGGCGAGCTCTATCCCGGTCGCGAGGCGGGCGTCCTGCTGGGCTGGTCCGCGGGTCCGGTTCCGGCGGTGCTGTTCGCGCCCGCTGCGCTGGTCCGGGACCTCCGCGCGTCGCTGCTCGCCGCCGGGATCACGAACCTCCTGTGCGTGGTCGTGCCGCTCGCAGTCGTGTTCCAGCGGCGCGCGCGGGGCGAGCGCGGCCTCGCGTTCGCGTTCTGCGCCTCCACGGCTGCCGCTCTCCTCTTGGTCGAGGGCGAGCTGTTCGCGTCGCTCGCGGCCGAGGGGCTGGCCTGCGGACTGGCCCTCTGCTCCTGCGCGGCGCTCCTGCGCAGGGCGGGCGAACCGGGTGGACATCGCCTGTCCCTCGCCGCGCTCCTCTTCGTCCTCGCCGCGGGCTCGAGCCCGGCCGCCGTTCCAGCGGTCGTCGGACAGCTCGTCTGGCTCGGTCTCGCCTTCGGACGTCGCGCGGCAGCGCGCTACTTCCTGTCGCTGCTCCTGTTCGTCGTGCTGGGCGCGGCGGTCGCCCACAGTCTGTTCGGGCTCCCGACCCTGTGGCGCGAGCTGTTCGCTATCCCTCCCGACGAAGGGATGGGACCCGGAGCCCGCAGCGCAGCGACCCTGCTGCCGTTCCTCCTTGCCATCGCCTGGGTGCACCATGCAACGCGCCGCGCCGGCGTCCAGGAACGGCCGCTGGCTCGGGAGTGGGGCCTGTTCCTGCTCGCCGGCGCTGCGCCGGCGGCAACGGGTCTCCTGGCGCGTTCCGGGCTCGGTCCGCTGGCGGTCGTCTTCCTGATCGTGGCCGCCGGGCTCGCGCTGCGGAGCTCGGTGACGGCGGAGAGCGGAGCGAGCCTGCGCCTCGAGCGCTCGCGCGCGCTGGTGGCGCTCGTCCTGTGCCTCGCGGTCCTCCCCATGCTTCCCTTCGAGCACGCGCTCTCCGCCTCACCCGCGGATCCGGCGCCTGCGCTCGCCTTCTCGCGCGCGCATCCGCACGAGGTGCTCTTCGCGGCGAATCCGCTGATCACCTGGAAGACGGACGGACGGCTGTACCACGTCGAGCGGGCGGTGGACGCGCGCACGGCCGCCGGCCGGGCGCCGTCGCGCGAGCAACTGTACGCCCACCTGCCGGAGCACCTTCGCTACCTGGTCCGGCCCCGGCCATTCCCTGGGGCGCCGGACGAGCCCGCGCTGCTCGAGCGGCTGCCCGAGCTCGAGCGGCGCGACGAGCTCGACTGGCCCGGCGTGACGGTGTACGAGCGCGCGAGCCCGGAACGACCGTGACCAGCCCGGAGGGGGCCGAGCCCGGTGGGTCACGCGGAGCCTACTCCGCGCCACCTCGGCGAATCTGAGGAGAGTGCAAAAGAAACCGCGGATTCCCCCTGCCTCCGCGACGGTTCCGCCTCCTGGGGGGGGCGCAGCCACCCTCTACAACCATGACTCAGGAAGGTCCGAAATGAAGCACTCTTCACGAATCACCGGCCTCTTGTTCCTGCTGCTCTTCGCCCCCTCCAACGCGGCCGTCGCCCTCCAGGGGCGGTCGGATCTGGATCGGGTCTTCGTCTCTCCTGGAGAGGTGCGCGCGACCCTCGGATCGCGCTACCAGGCCGGGGAGAGGAGGGCACGCGGAACGCGGGACGCCGACGTTGACGCCGCCGCGACCCGCATGGTGAGCGCGTTCTCGCGCATGACGCTCGAGGAGATCGAGGCGATCCTGAACGAGCTCGACCCGGGCCGACGAAGCACCCTTTCCGCGCGTGCTCTTGCCTCCATGGATGTCGACGAGCTCGCCTGGGCCCTGGAGGACGATCCGGACTTCGCAAGTCGCGTTATCGCCCCGGGATACGTCGCGGACGAGGGGGAGTACGTCGGCTGCGGCAGGGAGGCGATCCGTGGGCGTTGCGAGGGAGGCGTCAAGTGCATTACGCTCAACTGCATGGATGGGGAGACGCTGAAGCTCTGCTCCACGTGGGCATCGTCGACCTCGACGTTTACGTGCCCCAATTTCAGCTTCACCACCTGGCACTGCGACGATCCTTGCCCGGTTCCCCCCTGGACCTTCCTCGCGGGAGCGCTGCTTCCCGTTCTGGTCTTCGGCTTCAAGCGAGTGCTCGCCGCTGCATTGCGGCATGGATGACGGGGAAACCAGAGATGTCCTACGAGCGAGCAGGAACGAACCGTGTCGTCGCCGCGGCCCGGGATGCGAGGAAGTTGAAGGTGTTCGGAGTGATCCTCTTCCTCTTCGCCGCGGTCGGCTATGCGCTGATCCGTGAGCGGGGACGCGCGGAGGGCCCGGTTCCGCGCGCCACCTCCCACGCGCCGGACGGTGAGGCCCTCCCGCGCGCTTTCGGACCGGATCGCAGGGTCGAGGGGATCGCCGACGAGGATGCGGCAACGGATCCGGTCGCGTCCGTCGAACCGACTCCGGGCCAGGTCCTGGCGGACGTCATGAGCATCGATTCCGCGCTCGAAGACGACCTCTCGCACTGGGAAGCCGTGGACTGGCTCGCCTTCGCCATGATCGAGGGGCGCCCGACCTTCCGGGTCTCGCGCGAGGACGTTCCGGAGCTGCTCGCCGGTTTCGAGCAGCTCCGGTCCTCGCGGGTCCGGCAGTTCCTGCTGGTGACCTTCGGGGCGCTCGAAGCCGCCGAGGCCACCGAGGTCGCGATCGAGGAGCTCCCGCGGCCGGAGATGACCGCGAGCGCCGCCTACGTGCTCGGTCGGTCCCGCGACTCCCGGGGTCTCGAGGCCCTCCGAGCGGCGCTCTCGGGTGCGGGTCCAGACCAACAGAGGCGCGAGGCGCTCACCTTCGGCCTCGCGCAGCACGGCGCGTCCGTGATTCCCCAGCTCGTGATCGCGACCGAGGTCTGGCTCCTCCAGGGCGCGACGACCGCGGATCCCTTGCCGCTGGGCTTCGCGCGCTCCGCGGACATGCGCGCTCCGCTGCGCGCGATCGCCCTCGAGCACGCGCAGCCTGAGGTCCGCGCGGCGGCCATCCTCGGGTTCGTGGAGACGGCGCGCTCGGAACGCGTGGACGCCGGCTGGCTCGTCGCCTTGGCGGCGGGTCCCGCCGAGGCGGTGTCCGTCCGCGTCGAGGCGCTGCGCGGTCTCTCGACGCTGCAGCCGCGTCTCGCCGCCGAGGTGTTGACCGACCTCCTCGAAGAGCCCGATCCCGCGCCCGAGCTCCTGCTGGCGGCGCTCGAGGCGACGCGCGGCGCGGGGATCCCGGAAGTGCACGTGGACCTGCTCTTCGAGCTCGCCCTGGCCCCGTCCGAGGGCTCCCTGGGCGCCCAGGCACTGCGTGCTCTGGCGGCTTCGAGCGACGTCGCCGTCCAGAGGCGTCTGGCGGAGCTGCTCCCGCGGCAAGACGCCGACGAGCAGCTTCGGCTCCTGCAGGAGCTCAGCATGCGGAACCACCTGCCGCACGGGGTGCGAGACGGGAATGCTCTGGCCCCGGAGCTCGTGAACGCCGTGCGCGAGCTCCTCGAGGATCCCGAGCTCTCCCCGTACTCCGAGCACCAGGCTCTTCAAGTCCTCTATTCCCACGACCCCTCCGCCGAGGACGTTCGCGATCGAGCCTGGAGCTTCCTCCTGGCCTCTCCGGAGGAGGAGCGTTCCCGTCGCCTCATGATGGTCTCCCACATCCTGGGCGAGACGGTCAACAGGGAGCTGGTCCACTCGTTCCGCGAGTCCGACGCCTTCCTCCCTCGCCTCGAGGCCGTGGCCACCCTCTCGAACGTCCCCGGGAACCTCGAGCGGGCGGAAGTGGTGAGCTTCCTGCGCGAAGAGGCGCTTCCCTTCCTGCGCGCGAGCCTGCCCGAGAACACGGGTGCGTCCCTGATCTCGCTCGGAGGACGACGGCCGCCCAACTACAACCTCGGACGCGTCGCGACGGGGGTCTTCGGCCGGTACGGAGAACCCGCGGACATCGCGTTGCTCGAGTCCCTCGGCTCTTCGTTCGAGCGCAACCAATCGGCCTGGCCGGAGCCATTGCGGAAGGCCGTTCTCGCCGGGCTGTCCGAGTCGAGCGCCCAGGCCTCCGACCTGATCCGACTCCGGCTGCTCGGCCGGGAGTGATGGTCCGTCTGCTCGTGAAGACGGCGATCCTCGTCTTCGCTGGCATGGTCGCGCTCCTCTCGGAGTGGTTCACACTCACGCGTCCCATGCATGCGGCTCTCGGTCGCTGGACCGCCACGGGCGTCGAGAGGGTCGCCCGGACCATGGGCCAGCCGACCTACCTGGACGCGCGAAGCGTACACGGCTTCGGGTACTCCGTGCTCGTCACTCCCGAGTGCGACGGCCTCGTGGCGGCCGTCCTCCTGGTGACGGGGGTCACGCTCCTGTCCCTCCCGTGGCGCCGGAAGCTGCTGCTCTTCCTGCTCGTGATCCCCGGAGTGTTCGCGGCGAACGTCGCCCGCATCGTGACCATCCTCCTGATCGGAACCCGGAACGAGCAGGCCGCGGACATCCTGCACGAGATCGTCTTCCCCGTGGGAGTCACGCTCGTGCTCGGGGTCCTCTGGGTCCGGTGGCTCTCCCACGAGGCGCCGAGACCCTCGGAGAGCACGCCCAGGTGAGCGAGCCGGACGCGTCATGCAGGGACAACGATCGCGCCGCCTCGGCGAACCCGAGGGGGGTGCGGAGAAAGCGCGGAATCCAGAGTAGTCAGGGTGCCGAGTCGAGGTCGAGGGTCCGCTCCGCCCGATCGGCGGGCACGACGACCCTCGCCAGCTCGGCCCCGTCCCCGTTGGCGACCAGGTACTCGCCGGGAGCGAGCCACACCTCGTAGCGACCGTCCTCTGCGGTGAAGTCCCAGTCGCCGGAGCCGGGCTCGAGGCCGGCCGATGTCGCGCGGAACTCGAGGTCGTAATCCTCCAGCGGACGCCCGTCGCGGAGCACACGCCCGCTGACACGCACGGATCGGACCGTGGCCGCGCCGCCGGGCTCCGAAGCAACGGCGATGCGCGGTTTGCGGACGCCGCTCGCGGCTCGCGAGACCGCGCTCTCCGGCGGTACGAGTGCCGCGCGGAGCATGCGCTCCTCTTGGATCGGCTGGAGGAGCTCCGGAGCGAGTGGCTCCGGGGGCGCGGACCGCGGGGATCCGAGGAGCCAGAGCCCCCCGATCGCGGCCGGCAGGACGGCGATCGAGAGGGCCAGGCCGCGTCGTCCGTCGAAGGCGGACATCAGAGCGTGCAGAAGACGGTCTCGGAGATCGTCCGGTTGCCGCTCTCCTCCTGCACGATCACCTCGAGCTTGTACTCCGTCCCGGGATCGAGGAACTCCGGCGGGACCGTCACGGAGGGATTCGGCTCGTCGCCCTCGAGGATCATCGTGAACACACGCAGGATCTCGCCTTCGGTCTCGACCACGACCTCGTAGAACTCGGGCACGAGCGGGTTCCCGCCCAGGTCCAGGGTGACCGCGTCGAAGCTCGCGACCAGCGGCGCGATCGCGCTCACCTCGTCGCCGTGGGCGGGCCACAGGTTCGCCGGCGGCGCCGGGAGCGTGTGCGTGAACTCCGCCTCGCCCTCGATCTCCTCGCCCTCGAGGGTGCGGCCTTCGAACTCGTACTCACCCTCGGGGAACCGCGCCAGGAACTCCTCCATGGAGAGCTCGTCCAGCGAGGGCTCGTCGCTCTCGAAGAAGCCCTCCGCCAGTCCCTGGGCGGCCAAGTTCCCGCTGGACTTGACGGAGAGGACGGTCCGCCCGCCGGGTCCCTCGACCTTCATCTTCCGCCAAGCCTCGCCGTCCCAGAAGAACTGGATGCCGAAGTCCCCGTCCGTGGAGTTGAACTCGATGAAGACCTCGGCCTCGTCGAGCTCGATCTCCTCTTCGTCGTCGTCGTCGTCCCACGCGGCCAGGCCGGTGGAGAACAGGATCAAGGGCGTCAGGAGGATCGACGCCGTCTTCGTGCTTCGTTTCATCGCTGCGACTCCTTGTGTCGTCGAAGAGGCTCGGGACGAGCCTCACCGCTGCACGCTAGTCGCGAGCGAGAGAGCTTGGGTTACGCCAACGTGATCGATCCGGGCCGCATCATGCGGGGATAACGATCGCGCCCGGTCGGCGCGGAGCTACCCCGTCCGGAACCGCTTCCGCACGATCATCCGCAGCATCTTCGTCGCCGTCCGGGCCAACGACCAGAAGCCGGCCGAGTGCTTCGACGCGCCGCCGCGGCGCGCGTAGTAGGACACCGGGATCTCCACCACGCGGCGGCGCTGGCGCAGCACCTCGATCATCATCTCGGGCGAGAACTCCGGTCCCTTGCCGACGAGCCGCGGACGGATCTTCTCGTACACGTCGCGCCAGATCGCGCGGTAGGTGCAGCCGACGTCGGTGAACCGCGGCTCCTGGTCCCACCACAGGACCTCGATGATCTTCCCCACGACCACGTTGGCCCAGCGCACGATGCCGTGCATGTTCGTGCCCTGCTCGACCATCTCGCGCGTCGTGCGCGTGCCGATCACCATGTCGGCGTCCTTCATGTACTCGAGCAGCTTGCCCAGGTCCTTGGCGCGGAAGGAGTGGTCCGCCTCGACCAGCACCAGGATGTCGCCCGTCGCCTCGTCCATCCCGTGTACCAGCGCGTCCCCGTAGCCGGCGAGCGCCTTCGAGGAGACGCGCGCGCCGAGCTTCTGCGCGATCTCGGCCGTCCGGTCGCTCGACCGATTGTCGGCCACGACCACCTCGTGCGCGTGAGGCAGGAAGTCGCGCACCACGTGGCCGATCGACTCCTCCTCGTTCCAGGCGGGGATGACGATGCTCACCTTGCACCCGGCGAAGGCCCGGCTGCGGGCGACGTAGTTCGCCGTGTTCTGGTCCTCGACCGAGTTGACGTTGACGTACTCGCCCTCGAGCCGGAAGGCGCGCACCGGCTTGTTCTCGCGCACGAGGGTGAGCAGCGCGTCGATCAGCTCGACCCGATTGGACCGAGGATCGGGAGCGGTGCGGTCGATGGCGTCGAAGATCGACTCCTTGAACACGAAGGTGCCGACGCCGAGGTGCTCGCCCCGCACCGACCTGGGCTTCTCGACCAGATCGGCGACCAGCCCGTCCGCGACCGTCACCTCGTAGTTCTTCTCGATGCTCCGCGGGTCGTCCGTGGGCAGGTAGGCGCACACCGCCTCCCAGTCGCCCTCGAGGCGCAAGAGCTCTCCGTGGTTCGACCCGAGGTAGAGCTCGTCACCCAGGATCGTCACGAAGGGCTCCGCCAGGTACGCACGCGCGAGCCGCAGGCCGCGCGCGAGCCCGATGCCCGGGTCGCCGACGTCGACGTAGCGCACCGACACGCCGAAGCGCGCGCCGTCGCCGAGGAACTCGCGAACGACCTCCTGGAGGTGCCCGACGAGCACGACCAGCTCGCGGATCCCGAGCTGGTCGCGCAGGATCTCGAGGTTGCGCTGGAGCAGCGGCTTGCCTCCCACCTCGAGCAGCACCTTGGGCACCCAGACCGTGCGCGGGTAGGCGCGCACGCCCCTGCCGGCGGCGGTCAGGACACCCACTCGCACGCGCGGCTCGGTGCCGCGGGCAGTCCCGCTCCCGCTCATCGACGCGGCCGGAGGGTGGAGACCCTCCCACGGGGACCTGCGGGCGCCATGGCCGCGAATCATACCCCGCGCGTTCGCTCGCTCGGACGCTCGGCGGCGAGACGCCGGAGCTTGCGCGACGGGAAGTAAACCGACTTGCGACCAGCCTTCCGCTCGTCGAGCAGACCCTGCTCGACCATCGAGGTGAGGTCCTTCCAGGCCGTCGGCTGGGTCACGCCGTGGTACTGGCGATGCTCCTTCGCCGTGAAGCCCTCCTCGGGGTGCTCGAGCGCGTACTCGAGCAACGCGAGCTGGCGCGTGTTGAGCGGGCCCGACACGGCGTCCTTCGTCCTCACCCAGCTCTCGAGCCGCGCACGCCGTCGGAGGAACTCGGCCAGGTGCTCGACCTCGCGCTCGATGCAGCGCAACTGGTGGCGCACGAAGTACGTCGTGTCGCCGCGGTCGGACTGGACGTGGAGGAACGAGCGGTAGTAGCTCGACTGCGCCCGATGTACGGCACGTGAGATGGAGAGGGAGCGGAACCACGCGTAGCCGGCGCGCAGGATGCCCCACAGGAACAGCGCGCGCGCCGTACGCCCGTTCCCATCGGCGAAGGGGTGGTCGTAGGCGAGCTGGTGGTGCAGGAGGATCGCGCGCACGACAGGGTGCAGGAAATCCTCGTCGGTGTCGGGCGCGTTGGCGAAGGCGCACAGGCGCTCCATGCGGTCGGGAAGCTCCTTCGCGCGCGGTGGGACGTGGAGGATCTCGTTCGTGGTCCGGTCCCACACGCGCACGTCGTCATCGGTCCGGATCCGGCCGACGTCGCCTTCGGCGAGCGTCCCCTGCGTGACGGAGGCGTGGATGGCGGAGACAGTCTCGGGGACGAGGGGAGACTCGATCCACTCCGTGAGCCGTTCGAGCGTGCGGAAGTTGTTCAGGACCATCCGCTCCGATTCGTTGCGCGGCTCGGCCCCCGCCCGGATCAACTCGCGCGACCGGCGCCGCGTCGTCACCGCTCCCTCGATCGCGCTCGAGTGGTGTGCTTCCTCGATGGCCGCCATGAGCCGATAGCTCACCTCGGATCCCGGCCCTTCTCCCGCGAGGCTCAGGCTCTTCCACAGCTCCTCCCGCATGTCGAGGCGATGCAGGGCGGCGACCATCGGATCGCTGCGGTGGATCCCGAACGGTTCGCCGGTCTTCGTCCGGAGCAGGGGGAGCTGCCGTCGCGGGCGCCTGGTGATCGCGAGCAGGAGCCACAGGTCCTGCGCCGACCAGCCTTCCGGCGTCTTGCGGTGGCGAAAGTCTTCCCAGTGCTGGTAGCCCTTGGCCGTGTCCGCACGATCGAGAGCGCGGTCGACCTCCGGGCTTCTCTGTCGAAGGTGACGCGTCAGCACCTCCTGGACGCGTGAGGGGTCCTCCGGCGGCGAGGTCACGGGCTTGCTCATGGAGCGATCTATAAGGGATCAGGGGTCCGCATCGCCAGGCTATTATAAGCGTTTCTCGGGTCGAATAGTTCCCTTATCGTCGGCACGACCTCGCCCAAGCCGACGAATCGGGCCTCGTTCAGCACCCGGCGCTGGGCCGGACACCAAGGAACGAAACGAGTCTCGAGGTTCCGGGCCTCCGGCGGCCCAGGGAGCTCACTTCTCTGTGGTCTGCGCCCCCGGGGCGAGGTCGCCCCCGGGCGCGCGGACACGCTACGCTTCCCCGCATGGCGCGCGCGATCCTCGCTCTCCTCGTCCTCGCCGTCCTGGCCGTGGGAGCGATCCTCCTCCTGCAAGGGGGCGAGCGCGGCACTCGCCTCCCGACCTTCGAAGTCGCGAGCGAGGCGCCGGTGGACGGTCCGAGCGGACCGACCGGCGCGCTCGACCGGCCGGCGGAGCTCGCGCCCGGCGAGGTCGAGCCGTCCGCCGAGACTGCCGCCACGGACGCCGGGAAGCGGAGCGAGGCGCGCGGCCCCTCGGCGAACGACCTGGTGGTGATCGTCGTCGATCCCGCGGACCGGCCGGTCGCTGGCGTTCCGCTGGCGCTAGAGACCGGAACCGGCCGCCCGCGCCGCGAGGTCACCGCCGCGGACGGGCGCGCCGTCTTCCGCGGACTGCGGCGGGATGCCCGCGCGCGCGGAGAGCCGCTCGTCCTCGTGCACGAGATCGCGGCGGAGAACGCGCCGCGCCTCGCGCTCGGCGCGGACCTGCTGGCGCAGGACGAGGTGCGCTCGCCGCAGCCCTACACCGGCTCGATCGAGGTCCGCGTGCTCGGCGCGGGCGGCGCACCGCCCCAGGGCGAGACCGTGGTCGACCTCGAGCTGATCGGCACGGCGGAGGCGCTCGACCCGACGCTCGCCTTCGACCGGCCGTCCTGGCGCGGCACGGCGGAGCAGGGTCGCGCGTTCTTCCCGCACGTCGAGCTGGGACGCGACTGGGAAGCGGTGGCGCAGCGCGTCGGCTTCGACGTCGCCTCGCGCGGTCGCGCCCAGGGACCAGTGAGTCACGGCCAGACGGTACGGATCGACGTCGACGTCGAGGCCGCGCACCCGGTGCTCGTCCTGCGCGCGATCGACGAGAACGGCGCACCCTTCGGCGACGCGACGCTCACGCTCGAGCGCTTCTCCTTCTTCGGCTCCCTGGGCCGGCACGACGTCACGACCGACGCGACCGGGGTTTTCACCGTCGACGTCGAGTCGGGCTGGCTGGCGGGGGGCTCGCTGCTCGTGTCCTCTGAGGTCGAGGGCGTCGGCGTGCTCTCGGGTTTCGTGGATATCGACGGGAACCGCGAGCCGGGGCGTCACGACCTGGGCGACGTCGTGCTCTCGGTCGACGGCGTGCTGGTGACCGGCGTCGTGACGGACGAGAGCGGCGCCGCGTATCCTGACGCGGAAGTACGCGTCGGCCGGAGCCCGCGCTTCGACACCGGCTTCTCCTTCTCGTTCGGCCCGGCGGATCTCACCACGAAGAGCGGCCCGAACGGCCGCTTCGCCATGGTCGGGAAGTTCGCCGACCCGACCTTCCGCCTGTGGGCCTTCGACGGGAACCTGCGCTCGCAGCCGGTCGAGGCGATGCCGGGCGACGAGGTCGCGCTCGAGCTCCGCCCGCACTGGAAGCTCGAGGGCCGCCTGCTCCTGGCAGAGGGGCCGAACACGCTGCCGAACCTCGTGCTGCGCGACGGCGAGACGATGAGCAGCCCGCGCTCCTTCGACAGCGACGGGAGCTTCGCGATGGAGCTCGTACCGCCCGGCATCTACGAGTTGATCGTCAGCTTCGGCGAGGTCGAGGTGTGGCGCGTCGGCGACATCGTGCTGCGCGACGCGGACGTCGAGCTCGAGCCGATCGACCTCCGGCGCGCGCTGAGCAGGCACCGCGTCACGCTGCCGGGCGTGGAGGCTGTGAAGGGCCGGCTCTTGTGGCGCTCCTGCGGCGGGGAAGGCGACTGGACCACGGTCGTGTTCGACGGCGGCGAGGTCGAGCTCCTCGCGCCGACCGACTGCGTCGACCTCCAGGTGAACGTGTCGGGCTACCGCACCGAGGAGGTCCTCGGCGTGTCCGGCCGCGCGGACGTGCGGCTCCAGCCGGCGATCCGCGTCCGGCTCGTCCTGAGCACCACGGGCGAGCTCCCCAAGCCGCCCTACGTCTTCGACCCCGATCCGCGCCTCGGTGGCGAGGAGACCGGTTCCTTCGAGGGCAGCCGTTACTTCACGGACGGGAACCGCGAGGTCGTCTTCCTCGCGGCCCGGCCCGGACGGACCGAGGTGCGCTGGCACCTCGAGCGGCGCGCCGACAACATGGCGATCGGCGGGAACGTCTTGAGCGAGCACGCGGTCTGGATCGACGTGCTCGACGTGCCCGGCGAGCAGGTGTTCGAGCTCGATCTGGACGGCGAGGCGTTGAAGCAGCTCACACGCAAGCCGCCCTTCTGAGCGGGTAGGCTCGGCGCCTGCGTGATCACGCTCTCCCGCGAAGAGCCACTCTTCACCCTCCCGCGCATCCTCCCCATGAAACGCCGCCACCTCTCCGCTTCCTCGTCCCTGGTCCTCTTGTTCGCGGCTTGCGCGAGCTCCGCGGCTCCGCCCTCGCGATCGGAGGCCTCGGTCGCGCGCCCCGCGCCCGCCACCCAGGGCTCGTCGCCCAGCGCGGGGATGCTGCGCAACCCGGACGTCAGCGCGACGGACGTCGTCTTCTCCTACGCCAACGACCTGTGGGTCGTCGCGCGCGAGGGCGGCGAGGCGCGCCCGCTCTCGAGCCCCCGCGGGCTCGAGACGCGGCCGAAGTTCAGCCCCGACGGCCAATCGATCGCCTTCGTCGGCAACTACGACGGGGACGTCGACGTGTACGTGATGCCGGTCGCCGGCGGCGCGCCGGCGCGGCTCACCTATCACCCGGCGGACGAGCAGCTCACCGACTGGGCGGACGAAGGGAGCATCGTCTTCCACGCGAACGGCGAGACGCCTCGGCCGCGCATGAACCGGATCTACCGCACGACGCCGGGCGGCGGCCTGCCCGAGGTCCTGCCGATCGCCTACGGCGGCAACGCGGCGCTGAACGCGGACGGGACGAAGCTCGCGTTCACGCAGCACATCCGCGACGAGCGCACCTGGAAGCGCTACCGCGGCGGCCTGGCGGCGGACATCTGGCTGTACGACCTGACGAGCGGCACGGCGGAGCTGGTCACCGACTGGGAGGGAACCGACTCGATCCCCATGTGGCACGGGGACGTCGTCTACTACCTCTCCGACGCCGGCCCCGAGGTGAAGCTGAACATCTGGGCCTACGACGTCGGGACGAAGAGACGCCGCCAAGTCACGCGCTTCGACGTCTACGACTGCAAGTGGCCCTCGATCGGCCCGGGCGCGAGCGGCGAGGGCGAGATCGTGCTCCAGAACGGCGCCAAGCTCCATCTGGTGAGCCTGGCCGACGGCTCGACGCGCGCGCTCGACATCCGCATCCCCGGGGATCGACCGACGATCCGGCCGCAGCGCCTCGACGCGGGCGAAGAGCTCGAGGTCGCGGACGTCTCCCCGACCGGCAAGCGCGTCGTCGCGAGCGCCCGCGGAGACGTTTGGACCCTGGCGGCCGAGAACGGCGCGCCGCGCAACCTCACGCACACGAGCGGAGTCGCCGAGCGCTATCCGACCTGGAGTCCCGACGGCCGCTGGATCGCCTACGCCTCCGACGTCACGGGCGAGTACGAGGTCTGGGTCGCGCAGTCCGACGGCAAGGGCGAGCCGCGCCGGCTGACCGAGGGCAACACCGACTGGATCTCGATCCTGTCGTGGTCGCCGGACTCGGAGACGATCTACGCCTCCGACGACAAGGGGCGCATGCGCCTGATCGACGTCGCCTCGGGCGCGACGACCGACGTCGACCTCAACGAGAGCGGCGGCGAGGTGCCGGTCTCCTGGTCGCACGACTCGGCCTGGCTGGCCTACGCGCGCGGAGAGGGCTACATGGAGACGCCGGCGATCTTCCTGTACGACGTGGCGAACGCCACGCGGCATCGCGTGACCTCGGGGATGCTCGCCGAAGGCGATCCGACCTTCGACCGCAAGGGCGAGTTCCTCTACTACACCTCGAACGGCGCGTTCTCGCCGACGATGGCGTCGCTAACGACGGACTTCGTGTACCGGAACACGACGGTCGTGCTGGCCGTGCCGCTGCGGGCGGACGTGAAGAACCCGCTGGCGCCGGAGCTCGACGAGGAGAAGTTCGACTCCGCGGAGAAGGACGAGGATGCGTCTGAGGAGCCCGAGGGGGGCGCGCAAGCGGAGGACGCGGACGAGGCGAAGGAAGAGGGGGAAGTGTCAGACGACGCGGACGAGGCGAAGAAGGAGGAGGACGAACCTCCGCTGCGCATCGACCTCGACGGCTTCGAGGAGCGCGCCTTCCGACTCGCCGTCCCAGCCGGCTCCTACGGCGGCCTGAACGTCAACGACAAGGGCCAGCTCGTCTTCCTCTCGGCGAGCGAGGACGGTCCTCCGTCGGTCGTCCTGTTCGACCCGGCCGCGAAGGACGCCAAGGTCGAGACGATCGTGTCAGGCACGCCGGGCTACGCCATCTCGGCCGACGGGAAGAAGCTCGCGGTGTCGCAGTCCGGCAAGCCGGCGCTGGTCGACGCGGCCGCCGGCGCGACGGCCAAGCCGATCCCGACCGACGGCATGAACGTGGTCGTCGACCCGCGCGCCGAATGGCGGCAGGTCCTGCGCGACGCCTGGCGTCTCTTCCGCATCTACTTCTACGACCCCGGCATGCACGGCGTCGACTGGGACGCGGAGTACGAGCGCTACGCCGCGATGCTCGACGACTGCGCGACCCGCGACGACGTCGGCTTCCTGATCGGCGAGATGATCAGCGAGCTCAACGTCGGCCACGCCTACTACCGCCACCGCCCGAGCGAGAGCGGTCCGGACCTCGCCGC
>Ga0302046_10002481_pt1 | contig 17124 bp, 13 predicted proteins | sample RVTome_11_FD_200261 | JGI IMG/M metagenome (GOLD analysis project Ga0302046, IMG submission 200261) | Soil microbial communities from uranium-contaminated site in the Upper Colorado River Basin, Wyoming, United States - RVT147D111 (version 2) ...
ACGGGATGTACCAGCAGGTCCGCCGGCTGTTGATGGGGCAGTCGGCAACCGTCTTGGATCACATGTGGGATCGCCTCAAAGGGTTCGCCGAGCATGCGGTTCTTCAGCGACGGATCGCGCAAGACGCCACCTCGGGGGTGCTGCACCTCTCGATGTCCTGGGGATTCGTCATCCTCTTCATCGCCACGTGCCTCGTCGCCCTCCAGGACTACTTCGGCATCCCCACCCTCTATGGGAACTTCTACCTCTACTTCATGTCGCTGACGGTCGATCTCTTCGGGCTCGCTGCTATCGTCGGGGTCGGGATCGCATTGGTCCGCCGCTATGGCGCCAAGCCTGATCGGCTCCTCAAGCCGCGCTTAGCCGATAGCTACGGCGTTCTCCTCGCGTTGTTCCTTATCATCTTAGTCACCGGCTTCCTGATCGAAGGTCTTCGGATCGCAGCCACGAACGATCCATGGGGCCGCTGGTCACCGGGCGGTTGGCTGTCGTCGCTTCCGTTCGTCGGTTTTGGTGAATCGCAGCTCGCCACTTTCCATCGCCTCCTTTGGTGGTTCCACGCCATCGTCGCGTTTGCCTTCATCGCCTATCTCCCATACAGCATCAGCCTGCACATGCTGGCCGCCCCCGCCAATATCTTGCTGAGAAGTCGTGAGCGATCCGGCGTCTTGCAGCCGATCGATCTCGAAAAGGCGGAGCGGTTCGGCGCCTCGACAATCGGCCAGTACACCTGGAAACATCTCCTCGATCTCGAGGCTTGCACTGAGTGCGGCCGCTGCCAGGACGCCTGTCCGGCCTGGACGACCGGCAAGCCGCTGACTCCGAAAGGCGTGATTATCGACTTGCGGGACCACCTGCGCCTGGTTGCCGAGGGAGGCGATTCCAGAAAGATGGTCGGTGACGTGATCTCCCATGACGTCCTGTGGGCCTGCACTACCTGTGGAGCGTGTCATCAGGAATGTCCGGTGTTCATCGAGCCGATCCCGAAGATCGTCGAGATGCGCCGCCACCTGGTGATGGAAGAGGCCGACTTCCCCGAGACGATGCAACAGGCGCTGCGTAGCCTGGAGGAGCGGGGACATCCGTTCCGCGGCACGTCAGCCACCAGGACCGACTGGGCGAAAGGGCTCGGCGTCAAGACTGTGGCGAGCAACGGCCGGCCTGACGTTCTGTACTGGGTTGGATGCGCCGCGGCTTTCGACGAACGGAACCAAAAGGTGGCCGGTGCCCTGGCCAAGCTTCTGCACCGTGCGGGGGTGAATTTTTCCATCCTCGGTGAGGAAGAACGGTGTACGGGGGACCCGGCTCGGCGAATCGGGAATGAGTACCTCTATCAGATGCTGGCCGGAGAGAATATCGCGACCCTCAACCGATACGGGATCAAGAAGATTCTGACCTCGTGTCCGCACTGCTTTAACACGATCAGGAACGAATACCCTAAACTGGGCGGCACGTATGAGGTTGTTCACCATACCGAGCTGCTGGCCGATCTGACACAGCAGGGGCGGCTGCGACCAGAGAGACGGATAGACGGAGTGGCCTCGTTCCATGACCCCTGCTATCTTGGGCGGCACAACGGTGTCTACGATTCGCCCAGGCGGCTACTCGGCGCAATCCCCGGATTGCAGGTGAAGGAGATGGGCCGGTGCCGCGAGCGCGGTTTCTGCTGTGGCGCTGGCGGCGGGCTGATGTGGTTCGAGGAGAAGATCGGCAAGCGCGTGAGCTGGGAGCGGACCGAAGAGGCTCTCGCGCTTCAGCCGCAGGTGCTGGCGAGCGCCTGCCCATTTTGCCTGATCATGTTCGAGGATGCGATCAAGGTCAAAGGGGCCAATGAGACGACGAAGCCCCTTGACCTGGCAGAGGTGATGGCGCAAAGTGTCTCGTAGCTCTTTGAATTTAAGCGAGGGCGGCGAGCCATTCGCAGGGCAGAGGTGATGGAGATGCACGACAAGAGAGACATCAAGCGGATCGAACAAGAGAAGGAGCGGTGGGAGGCCGAGACCGTCAAGCCGACCCTCAAGAACGCGCCCGAGCGAGCCGAGCGCTTCACATCGGTCTCCATGGTCCCGGTCGAGCGGCTCTACACCCCTGCGGATCTGCCCGACTGGGACTTCATGAAAGACCTCGGATTTCCCGGCGAGTATCCCTACACGCGGGGAGTTCACCCGACGATGTACCGGGCCAAGCTCTGGACGATGCGGATGTTCGCTGGCTACGGCACCGCCATCGAGACGAACCGGCGGTTCAAGTACCTGTTGCAGCAAGGGCAGATGGGGCTCTCCACCGCCTTCGACCTGCCGACGCTGATGGGATACGACTCCGATCACCAGTTCTCTGCCGGGGAGGTCGGCAAGTGCGGGGTCGCCATCGATTCGCTCGCCGACATGGAGGTTCTGTTCGACGGCATCCCGCTCGGTGAGGTGACGACCTCGATGACGATCACGTCGCCGGCCTCTGTCCTCTGGGCGATGTATATCGCCGTCTGCGAGAAGCAGGGCGTGCCGTATCATCGGATGGGCGGCACCATCCAAAACGACATCCTGAAAGAGTACATCGCCCAAAAGGAATACATCTATCCGATCGAGCCGTCGGTGCGGCTGGTCACCGACACGGTCCTGTTCGGCGCGCACCACCTGCCGCGATGGAACACCATCAGCATCAGCGGCTATCATATCCGTGAGGCCGGGGCCACCGCATTACAGGAGCTGGCGTTCACGCTGGCCGATGGCATGCTCTATGTGGAGGAGGCGATCAAGGCGGGCCTGGGGGTTGACGCATTCGCGCCACGCCTCTCCTTCTTCTTCGACTGCCACAATGACCTGTTCGAGGAGGTCGCCAAGTTCCGCGCGGCGCGGCGGCTCTGGGCCCGCATCATGCGCGAGAAGTTCGGAGCGAAGGACCCCCGCTCGTGGGTGCTCAGGACCCACGCGCAGACGGCCGGCGTCGCCCTTACGGCCCAACAGCCCCACAACAACATCGCCCGGGTGGCGATCCAGGCGCTGGCCGGCGTCTTGGGCGGAACCCAATCGCTCCACACCAACGCCATGGACGAAGCGATGGCGTTGCCTACAGAGGGGGCGGCTACCATCGCCCTTCGGACTCAGCAGATCATTGCTTACGAGAGTGGGGTGACCAACACGGTCGATCCGCTTGCCGGCTCGTACTATGTCGAGGCGTTGACGAATCAGATGGAGGAAGGGGCCTGGGAATACTTTAGGAGAATCGAGGACCTGGGCGGAATGATCCAGGCCATCGAAAAAGGGTTCCCCCAGCGGGAGATCGCCGATTCCGCCTACGCCTATCAGCAAGCAATCGAGCGCGAGGACAAGATCATCGTCGGGGTGAATCGGTTCACGGAAAAGGAGGAACATCAGATTCCCCTCCTCAGCATCGACCATGCGGCTGAGCAGGGACAGATCGAGCGTCTGCGAGAGCTTCGCCGCTCGCGGGACAAGGACTTGGTGGTGCGGTCGCTCGACGCCCTGCGCCAGGCGGCAGTCGGGAAAGACCTGTGGGGCAAGGACCTGCTGATGCCGAAGATTCTCGATGCAGTTCGGGCCTACGCGACCCAGGGCGAAATCATGGACGTCTTTCGAGAGGTCTGGGGCGAATACACCGAGCCGATCATCATTTGATTCATACGCGTTAAGTAGGCTGTCATTGCGAGGGAGCGAGCCCCCTCGCCCGTCATTGCGAGGCTGGCACTGGTCAGCCGAAGCAATCCCAGGGCTCGGGGCAGGCTCCGCAATCTCAAGCAGGACGGGGTTGCCCGGCGCCTAATAGTCACTCGAAATGACCTTTGCAGGAGCGTGATATGACAACACAAGTAGAGCAGAAGATTCGGGTCTTGATCGCGAAGCCAGGTCTTGATGGGCACGATCGTGGTGCCAAGGTGATCGCCAGGGCGTTCCGCGATGCGGGGATGGAAGTAATATACACCGGCCTTCGGCAGACCCCGGAGATGATCGCGAGCGCCGCAATCCAGGAGGATGTGGATGCCATCGGCCTGTCGTGTCTCTCCGGGGCTCACATGTATCTGTTCCCCAAAGTTATCGAGCTTCTCAGGGAGCGCGGCGCGGATGACATCGTCGTCTTCGGCGGGGGCACGATCCCGGATGAGGATATCCCCAAGCTGAAGGCAGCCGGTATCGCCCAAGTCTTTACACCCGGAGCAACAACCGGTGAGGCGATCACATTCGTGAAGGCGAACGTAAGGAAGAAATCATTATAATATAGATAGTTACAGTCAATTATTAACCTATAATATCAGTAAATATTTTGACATCTTCCAGGGACATGGCCCCTCCTGTATGCCGACCCTCGGTTGGGTTCGCTGCACTCGGCCCTGGCAACCCCATCGAGATTCGTAAGCTGCTGTATGTTAGACAACGTCATCCCTGAGGAGACATGGGTCGTAGAACGAACTGATATTGGGGCAAGGCTGATGTTCATTTACACATGTCCGGTCGGGAGGGTGGCATCAATCGGGCCGCTTTGTGGGAACGGATGATCGCGTTCATTTGGGGATGGGGCCACTGAGGGGTGAGTGATGGATTTTGACTTGAGCGAGGAACAGAAGGCGATCCAGACGATGGTCCGGGAGTTTGCTGAGCGCGAGATCGCGCCGGTCGCGCAAGAACTCGATGAGCGAGAGGAGTTTCCGGCTGAGATCGTTCGGAAGCTAGCAGACCTCGGCCTGATGGGGATCATCTTTCCCAAGGAGTACGGGGGCGCGGCGATGGACTATATCAGCTACACCCTGATCCTTGAGGAGCTGGGACGGTACGATGCCTCGGTCGCCCTGACGGTGGAGTCGCATAACTCTCTCTGTAGCAACCACATTTACGTCGCCGGCACCGAGGCCCAGAAAAGAAAGTACCTTTCCCAGTTGACCGGCGGTCGGGTCCTGGGCGCGTGGGGCTTGACAGAGCCGGGGTCGGGGAGCGATGCAGCGGGGATGCAGACCACCGCCACTCTGGAGGGAGTTCACTGGGTGCTGAACGGCATGAAGAATTTCATCACCCATGGGAGCGTAGCGGGTATTTATGTCGTCATGGCGATCACGGATCGGTCCAAGCGTGAGAAGGGAATCTCCGCCTTTGTCCTGGAGAAAGGAACGCCAGGGTTCCGGGTCGGTCGCAAAGAGCACAAGATGGGGTTTCGGGCCAGCGACACGGCCCAGCTTATCTTTGAAGGGGCGCGCATCCCCGAGGAGAATCTGTTGGGTGAGCTCAACCACGGCTTTATCGACACCCTGACGATCCTGGATGCCGGACGTATCGGCATGGCCGCCCTCACGGTGGGGATTGCTCGCGGAGCCCTGGAGGAAAGCCTGAAATACGCGAAGGAGCGGCAGGCGTTTGGCCAGCCGATCGCCAACTACCAGGCCATTCAGTGGAAACTGGCCGACATGGCGACCGAGATCGACGCGGCCAGGCTCCTGGTTTTACAGGCCGCTAATTTGAGAGATCGAGACCAGTCATTCACCAAAGAAGCCGCCTATGGTAAGCTCTTTTCTTCGGAGATCGCCATGAAGGCCGCCAGCGAGGCGGTTCAGATCCACGGTGGCTACGGCTATATCAAAGAGTTTCCGGTGGAGCGTTATTTCCGCGACGCGAAGTTCTGCGCCATCGGAGAGGGGACCTCGGAAATCCAGCGACTCGTCATCGCCCGACAACTCCTGGGGAGATCGTACGCGTAAGCCCTTCCTGTCAGCGTAGCCGCGATCTGGAATGACCCTGCAGTCCCCTTTTCTACTGGACTTCGCCGCCTGCCTGTGATAATTTTCCCTCCCGCAAACACTGTTTGAAACTCGTCACGAGGGCTCATGGAGCTCACGCGCAAAATCCTCGAAGGTGATGTTCGCGCAGCGGCCCGCCTTATGACCATGATTGAGAACGGTGCCTCCGAGGCAAGGGTGGCTCTCAAGTCTCTCTACGCCCACACCGGCTCAGGCTATATCATCGGGATTACCGGCCCGCCAGGCTCCGGAAAGAGCACCCTGACCGATCAGCTCACAGAGGAGTTACGAAAACGGGGGAAGACGGTAGGAATCGTGGCCGTTGATCCGACCAGCCCCTTCACCGGCGGAGCGATCCTTGCCGATAGGATACGCATGCAGCGCCACAGCCTTGATGCTGATGTCTTCATCCGCAGCATGGCTACGAGGGGCCATCTGGGCGGGCTGGCCCGGGCCACCAACGATATAGTGGATGTCATGGATGCGACAGGCAAAGAAGTGATCCTGATTGAGACGGTCGGGGTGGGCCAGGACGAGGTGGAGGTGGTGGGGACCGCTCACACCTGCGTAGTGGTATCGGTCCCCGGGCTGGGCGACGAAGTTCAGGCGATCAAAGCCGGCATCCTGGAGATCGGCGACATTTTTGTCGTGAACAAGGCAGACCGGGAGGGCGCCGACCGGACCGCCACGGAGTTAGAGATGATGCTGCACATGGCCCCGGACACGGGGGGATGGTTGCCGAAGGTCTACAAGACCGTTGCCACGAAGGGGGACGGGATCTCGGAGTTGGTGGATGCGATCTTCGAGCACAAAGCGTTCCTGGATGAGCGCGATCTGCGAAAGAAGAAGGGGCGCGAACGAAGCGAGCGAGCGTTCCTGACGTTGCTCCAGGAGACGCTCACGGCCAGGACCATCGAGCGGTTCAAGCGGAACGGCAGCATGAAAGAGCTGATCGAGCGGATCGCCGATCGGGAGCTTGACCCCTACACGGCAGTGGAGGAAGTGCTCGAAAGCATCGGGCTGTAGCTGCACCGTATCATCGCCCCTGGGTCATTACATGGATATGGTCAAGCGCACACTAGCCCGTTTTCAACAGAGGAGCAAACAATGTATGCGACTATACGGCGGTACAAGTCCAAGTCACCCAAAGAGGTGCTGAGGCAGGTGAAGACGGGCTTTGTGCCCATTATCAGCAAGGCGCCTGGATTCCTCGACTACTACGTCCTGAACGCCGCGGATGGCGTGTTGGTTTCCATCAGCGTCTTTGAGACCCAAGCCGAGGAGAAAGAATCGAACCGGATGGCCGCAGAATGGGTCAAGCAAGCTGTGGCCCCCCTCATGGCAGGTCCGCCCGAGATCACGGAGGGTGAGGTCATCGTTCATAAAACGAAATAGGTTGCGTTGAGGGAGTGGAGTCCGCTGATCATGGATGTGTTGCAGGCGGGGGTGGGGGAGTTCACGGTAGAGGATCCCGACGAGCTTCGCGCCTTCATGCGGACCGAGAAGCGGCGGGAGATGGTGGACAAGGTCATGCCCGAAGCTGAAGCGGTCCGCCGCTATGTAAAGGACGGCGATTACGTCAGCTTTGACTTTTCTTCCTTCACCCGTGGTCCGGCCTCCCTCGTCCGAGAGATCATCCGCCAACGGAAACAGAATCTTTGGTTCGCCGCCAAGTTCACCCTCATGGAGAGCACATTGCTGGCGGTGGCAGGTTGCCTGCGAGGGATCGATGTCGGATTTTTGGGACTAGGTAGTCTCATCGGCAAAGCGGTGGAAGAAGGGAGGGTCAAGGTGACAGAGTGGACCAATGGCACCCTGACGCTGCGCCACCTGGCCGGGGCGATGGGGGTACCGTTTCTGCCGAGCCGGAATCTGTTGGCCACCGACACGCTGACCTATTCCGGCGCCAAGGTCGTTCAGGATCCCTTCACCAGAAAGCCGATCGCGCTGGTCCCTGCCGTGAACCCCGACGTCGGGCTGGTACATGTCCATCAATGTGACATCTATGGCAACGCCCGCTGCTTCGGCCCCGGGGTTTCGCCGCTTGAGACCGCGATGGCCTCCAAACGGACCATCATCTCAACCGAAGAGATCATCACGACCGATGACATCCGGAAGGAGCCATCGAAGACCACCATTCCGTACTATCTTGTGGATGCCGTTGTCTATGCTCCATTTGGCTGCCTGCCGGGCGGGGCGCAGGGAATGTACGAGATGGATACGGAACACTTCCTGGAGTACATGGCCGCCTCGGGGGATGAACAGAAGATGGTTGCGTATCTCGATACGTATATCCACAGTGTCTCGTCCCACGAGGAGTTTTTGGAGAAGCGCGTGGGGTTGACGAAGCTCATGGACCTCAAGCGACAGGCGACGATCAAAGAGGGGTATCATTGATAGGGCGGGATTTTACCGAATCGGAATTCATGATCTGCCAGTGCGCCCGCTTGATGGAGGATGGGAAGATTGTTTTCATCGGATATGGGATGCCGCAGATCGCCGCAATCCTGGCCCAGCGTCTTCACGCCCCTCGAATGGTCCAAATGTACGAGTTCGGCGCAGTGGGTCCGCTTCCAGAGACCCCCTTTGTTCGCTTCACGATGGGTGGACCTCGCAACTGCTACAAGTCGCTCGCCTGGACCAACATGAACACGATCTTCGCCCAGGCCCAGCTTGGCATGGTCGATCTGGGGGTCCTCGGCGCTACCCAGATCGACCAGTTCGGTAACATCAACTCCACCATGTTGGGCTCTGATTACAAGCACCCGGAGAAACGGTTTCCGGGGAGCGGTGGAGCCAACGAGGTGCTCACCCAATGCTGGCGGACGGTAATTGTTATTCTGCACGAGCGGAGGCGGTTCGTGAAGAAGGTGGACTTCGTGACGTCGCCCGGGTATCTTGATGGAACTCCGGGAGCCCGTGAGCGGGCCGGGTTACCGAGGGGGACGGGGCCGTGGCGGGTGGTGACCTCCAAAGCCCTCTATGGGTTCGATGAACAGAGCAAGCGGATGAGCTTGCTCGGGGTGCTGCGCGGCGTCAGAGAGGCCGAGGTGCTGAAGGAGATGGAGTTCGCGCCACTCGTCGGGGAGAATGTCGAGGAGCTTGAACCGCCAACGTCTGAGGAACTCCGCGTTCTCCGGCACGAGATCGACCCCACTCGAGCGATTATCGGTAAGCCGGCTCGGTCCTGATGCAGAACTTGTCTATGTCTCGCCACTGAGAAAGCTGCCATCATCGAAGCGAGGAGGGCCCGATGAGCATGGGGACGCGGCCGGTCTATCTGGTGGCTGGAGTTGCCAACTTTAACCCGCCGCCGATCTGGGAAGAGGCCAGCGCTGGAGGCGGCAAATCGCTGCAGCAATATTGGGAATCGGGAAGGCTTCAGGAGATTTACGCCGAATCCTTCCTCTGGGCAGGGTTCGAGCGGCTTGTGGCCGAGGCCGCCGCAAGCGGTGTCGATCTCTCTCTGGTTACGACTGTCAACATCGCCATCTCCTACACCCACGAGCTTGCACAGACGACAGAGGCCGAGGTGGCCGAGGATTTCACCCGCCGCCTGACCGGCAGCCCCCACCGCCAGCTCTTCAAGCGCCCCCCGAAGATCCGCTGCACCCCTACACACGCGGCATCTTCCTCCGGCATCGTTCCGTTCAATGACGCTGTGGCGGATCTCGTCGAGCGCGGTGAAGAGATGTCGATGGTGGTCACCGGCGGCAATACCAAAGGGACGAATCGGAATCGGGCGAGGATCACGCCTGCGGAAACGACGGATATCTTCGCCAGCCTGGTCTCCCCCTTTGACCGAAAGGTCGCAAAGGCCAATATGCTGAAACTGGGAGCGGCCGCGCTGGGCCGTGCCTACCAACACGATTATGAGCTGGTGAAGGCCCTTGACAGATTCGTCTATGAGCAGCGCCTCTACACACATGAGATGGCTCTCCGGAAGCTCTCCACTGCGCACGTGACGACACATCCGGATCAGATCCAGGACCGAACGATCTACTACCCGTTGAAACTGATCGGCGTGTCGCCCCAGAGCCTCGGGTATTCGGGGGTGGTCCTTTCTCATCAACCCCGAGCGACGGAGCGGGCGGTCAGGCTCGCCGGAATCGGATGCGGGGTGGACCCCTCCAGCATCCGTGACCGGGAGACCCACCTCTTCTCTAGGGCGATGGAGGAGTGCGTCACGACCGCAATGAGACAGGCGCGGATCCCCGGGCTGTCTAGCCTGAAGGTCCTTGAGCACCACAACCCGTTCCCTGCCGTACCGCTGACTGAGGTGGAGGTCATACTGAAGGCCCTGGGATATCAGGCGACTGTGACACACGCCCTTCTCAGCAACGATGTCGGGGTCAATGGCAGGCTCATCAAGGCTGGCCGTTCCGGGGGGGCGCTTGCGGGGCATGCGATTGCGCCAACCACCGTTCGCCTCACGTTCGAGGCGGCCAAGCAACTCCTGGGTGTGGGTGGCTATCCCACCCTGGAGATGGGGCAAAACGAGATCGCCTACGCCGGCATCAGTGGTGTAGGGGGGCATCATACCTTTGACGGCTACACCATCCTGGCAGGCGGGAGAACCGAGGAACTGGTAAAGCTCCAGCTCGGTTTGACACCCTTCAATCACGATCATTACAACGGTGTGGCAGAGCGCGACCTTGAAGAGCAGATAGCCATGACTGCGGCCGATGTTCCTGATGGTATGACTGTCGCCTTCATCAGCTATCAAGAGACCAAGGCTGGACGCGACTACTTCGGCATCGCGCATTCGCCGGACGGTCGAGACTTTCCCTTTACGGCGACGCCAGCTTTCTTCACGCGACTGCTTCAATCGGCCTACATCGGGACGCCCGTCCGGCTCTCCCCGACACTTCAGGCCATCGAGACCTGAGCGCCTCCTTTCCTGGCTTGGAAGGTTTGTGCTTGCCATCTGCTCTCAGAAGAGAAGGAACGGCTGATGGGAGTTCACCTTCCCTCGCATGAAGAAGAAGAAGGAGGGAGGGGAAGATAGCATAGATGTCTCAGGCTGACGTTCTCTTACAGATCGAAGATCTCCGGATCGCGTTCGGGGGGGTCAGCGCGCTGGCCGGGGTGAGTTTGGAGGTCAAGCGTGGGGAGATCTTCTCGCTGATCGGTCCGAACGGTGCCGGGAAGACGGTCCTCCTGAACTGTGTCAGTGGACTCTACAAGCCCCAGGCGGGGCGGATTTTCTATGACGGCAACGACATCAGTTCGTTAAGGCCCCACCAGCGAGCCTACCTCGGGATCTCTCGTACCTTCCAGAAGATCGAGCTCTTCCGCGGAATGACTGTTTTGGACAACATTCGCCTGGGGCGACATGTCCACATGAAGACCGGCCTGCTTGGCGGCGTGGTCTATATCGGGAGAGCGTCTCGGGAGGAGGTCGAGCATCGCGAATTCATCGAACGGGAGATCATTGACCTCCTCGAGATCGAGCACATCCGGGATAAGGTGGTAGGGATGCTGGCCTACGGTCTCCAGAAACGGGTCGAATTGGCCCGGGCGCTGGCCTTGAATCCCACGCTGATTCTGCTGGATGAGCCGATGGCAGGGCTGAACCTCGAGGAGACCGAGGATATGGCCCGGTTTATAGTGGACATCAATGAGGCGGAGCGATGGCGAGTCACGTGTATCCTGGTTGAGCACGATATGGGTGTCGTCATGGATATCTCCAACAGGGTCGCGGTCTTGAACTTCGGCGAAAAGATCGCGGAGGGGAGCCCGCAAGAGGTCCAGGCGGACCCGGCTGTGATTAAGGCGTACCTCGGAGAGGTCGAGGACCTCTATGCGACGCGCCGCTAGCGGTTTCGTTGGCCCAATCGAGATCACCAAGGACTTGAGCCTCTCCAAGCTCCTGCTCCAAACCGCCAGGAAATACGGCAACCGGAAGGTCGCCATGAGGGAAAAGGAGTTCGGCATTTGGCGACCGATCACCTGGCAGGAATACTTGGAGCGTGTCAGGGCGATGGCTTTGGGTTTTGTCTCCCTCGGTCTCGGTCGTGGTGATAGGGTGGCCTTGATTGGTCACAACCGGCCAGAGGGGCTGTGGGCAGAGATGGCTGCGCTGTGTGTCGGCGGGGTGGCTGTCTGGCTCTACCAGGACTCCCTGATCGACGAGGTTCAGTACATCGTGGACCATTCGGACACGAAGTTCCTTGTCGGCGAGGGGCAAGAGGAGGTCGATAAAGCCCTGGCAATCAGGGGCCGCTGCCCCAAGCTCGAACGGATCATCTGGGATGACCCGAAGGGGATGCGCGGCTACGACGATTCGATCTTGATTAGCCTTGATGAAGTCGCGAAGCTGGGGCGAGACCTGGGGGAGCGGGAACCCAAGCTCTTCGAGGAGCTGGTGGGAAACGGGCGGGGGGACGATGTTTGCCTGCTCTTTTACACCTCCGGAACCTCGGCCTTGCCGAAGGGGGCGCTGCTTACTCACCACAACATGCTTAAGATGGGTCAGAACATGATGGCAGTGGATCCGTGCAAGGAGGACGATGATTTCGTTTCCTTCTTGCCGTTTTCTTGGATCGGCGAGCAGATGATGTCGATCTCGTGCGGGCTGCAGGCCGGATTCGCCATCAATTTTCCTGAGAGTCCCGAGACGGTCCAGCAGAACATCCGAGAGATCGCTCCTCAGGTCCTCTTTTCGCCCCCGCGAATTTACGAGCAGATGGTTCGAACGGTACAGGTCCGCTACCTGGATGCCTCCCGCGTGAAGCGAAGGATCTATGAGTGGGCGATGCGTATAGGTGAGAGGATCGCGGATCTTAAGCTGGCCAAGAAACCGATCTCGTGGTGGCTTAGGGCTTTGGGGAACCTGGCTGATCTGGCAGTTCACAAGAAGCTCCGCGATCATCTGGGCTTGGTAAGGGTGAGACGGGCGTACACAGGCGGCGCCGCATTGGGACCTGACCACCTCCGCTTTTTCCATGCCATCGGCGTGAACCTCAAGCAAATCTACGGCCAGACCGAGATCGCCGGGATCTCGGTCCTGCACCGTGATGGCGATGTGAAGTTCGACACTGTGGGAACACCACTTCCCGAAACCGAGATCCGAATCACCCACGATGGAGAAATCCTGTCGCGGAGCCCGTGCGTTTTTCAGGGCTATTACAAGATGCCGGAGGAGACCGCCAGAACCCTGAGAGATGGATGGCTTCACTCCGGGGACATCGGCTTCCTGGATTCCGACGGTCACCTGGTGGTATTCGACCGGCGGAAGGACGTGATGACGCTTGCCGACGGGAGCCGCTTCTCTCCACAGTACCTTGAGACGAGACTGAAGTTCAGCCCGCACCTCAAGGATGTCTGGGTGATCGGTGACCGGCGCCCCTTTGTGACGGCCGTGGTCTGTATCGATGCCGGCGTAACCGGGAGGTGGGCTGAAGAACGCCACATCCCCTATACCACCTATGCTGAGCTCTCTCAAAAGGCCGAGGTGCGCAGCCTTGTGGCGGAGGTGGTCCGGCATGTGAATCGGAGCCTGCCTGCCCTGGCAAGAATCCTCAGATTCGTGAACCTGCACAAGGAGTTCGACGCTGACGATGAGGAGCTGACGCGAACGCGGAAGCTCCGCCGAACCTTCCTGGAGGAGCGATATCACGAGATCGTGGAAGCCCTCTTCTCGGGAGCGACGGAGGTCCACTTCGATACGACAGTCACCTACGAGGACGGCCGGGTGGCCCATAGCAAGACGGATCTTTTGGTTATGGATGTGCCGGGGGAGACAGGGTAGTGGAGACCTTCCTCCAGCTCATCATCACCGGCATCCTGGTGGGAAGCATCTACGCGCTGGTGGCCCTGGGGTGGACGCTCATCTATAAATGCTCCGGCGTCCTTAACCTGGCGATGGGTGAATTGACCCTCCTCGGTGCCTATGTCTGCCTGGCATTCTACACCTGGGGGTTCCCCTTTCCTGTGGCGCTCCTGGCCACGCTCATTGTCGGCTTCGCCCTCGGGCTACTCACCGAGCGCCTGTTCCTTCGTCGGATGATCGGACAGCCTGTTCTGGCGGTCATCATGGTCACGGTCGGGCTTTCTTTCTTCTTCCGCGCCTTGGTGGGGTTCATCTGGGGGACCGATACCCGGGTCTTTGCTCCACAGGTCTTCCCCACGGAGCCGGTGCGCTTCGGCAAGATGGTTTTAGGCCAGGTGTACATCTGGAGCTTTCTGGCCGCACTTGTGCTCCTCGTGATCTTTGTCGCCTTCTTCCAGTACAGCCGGTGGGGCCTCTCCATGCAGGCGACGGCCGATGACGAGATGGCGGCACTTTCCTTGGGAGTGAGCGCCAAGCGGGTCTATGCCCTGGCTTGGGCCATCGCCTTCATGGCGGCAGGCGTGGGAGGGACCTTGCTCGGGAACATCAACGGCTTGAACATCTCCGTCGGCCACCTGGGAATCCTGGTCCTTCCTGCAGTCGTTCTGGGAGGCCTCAACTCGGTTCCCGGTGCCATCGTCGGCGGGATCGCTATCGGTATCCTCCAGAATCTCTCAGGGGGTTATCTGGAACAGTTGACGCCAGGTGGCGTGAAGGAGATCGCCCCATTCGTCTTCATGGTGATCATCATGCTCTTCCGGCCGTACGGTCTGTGGGGATGGGAGAAGATCGAGAGGGTCTAGTGCCGGGCCAATACACTTCGCTTAGCGGTGTTGCTGGCCCTGTGGCACTCCGTGCGACGTACCCGGAAACGTACGTCTCGATCGGCCTCAGGGCCAGCGCCTTGCTATGCTCGTTTCTTGGCCCGACACGGGGCGCAACAAGTTAGCGTGAAATAACATGTATTTGCCAAGCGGGGTCTATCACGAGACCTATCGGGCCGACAATGCCTGGTGGCAGACGACCTTTGTCCGAGCCAAGATGGCGCTCCTGGTCCTCTTGCTCCTTGTCGGCTTGCCACTGGCCGGCAATTATCCCCTCTCGATTGCGAATGTCATCGGCTACACTATCCTCTCGGCCCTTGGGGTCCAGCTTCTTATCGGCTACTGCGGGATGATCACGCTCGGCCACGCTGCCTTCATCGCCGTGGGGGCCTACGCCACCGCTATCGGAATGCTCCGGTACGGGCTTCCATACTCGGTCAGCATGGCGCTGGGGGCGATCCTCGCTGGGCTGTGGAGCGTTCTCTTTGGGCTCCCGTCCGCCAGGGTCAAGGGGTTCTACCTGATCATGACAACCATGGCGGCTCAATTCGTGACCGTCGATTTCATCATTACCCACTACGTGAGTCGGGTCGGCGGGCGGGGTCATTACTTCTCGCTTCCGCCTGGAACAATCACGATCGGGCCATGGGTCATCGACACAGAGCTGAAGGTCTACTATCTCATGATCGGCCTCGTGACGCTATGCACCGTAGGAATGGCTAATCTGCTTCGGACGAGGGTGGGTCGGGCCTGGATCGCGATTCGAGACAACGACATCGCCGCCGAGATGATGGGGGTCAATGTTGTGCGGTACAAACTCTTGGCGTTTTTCGTCGCCGGTGTCCTGGGAGGGGTTGCCGGCGCCTTCTGGGTCAGCTCTCTGTACGTGGTCAGCGCGGAGCACTTCCAGTTTTCGTGGTCTCTTTGGCTGGTCGGTGTTATCCTGATCGGCGGGGTGGGGAGCCTCCATGGTGTCATCTTTGGATCGATCTTCGTCACGGTTCTCCTCGAGGGGCTGAAGTTCGCCGTGATTCCCTTGAGCGATGCCTTCCCCGCCCTTTCTACCGGCTTCCTGTATATCAAGGAGGGGGTCTTCGGATTGGCGATTGTGCTGTTCTTACTCTATGAGCCGCATGGTTTGGCCTACCGGTGGCAGCAGTTCAAGAACTACTTTAACCTGTGGCCCTTCGCCTACTAGTGCCGTTCCAACTATTTACGCCTAAATGGTAAGGCCGGGGAAAGCGATAGTTCTTAGCATGACACCTGTCGACAGTTAGCCGCAACAAGTTGGAACGGCACTAGGATCGAGAGACGATCCTGGACATTTGTCCTGGGATCAGACAAAAAGAGCAACTGACCCGAGTCGAGCGACAGAAGACTGGTACTCAACATCACATCACAGGGGGTGGACTATGCGAATGAAGACGTTGATCCAGATCGCCTGTAGCTTTCTTGTGGCAGCCCTGCTGCCGTTACAAGCAGGGGCGCAAAGTGAGGTCAAGCTCGGCTCCCTCAACGACTTTACCGGTCCAACATCTGACGTTGGGAAGGATGCAGGGCTTGGAATCCGAGAAGCGGTCCAGTACGTCAATGATACCGGGGGGATCAACGGCAAGCGCATCAGGCTCTTCCAGTACGACTATGGGTATCGAGTCCCTGAGGCCGTCACCACCTACAAACGGTTCCGAGACTTCGATAAGGTGGTGGCCGTATTCGGATGGGGGACGGGCGATACCGAGGCCCTCGCGCCCACCGTCGCCAAGGACAAGATGCCGTACCTCTCCCACTCATTTTCCGCTTTTCTCAGCGACCCGAGCAAGACCCCTTACAGTTTCATCTATGGGACCGACTACTCCAGCAACGCACGGGCGAGCATGACCGCCTGGTATGATGAGGTCTGGCTGAAGGACCCCCGGTTCAAGGCCGAGCGCGAGAAGAAGGTGAAGCCTCGGTTTCTGAGTTTCTACATGAAGGCCTGTCCGTACTGTAGCGCCGCCATCAAGGCGCTGAATGACCATGCCGCGATCCTCGGCTTCGAGGTCGGGCCGGACCAGGATGTGCCCCTAACCGCGCTGGACACGAAAAGCCAGGTCCTCGCCGCCAAGGAGTTCAAGCCTCACCTGGTCTGGCACGGCAACATCGTGATGTCGGTGGCCACGGTCCTGAAAGATGCCCACGCCCTGGGACTTGGCGCAGACCACATCGTCAACAACTGGGGCTACGACGAGAACCTTGTGAAACTGGCCGGCCCGGCGGCTGAAGGGGTGATCGGGCCCGCCGTCAACGCGTTCTATGGGGAGAAGGTTCCCCTGATGGACAAGGTCGTAGAATACACCAAGAAAATGAACCCGGCTGTCCCTCAACAAAATCGTTTGATCCGTACCGTTCAATCCTGGGTGGACGTCCTGCTGATGCGGGAGGCACTCGTGCGGGCCGATAAGGCCGGCAAGCTCAACGGTCCGGGGATCAAGGAGGCATTCGAGAGCATCCGAGACTGGACCCCGGGGCTCGGACGGCCCCCGATTACCATTACTCCGACCGATCATCGTCCCGGCTCATTCGTGAGGGTCTATCGAATACAGAAAGGAAAGTTTGCCCTCCTGGAAGCGGTCGATCTCAAGAAGCGGTGGCCCGAGAGGTGGGACAAGGAGTGGCTGGGCTGGTAGCGAGTTGGATCATGGAGACTTAGATCTTGGATTCAACCCCTAAGATCCAAGATCTACGAT
>Ga0302046_10002482_pt1 | contig 17116 bp, 13 predicted proteins | sample RVTome_11_FD_200261 | JGI IMG/M metagenome (GOLD analysis project Ga0302046, IMG submission 200261) | Soil microbial communities from uranium-contaminated site in the Upper Colorado River Basin, Wyoming, United States - RVT147D111 (version 2) ...
CAACGCGGACGAAGTTGCTGCGGCGCTGCGCGAGTTCGGGACGCGGCGCTTCCTGGGCGAGGCCACGGCGACGGGATTGCTCACGCCGGACGGCCCGCTCTCCGCGAGCGACCCCGCCCTCGGGCTCGTGGTCGCGGACATCGGGGACGCGCTCGTCGGCCTGGGAGGAGCTTCCGTCGCGGACGGCTCGGACGCGACCGAGGTCGCGCACGTCGCCTTCCTACGCGCGCAGGACGACGTCGGCTCCGCGCTGCCGTCCGGCGATCCGACGCTGGTCCTCTTCCGCACGACGGACGTGGACGTCGCTTCGGTGCGCGATCGGCTGCAGGAGGTGGCCGGCGAGGACGTGCCGGTCCTCGGCGGTCGATCGGCGACGGTCGGCGGTGGAGCGCTGCTCGTCAACGGCGCGAAGATCGCGCGCGGGACGGCGGTGGTGCTCTTCTTCGCCTCGGAGCCGATCGGTTGGTGCGAGTCGCCGAACGCCCAGCTCACGCTGGCGGTCGAGGGCATGCGCAGCCAAGGCGGCGGCTGCGCGGGCCTCCTGCACTTCGCGCGCTCGACGGACGCGGCGTCGGCCGCGAGCCTGCCGAGCTCCGACCTGCTGCCGGCGGACCTTCCATGGCTGGGGATCGTCGTCCCGGCCGGCGCCGGGACGAGACCGCGCTCGAGCGCGCTGCTGTTGCCGGCCGCGCGCAGCCGTCACGCGGCGACGGACTGAGCTCCAGCGCCTCCGAATCTTGACGTGCCGTCAAGACTCGGAGGCGGACTCTCCGCGATGAGGGTTCCTCCGGCGCGTCGCTCCGCAGCGGGGTAGGGTCTGGACGTGGAGGCCCGCCTCCGCCTCCCCACGGCTCTCCCTTGAACGCTCCACTCCTCCCCGCGGCGCGAAGGAACTTCGCGGTGCTCCTGTCCGGCATCGCGAGCTGGACGGCCTGCATGTTCTTCCTCGGGAACGCGCAGGAGGGCGTGCGGCTGACGGAGGAGCAGGCGGAGATCCTGCGCCACGTCTCGCTCGTCGAGCTCGACGACGGGCGCGGCGGCACGGCGAGGACGTTGCGGTTCACCGGCGTGAACGTGCAGATCGTCAACGGGCTCGGAGCGACGAACGGCGACCCGCACGATCCGGCGGACGAGGAAGTCTGCGTCACGAACGGCCTCGGGAACCTGATCGTCGGCTACAACGAGTCGGCCGGCATACGCGGCGACCGTTCCGGCTCGCACAACCTCGTGGTCGGCTACGGGAACAGCTATGCGTCGGTCGGAGGGCAGGTCGTCGGCTTCGCCAACTCGATCCTCGCGCCCTATGCCTCCGTCGCGGGCGGCAGCGGCAACAGCGCGCGCGCCGTCTGGTCCACGGTCGCGGGCGGCTCGGCCAACGTGGCCGAGGGCATCTCGTCGGCGATCGCCGGCGGAAGCCTGAACGTCGCCTCCGGGTTGGCCGCCGCCGTCGGCGGCGGCGAGTCGAACGGCGCCGAGGGGGACTGGGCCTGGAGCGGCGGCGGACGGCACAACCACGCCCTCGGCGACAACGCGGTCGCGCTCGCCGGCGCGGAGAACGTCGTCGACGGGAACCTGGCCTCGATCACGGGCGGCGCGGAGAACCGCGCTTCCGCGTGGTGCGCCAGCATCACCGGCGGGGAGCGCAATGCCGTCGAGGGACGCCTGGCGGCGATCTCCGGAGGCTGTCGCAACCTCGTTTCGGGAGATCTTGCCTGGATCGGCGGCGGCAGCGGGAACGCGGCCAGCGGTCGCTCGGCGTCGATCTCCGGCGGCGACCGCAACGAGGCCGCCGGGGTCTGTAGCTCGGTGACCGGCGGTCAGCTCAACTCCGCCGACGGCGCCTCCTCCGTCGTCAGCGGCGGTTCCCTGCGTCATGCCCGCCAGGACGACGACTGGGTCGGCGGCGAGCCCAGGGAGAACGAGTGAGGTCAACCGTGAGGACGCGGAGCGAGCTGGGGGAGAGGAGCGGAAGCCTTCCGTAGCGTCGCCAGCGCGTCCCGGAACGAGATCGGCGGCTCGCAGACCCACGTCTCGCGTTCTCCCGTGCGCGGGTGATCGAAGGCGAGGCGCTCGGCGTGCAGGGCGTGTCGGCCGGCGCCGAAGGGCGCATCCCACGACGTTCCGTACAGCCGGTCGCCGAGGATCGGGAGGCCGAGGGACGCCAGGTGGACGCGGAGCTGGTGGCGGCGGCCGGTGAGCGGCTCGCAGGCGAGCAGTGCGAAGGACTCGAAGCGCTCGAGCACGCGGAACCGCGAGCGGGTCTCGCGTCCTTCGGTCTCGATGCGCTGCAGGTCGAGCTGTCCCGGGGCGGGACCGACGGGCGCGTCGATGGCGAACTCCTCCGCCGCCGGCGCGCCGTGGACGATCGCGAGGTAGCGCTTCTCGATCGTGCGCGTTCGGAACTGGGCGCGCAGGTGCTCCAGCGCCTCGCGCGTCCGCGCCAGCACGCACAGGCCGCTCGTCGCGCGGTCGAGCCGGTGCACGATCCCGGGCCGGAGCTCGTCGCCCGGCAGGTAGCCGTAGCGCTCGACGGCGAGCTCCGAGACCGTCCCGCCGGCCACGCGCTGGGTGGGATGCATGACCATTCCTGCGGCCTTGTCGACCACCACGCGCTCGGGGTCCTCGTGCAGGACGACGAGCGGCCCGCCGGTCGACACGTCGGCCCGGTCGAAGCGCACGAGCACTTCCTCTCCGCCCTGGAGGACGAGGTTCGAGCGCACGACCCGCTTCCCGTCCAGCTTCACACGGCCCCTGCGCACGAGCTTCTGGAGCTGGGAACGCGTGAGCGCCGGGATCAGCAGCGCGAGAGCGCGGTCGAAGCGCTCGCCCGCGAGCTCCCGAGGCACGGTGAGACGCAACGGATCCTCGGGCGTCATGGTCCGAGTCTAACGACGCCGGCGGCCCGCGTTCGCGCGTGGGGCCGCCTGCTCGCCTTCACGGAGACCGTCAGGCCACGTTCACGCGTCGCCTCCGCTCAGGACGCACCTTCCGGGACGGAGCAGCGGAACCGATAGATCGACGTCTGCTCGTACCGCTCGCCCGGGCGCAGCACCACGCTCGGGAAGGCGGGCTGGTGCACCGCGTCCGGGAAGCGCTGGGGTTCGAGACACACGGCGCCGCGGCCGGTGTAGACCTGCAGCCCCGGCTCGGTCGTGAAGAGCTCCAGCGTGCGTCCCGATGCAGCGTGACGCAGGACGGCCGCGCGTGTTGGCTCACGTCGTCCGGTGCCCCACGGAGCGTCGAGCACGAAGTTGTGATCGAGCGGGTGAGCGATGCGGGTGGGTGTAGTGAAGTCGAGCGGAGTGCCGGACACCGGCTCGACGGCGCCGGTGGGGAGGAGCGCGGCGTCGGTCGGAGTGAACCGCGCGGCGGCGAGCTCGAGAGCGTGGTCCTCCACGCGGCCCGCGCCGCCGAGGTCGAAGTAGCTGTGGTGCGTCAGGTTGACCAGCGTCGGTCGGTCCGTGGTGGCGACGTACTCGATGCAGAGCTCGTCCGCGCTCGCGGTGTACCTGACCTCGACCTCCAGCGTCCCCGGGTAGCCCTGGTCGCCGTCGCGGCTCGTCAGCGCGAAGGTCACCGCGTCGCCGCGCGGTATCGCGCGCCAGACGCGCTTGTCGAAGCCTCGCCGGCCGCCGTGCAGGTGGTTCGGGCTCTCGTTCGCCTCGAGCCGGAAGGTCTCGCCGTCGAGCTCGAAGCTCGCCCCCGCGATCCGGTTCGCGCAGCGACCCACGGTGGCGCCGAAGTAGGCGTCCGCGGCCCGCTCGTACTCGGCCAGCGTCTCGAAGCCGAGGACCACGCCGGCTCGCCGTCCTGCGTGGTCGGGGACCTGGAGCTCCACCAGCGTGGCGCCGTAGTCCATCACGCGCGCCCGGAGACCGCCCGGGACATCGAGCGTGTGGAGGGCGACCGGGATCCCGTCCGCGGTCTTCCCGAAGGAGCGTGAGTCCTGTTTCATGGTCGGCGATGCGTGCCGCGAGCAGAGCCGGGCGCGACGGCGACCTGTACCACGTCGGCCGCGAGGAGGTCGAGCGCTTCCAGCGCGACGGCTACGTGCACCTGAATGGCGTGCTCTCGGAGAGCGAGGTGTGCGAGCTCGAGGAGGTCTACGAGCGCTTCCTGTGCCGCGAGATCCACGTGCCGGGCAAGGACTTCTGCGACATGTCGGGCTCCTACCACCGACCGCTCGAGGAGTTCGCGTTGGTGAACGTGATGCTGCCGCGCAAGTACCACCCGCCGCTGCGCGGCAACGTCTACGAGCGGCGCGCCGCCTCGATCGCCGAGCAGCTCGTCGGCCCCGACCTCGTGATCGACTACGACCAGCTCCTCGCAAAAAGTCCGGGGCGGAGTGATGCGGTCTTCGAGTGGCACCAGGACATGGCCTACTGGCCGAAGACGCCCGACACGCGCACGGCCTCCTTCTGGCTCGCGATCGACGACTCGACGCTCGAGAACGGTTGCCTGCGCTTCCTGCCCGGCTCGCACCGCGAGCCGGCGCTGCGGCGGCACCGCCCGCTGCTCGGCGACCGCGGAGAGTCGCACACGCTCGTGGCGGAGGTCGACCCGGAGGTCGACACCATCCATCCGGTCCCGATCGCGCGCGGCGACGTCACCGTGCACCACGAGCGCGTCGTTCACGGCTCGGGCGGGAACCGCAGCTCCGGCTGGCGGCGAGCCTACATCGTCGCCTTCCGAGCGCGCGAGACGGTCGAGTTCGAGCGCTCGCTCGGCTTCACGCACTCGCACAACGACGACCACGAGGTGCTCGACGCGGTGGGAGAGTAGCGGTCGTGCCGCCCGAGGGGACCGTGGTCGCCGGTGACCGCGGTTGCTACCCTCCGCGCTTCATCCCGTCCAGAGCCAGGAGGTCTCCGCATGATCGTCGTGAACACCGAAACGATCCCCGGTTACGAGGTCACCAAGATGCTGGGGCTCGTGCAGGGCAACACCATCCGGGCCAAGCACGTCGGCCGGGACATCGCGGCCGGGCTCAAGAACCTCGTGGGTGGTGAGCTGAAGGGCTACACCGAGCTCCTCACCGAGGCGCGCCGGCAGGCGCTCGAGCGGATGCTGGCGCAGGCGAAGGAGCTGGGGGCCGATGCGGTGCTCAACGTGCGCTTCACGACCAGCGCCGTGACCTCCGGCGCGGCCGAGCTCTACGCCTACGGGACGGCGGTGACCCTCTCGCCGCGAGCGTAGTCCCATGGAGAACGGCGAAGTCTTCCTCTTGATCCTGGTCTACGCCACGCCGCTCTTCTTGCTCCTGTTCTGCGGCGTCTTCCTGGGGGGGCTCGCGGAGCGGAGTCACCTGAAGCGGCTGGACGAGCGCGAGCGCGAGCTGGCAGGGATCCTGCTGTGCAATCTCAAGCGCGTGCCGGGCGAGGAAGGAGTCACGCGGTCGCACCTCGTGCTCGGGCAAGTCGTGATCGCGACCGACTACTTCAAGAGCCTGGCGACCGCACTACGCAGCCTCGTGGGAGGCGAGTTGCGCGCGGCCAACAGCTTGATGACGCGAGGCCGCCGGGAGGCGGTCGTGCGCCTGCTCGAGGAAGCCCGCCGGCACGGGTGCAACGAGGTCTACAACCTCCGCTTCGGGTTCTCGAACATCTCGCAGATGCGAGGCAAGCGCGGCGCGATGCAGGTCGAGATCCTCGCCTGGGGCACCGCGGTCCAGCGCGGCGCCTGAGCGCCCGAGCGATGGACGAGCCGGGCCACGGCATCCGCGAGGAGCCGCACCTCCGCGGCGACCGCGAGCACCGGCTGGATCCGTCGGAGCGGCTGGCGGAGCGAATCCTGGCTGCCGAGGCACGCTTCGACGATCCCTCTGGACACGAGGCGAGTCAGTCGGTGTACGACGAGGTGCACCCGCTCCATACCATGACGGGCAAGACCGAGGGTGGCTGGGCCGAGTGGTACCGGTCCTTGCGGCAGGCCGTCACGCCGCTGGAGAGCTGGGCGACCATGCTCCTGGTCGCTCTTTGCAGCGGTCCGCTCGCGATCGTGGGAGCGTTCCTGTCCCATCAGGACGGGCCCTTCTCCACGATCGTGTTCGTTCCGGCGGCGGAGGAGCTCCTGAAGGTCGGTCTGCTCGCCATCCTGCTCGAGACCCGCCCCTACCTCGTGCGGAGCGCATGGCAGCTACGCCTCGTCGCGGTCTCCTCCGCGCTCGGTTTCGCGACGGTGGAGAACCTCCTGTACTTGCACGTGTACTTGTCGAATCCATCGGAGGGACTGGTCCTTTGGCGCTGGACCGTCTGTACGGGCATGCACGTGCTCGCGACCTCCGTCGCGGCGGAAGGCCTCGTGCGCTCCTGGCGCCGGACGGAGCGAACCGGCCGTCGTCCCTCGCTGGACCACGCCTACCGCTGGCTCGTCCTCGCGGTCCTCGTGCACGGCTCCTACAACCTCGTCGCCACGCTCCTGGAGCTGGCTCACTTCGAGTTCTGACCCCGCGCTCAGCTCCCCGGCTTGCGGGCGTTCGAGCGCTCCCAGTCGAGAAGCGCCTGGCCGACGGCGCGGTAGATCTCGTCCTTGCGCGCCTCGGAGTCCGCGGCTTCCGCCCAGCCTGAGCACGTGTGCGATTGGACGGAAGCGCGGATCTCGCGCAGCAGGTAGGTGTGCTCCGGGTCCTTGACGGTGAAGGCGCCCACGACGAAGCCGACCAGAAGACCAACCGCCAGCGTGCCGAGGAGCGGCAGGCGGGCCTCGGGGCGCTTCAGGAAGCTCAGTGCTCGTTGCATGCCGCTCGCATCGGCAGGCCGGACGGCGGAGATTGAGGCCGGGCCGGAACTCGCTTCCCTCGACGAGCATCTCGCCGCGGCCGAGCCCCCCTGTCGCGCCCTCGGTCGTCCCGGACGCGCTCCTCGAACTCCTTGGCCGGGATCCCGCGCAGGATGCGGACGATACACCTCAGCAGAGGTTGGAGTAGCCTCTTCCTCCGAGCATGCCGAGTCCCGATCCCCAGCTCCGCGCCGCCCTGGGCCTGTCGACGGCGGGCGAGGAAGTCGCCTGAGGCCTGCCCATGCGGCTGCGCAACCTCGTTGTCCTCGGCCTGGTCGGCTGGCTGGCCTATCGCATGAGCCCGCCGGAGCGACGACGCAACCTGGGTGGCCGCCTGCGCGAGCTGGGGCGGGTGGCGGTGGTCACGATCGTCGTCTACTGGATCTGGATCCTCGCGTCCTGGGCGTGGCGCGAGTGGACGTAGGTGAGTGGCGCTGGAGCTCAGGTCAGGATGTCGTGGACCACCTGGGCCTCCTCGACCCCGGTCAGCCTCTGGTCCAGGCCGAGGTAGGGGAAGGTGAAGCGCTCGTGGTCGATCCCGAGGCGGTTCAGGATCGTCGCGTTCAGGTCGCGCACGTGGACCGGGTCCTCGACGATGTTGTAGCAGTGGTCGTCGGTCCGTCCGTACTCGAAGCCGGCCTTCACGCCGGCGCCCGCCAGCCACAGGGTGAAGCACCGCCCGTGGTGGTCGCGTCCGTGGTTGTCCGCCGTCAGGGCGCCCTGGGAGTAGATCGTGCGGCCGAACTCGCCGCCCCAGATCACCAGCGTGTCCTCGAGCAGCCCGCGCTGCTTCAGGTCGCGGATCAGCGCCGCGGTGGCCTGGTCCGTGTCGCGACACTGGCCGCGGATCTCCGCCGGGAGGTTGTTGTGCCCGTCCCAGCCGCGGTGGAAGAGCTGGACGAAGCGCACGTCGCGCTCCGCGAGGCGCCGCGCCAGGATGCAGTTCGCGGCGAAGGAGCCCGGCCTGCGCGCGTCCTGTCCGTACAGCTCGAACACCGCGTCGGGCTCGTCCGACAGGTCCATCAGCTCCGGCACGGAGGTCTGCATCCGGTACGCCATCTCGTACTGCGAGATGCGGTCGTGGATCTCCGGGTCCAGCGACTCGGCGTACTTCGCCTCGTTGATGCGCGCGATCCCGTCGAGCATCCGGCGGCGCGTCTCGGCGTCGATCCCGGGCGGGTTGGAGAGGTAGAGCACCGGGTCCCCCGAGCTGCGGAACTTCACGCCCTGGTGGCGCGAGGGGAGGAAGCCGGCGCTCCACAGGCGTGCGTAGAGCGCCTGCAGGTTCCCGTTCCCGCGCGAGATCATCACGACGTAGTCGGGCAGGTTCCGGTTCATGCTCCCCAGGCCGTAGGAGAGCCACGCGCCGAGGCTCGGCTTGCCGGGCTGCTGCTGGCCGGTGTTGATGAACGTGATCGCCGGGTCGTGGTTGATCGCCTCGGTGTGCATCGACTTGACGATCGTGATGTCGTCCACGACGCCCGCGACGTGCGGCAGCAGCTCGGACACCCACGTCCCGTGCGCGCCGCGGCGCGCGAACTCGAACATCGGCGCCACGCAGGGGAACGAGGTCTGCCCGCTCGTCATGGTCGTCAGCCGCTGTCCCTGGCGGATCGACTCCGGCAGCTCCTGCCCGTGGATGTCGCGCAGCGCTGGCTTGTAGTCGAACAGGTCGATGTGCGACGGCCCGCCCGACATGAACAGCCAGATGACGCGCTTGGCGCGCGGGAGGAAGTGCGGGAGCTCGGGCCGCCCTCCGGCGGCCGCGCTCGCTTCGCGGCCGATCAGCGACGAGAGCGCGATCGCTCCCAGCCCGCGCGCGCCGTCGCGGAAGAGCGCGCGACGCGTGACGAGGCGCCGGTGGTCGAGGAGGGGATCAGTCACGGTTCAGGGTCTCGTCGAGGTTGAGGAGCATGCTGGCGAGGACGGTCCAGGCGGCGTGCTCGGCCGGGTCGTGCTCGCCCGCCGTCGGAGAGTCGCCGACGGCGAGGAGCTCGCTCGCGCGCGCCGGATCCGACCGGAAACGCTCGAGCTCCCGCGCGAGCACCTCCTCGCAGACCTCGCGCCGCAGCGCGTCGGCGGGCCGCGCCGTGCACAGCTCGAAGCCGCGGTCGAGGCGCGTCTCGAAGTCGTCGCCCGCGGCCAGCATGCGCTGAGCCAGGTGGCGCGAGGCTTCGACGAACTGGACGTCGTTCAGCGTGACGAGCGCCTGCAGCGGCGTGTTCGTGCGCTGGCGCTGCACCACGCAGGTCTCGCGCGACGGCGCGTCGAGGGTCGTCATCGCCGGCATGGGCGCCGAGCGCTTCCAGTAGATGTACATCGACTTCCTGTAGAGCTCCTCGCCCGTGCCCTGGGTGAAGCGCACGTTCTTGTCGAGCGACACCTCGTTCCACAGGCCCGCCGGCTGGTAGGGCCGCACGCCGGGACCGCCGGCGCGGTCGACCAGCAGTCCGGCCACGGACAGCGCCTGGTCGCGCAGGAACTCGCCCTGCAGGCGGAAGCGCGGCGCGCGGGCGAGCAGCCGGTTCGCGGGGTCGACCGCCGCGACGTCGGCGCGGCTACGCGAGGACTGGCGATAGGTCGCCGAGGTGACGACCTGCCGCAGCAGGCGCTTCACGTCCCAGCCGCTCGCGACGAAGTCGCGCGCGAGCCAGTCGAGCAGCTCCGGATGGCTCGGCCAGCTCCCCTGGGAGCCGAAGTCCATCACCGTCTCCACCAGTCCCGTCCCGAACAGCATGGCCCAGGTGCGGTTCACCGCGACGCGCGACGTCAGCGGGTGGTCCGGGTCGACCAGCCATTCGGCCAGGCCCAGGCGGTTCGCCGGCGCCTCCGCGCGCGGCGGGAGCAAGAACTCGAGCACGCCCGGCTGCACGGGCCGCGTCTCGTCCGGCGCGTCGTACTGTCCGCGCCGGAGCACGTAGGTCGGACGTCCCTCCGGCCGGTCCTCCATGCCCATCACGGTGGGAATCGCCGCGTCGAGCTCGTCGAGCGCCGTCTGCAGGGCTTGCACGCGCGCGAGCTTCTCCGTTCCGGCAGGCGCGATCGCGCGCGCGTAGTGCGCGGCCAGAGCGCCGGTCTGCTCCTCGCTGCGCGCGTCCGCCTCGACGGCGAGCGCGCCGAGCACCTCGTCCGGCAGCGCCAGGCCCAGCAGGCGGAAGTAGAAGCCCGAGGGCCCGCCGCCGTTCACGACCTGGAGCAGGAGGTGGTTGACGCCCGGCGCGAGGTCGAGCGCCAGCAGGTCCTGGTCAGGCGCCGCGCCGCGGTAGACCTCGGCGGCGAGGACCTCGTCCCCGTTGAGCCAGACGCGCAGCGTGTCGTCGCTGCCGAGCGACACCACGCGCCGCGCGGCGTCCCTGACCTCGAGCGTGCGGAAGAGGTAGGTCGCTGCGTTGTCCGCCGGTGGAAAGGCGTGGACCCGGCCGTCGACCCACTCGGGCCTCGCGGTCCAGGACAGCTCGCCGACCGCGGCCGACGTGTCGATCGCTCCGCGCGCGACCTCTTCGGGTCCCCAGCGCGTGTCGTAGGCGAGCTTGCTCGAGGTGGCGCGGAACGGTCCGATCGACGACCACTTGCCGAGGGTCGGGTCCTCGAGCGCGAGCAGTTCCCCGCGCTGCGCGCGCGTCCAGCTCGCGAACTCCGCGCTCGAGCGCGCCACCGCGGCCTCCGCGTCCAGCTCGCGCTCCAGGTCCGCGAGCTCCGCGGTCAGCCGCGCCTCCTCGGCCAGTTGCTCGGGCCGCGGGACCGCTACGACCGGCGCCTGGTTGCCCTCGCGCGTCTGGAAGCCGGGCTCGACGCTCTGGTTGAAGTAGGCGTAGAAGCGGTAGTAGTCCTCCTGCGAGATCGGGTCGTACTTGTGCTCGTGGCACTGCGCGCACTCCATCGACAGGCCCAGGAACACGTTCCCGGTCGTCTTGACGCGGTCGACCATGTAGCCCACGCGCAGCTCCTCGTCGATCGCGCCGCCCTCGTCCGAGGTGCCGTTGTTGCGCAGGAAGCCGGTCGCGATGCGCTGCTCGCGCGTGGCGTCCGGCAGGAGGTCGCCCGCGAGTTGCTCGAGCGTGAAGCGATCGAAGGGCATGTTGCGGTCGTAGGCGTCGATGACCCAGTCGCGCCATGGCCACATGTCGCGCGGACCGTCGGCGTGGAACACGCTCGTGTCGCCGTAGCGCGCGGCGTCCATCCAGGCCAAGGTCATGCGCTCGGCGTAGGCCTTGCTCGCGAGCAGGCGGTCGACGACGCGCTCGTAGGCGTCGCCGGACGCGTCGGCCAGGAAGCTCGCGACCTCCCCGGGAGTCGCCGGCATCCCGGTCAGGTCGAGGGTGACGCGGCGGATCAGCGTTCGTCGATCGGCCTCGGGCGAAGGAGTCAGCCCGCGCTCGCGCAGCGCCTCCTCGACGAAGCGATCGACCTCGTTCCGCGCCCAGCCGGTCGTGCCGGACGGCGAGGCGGTCGCGAGCGGCAGGAACGACCAGTGGTCCTCGTAGGGCGCTCCCTCGCGGACCCAGCGCAGGAGCGCCTCGACCTCGTCCGCGCCGGGGCGATTCCGGGCGTCCGGCGGCGGCATGACGAAGTCGGGATCGGTCGAGCGCAAGCGCGCGACGAGCTTGCTCGCCTCGAGCTCGCCCGGAACGACGATCCCGCGCGGGTCGTCGAGCACCTCGCGCCGGTCGAGCCGCAGATCCGCCTGCCGCGCCGCGCTGTCCGGCCCGTGGCACGGGAAGCAGTTGCGCGACAGGATCGGCCGCACGTCGCGGCTGAAGTCGAGCCGGCCGTCGTCGTGGCCGTCCGATCCGGGGAGAGCGGCGAGGAAGAGGAGCGCGCCGACCGACATCGGAGACCATCGTAGCGGCAGCGAAAGGACGGCGCAGGGGTGCTCTGCCTCGAGTCGGTCGCTCGTCTCGGCGGCGACGTCCGGACGAATGACGCAAGCGCAACGTCCCGTGCGCGCTCCGCGCGAGGCGTTCGTGCTAGCGTGCCAGGGGTCGCGGGTCGATCGAACCAGGAACTGCCATGCACAGGACATCCATCGCCGCCCTGCTCGCCACGCTCCCGATCGCGGCCGGAAGCTCCGACGGCGAGGGAGAGTCGCACTGGAACCAGTTCCGCGGGCCGAACGGCAGCGGGCTCGCGCCCGACGCGAAGCCCTTGCCGGCGAAGCTCGACCCGGAGCGGAACCTCGCCTGGAAGTGCGCCCTCACCGGCGGGCACTCCTCGCCCTGCATCTGGGGCGAGCGCATCTTCGTCACCGGAGCCGCCGGCAACCGGCTCGAGACGATCTGCGTCGAGCGGGCGACCGGGAAGGTGCTCTGGACGCGCGCGGTCGAGGTTCCCGCGCTCGAGCGCATGCACGAGGTGAACGGCGCCGCCACCTCGACCTGCGCGACGGACGGCGAGCACGTGATCGCGCACTTCGGCGCCTTCGGCCTGGTGGCGTACGACTTCGACGGGCAGGAGCTGTGGCGGCGCGAGCTGCCGCTGCCGGAGAACACCTTCGGCACGGCGGCGTCGCCGATCCTGGCGGAGGGCATGCTCGTGTTCGTCCGCGACACGAACGGCCTGTCCTGGCTGGAGACGCTCGACCCCGCGACCGGGGAGACGATCTGGCGCCGCGAGCGGACCGGATACGAATCGGGCTGGTCGACCCCGATCCTGTGGCGCCGCGAGGACGCGGACGAGATCGTCGTGTACGGCGTGTGGCGCGTGACGGCCTACGACCTGGCGGACGGCGCCGAGCGCTGGTCCGTCCCCGGCCTGACGGACGAGCCGATCGTCACGCCGGTGACGGGCGAGGGGCTCGTCTTCCTCACCTCCTACAACATGAAGACGAACACCGAGGTGATCGGGCTGCCGGAGTTCTCGAAGCTGCTCGAGGACCTCGACGGCGACGCCTCCGGCGACCTCGACGCCCAGGAGGTCGAGCCGAACCTGAGCGTGCTCTCGCGCGCCGACGCGGACGGCGAGGGGGATCACCCGCTGCGCATGTTCTTCCGCTGGCTGGACGCGGACCGGGACGGGAAGCTGACGGCGAAGGAGTACGAGGCGCTGCGCGCTTGGGTCGACGGCTTCGCGCACGTCAACGGCCTCGTGGCGATCCGCCCGCCCACGGGGGACGCGCCGGCCGAGATCGTGTGGCAGGAGCCGAGCGGCGTGCCCGAGTGCCCGTCCCCGCTGTACCTCGACGGGTGCGTCTTCATGGTGAAGAACGGCGGGCTTGCGACCTGCGTCGAGGCGGCGACCGGGAAGCTCCTGTGGCAGGAGCGCATCGGCGCGCGCGGTCCCTGGTACTCGTCGCCCGTGGCGGGCGACGGGAAGATCTACGCGGCCTCGGCGCGCGGCGAGGTGACCGTGCTCGCCGCCGGGAGCGAGTTCCGCGTGCTCTCCTCGACCGACCTGGGCGAGCGCATCATGGCGACCCCGGCGCTGCTCGACGGGACGGTGTACGTGCGCACGGACGAACACCTGTGGGCCTTCCGGGACCGCGCCGAATAGGGGACGGGCGTCGCGCCCCTGTGCGGAACGCGACGCCCGTCCTGGGTCGACGGTCGGCCACCCTTGTCGTCTAACGACCGTCGAGTAGGCCCGCCCCCATGCGGGCCTCGCTCATGAGCGATGACGTCAGCGCCTCGTAGAGCAGGTTCTCGGCGTACACCGCGGTCCAGTGCTCGCTGTCCCCGTCGCACAGCTCGCCGATCGCGGCCGCGGCGTGCGAGCGCAGCGCCGGCGGGAGCTCCCTGCGGGCCAGGATCTCCGCCAGCGGCCGGAGCGCCGCCGGGTCCTTGGTCGCGCCGAGCGCGTCGGCGACCTCCACGGAGCGCGCGAGCTCCTGCTCGGGCTCCGAGCCGAGCAGGGCGAGCAGCCGCTCCAGCAGGCTCGCGTCCCCCAGCAGGGAGAGCGGGACCGCGAAGCCTCGATCGCGCACGAGCTCGTCCTGCAGCAGGTCCTTCGCGCGCTGGACGCCCAGCAGCCCGAGCGCGAGCCCCGCGTAGGCGCGGAACTCGGGGTCCTCGGTCCGCTCGAAGCGCTGCCACAACAGGTCGCAGGTGGCGGCCGACTCGTCCCCCAAGAGGCCCATCCCCAGCGCGCAGGCGGCGGCCTCCGACGTGTTGCGCGAGCGCGTGAACCCCTCGCGCAGCGCGAAGCCCGGGCTGACGTGGACGCGCGAGTTCGACGTGCTTCCGAGCGGGGCCAGGGCGAGCGTCGCCCAGCTCCGGCGGTCGCGCCGTCCGCGGCCGATCTCCGAGACCAGCACGTGGCGGACGAGCGCCTCGTTCTCCTCGGAGACGCCGCTCCGGTCGCAGATCGAGCTCAGGGAGGTCATCGAGAGGCGCCGCGTCAGCTCGTCCCCGTTCTCCACCAGCCAGTGCAGCCGCTCGACGACCTCCTCGTCCGTCGCGGAGGTGCCGCCGCGGCCGAAGAGGCCGAGGGCGATCACGCCGGCGTGCCGGATGCGCTCGTCGACGCGCGTGGACGGGTGGACCAGGTGGAAGAGCACCTCGCCGACGCGCTCGCGGAGCTTCTCGTCCTCGACGAAGAAGCCCAGCCGGCCGATCGAGGTCGTCGCGTGGGCGCGCGGGAGGTCGTCCTCCTCGTCGTCGAGCGCGAGGGAGACCAGCACCTCGAGCACTCCCTGCCCGCAGGCGTGTCCCTCCTCTGGACCGTCGTAGGGAAGGTCGCAGACGGCGAGCGGCGCGCGGCCGAGGGCCAAGGAGGCGGCGACGCGCACGTCGACCGACTCGTCGCGCAGGGCGTCGAGGAGCGGGTACACGACCGAGCGGCGGAGGTCCTCGCTCCGGGCCTCGCGGCCGATCATCCCCAGGGCGAAGGCGGCGAGCGCGCGCTCGTTCTCCGGGACCTCCTGTCGCAGGAGCTCCTGGGCGGACTCGTCGTTCGCGAGCACCGAGGCGAGCAGCCCGATCCCGTCCGCGACCGCGGCGATCCCGAGCGCCTTGATCGCGGCCGCGCGCAGCTCCGGCTGGTCGACGTCGAGGTAGAAGCGCGCGTAGTGCAGGAGGTCCGTCTCGAACAGCCGGTCCTCGTCCGCGAGCCGCGCCGCGGTGAGGAGCACCTCGCGCAGGACCGCCGAGTCGCCGCCGTGCACCAGGTGGTGCTTCAATACGGGGGCCGCGATCTCGCGGAAGAGCCGGCGCTCGTCGACGCCGCTCCCGTCGCCCGTCGGCCCGTCGCCCGTCAGACGGTGGCGCTGGTCGACGAGGTCGGTGCGCGAGAGGAAGCGGTCGTGGTTGAACTGCCACCAGAGCTGCCAGCGGTTCGGATCAAGGGCCGCGCGGCCCGATCCGGCCGGCGTCGTCGGACCGATCACCGGCGGTCCGGACCAGGGGCTGTTCGGCCCGAGCGGCTGGGGAGCCCGCGGCCCACGGTCGGGGCTCATGGGCCCGGCCGGGCTCGCGGGCGGGCTCGCGCCGGGCGAGCCGGGGCTCGCCGGGGATCCTGGACCGTTCCAGCCGGGGCTCGACTTCGGCGCACTGGTGGCGGGCACGCCGCCACCTCCGGAGCCGTTACAGTCCAGGCCGCCGCCGTTGCCCGTTCCGAGTCCACCCGCTCCCCAGCCGCCAGAGGGCTTGCTCGGCCCTCCTCCGCCGCCTCCGCCGCCGACCGGTTGCGGTTTGGGTGCGGGACCCGGAGGCGTGGCGGGAGGAGCACCTGGGGTTCCACCACCGGTCTGGAGCGTAGCGGCGAGCAGGAGCGTGGTGAGCAGCATGGGGCTGACCTCGAGGCAGGGGGCTGTGGGGGAGCGCGAGCGTCCCGATCGGCCGCAACCCTCATTCCTCCGCCGAAACCACCGTTCGCGGCTCGCCGGAGCACGAGTCGTCCGCGCGCGTGCCGCGCGGGCGTCACCGTCCTGGAGCGCGGCTTGACGCTCGCGGGCCGCGAGGACCGCGACGTCGCGCGGGTAGCCTGAGCCCGCATGAGCGACGACAAGCGAGAGCTCCGGCCGGGCGCGCATCGCAACCCGGATGGCGAGACCGCGCGACGCGTGTTCCTCGCCGGCCTCGGTCTCACCTTCGTCGTCGCCTTCCTGTCGCTCTGGACCCAGGTCGAGGGCCTGTTCGGGGAGCGTGGCATCGCGCCGATCGCGGACACGATGGCCTGGGCCGAGGAGCGCGGGGTGGGCCTGCTCTCGGCTCCCACGCTGTTTCGGATCGCCGCGGGCGACTGGGCCCTGCACCTCGTCCTCGCGCTCGGCGTGCTGGGAGGCGCGGCGCTGGGCTTCGGTCTCGCGCCGCGCTGGGCCGCGCTCCTCGCCTGGGCGTGCCTCTTGTCGTTCGTGCAGGTCGGCGCCCCCTTCCTATCGTTCCAGTGGGACGTGCTGCTGCTCGAGGCCGGGTTGCTCGGAGCCCTGTACGTCCCAGGCGGCCTGCGCCCGTTCCGGCGCGGCGCGCGGCCGCGCCGTCCGCCGTCCGCGGTACTGCGTTTCCTCTTCGCCTGGCTGCTCGTGCGGCTCGTGCTCGGCTCGGGCGTCGTGAAGCTCGCGAGCGGGGACGTGGTCTGGCGCGACGGGACGGCGCTGGCCTACCACTTTTGGACGCAGCCGCTCCCACACGCGCTCGCCCACTACGTGCATCACCTCCCGCTCTGGGTCGGCAGGGCGTCGGTCCTCGCGATGTTCGCGGTCGAGTTCCTCGCCCCGCTACTGCTCTTCTTCCCTTGGCGGGCGCGGCGCTTCGGGATGCTCGCGATCTGCGCGCTCATGGCCGGCTTCGCGGGGACGGGGAACTACGGCTTCTTCCAGCTCTTGACGTTGGTCCTGTGCCTGCCGCTGGTCGACGACCTGTTCCTCGCGCGCTGGGGAACACGCCTCCGCGTTCCCTACCTCCGTTCGGGGTGTCTCGACACGGGCGAGGAGTCCGAGCGCGCCGCTCCTGGGCCGCGGGCGAGGAGGAGTCGCCTGCGCACCGGTCTCGAGCTGGCCTTCGCCGCGTTCGTCGTCGCCGGGACCGCCTGGCGCGCCGGTTGGATCGACCTCCCGCGACCCGCAGAGCGTCTGGCCGCGGCGGTGGAGCCGCTGCACAGCTTCAATCGCTACGGCCTCTTCGCCGACATGACGGAGACGCGGCCGGAGATCGTGCTCGAGGCGAGCACGGACGGACGCACGTGGCGCGAGGTCCGATTCCGCTACAAGCCGACCGACCCGGCGCAGGCGCCGCGCTTCGCCGGCCTGCACATGCCGCGGCTCGACTGGCAGCTCTGGTTCGCCGCACTGCGCGGAGAGCCGCCGTCCTGGTACTTCGCCTTCGTGCAGCGCGTCCTGGAGGGCTCGCCGGCGGTGCTCGCGTTGCTCGACGAGCCCGACTCGTCGGCCCCGCCTCCGCGCTACCTG
>Ga0302046_10002483_pt1 | contig 17115 bp, 15 predicted proteins | sample RVTome_11_FD_200261 | JGI IMG/M metagenome (GOLD analysis project Ga0302046, IMG submission 200261) | Soil microbial communities from uranium-contaminated site in the Upper Colorado River Basin, Wyoming, United States - RVT147D111 (version 2) ...
AACGGGGGGTGGGGGGTGGGGGGTGGGGGCGCGGGACGGACGCTCTTTTCAGCGGAATGCGGGCAACCGCGGGCGCTGCGGCGCGATCCACCCGGGCGGGAGGGGGCGGTGGTGGATGTCAGGGCCCCGCGCGGGGCGCGGGCGCGCGGGTCGGGTGGACGAGCCAGTCGACGCTCCAGTCCGAGCCCGGCGTGTGCACGGACACGACGTGCTCGCCCGAGAGGAACGTCTGGTGCACGAGGCAGCGCGCGCCGCGGAAGTCGAGCTCGACGACCCGCGCCGCGGGCGGCGCCGCGAGACGGCACTGGGAGAGCGCGCTCAGGCCGATCCCGGCGCGCTTGAGCACGGCCTCCTTCGCGGTCCAGACGCGCATGAAGTCGCGCCAGTCGAACTCGCCGAGCAGCTCGCGCTCGGGGTCCGAGAGGACCGGCTCGACGAGCTCCGGGCGGCGCGGCTCGATGCGCTCGAGGTCGATCCCGACCGGCGCGCGGTGCACGACACCGGCCGCCCAGGTCGCGTCGTGCGTCGTCGACCAGTGCCAGCCGAGCGCCGGACGCGGCGCGCCCGCTGCGTCCAGCTCGAGCTCGCCGAGCGTCGCCCCGCAGCGCTCCGCGGAGCGCCGCACCGCCGCGCGGCCGGCACGGCTCTGCGCGCGCACGCGCTCGGGGCCCGGGCGCTGCCGCTCCTGAGCCGGAGTGGAGAGGATCACGGGCAGGAGCACCGGCCTCACGCCCCGTCTCCTTCCGCCGCGACGACGCGGCGCACGATCTGCTCGTCGAACAGGTTCACGCCCATGCCGGCGTCGACGACGATGCCCTGCGCGTTGATCCCGGACGAGCGCGGCGACAGGAGGAAGAGCGCGGTGTCGGCCACCTCGCGCGTCTCGAGCGCGCGCCCGCGCAGCGTGGCGCGCGTCGCGAACATGTAGCTCTCGACGAAGCCCGGGATCCCTGCCGAGGAGGCCGTCTTGAGCGGCCCGGAGCGCACGGCGTTGAAGCGCACCTCGCTGAAGCGGCTGAAGCTCTTCGCCAGGAACACGACCGTCGAGTCGAGCGCGGCTTTGATCGGGGCCATGTATCCGTAGTTCTCGGCCGCCAGGCGCGTCGTCGAGATCGACATGGTGACGACCGACGCCGTGCGCTCGAACAGCTCGCGGAGCGCGTTCGAGAGCGCGACGAGCGAATAGCACGAGACGTCGACCGCCTGCAGGAAATCGGCGCGCGGTACCGAGTGGAAGGGCTTTGGGCCCTCGGAGTAGTTGGCGAACGCGATCGAGTGCACCAGTCCAGCGACCCGCGGGTGGTGCGCCGCGAGGTCCTCCCGGAGCCGGTCGACGTCCTCCTGGCGCTGCACGTCGCAGACGAAGACGTCGCGCTCGCCGAACAGCTGCCGGGCCGCCTCGCGCACCGCCTCGCTCTGCACGACGTAGACCGGTTCGGCGCCGCACTGCTCCAGCGCCTGCGCGACGTGGTGCGCGATGCTGCGGCGGCCGGCGACGCCCGTGACGACGACCTTCTTGCCCGCGAGGCCGAGGAAGTCGCTCATCCGCTTCGCTCCACGACCGTGTGGGCCAGTACGCAGCGCATCCGCAGCACCGTGGCGCCGTCCGAGGTGACCTTGGCGGAGAGGTAGCGCGCGTTCGCGAGGCGCTCGACGATCTCGACGGCGGCGCGCAGCCGCTCGCCCGGCCGCACGAGCTTCTTGAACCGCGCGTCCTCGATCCGCGTCAGGACGGGAAGGCCCGCGCCGCGCTCGTCCTCCGACGAGTGGATCGCGAGGGCGCCCGTCTGGAACACGAACTCGCAGATCAGCACGCCGGGCAGCACGGCCTTGCCCGGGAAGTGCCCGCGGAAGCAGTCGAGGTCCTCGGGCACGTCCCACTCGGTGACGATCGCGTCGCCCTCGCGCTCGACGACGCGGTCGACGAAGAGGAAGGGCGGCCGGTGGGGGATCAGCGCTTCGATGTCCGCCCGGGAGTCAGAGGCCACCGGTGACCTCCAGCGTCGCACCGGTCACGTAGGCGGCTTCGCGCGAGGCGAGGAACAGCACGGCGTGCGCGACCTCCTCGGGCGTGCCGAAGCGCTTCAGCGGAACGGACGCCCGATGCGCGGCGAGCGCTTCCTCGGGGAGGTCGGCGATCAGCTCGGTCTCGATGAAGCCCGGCGACACGCAGTTGACCGTGATCTTGCGCCCGGCGACCTCCTTCGAGAGCGAGCGCGCGAGGCCCACCTGCCCGGCTTTCGACGCGGCGTAGTTGCCCTGCCCCTCGAAGCCGAAGCGCCCCGAGGGCGAGGTGACGAACACGATCCGCCCGTAGCGCTGGCGCATCATGCACTGCACCGCGAACTTGCTCATGTGGTAGCCGCCGGTCAAGTTCGTGTCGATGACGGCGCTCCAGTCGCGCGCGCTCATCATCGCCAGCACGGCATCGCGCCGGATCCCGGAGTTGTTGACGAGGACCTGGACGCCGCCCGGCTCGCGCCCGGCGAGCTCGTCCCAGAAGCGCTCGACGGCGTCGTAATCGGCGACGTCGAAGCCGCGGAGCGCGAGGCGCTCGCCCAGGCCCGACGCGGCGCAAGCGTCCGCGAACGCCCGGGCGGCGTCCTCGTTCGAGCGGTAGGTCGCGTGCACGCGGGCCCCCTTCTCGAGAAAAGCGCGCGTGATGGCCGCGCCGATCCCACGCGTGCCGCCGGTGACGACGACCGCCTGGTCCTCGAAGCTCACGCGCTCACCTCACGCAGCGCATCGAGGAACGCGTCGGCGCGGTTGGCCGTGATCACGCCGTAGTTGGCGGCACCGAGCCAGCCGGACATGATGATCCCGACGCTGCCCGCGTGGTACAGGCCCTCGATCTCCTTGGGCAGGTCCATGCTGCTCTTGAGGCCCTCGAACTTCGTGCCGAAGGACGCACCGCGGGCGTGCTGGGTGTAGAAGCGGAACGTGCGCGGCGTCGCGGCCTCGACGTGGTCGAGGTCGTCGCGGATGCCGGGCAGGTAGTGCTCCAGGCGCGCGAGCGTGTCCTCGATCATCTTCTGCTTGTCGCGCTCGTACTGCTCGTCGTCGAGGCCGGCCCAGTCGGCGAAGTTCGCGTTCGTCGAGCTGACGATGGTGTAGCGGTCGGTCCCCGGGCGCGTCTTGGGGTAGTAGAAGCTGAAGGTGCGGCTCTCGCCGTGCATGTCGCAGAGCGCCTCGCAGTCGAACTCCTCGCGCGTCGAGTTGAACATCAGGTCCGTCACGAACGGGATCGAGCGCCCCTCGCGCAGGCCCATGTAGACCTGGCACGAGGAGTTGTTGAGCCGCACCTTCGCGAAGTGCGCGAGGAAGCTCTCCGAGAAGTGCTCGCGCCCGACCAGCTTGTCCACCGTCACCTTGAGGTTCGCGTTCGAGACGACGACGTCCGCGCCGACGAAGCGCCCGTGGGCCTCGATCCCGGTCGCCCGGCCGCCCTCGACGACGATCCGGTCCACCTGGACGTTGTTCAGGAGGTCCACGCCGTTCGAGGCGAGCTCGTCCTTCATCGCGCGGATGAGCCAGTCGGTGCCGCCCGAGAAGGTGTAGACGCCCTTGCTCATGAAGTTCGAGAACACGATCCCGTAGGTGATCGCCGGGTCGTCGTGCATGTTGGAGCCGTTGGCGTACGAGATCGGCTCCATCAGCACGCGGTGGACGTCGTTGCGCCCGGGAAAGAACTCCTCGAACAAGTCGGCCGTCGAGCCCTCCGGCTCGTCGTAGAAGTCCATCGCCCTCAGTTCCTCGTAGAAGGCATCGACGCGCGAGCGCGCGATGCCGAAGACCTTCACGAGCTTCTCGGTGAAGTCCTCGCGCGTGTAGTCGGTCTCGAAGGCGAACTGCGGGTTGTCGAAGCGGATCGACTCGAGGCGTACGATGCGGCTGGCGATCTCGCGGTTCCAGTACTTGCGGCAGGTCTTGACCATGCCGACGGGGAAGCCGTGCAGCGAGATGTCGAAGACGTGGCCGCCGCGGCGCTTGAACCACGTTGCCATCCCCCCGAAGTTGTAATGCTGTTCCAGGACCGCGACCCGGTGCCCGGCGCGGCCGAGGATGTTGGCCGCGGTGAGGCCGGCGAGGCCGCTCCCGATCACGACGACGTCGTAGCGCCCCTGGGCCCGCGCCAGCGGGTTCCTCTCGCGCGGCTTCTTGCCGTCGCTCGAGCCCTTGAAATACCTGGCGAAGTGCTTGCGCGGTTCGGCCATGAGTCAGACGTTCACGAGAGCGTGGCGGTTGGCCATCGAGATCCCGGACAGGAGGGCGCCGACGACGCCGACCAGTCCCTGGTCCGTGCCGCACAGGTAGAGCCCCGGCACGGGAGTCGCGCCCTGCAGCGACTTCACGGGGCTCCCGTACAGCGCGCCGTTCACGTGGCCCGTGAACCTCTCGATCGTGCGCGGGGTGAACACGTCTTTGAACACGGTGTGGTCGCGGACGTCGAAGCCCAGGCTCGCGACGACGTCGTGCCCCTCCTGCCAGACGCGCGCCTTGAGCGCGTGGTACTCGTCGTCGCCGAGCGCGTTCCAGGCGTCGTAGTTGGCCAGCACCGTCAGACGGAAGAAGCCCTCCTTCGGCGGCACGCGCGCCGCGTAGTTGTCGGTGCAGCAGATGACGCCGCTGCGGTAGTCCACGGGCGCTTCGGGCCGCTGGAAGAACATGCTCTCTTCCGTGTTGAAGAAGACGATCGTCTCGTCGTGGCCGAGGGCGGAGCATGTGCGATCGAGGACCGAGACCGACTCGACGCACGTGATGTTGCCGAAGTGCTCGCCGGCGACGTGCGCGTCCGCGTGCCGTTCGCCGCACAGCCGCATCGTCTCGACGAAGCCCGCCGACGACAGGATGCAGCGCGCGTGCACCTCAGAGCCGTCCTCGAGACGCACCCCGACCGCGTGGCCGGACGAGTCGAGCAGGATGCGCTCGACGCCGGTCCTCATGCGCAGCTCGCCGCCCAGCTCCTGGAAGCGCCTGCGCAGGAGGTCGAGGATGCGCCGCACGCCGCCCTCCGGGCGCGCCAGGCCCTCCTCGAAGATGCTCTTGAACATGATCAAGAACGTGTTCCACTCGAGGTCGCGCTCGGTCGGGCTGCCGTAGTAGCAGACCGGCAGGAGCAGCATGTCGACGAGCAGCGGGTCGTCGATGTAGCGTGCCAGGCGCGCCCGGGCGCTGCCGCCCGGGGGGTCGGTGCGCAGGTTGGGGTAGTCCGCGAAGTCGCTCACGAAGCTCCGGAAGCCATCGATCTCGGACGGGAACTTTTCCGCGATCTCGGTGCACATGAGGTCGAAGTCGTTCGAGAAGCGCAGGCGGACGCCCGGGAAGTCGATCGCCGACTCCGTCTGCTCGCCGAGCTGCAGGTCCTCGTACCGAAGGCGCAGCTGGCGTAGGACCTTGGCGAGCGGCAGCCGCTTCGCGCCCGGGTCGCGCGGGTCCGCGAAGTTCGTGAGCGCGTGCAGGCCGACGTCGAAACGCCGGCCTGCCAGCTTGTAGAACGAGTTCAGCCCGCCCCAGAGGTAGTGCTTCTCGAGGATCTGGACCCGCTGGCCGAAGTGGGCCGAGCGGATGCCCGCGGCCAGGCCGCTCATGCCCGCGCCGATGATCAGGGTGTCCAGGCGCTCGGAGGCGGACATGGATGGTGCCGCAGGAGGCTCAGACGCTCAGCTTGAGCTCTTTGCCCTTGAGCATCGGCGAGAGGTAGGCGGCGCAGCCGTCGAGCGTCGCGAGCTCCTTGTAGTCCTCCTCCGGGACCTTGACTCCGTAGCGCTTGCGCAGCTCCATCACGATGTCCAGGAAGTCCATCGAGTCGAGCTCGATCTGCTCGCGCAGGCGGACGTCGGTCTTGAGGCCGGAGACGTCCTCCTCGGGAACGATCGAGCTGATGATGTCCTTGACGGCGGCGAAGATCTCTTCCGTGGTCATCGTTCTTCTCCGAGAGCTGGAGGCTGCTTTCTAGCGAGGTTGGCGTGGATGGGGATCGCGCGGCCCCGTCGCCGCGCCCGGGTTCAGCGCGGAGGGCGCCTCACGACGAGGGCCGAGTTGATACCGAGCATCCCGAACGAGAGGTTCAGGACGTGTTCGACGCGCTCGACGCGGGTGGGCTCGTTGAGCACCAGGCCCTGGAGCTCGCATTCGGGATCGAGGTCGTCGACGTTGATCGTCGGGTGCACGACGCCGTCCTCGAACGACGGCAGGTTGCCGGCCAGCTCGAGCGCTCCCGCGGCGCCCATCGCGTGGCCGATGAAGCTCTTCGTGTTGTTGATGCGCGCGCGCGGCGACCCGTCGAACACGGCGCGCAGCGCAGCGCACTCCTGGACGTCGCCCTGCGGCGTCGAGGTCGCGTGCGTGTTCACGATGTCGACCTCCTCGGGGCCGATGCCGGCGCTCTCCAGCGCCTTGCGCGCACACTCCGCCTGCCGCTCGGCGAGCGGCAGCACGAAGTCCGCCGCGTCCGAGTTGACGTGGTAGCCGACGACCTCGGCGTAGATCCGGGCGCCCCGCGCCCGCGCGTCCTCGAGCCGCTCGAGCGTGTACAGGCACCCGCCTTCGCTGACCACGATGCCGTTGCGCGAGCGGTCGAAGGGGCGCGAGACCTTGGTCGAGTCGGCGTGGTGGCCCAGCGCCGTCTGCGCCTTGAAGCTGGCGAAGATCCCGAACGTGTGGATGCTCTCGGACACCCCGCCCGCGATGGCGAGATCGCACTGGCCGAGCTGCAGCATCTGGACGCCGTGGATGACCCCGAGGTTGCCGCCCGCGCACGCCCCGCCCAGTGCGTACGCCGGCCCGGTGATCCCCAGGCCGAGCGTCACCTCGCCCGCCGGGTTGTTGGCCACGGTGCGGGGGTTGTGATGGTGCGACCAGAACGAGAGGTCGAAGTCGTACTGCGCGACCTCGTGGATCTGGTTCTCGGTCTCCACGTTGCCGTGCTCGGTGGTGCCGATGTAGATGCCCACGCGCGAGCGGTCGCGCGCACCGAGGTCGATCCCGGCGTCCGCGATCGCCTCGTTCGCGCAGTAGATGCTGATCGAGCCGGCGCGCGTGCCGCGGCGCAGCTCCTTCTTCTTCTGGTAGCGCAGGGGATCGAAGTGGCAGACGCCCGCGTGCGTGTCGCCCACGTAGCGGATGTTGTAGGGCTCGACGCCCGAGACGCCGGCGAGCAGGTTACGGCGGTACTCGTCCAGGCTCGAGCCGTTGGGGCTGGCGATGCCGGCGCCCGTGATCACGACGCGCGGAAGGTCAACCATCGGTGCCCGTCTCCCCCGCGGAGCGCTCGCCGCGCCGCGCCTCCTCGACGGCGGCCAGCGGCCGCGCGGGCCCGCCTTTCGCTCCACCGAGCAGCTTTCCCGGCACGCTGAGGCCGACCTTCAGCGCCGTGTTCACGGCGCGCGAGAGGAAGCTCTCCGAGTCCCCGAGCGCCTTGGCCACGGAAGTGAACACGAGCTGCATCACCGACTCGGCGATCTCGCACGAGGTGATGATCGAGCGCAGCGTGAAGGCGCGCGCGTCGCGTTCGCCGTAGCGCTCCTTGACGTAGGCCAGCGTCTGCTCCGCCTGGCTCTTGAACTGGCTGAACACGACCTGCTCGCGGCGGCGCAGCACCGTCGCCACGATGCTCAGCGTGTTGCCGACCGGCGCGTGCATGTGGGCGCGCCGCTGCGTGTCGAAGCACGAGGTGATCGCGCCCCACTCGGCGAGCTCGTTGAGGCACGTGCTGGCGGCCCCCTGCGAGATCCCGAGCTCGTGCGTGATCTCCTTGGCGGAGAGCGGCTGGCCGGCGAGCACGAGCAGCCCCCAGACCCGCCCGTGGATGCGCTTGAAGCCCACCGTCTTGAAGAAGACCTCGAAGGTGGGCAGCTGGTTGCGCAGCGGCTGGTCGAGACCGCCGAAGCCATCGGCGGAGAGCTGGGTCTCGGCGGGCAGGTCGGGCAGGTCGGGCGCGTCGGGCGCGTCGGGCGCGTCGGGCATCGGGGGCACCGCAGGCATGGAGAACGGATATTAGATTTCTCTGATATCCCTGAGGTTCCCCATATCGGCAATCTTCTCGCGCGGGCCTGCGCCCTGTGCCTGGGCCGCCCGTAAAGCGTTTCCTGGAAGCGACTTGTGTCAGAGGCACTAACCCAGCACCCGACGCAGCCAGGCGCCGATCGCGTCGAGCTCTTCGCGGCACACTTCGTGCCCTATCGGGTACTCGTGCCACTCGACCGCGTGGCCGAGCTCGACCAGCCGGTCGCGCGCCGCCGCCCCGCGCGCGCAGGGGACCATCGGGTCGAGGGTCCCGTGGGCCTGGAAGATCGGCGTGGCGCCGATCGCCGCGCCGCTTCCGCGGGCGAGGCCTTCTTCCGTGGCGAGGTAGCTCGAGAGGGCGAGGATCCCGGCCAGGCGCTCCTCGAGTCGCAGCCCGAGGTGCAGCGCGACCACGCCGCCCTGCGAGAAGCCCGCGAGGACCGTGCGGCTCGCCGGGATCCCGCGCTCGCGCTCGCGCCCGAGCAGCGCCCGCACGCTCGCCGCCGAGCGCTCGACGCCGGCCGTGTCGGGCCGCCGCTCGAGGTCGAGCTCGACGACGTCGTACCACGCCGGCATCACCATCCCGGCGTTGATCGTCACCGGGATGCTCGGCGCGTGCGGGAACACGAAGCGCACGCCGAGGTCCTCGACGCCCAGGAGCGGCACCACCGGCTCGAAGTCGTGCCCGTCGGCGCCGAGGCCGTGCAGCCAGACGACGGCCGCGCGCGCCGCCCCGCGCGGCTCGATCTCGACGCAGGGGAGCAGACCCGTCGTCACGCGCTCACCACTCGACACCCAGCATGATGCAGTTGAGGCCGCTGCCGATCCCGAGCAGGCCGACGCGCTGCCCCGCGCGGATGAACCCCGCGTCGACGGCCAGCGAGAACGAGATCGGCAGCGCGGCCGAGCCCGTGTTGCCCAGCGTCTCCACGGTGGGGAAGTCGATCTCCGGGTCGAGCTCGAGCGTCTCGAACAGGAGCTTCTTGTGCACGGCGGTCACCTGGTGCGTGACGATGCGCTCGAAGCTCTCGGGCGCCCAGCCGAGCTCGCGCACGAGCTCCCGCCACGTGCGCTTCGCCAGCTCGGTGCCCTTGTACAGGATCGCGTCGGCGTCCGTGGTCATGCGCGGGCCGGACTCCTCGTGGTCGCCCACGCAGAGCGCGTGGTGCTCGCTCGCCGCGAGCACGACCCCGCCCACCAGGCGGCTCTCGCGGCGCGTCGCATCGCGGTGCGTGAGCACGACGGCAGCGGCGCCGGACGCGATGGTGAGCGAGGCGATGGCTTGCTTGACGTCGGCGCGGCTCACGCCATCGCAGTCGTTCAGGTAGCGGATCGTCTCGTCGACGAGGTCGCGCGCGTCCTCGCCGGTGACGACCAAGCCCGCTTCGACGTCGCCGTGCTCGATCATGCTGGCGACCGCCGTCATCGCGTTGACGAATCCCAGGCACGCGTTCGAGAGGTCGAACACATGGCAGGTGGGCGCGAGACCCAGCAGGTGGTGGACGATCGTCGCGTTCGCCGGCTCCCAGTGGTCGCGCGTCACCGACGCGTTGATCAGACAGCCGATCCGGGCGGGGTCGATCCCGCTCTTCTCGAGGGCGGCGCGTCCCGCGCGCACGGCTACCTCGCTCGACTTCGTGCCCTTCGGCCAGTAGCGGCGCTCGCGGATCCCGGTCAGCATCTCGATCCGGCCCGGCTCGAAGCCCATCCTCTCGTACAGCGGAGCGAGCCGCGCTTCGATCTCCAGCGAGGTGACCGGATCGTCCGGGAGGGCGTGGCCGAAGGCTTCCAGGTGCACCTTGTCGAAGCGCATGGGGGCGGAGAGCGTATGCGAAATCGGCGCGCAGGCAAGCCCGCCGCGCGTCCCCGACCGGCTTCGGTTGACGCCGCGGCGGCTCCTCGGAGACACTGACGCGTCCCCCCGATGCCCGCAGGCCGGCTATCGATCGTTCACGTCGACATGGACGCTTTCTACGCGTCCGTCGAGATCCGGGACAATCCGTCCCTGGAGGGGCTCCCGGTGTGCGTCGGCGGTCCCGCGTCGGGCCGCGGCGTGATCGCCGCCGCGAGCTACCGCGCGCGCGAGTTCGGCGTGCACTCGGCGATGCCGACCGCGCGGGCGCGCGAGCTCTGCCCGGACCTCGTGCTGCTGCCGCCCGACTTCGACCGCTACACGCAGGTCAGCCGGCAGATCATGACCATCTTCAAGAGCTACACGCCGCTGGTGGAACCGCTGTCGCTCGACGAGGCCTTCCTCGACGTGACGGGCAGCGAGCGGCTCTTCGGCGACGCGGTCGAGATCGGACGCCGGATCAAGCAGGACATCCTGCGCGAGACCGGCCTCGTCGCGTCCGTCGGCGTCGCGCCGACGAAATTCCTCGCCAAGCTCGCGAGCGACCTCGACAAGCCTGACGGCTTCCGCGTCATCCACGAGGCCGAGGTGCGCGACGTGCTCGACCCGCTGCCGGTGCGCAAGATCTTCGGCGTCGGGCCGCGCACCGCGAAGCGGCTCGAGGCGCTCGGGGTCCGCACCGTCCGCGACCTCGCCGGCCTGCGGCGCGACGAGGTCGCGGGGCGCTTCGGCGCGTCGGGGCTCTGGATCCACGACCTCGCCCACGGCATCGATCCGCGGCGCGTGACCGCGCGCCGCGAGGAGAAGTCGCACGGCATGGAGCGCACGTTCGCCGAGGACATCTCCGACCGCGACGAGCTGCGCAACGTCCTGCTCTCGTTCAGCGAGGAGGTCGCCTTCCACCTGCGCGACAAGGGCCTGCGCGCCCGCACCGTCACGCTCAAGGCGCGCTTCTCGAACTTCCACACCGTCACGCGCACGAAGACGCTCGACTTTCCGACGAACCTCGGCCCGCGCATCTTCGCGACCGCGAGCGAGCTCCTGGGTCGCATCGCGCCGCGCCCCCTGCGCCTGATCGGCGTGCAGCTCTCGAAGCTGGAGGACGTGCGCGAGCCGGTGCAGGGGGAGCTCTTCAACGGCCGGGCGAAGGACGCCCGCCGCGAGTGGGTGGCGTCGTCGCAGAAGCTCGCCGACGCCACCGCGGGGCTGGACAAGATCCGGCGCAAGTACGGGCGCGGGGCGGTCGTGCCGGCCAGCCTCATGGGGCGCGAGCGCCTCGCGGGCCGCGACGGCTCGGACGGCGAGGCCGGGGTCGCGGGCCGCGCGCCGGAGAGCGACGCCTGAGGACGGGTTGGCCGGTCGTCCCTTGCCCGTCGAGATCCGCAGCGCCGTTTCCCGCCGACGCCGCCGGCGTCCTCGCGATCTACGCGCCCGTCGTGCGCGACTCGCCGACTTCGTTCGAGCTCGAGCCTCCGGCGCTCGGGGAGATGCGCGAGCGGATGGAGCTCGCGGCGCGGGTCGCGCCCTGGCTCGTGTGCGTCGAAGGCGACGCGCTCCTCGGCTACGCCTACGCCGTCCGCTTCCGCTCGCGCCCGGCGTACGACTGGGCGATCGAGTCGAGCGTGTACGTGCACGTGGACGCGCGCCGCCGAGGTGTCGCGCGGGCCCTGTACGAAGCCCTGATCGAGGGCGTGCGTTTGCAGGGTCACCACCGGCTGATCGCGGGGATCACCCTGCCCAACGCGGCGAGCGTGCGCCTGCACGAGGGGCTGGGCTTCGTCGCCTGGGGCGTCGTGCACGAGGTCGGCTACAAGTTCGCGCGCTGGCACGACGTGGGGTTCTGGGAGCTCGTGCTGGGGGAGGGCCGCGCGCCCGCAGCACCGCTCGCGCCCGAGGCGCTCCTCGAGCGCGAGGAGTGGGCGCGGGCGCTCGAGGGCGCCGCGCGGCGCGTCAACGACGCTCCGCGCCCTTCTTGATCGGCGCGAGGCGCAGCTCGACGTCCTGTCCGTCCGCACCGGGTTTTCCCCCACGTCGCGCAGCGGCACCTCGACGACGCCGGTCGGCGACAGCGTCGGCTCGATCGGGTCGACCGGCAGCGCGGCGAGGTCGACGGGGGCCGCGACGTCGGCGGCGAGGCAGAGGTCGAGGCCGACCGACCAGCGGCCGCGCGCGCCGTCCTCGACGCGGCCGTGCGGCGCCAGCACTGCGATGCCCTCGACGTCGGTCGCCGCGCGCTCGCGGCCGCGGCGCGCACAGCGCCACCGGCACGGACGCGACGGGCCTACCCGCACCGTCGACGACGCGGACGCGGACGCCGGGGAAGCGGGACCCGACCTCCTGGCGGTGCGCGCCGGCGCTCGCGCACAGCGCCAGCGCGACGATCCCCGTGACCGGCGCGCGCAAGGGCAGCCTCCGGTGCCAGTCGACCTCTTCTACCCCCCGCTAGTGGTCGTCGACCAGGTAGCTCATGAACGACATCCCGATGTCCTCGAACTGGTGGGCCCGCGGCACCTCGATGGCGTCCTTGATGCACACCTGCTCGCAGAGCTTGCAGGACACGCAGTTCTTCTCGATCACGTACGCGACCGTGCTCGTCTGCGGCAGCGAGTAGAGGCTGCCCTCGACGAGCGGCTTCATCTCCAGCGCCTCGAAGGGGCACACGTCGACGCAGAACTCGCAGCCGGTGCACAGCTCCTCGTGGACGAGCGCCTTGGGCACCTGCTTGGGCTTGATCTTCTGGACGACGACCTCGCGGTTGTCGTCGATGGCGTCGAACGGGCAGTAGACGCCGCAGACCGAGCAGTTGATGCAGAGGTCCGGGTCGATGTAGTAGCGCTCGCCGCTCGTGATCGCGTTCGTCGGGCACACGCGCTCGCAGATCGAGCAGGCCGTGCACTTGTCGGTGATGAAGTGCGCGCGCCACTCCCAGGCGTCCAGCGCCTCGCGGCCGGTGAAGGCGAGGATCTCGATCGCACCGTGCGCGTCGTGGCGCGACTTGAGCCCGACGATGTCCTTGTCCGGGAACTCCCAGGACGTCGTGAAGCGGCCGGGGAAGGAGCTCGACGTGTGCGTGAGCGCCAGGATCTTGGCCTTGCGCATCTTGACGTCCGCCTTGTCGTCGGGCGAGAGGCGCGGCACCCACGCGGTCGCGAAGATCGTGTCGCCCTCGCGGTACACGTGCGTGCGGTACTCGGGCATGATCTCCGCTGCGCCGTAGCGGAAGCGGTCGCGCACGGCGGGCACGCGCGTCGGCAGCTGCAGCCGGATGCGCACGTAGTCCTTCTCTTCCTCGACCGTGTAGTCGCGCCCGTAGCGGCGGTCGCGCTCGAGCTTGTCCTCGGGGGCTTCGCGGTAGAGCGCCCACTCGGCCTCCCAGCCCTCGACCTCCTCGAGCTCGACCTCGAGCACCGGCGGCGGCAGCTCGCCGGAGAACGTGATCGCGCCGGTCGGGCACACGTCGACGACCGTGCGCGCGTTGTAGAGCGTCGACTGCTGGTCGCCCTTGGGGTGCGCCTTCTGGTCGTCCCCCATGTAGAAGACTTCGGGGAAGTCCTGACAGCACGCGTCGCACGCGATGCAGAGGTCGAGGACGACGTCGAACGTCCCCTCCTGGACGGTTTCCTCGAGGGCGGTTTCAGCCATGGTGCGCGCGGCGAGATCGCTGGAAGTCGGTGTACGGCAACGAGTTAGGTTGTGCCTGGGCGCGCCGGGAAGACGCGCCGAGGGTTTGTAGCACGCCCCATTGTGCCCGCAAAGGAGGAATCGACAAGACTCTCCCGCTCACTGGAGCTCCGCGCCGCGGCGCTCTGTCGCGAGCCAGAGGTGCCCGGGGAGGTTCGCGCCACCCCCTACAATCGGAGGTTCACCCGGGAGGATCCTCCATGTTCCACGTCGCTCTCTGTCTCCTCGCACCGGCCTTCGCGCAGGCGCCGGCCGACGCCCCGAGCTTCGACCCGGCGCGCTTCGCGGCGCTCGACTGGCGCGAGGTCGGGCCCTACCGCGGCGGTCGCTGCGCCGCGGTCACCGGCGTGCGCGGGAACCGCGACGTGTACTACTTCGGCGCCTGCGGCGGGGGCGTGTGGAAGACGATCGACGGCGGCGACAGCTGGCGCAACGTGTCCGACGGCTCGTTCGGCGGCTCGATCGGCGCGGTCGCGGTGGCGGAGTCCGATCCCAACGTGATCTACGTCGGCGGCGGCGAGAAGACCGTGCGCGGCAACGTCTCGCACGGCGACGGCGTGTGGCGCTCGGTCGACGCCGGCAAGACCTGGGTGCACGCCGGCCTCGCGGACTCGCGCCACGTGCCGCGCATCCGCGTCCACCCCAAGGACGCGGACCTCGTGTACGTCGCGGCGCTCGGGCACCTCTTCGGTCCGAGCAGCGAGCGCGGCGTCTACCGCTCGCGCGACGGCGGCGAGACCTGGCAGCGCATCCTCTTCGCGAACGACCGCGCGGGCGCCGTCGACCTGGCCCTCGATCCGACGAACCCGCGCATCCTCTACGCGTCGACCTGGCGCGTCCTGCGCACGCCCTGGAGCCTCGAGAGCGGAGGCCCGGGCTCGGCGCTCTGGAAGAGCACCGACGGCGGCGACACGTGGACCGAGATCAGCGCGAACGCGGGCTTCCCGCGCGGCACGCTCGGGATCATCGGCGTCGCGGTCTCGCCCTCCAATGCGCACAACGTCTACGCGATCGTCGAGAACGAGGAAGGGGGCGTCTTCCGCTCGCGCGACGGCGGCGCGACGTGGACCCGCACCAACTCCGACCGCGAGCTGCGCCAGCGCGCCTGGTACTACACGCGCATCTACGCCGACCCGGCGGACGAGGACTCGGTCTACGTCCTGAACGTGCAGTTCCACCACGCGAAGGACGGTGGCCGCACGTTCCGGGCGATCTCCGTCCCGCACAGCGACAACCACGACCTGTGGATCGACCCCGACGACCCGCTGCGCATGATCCAGTCCAACGACGGGGGCGCCAACGTCAGCTACGACCGGGGCGAGACCTGGTCGCGGCAGTCGAACCAGCCGACGGCGCAGATGTACCGCGTCTCGACCGACGGTGCGTTTCCGTATCGGCTGCTCGGCGGGCAGCAGGACAACTCGACGGTGCGCATCCGCTCGCGCTCCTTCACGGGCGGCTCGATCGGCGAGCGCGACTGGGAGCCGACCGCCGGCGGCGAGAGCGGGCACGTCGTCGCCAGGCCCGACGACCCCGAGGTCGTGTTCGGCGGCTCGTACGGCGGCTACCTCGCGCGCGTCGACCACCGCACCGGCGAGCGCCGCGCGGTCGACGTCTGGCCGGACGACCCGATGGGCTGGGGCGCGGCCGAGCTGCGCTACCGCTTCCAGTGGAACTTCCCGATCTTCTTCTCGCCGCACGACCCGGGCCTCTTGTACGCCGCGGCCAACGTGCTCTTCCGCACGCGCGACGAGGGTGCGAGCTGGGAGGCGATCAGCCCCGACCTGACCGCGAACGACAGGTCCAAGATGGGGCCGTCGGGCGGGCCGATCACGAAGGACAACACGAGCGTCGAGTACTGGGGCACGATCTTCGCCGCGCTCGAGTCGCCGCACGAGCCCGGGGTCCTCTGGGCCGGTACCGACGACGGCAAGGTGCAGCTCTCGCGCGACGCCGGCGCGACGTGGAGCGACGTGACGCCGGCGGACGCGCCCGACTGGCTGATGGTGAACAGCGTCGAGGCGCACCCCTTCGAGCCGGGCGGGCTGTACGTCGCCGGTACGCGTTACAAGCTCGACGACTTCCAGCCGTACCTCTACCGCACCACGGACTACGGCGCGAGCTGGACGCGCATCGACGCGGGCATCGACGAGAAGCACTTCACGCGCGCCCTGCGCGCCGACCCCGAGCGGCGCGGGCTCCTGTACACCGGCACCGAGCGCGGCGTGTACGTGTCCTTCGACGACGGCGCGAGCTGGGCGTCCCTGCAGCTCGACCTGCCGATCGTGCCGGTCACCGACCTCGCCGTGAAGGAGGGCGACCTCGTCGCGGCGACGCAGGGGCGCGGCTACTGGATCCTCGACGACTTGAGCGTGCTGCGCCAGCTCTCGCCCGAGGCCGCGAACGCCGCGGCGTGGCTCTTCACGCCCCGCCCGACCGACCGGCTGGGCGGCGGCCGCTCGCGGGCGCCGCGCGACGCGGGCACGAACCCGCCCTCGGGCGCCGTGATCTGGTACTCGCTCCACGCCGAGCCCGCGGCTGACGTCGAGCTCGCGCTCGAGATCCTCGAGGAGGACGGCGACCTGGTGCAGCGCTTCACCCGCAAGCCGCCGCGCGAGGAGGCGCGCGAGCGCCGGCCCGACGACGGCCCCGACCTGCGCCAGCTCGACGCGAACGCGGGCCTGAACCAGTTCGTGTGGGACCTGCGTTACCCGGGCGCGGACTCGTTCCCCGGCATGGTGCTGTGGAGCGGCGGCACGAGCGGGCCGCGCGCCGTTCCCGGGACCTACCGCGCACGCCTGACCCTGGGCGAGTGGCAGGCCGAGGTGCCCTTCGAGTTGCTCCCCGACCCGCGCTCGAGCTCGAGCGTCGCGGACATGCAGGAGCAGTTCCGCTTCCTCTCCGAGGTGCGCGACCAGCTGACCGCGATGCACCGCGAGATCGAGGCGATCCGCGACGTGCGCGGGCAGGTCGACGCGCTCCTCGGGCGCCTCGCGGACGACGAGTCGAAGGCGGACTTGCGCGAAGCCGGCAAGGCGCTCGTCGAGAGGATCGAGGCCGTCGAGAAGGGGCTCTACCAGACGCAGAACCGGAGCCGCCAGGATCCCCTCAACTTCCCCATCCGGCTGAACGACAAGCTCGCAGGGCTGGCGTCGACGGCCGGCGTCGGCGACCACGCGCCGACGGCGCAGGCCTGGGCCGTGAAGGCGGAGGCCGAGGCGGCGATCGACGCCGAGCTCGCGAAGCTGGGCGAGGCGTGGGAAGGGGACCTGGCGGAGTTCAACCGCAAGGTGGCCGAGGCGGGCGTGCCGGCGGTGATGCGGAAAGGGGAGTGAGCCTCCGGGGCCGCAGATCTTGAATGGCGTTCAAGAACCCCAAGCGCTTCCCTGACCCGACTTGCGACATTGCCCGCAGTGCTCGGGGGCCGACAGTCCGGGGCTGAATGCTGACCGCTGGTGCGCCAGGCAAGCCTGGGGAGGACGAAGATGACGTAGAGATCGAAACCTTCGAAGCGACCCGGTGGGTGAAAGCCCCACCCGACCGGCCGACCCCCGGCCGAGAACCGAGTGTTGCGTCGC